>Ga0268298_10004899_pt1 | contig 12791 bp, 7 predicted proteins | sample WWTPWeurt_MetaG_FD_194462 | JGI IMG/M metagenome (GOLD analysis project Ga0268298, IMG submission 194462) | Activated sludge microbial communities from WWTP in Nijmegen, Gelderland, Netherland - WWTP Weurt | ecosystem: Engineered > WWTP > Aerobic digester > Activated sludge | place: Netherlands...
TAGTCGCCGGGCAAGAGCCGGTCGAAGCGACAGGGCGAGACGCAGGTCTTCTGCCCGACCAAGACCTCGGCGTTGGCCTGATCGACCTCGATCTTGAGGCTCGCGACCTGGCCCCACAGCGCCTTGGGGAAGACCGGCTCGAGGTAATCCTTCATTGCGCGGAGCAAAGACACGCCCTCGGGGAGCTGCTCGCCGACGGCGGCGATATTGGCGTCTTCGCCGGGCTTCTTATGGAGATCGACCAGGCGGAGGCCGAGCAAGATGCCCTCGCCGAGACGATCGGCGGACACCAGGAGCAGCAGATCGACGTCGACGCCCGCGTCACGGACCGCGCGCGCAAAGCAGCCACCGTCGCCAGCGCAGCGGCGGATCGACTCCTCGCGCATGGACGGCGGGAAGACCTCAAAGGGTGCGACCTCGAGCGCGGTGTCGGCCTCGATACCGCGGCGGGCGGCGGCGTAGAGCTCCGAGATCGGGGTGCCGACCTGCTCACCAGAGACCACGAAGATGGCCACCGAACGGGCCAGGGTGGGGCCCTCGGCCGCAGCGGCCGGCGCATCGGCCGCGAGGGCCGGCGAAGCCGCGGCCAGTGAAGAGACCAACAGGCCAGCGGAGAGCAGGTTGGTTCGCATCGAGTCCCCCATCATTGAAACGCTTCTCCACGGTCGCGCAACTTGGCTTGCGTCGCCTCGGAGAGTCGAAGAAACAGGTCACGGCGCAGCGTTCGACGGCCCGGCTGGTGCTTGAGGTAAGCGTCGAGGAAGCGCATTCGATCGGTGGTGCTGAGCTGGCGCGTGTCCAGAAAGTCCCGGTTCAGGCGCACCAGGTTCTTGGTGAGCGCACGCCGGGGGAGCCGGACAGTCCGAAAGGATTCGAGATCGATCACCATCAGGGCGCCTTCTTGGACCAGGAGATTACCGGCATGGAGGTCGCCATGGAACAGGCCCCGCGCATGAAGACGCGCAAATAGGTCGGCCACCCGGCGGAGGAGGGCGCGCTTATCGCCGAGGTTGCCCGGAGCCATCCCCGCGAGCAGCCGCCCGTCGCGCAGCTCGATGAGGCTCGGCGCGAAGATGTACTCCGTCACCGAGAAGCTCGCGTGCGCCGCCGGCGCGTGGGCGCGCTCGAGAAACCCGAGCGGCCTGGGGGTTTCGATGCCCAGCGCTCGCAGCCGATGCGCCCACAAGTATGCCCGCTGGGCACGCGAACGACGGGCGCGCTCGGCGATCCGCCGCAGTGAGGAGCCGTCTCGGGGAAGGCTCAACTTGAGCACGAAGTGCTCCGCACCCACACCCTTTTGATGGACGTGAACCGTCCGTGGCCCCAGACGGGCAACCAGATGGACCTCGGGAGGGAGCACTGCGCGCCAGGCTTCGAGGGGAACCTCGGCGGCGGGCTGTAGCTCCACCAAGCCGCCAAAGACAGGGGTGAGATCGAGCAGCTCCGGCCGATGCTCGCCGACCCACTCGGTCGCGCGAGGGTCCCGAAAGGACCATGTCGACCGGTGGCCCATCAGCGCTTTCGGCGCCCGCCGACGGTCTTGCCCTCGACCGCCAAGAGGTGGAGGTCGGTCACGTTGGTGTCCGTGGGGCCAGTCTCGAGGCGGGCCTCGGCCTTCTCGAGCGCGTGGTAGCTGTCGAAGCGACCGAGCGCCTCGTCCGTGTTGAAGCCGGCGGCCGCCAAGGTCGCGATCGTGTTGCCGTCGACGATGCCGCCCGCCGCGTTGGTCGGACCATCGGTGCCGTCGGTGCCCGCCGCGAGGAAGGCCATATGCTCATCGCCGGCCATGGCCTTGGCCATGAGCAGCGCCAAGTGCTGGCTGCGGCCGCCCTCGCCGAGCGCGCCCTTGCTGCGCTTGGCCGTGAGCTCCTGGGGCAGGGTCAGGGTGGGCTCGCCCACCGCCACGAAGACCTCGCGCCCCGTGCCTGAGCGGACCATCGATCCGGCGCGGGCCATGTACTTCTCCACGAGATCCTCGACCGGTCCTTCGATCGGGCGGGTCGCGCAGCGGACACGCAGTCCTTTGGATCGAGCCGAACGCGCCGCCGCGCGGAGCAGCGTCCGCGGACCGCCGACGACCGCCGCGAAGGCCCGGGAGAGCCGCGGATCACCGGGCTTGGGCGATTCAGCGATCTCGCCGCGGTTGCCGGCGTCGAGGTACTCGCGCACCGACTCGGGGACCTGCTCCCAGATCCGGGCCTTGGTGAGGCCGGCGATCGCGTCTTTGTAGCGAGAAGGATCGGCCACCGTCGGGCCGCCGCCGATCACCGGCAGCTTGTCGCCGACCACATCCGAGAGCGCCAGGGTGAGCACCGAGGCAGGGGCCGCCGCGACCGCCAGACGGCCGCCTTTGACGCGCGAGAGGTGGGAGCGGACCGCGTTGATCTGTCCGATCTCCATGCCCGCATCGAGCATGCGCTGGTTGAGATCGACCGAGTCGTTGAAGCCGACCTCGACCACCGGCGAGAACAGGAGCGAGCTGGCGCCGCCCGAGATCAGGACGAGGAGGAGATCTTCCTCGCCGAGCTCGGAGACCAGCTCCATCACCTCATCGCAGGCCCGCACCGAGCGGCGATCCGGGACCGGGTGGCCCGCCTCGCGGATCTCGAAGCCGTCGACGTTGCGAGCGTAACCTTCCTTGGTGAGGATCAGGCCAAAGCTCATCTTCTTCTTGATCGCTTCGGGCACGGCCTCAGCCATCGCGGGCGCCGCTTTTCCAACGGCGATCACCCCGACGTCTTCCACACGATCGAGCGCGATCGCGCGGCGTCCAGCGCGGATTGCCCCGCTGGAAACTTGAAGACGAGCTTCGACGGCTTTTCCGGCGTGAGCGGCGTCGAGGGCGTCTCTGTAGATGGCGACCAAGTCCTCAGCCAGGGGCGTACGAGGCATCGGGCTGAGCTATACGCCCACGCGAGGTCAATTTCAAAAATCCCGGGTCAAAACCGCCACGTGTCCCAACCTTAGGGAAACTGCCAGGATTTCGGAGCCCAAAACTTGTGGCCCCGCGGCCTGGCCGATACCCTCTCCACCCGTGGGCGCAAGTACCCGCTGCGCCGCCGTCTTGGTGGGGTGCCTTTGGGGGCCGTCCGTGGCCTGGGCCGCCGATTGCCGGACCCAAGACCCCTCCTGTGTCTCCCTCCTCGAGGCGGTCACCGGCACCTATGACTTCTTCGCGACCGGTGCGTCCTTCGCTGTCGCCGAAGATCCCAGCGACGACCGGCCAACCCGCGCCCTCGACGTTGCCGAGGTTTCGATCCCCGCTCGCCGCATCCAAGGTCGGGCCTCGCTAGCCAAGGCCTACCTGTATTTCGGCGGCTCGCTGTTCAACGACAACGACGGCAACGACGGCCCAGACATGAGCGTGGAGCTCCAGGTCCCCGGCGCCGCTGATTTCGCAGAGGTTCGGGGCGCGGCGCTGTACCGCTCCATGCCGATCCCCGGCTTTCCAGAGGTCACGCTCTATACCGTCCGCGCCGATATCACCGAGCTGATCCGAAGCGCAGGCGGCGAGATGACCGGCAGCTACAAGGTTCGGGGCTTCGCTTCGGACATCTTCTACCGCGACCAGCGCCACACCGCGGCCAACGCCTCCTTCTCGGTGGTGCTCATCTACGAGGAGCCCCGCTTGCCCCCTCGGACGATCGCCATCTTCGACGGCATGCAGGAGGTCCTCGGCTCGACGTTGACCCTGGATTTGGGGGGATTCTTCGTGTCTCCCGTCCCTTCAGGCTCGCTGACCTTCTACGCGCTCGAAGGCGACTGTAACCCGGGGCCCGGCGACTGCGGCATGGGCAACAACCTGTCGGGCGCCGAGCGCATCCGGGTGCGGGCCAGCGACCCAGCGCGGGAGATCACGCTCTCCGACCCGCTCAACCCGCCCAACGACATCTTCAACCGCACGATCAACACGGTCGAGCCCCCAGGCCGGAACATCCCCGGTACCGACATCGACGAGTTCGACATCTCGCGCGCGCTCAAGCCGGGAGATATGAGCGTGGAGGTCGAGATCACTACCCCGACCGCGCGAAACGGCAACAGCGGAGAGCTGGTCGGGCTGGCTTATGTGATCGTCGGCGTCGACGTCTTCGCGCCGGAGCTGCGGGTCGACTCCCGCATCGAGATCCGCTCGGAGAAGGGCCAGCGCCTGCCGGGCTATCTTCCCGGGGAGCCGCTGCGGATCGACTACGTCCTCAGCAACACCGGGAACCTCCCCGCCACCGCGGTGAAGCTGGTGGCCGACTTGCCGGCCAACGTCACCAACTTCGAGATCGCCGAACAGCCCGCGGACGCCATGGTGACGGTCGACAAGAGCGGCGGAGCGGCGGGCCGCGGCCGAGTGACCGTGGAGGGGCTAGACATCCGTCACGGCGAGGCGCGAGATCTGGTCTTGCTCGTCGAGACCGCCTGCCCGCTCCTCGAAGGCGGTACCTTGAGCGTCGACGCTGCAATCGAGTATGGCTCCACCAGCTTCACCCGGACCTCGAGCGCGGTCTTGATCGGCCGCGATCGCTGCGGACCCAACTTCTTCCTCTACGGCGGCGGCGGTTGCTCCTCCGTCGGCGTCGGCGGGGCTGCCCGCTCTGGCGCCCTCTGGGCTGCGATCCTCAGCGGCCTCTTCCTCTTCCGCCGGCGTGCGCGCTGGCTCCTCCTCGCGCTCCTCCTCCTGGCCGGCTGCGGCGGTGCCTTCCCGGAGCAGCCCGACGCGCCCCCGGCCGAAGTGTTCGGCGTCGTCTGCCCGGGGCAGGACGGCATGGTCTCCATCCCTTCGATCCGCGGACGCCCCGCCTTCTGCATCGATCGTTACGAGGCGTCGGGGAGCGGCGCGCTCGGCAACCCCGATCAAAGCGGCGGCAACGACGGCTCTACGATGGTCGTCGCGCTCAGCGCCCGCTTCAGCCAGCCGCTCACCAAGGTGTCGTGGTTTCAGGCTCAGGCCGCCTGCCGCAACGCCCGCAAGCGCCTGTGCACGCCCGACGAGTGGGTCGTGGCCTGCCGCGGCTCGGAGGACGTGACCTACCCCTATGGCGATGGCTTCGAGCCCACGACCTGCAATGGCTTCGGCGCAGGACGGGACGCGCCCGTCGAGACCGGCGCCATGTTCTCGCCGGTGCTGAACGACCAAGGCAGCTTGATCGCCCGCGGCTGCGTCAGCAGCTTCGGCGTCTACGATCTCTCCGGGAACGCCTGGGAGTGGAACGCCGGCCTCTACCTCGAAGGATCCCGGCGCGGGCTGGCCGGGGGGAGCTTCCGCTCCAACGCCGCCGGCCTGCGCTGCGTGACGGACGACAACCACGAGGTGCCGACCGCCAGCGACGGCGCCTACGGCTTCCGCTGCTGCTCAGACTATCCGAGGTAAAGGCTGCGGGAGGGGCGCGCGGTCAGATGTCAGTGACGGCGGCGTCAGCGGTCGTAGTGGTGTGCGTCTGCGAGTTGATGATGCAGCGGGTCGCCACGCAGATGAAGGGGCGACCATTGCCGTTGCCGGGGTCTTTGGAGCAGTCATCATCGTTGGCGCAGATGAAGTCCGAGCTCACCGGATCCTGGCAAACGCCCTTGTAACAGACCTTCGGCGAGAAGCAGTCGTTGGGCTTCTGACAGTCGTTGCCACAAGCAAAGAGGAACACCACGGGCAAAGACAGAAGCGCACATTGTACCGAGCGGAGCATCAGGAGCCCTCCAGATTCGACCAGCCTAGACGGGCCCGCTCCGTCTCGCAAGAAATGGGACGACGAATCCCACTCCCGCCCGCCCCCGCTCATGCGGCCAGGGCCCGGATGCAAACCCGTCCGACCGGTTGGAGCGCGACCTCTGCCGGGAGCTCCTCGAAGGACAAGACCGAGACCCCTGGGATGTGGTCGACCAGGAGCGTTCGTACGTAGCGGCGCAGGGAGGCCGAGGTCAGGATGACCGGCCGTAGGCCCGCCGAGAAGGCCGGGCGGAGCGTGCGCATCGCGGATTCCACGATAGCCTTGGTCAGCTCCGGCTCGAGCGCCAGGCAGCTCCCATGACGGCTCGGGGTGATCGCGCTCCGGACCGTGTCCTCGATCAGCGCGTCGAGCAGCACCACGGGCAAGCGTGCCGAGAGACCAGCGTGGGCGTGGCAGATCTGTAAGGAGAGCGCCGCCCGGACCAGCTCGGTGAGCTCGACGCCGTCGTTCACGAAGGCCGCGTGCTCGGCCAAGGCTTCCAGGATCGACTTGAGATCGCGGATGGAGACGCCCTCATCGACGAGGCGCCGGAGCACCTCGACCAGCTGCTGCAGCGAGACCAGCTTCGGGACCACCTCTTTCACCAACGCGGGATAGGCCTTTTCGAGGCGCTCGAGCTGCTCAGACACCTCTTGAGGGCCGACGAAGCGCACCGCATGACGCCGCAGCACGCGGGCCAGGTGGAGCGCGATGATGCCCGCCGGCGTCCACAGCGGCACGCCCGCGGCCTCGAGGTGGGCTCGATCGCTCTCGGGCACGAAGGCCGCCGCCGTTCCCTGTGCCGGATCGCGGGTCGCCCGCCCAGTCACACCCAGGCGCGTCAGACGCTCGACGCTCTCCGAGGCCAGGAGCTCCCCCGGAGGGATGTGCTCCTGGGCGATCGGCACGTCTTTGATGCGCAGGACACAGGTCGAGGCCGGGAGCGAGCCCACGAAGGAGCGCACGCGCACGCCCGGGAAGCGCACGCCGCTCTCGAAGAACAGGGCGTCGCGGAGCTCGGGCACCAAGGTCGCCAGGAGCTCATGATCCTGATCTGCGCCCACCCCAAAGCCGAGACGCCGGGAGAGCTCGGGATCGAGATCGATGCCGATCGGGACCACCGAGGGCGCGAGGTTGTCGGCCATCGCGCGCTGCGCCTTGGCCTGCTTCACCTTCTCCTCGAGCTTCTGCTGAAACGCCGACTGCTTGTCGCTACGCCCGTCGCCGCCCTGGGCTCGGCGCCCCTCGCGGCGGTGCGCGGCGACCGCGGCCCCGATCAGCGAGAGCCCGATGAACATGAACGGGACCGTGGGGAGCCCGGGGACGAGGCCGATCGTGACCGCTAGGCCGCCGCCGATCCCGAGGACCTGCGGGCTGCCGAGGAGCTCGAGCTGGATCGACGTGCCCAGCTTGGTCTTACCGTCGCGAGAGGCGACGCGGGTGGTCAGGATGCCTGAGCTGATCGTGATAAGCAGCGCTGGGATCTGGGACACCAGGCCGTCGCCGATCGACAGGATGGAGTAGGTCTGGGCGGCCTCGTCCATGCTGAGCCCGCCCCGCGCGACGCCGATGATGAAGCCCGCCACCAGGTTCAAGGCGGTGATCACCAGGCCAGCGATGGCGTCGCCCTTCACGAACTTCATCGCGCCGTCCATGGATCCGAAGAGCTGTGACTCGCGGCCGAGGTCGGTGCGCTTCTGCTGGGCCTCTTCCTCGCTGATCGCGCCGGCCCGCAGCGCCGCGTCGATCGACATCTGCTTGCCCGGCATGGCGTCGAGCGTGAAGCGCGCGCTGACCTCGGCGACGCGCTCAGCGCCCTTGGCGATCACCAGAAACTGCACCAGCGTCAGCACCAAGAACATCACCAAGCCGACGATCAGATCGCCCTGCACGACGAAGTGACCGAAGGCCGTGACCACGTCGCCGGCGTGCCCGGTGGTCAGGATCAGGCGGGTGGTCGAGACGTTGAGCCCTAGGCGAAACAGGGTCGTGAGCAGCAAGATCGTCGGAAAGGTGGAGACCGACAGCGCATTCGGGGCGAGCAGGCTCACCACCAAGATCAGCGCGCCGATGGAGATGTTCAGCGCCAGGAGCACGTCGAGCAGCGGGGCGGGGACCGGTACGATGAGGAGCCCGACCAGCGCCGAGACGCAGATGGCCAACACGACGTCGGGGCTCTTGCCGATCCGTTCGAAGGGCAGAGCCGAGAGGGAGCGGCGGAGAGAATCAAACATGGCTCAGCGTCCTTTCCGGGGAGCAATGCGGGCGAGGAGCGTGGCGGCTTTGGCGGCGAGCGCGGCCTCGCCCCTCCGCTTGGCGAGCTTCACCGCCCTGGCGAGGCGCTGAGTGGCGGCGGGGAGCTCGTTCTGCTCGATCTCCAGCTCGGCCAAGTTGATCTCGGGGCGGGGATCTTGGGGATCGAGCTCGCTGGCGCGGGCGTAGGCGCGGCGCGCATCGAGCAGGCGATCGAGGCGGTCGTAGCAGAGCCCCAGCGCCAGCGTGAAGTAGGCCTCCGCCGGGGCGATGACGCTCAGACCTTCGAAGATCGTGAGCGCGATCCGGTGCCCGCCGGAGAAGAGGTAGTGGTAGCCGATCTCGGCAAGCGCGAGCAGCTCCTCCCGCGTGTAGCCGCGGGCCTCGGCCAAGCTGGTGAGGGCCAAGGCGGTGACCCCGGGCTGCGCCGGGAGCGCCCGGACCCGAGCCAGGCTGTCGAACATGCTGGATCCGAGGACGTCATCAAAGTCGAAGACCGGCGTCTCCGCTCGAAAGCTCTGGGGCGGCGGCGCGACGCTGGCGGCCGGACGCGGCGGGGCGCGGCGAACCAGGGCCGGACGCGGGGCGGGCGCCGGCGTCAGCTTCTTGGGGGCGGGGAGTGGGCGACGAGATGCTTGCATGGGGTCTCCTTCAGCGCTCAGGCGCGACGGCGGCGGGAGATCTCCGCGCGGATCTCTTGTTCAAGGCCGAAGATGCCGCGCAGCAGACCGATCATCTTGGCCTCGGCGACCACATCGGCCGCCGGCGCCGAGACGGCGCGGTCCTGCGATTGATCGAAGCGCTCCACCGCGCGGCCCATCGCCAAGAAGAGCGTCTGACCATCGGCGGCGCGCGCGGGGGGCCGGGGCAAGCGGAGGTGATCAGCGGCGGTGGGGGCCGGCGCGAGGCTGGTGGTCGTCGAGAGCTCGGCCAGCTCGGGTAGGGCGACGAGGTCGACCTCTCGCAGGGCGAGCAGCTCGGCGGGGTGGACCGTCCCTTGGGGATCAGCGGTGTGAGTTGGGCTCGCGTCGAACCGGGCGAGGTGCAGCGAGAGCGTCATGCTGCGGAACTATTCGTGCTCCGTGCCGCCCCTTGATGCGTTCGTTTCTGTTGGGTTTTCCGATGATCGTCCGGAGGTCGTCCGAGCAAGACCTGTGCGGAGGGACTAACGCATCTCGATCGTGAGGCCGTAGCTGGCGAAGGTCCGGGTCGAGAAGGGCATGACCCGCAGATAGTAGGTGCCCGGGGCCAAGACGCCGGCCTGGCGCCCGTCGATGTACGAGCAGAGATCAGCGCCCTCGTCGTCACTGGTCGCCAGCTGGGTGACCCCGTCCGCGGCATAGAGCGCCAGGAGGGTGTCGACCGCGGCGCAGGTGTCGCGCGCGCCCGTGTGCGTCCAGGCGGAGACCGTGCGGCCGCCGGCGGGGACGGTGATCGAGTACCAATCGGCGTCCATCGCCACCGGCGCGCCGCCATTGACCGTGCGGAAGGTCCCGCTCAGCGGGTTGGCCATCGCGGAGGTGTCGTTGGTCTCCATCTCCATCGTCTCCCACTGGCAGGTCGCCGAGCAGCCATCGCCGCTGGTGGCGTTGCCGTCGTCGCACTGCTCGCCCGCGTCGAGGTAGACGTTGCCGCAGACGGTCGGCGGCAGGACCCGGATGAGCAGCGAGTAGATGTCGTTGGTCGCCGAGGTGCCGTAGACCTGAATGTAGTACGTCCCAGCGGCCAGCGCCCGCGCGGCGGTGTCGGCGCCGGGGCTGACGCGGCCGCAGCTTCCGGGGCCATCAGTGGTATCGCTGACCAAGGTCGAGCCGGTCGAGCCGAGCAAGCGGACCGAGCCCGCGTTCGCGCAGCCGCCGCGGCCGTCACTCACCTCAGCCAGGACATGGTAGCCAGCGGGCACGACCACGGAGAAGTAGTCGATGTCGCTCGAGCTGGAGAGCACCCCGAGGACCACCGTACCAGTCGAGCTGGCGGTCACCGGCGTGGCGCTGCTGGTCGTGCCGTTGGGCTCGACCTCGGAGTTGCCTTCGAGCAGGCAGCTCGAGCTGCAGCCATCGCCATTCATGGTGTTGCCGTCGTCGCAGACGTCCGTGCCTGAGACCACGCCGTCTCCGCAGCCGGGCGCCAGCACCCGCGCGGTCAGGTGGTAGGCGGCGCTGCCGGCGGTCCCGGAGACCTCGAGGGTGTACGTGCCGCCCGGGAGGAAGCGTGCGCCGACGTAGCGCTGCGGGGAGATCTGGCCGCAGGTTCCGGCGGGCCCGTTGGCGGTGTCGTAGGCCAAGGAGGTGGTCCCGTCGGTGTCGCGCAGACGGACCGAGCCGCGGTTGGGGCAGCCGCCGGCGCCGTCATTGACCTCGGCAAAGACGCTGTAACCGGCGGGCACGACGATCGAGTAGATGTCGACGTCGGTGCCGCTCGAGATCGAGCCGAGCAGCGTGGCCTGGCTGTTTCCGGCGGTGATCAGGGGGGTAGCGTTGGCGACGGTGTTGTTGGGCTCGAGCTCCGCCGCGCCCTCGAAGTGGCAAGTTGAGTTGCAGCCATCGCCGTTCATGGTGTTGCCGTCGTCGCAGACATCAGCGCCGTCGAGCCAACCATTGCCGCAGCCCATGTGACGGATCTGGATGTCGACCGTGTACGCGGCGATCGTCCCGTTGTTCTGGTAGTCTTCGACCGAGACGTAGTAGGTGCCGGCGTTGAGGTTACGAACCAAGGTTACGCTCGAGGGATCGAGGAGCGAGCAGCTGTTGATCCCGCTCTGATCGTCGCTGGTGATCTCCGAGCTGCGGTCGGCGTTCCACAGCCGCAGGACGGTGTCCGCGCTGGCGCACTGCCCGGCGGTGGGCGCGAAGGTCTCAGCGCGGATGGAGTCCCCTTGGGTCACCACGACCGCGTAGAAGTCGCGGTTGCCGATGGGGGTGATCGCTTCAGCGAAGCTGCCGCCCATCCCGCTGGCGGTCGCGATCGTCTCCCACTGGCAGGTGGCGGAACAACCGTCCCCCGCGGTGGTGTTGGAGTCGTCGCACTGCTCACCCGATTGGGGCGTGCCGTCGCCGCAGAGGTTGCTCGTCACCGAGGTCTGGAGCCGATAGCCGGTGATGAGGTCCGTGTCATTGGAGGCGCGTACGCGGAGCAAGTAGCGGCCGGCCGGCAGGGCCCGCGCGAAGGTGTTGGTGAGCGGGTTGATCAGCGGGCAAACGCCGTTGCCGTTGTCGTCGTCCGACCCGAGGATCGTGATGCCGTCGGGGCCGTACAGATCGAGCGCGAGATCGCCGGGGCAGCCGGTGCCAGCCATATCGGTGACCTCGGCCCTCAAGAACTGGCCGGCGGTCAAGGTGACCGCGAAGAGGTCCTGGTCCCCGCTCGGCGAGATGTCTCCGTTGGCGGTCCCCGTCGGCGTGGCCAAGACGGCCTCGGGCTCGAGCTGACAGGTCGAGGAGCAGCCGTCGCCGTTCATCGTGTTGTTGTCGTCGCACTGCTCGTTCACGCCGGTCTCGAGGATCCCGTTGCCGCAGACGGCAGGGATCAAGGTGACCGTGAGCTCGTAGGTGCCGATGGTGGCGTTGTCGCCGTTCTCCTCGACCCTCAAAAAGTAACGGCCGGGGGCCAGCGTGCGCGCGGCCGAGTCGGAGGCCGGATCGATCAGCGAGCAGCTGCCCACGCCGTCGAAGGAGTCGGAGACCAGCTGCGTCGTCCCATTGGTGTCATAGAGCCGCAAGATGGTGTCGGTCGGGCTCGGGCAGGTGCCGGGACCGCCGGAGGTCGTCTCCGCGCGGAGGTCATAGCGGGTCGCGCCCGCCGGCACGTCGATGGCCCAGTAGTCGCGGTCCGCGGTCGGAGAGATCGCGCCGATGCCCATGCTGTTCGTGCGGCCTGCGGTGAGGAGCACCGTCGCGGTGGCGGAGGTGCTGTTGGGCTCGTTCTCGGAGAAGCCGATGACGAAGGAGAAGGTGGTGGCGGGCGCATTGGCCGGGCTGGTGCCGGCGTTCATGGCCGCGGCCGAGTCCTGCGCGCGGATGTAGTACTCGATGCTGGGGGGCTCTACGCCGACCGCGGGGATGTTCGCGACGAAGGTCGGCCCGCCGGTCATGGCGAGGCTGGTGAAGCTCGGAGCGCCCGCGCGCCGGTAGAACAAGGTCGCGGAGGCGACACCGCTGGCGTCGGTGATCTGCGCGCTGACGGCGACGGCGACGCCGGGGTTACGAGGCGAGGTGACCTGGGTGTGGACGATCTGCGGCGGGTTGGTGTCCGCGACCTGCACCGCGAAGTTGTAGGGCGTGGCCGGAGCCGTCAGCGGAGCACGGCCCGTGTTGGTCGGAGTCGCCTGATCGACGGCCTCGATGTAGTAGTCGACGCCGGGCGTGAGGACGGAGCCCGCCGGGATGGTGCCCGCGTAGTTGCCCCCCGCGCCGGTCATCGCGACCTGCGCGTAGCTCGGCTGGCCCTGCTGCCGATAAAACAGGGTCACGGACTGAACCCCGCTGGCGTCGGTGACCTGCGCCGCGATCTGGACGGCACCGTTGGCCGTTTGGGTGCCGCTGACCGGCGTGTGCTGAATGACGGGAGGGACCGAGTCGAGCGCCGAGACCGTGAAGCTCAGCACCTGCGCCGGCGCGGTGGCCGGAAGAGAGGCGCTGTTGGGCGGAGAGGCGCCGTCCGAAGCATCAACGTAGTACTCGATCGTGCCGGGGACGATGGCGGCCGCCGGGATGTCGGCGGTGAACTGGTTGGCGGCCATCGCCATCATGGTGCGGGTCTGGAAGGCCCCCGCGCCCTGAGTGCGATAGTGCAAGCTCGCTACGCCCACGCCCGAGCCAGTGTCGACGATGGTCGCGACGACCGGCACCG
>Ga0268298_10004900_pt1 | contig 12790 bp, 13 predicted proteins | sample WWTPWeurt_MetaG_FD_194462 | JGI IMG/M metagenome (GOLD analysis project Ga0268298, IMG submission 194462) | Activated sludge microbial communities from WWTP in Nijmegen, Gelderland, Netherland - WWTP Weurt | ecosystem: Engineered > WWTP > Aerobic digester > Activated sludge | place...
AGAAGCCGTGCGCGTGTTCGGCGGTATCGATATCGTCGTCAATAATGCCGGCGCCATCTATCTGAGCGATACCGGCGCCACCGACATGAAGCGCTTCGATTTGATGATGGCGCTCAACATGCGGGCTGTTTACATGGTGACCAGGCATGCCCTGCCGCACCTTTGCCGCAGCGAGAATCCGCACATCCTCAATATGTCGCCGCCTCTCAACCTGGATGCGGGCTGGTTTGCTCCCCAGGTGGCTTACACTATGTCCAAGTACGGCATGAGCCTCTGCACCCTGGGCATGTCCAGGGAGTTTAAAGACTACGGTATAGCCGTCAATTCGCTCTGGCCTGAAACAGCCATCGACACCAGTGCCGTGCGCAATAAACTGGGTGGCGATAAGACTGTGCCGTTTTCTCGCAAACCGGAAATCGTGGCTGATGCAGCCTACTGGCTCTTCAATCAGGATTCTCAGGAAGTGAGCGGCAACTTCTTCACCGATGTGGAGATCCTCTCTAAAACAGGCATGACGGATTTTTCCGCCTATAACTGCGTGGCAGGCCATAAGCTTATGGCGGATTTCTTCCTAGGCGCTGCTCCTGACAGAATGCCTGTGCCGGTGGAAAGCTCTAAGGCTACCCTCATGGCTATCGTGGAAGAAGCCAGAAAAGCCAGGGAGAAGGCCGCCGAAGCCGTTGTCACGGAAGTTGATGCCGGTGCCGCTGTGGAGACCGCCTCGGTCGTTGTGGCGGCGGAGACGGCGGCTGTTGTGGCGGCGGAGACGGCGGCTGTTGTGGCGGCGGAAGCAGAAAGCGTTTCTGAGCCCGCTGCCAACCCCTACAAGAGCTTTGTTGTCAGTCGCACTGGTGATGTAGCCTACCTGTCCTTCAATAATCCGGCGCGGTTGAATTGCCTGGGCGTGAATTTCTTCGAGGAATTGCCCAGAGCTATAACTGCCATGGAAGAGTCAGGGGTGCGTGCACTCGTGATTGAGGCAGCTGTGGGCCGGCATTTTTCTAGCGGGCTCGATTTGAACGTGCTTGCCAATGAAAGCCTGCTCAAGGTAGACACGGAGGGCGACAAGATTCGTCTGAACGGCTTGATTCTCTCCTGGCAGAAAGCCTTGAGTTCGGTAGCCAATGCCCGCTTCCCGGTTATCGCCGCCGTGGATGGACTCTGTCTGGGGGCTGCTCTTGATCTGGTCAGCGCTTGCGATTTCTGCCTGGCCACCAAGGATGCGCAGTTTTCCATCGAGGAAATCAATGTCGGCTTGATGGCCGATCTGGGTAGCTTGCAGCGCTTGCCCCGTCGCATTCCCGAATCGGTGGTGCGCTATCTGGCCTTCACCGGCGAGAAAATGAGTGCTCACGCTGCGCAGGCGGCCGGACTGGTGCTGACGGTTTACGACAATTCCGATGCCCTGGGCCTGGCTGCTCAGGTTATGGCTAAGAAAATAGCCGCCAAGGAGGCATCGGCTATCACCGCCAGCAAGATGGCTCTTAATTTCAATCACGGTCACACCCTCGAGGAAAGCCTTGCGGAGTGTGCTCGTTTGCAGACAATCTGGATCAACCCCGAGCGAGTCATGGCCGAGGTGAGACGGATTGCAACCAAACAGTAGTTTGGTTCAACAATTCAACGGAGTGCTTATGAACGAGAACAGCACAAATGAAAACCATGCCGGCAGGGATGTAAGTGTACTTATTGGTACAGGCGGCTCTCGCTCCATTCTATTTGGAACCGGTGTGCTTATGGCCCTTGCTCAGAGCCGCTTTGGCCGCTTCCGGTCAATCGGCGGTGTGAGTGGCGGCTCCATGCCGGCATCCATGATAGCTTCCAGACCGGACGTAACCTGGCTGCTCAACACAGTTCTGGATACGGACTTTAACAAGATGGTGAAGCGGCGTGTCTCGCTGGTCAAGTTCCTGTATACGGTTTTACGGGATCCCCAGCCTATAGATCCACCCCCGCTGCAAGGTGCCCTTGACCCAGCCGATATGGGGCAATACTTCAACGACCTGATACCGGAATGGCCGCCTCACTTCTGGACCATGGCCCTGTCCGGTCAGAAGAAGGTGATCTTTACCAGGGACGGCATTTTAATGGATAAGGAAGGCGGTGGGTTGGAACTGGCTTCAGCGGCTCCTGTCGGTGTCGGTACGGCGGTTTGCGCTACATGCGCCGTACCGATGCTGCTTGATCCGGTGCCCTGGAAGACCGACAAGGGAGATGACCATCTATTGATAGATGGAGGCTTCGGTCCGGAAGGGCGTTGTCCGGTTTCGGTTCCGGAGGCTTTGCATGCGCTCAAAGGGTCTTACTTGATAGTGGTCAATGTAGGGCCCGACAAGAGCAGTCTGCACCTTTTGATCGACAGGGTTTTCGGTATTGTCTGCGACGATCGTCACAGCCTCAGGGAAGATGTGGAAGTGGCGGAAGATCACAGTCGCATCGTTGTGACACCGGCTTCGCCTCTATATGGATCATTCAAGTTCAAGATGACCCGCAGAGAAAAATGGCAGATGATCATGTCCGGCTATATGGCGGCAGTAACTGCTTTCGCCCGGCACGGCTTACTGAGCGGCGACAACCTGGCCCAGGCTCAGGAGCGTGGCGTCAAGGCCTTGCTGCTTCTGGCGGCCAGGCAAAAGCCCTACAATCAGGACAAGTTACCACCTGAGTTGGATCAAATTTTCGTCGACCTGTCTTTTCCGGCAGAGAAGTTTGCAGCGGTAGAAAGATTTGCTGCTGATGCGCCAGTCGCTGTGGCTGAGAGCTGTCAGGAGCCTGCGGCTGTGGCGGAGTCCGGTCAGGAAATCGGTGCTGCGGAAACTTTAGTACCGACACCACCCACAGCGGCTGAGCTTCCCTCTTCCTGATAACCGGGTTGAGAGAAAGCGTCTCACTCCCCCAAGCCTTAGCGGCCTGATATCGCGAGGCTGGGGGAGATGGGATTTACGGCAAAGCGTTCTTTAGGAAAAATTTCGTTTGTTTTGCCGCACCGTTGCCGCTAGGTTGGAGATACGTTCATCAATAACCTTTTCCCCCAGGAAATCTCCCTTTTAGTTTCAAAACAAAGCCCTGTATTTAGATTCTCTTGTTCCCACTGCTGTATATCGGCGGTGGGTTCGTTGCTTCTTTATACAGGTAGGGATATCTGCTGGATGGTTTGGTGAATGGCTGTTGTCATTGTCGGAATTCCAGTTTTGCTAGTTATGGGGCTGAAAGGTTCGCATAGTTAGCAGGAATTGCTGGTGGTGGCACCGTCTCTGTGCGGATTGATAAAGCGGCCTACTGCTCTACCTCCTATACTCCGGTCGCATCTTAGCGGCACAGTAAACGGAAGAACATCAAGAAGCATTGTCGTTAATTGGAGGAATGGACCGGCAATTACTGCGGTTCAAATTAGTTGCATTCAAAAGGAACGATTCGGCAATACCGAAGCGTACCCAGCGGATGTAGAAACCATCAAATTTCAGGGTTCCAAAGGCATTGCTCTGAGGAACCTGGGAGTCACTTATGAAAAAGTACATAGTACCTGCGATTTTCATCGGGTTAGCGAGTGTCATCCTTTTCAGCATCTCGCGCATGGACAATGGTGTTATTCATCAAGGTCCGCCCACCGCCTTCAACAATACGTCCGACAGCTCTTATGACAACAGTTCTAAGGCTGCTCCGGCGCATGAGCTGGCAATGAAAGGGAACCCAACTTTCGGCGTCAATGACGTCAAACCTGAAACTGTCACCAGTGGAAACACTGTGGCAGCGGCAGGTAGCCCGGTCTTAGTCCAAGGTGGCAGCACCAGCGTGGTTGCCACCGACACTGCTACCGGCAAGCCAATCGAAATCATCATTAAGGATCGCCGTGCCCGCGAAGGTGATGACGAGGCCAATGACCTGGGACACAGCCCTACCTCAATAGGTTCGTTCTTCGCCGGTCTATTGGCTATAGTCTGGTACATCACCAAGTTGGCCATCGGCTTCATCGTTATCTACTTCGTCTTCCAGCTTATCACTGGTCGCTGGCGCAACGGCTTAGGCGGTCAACGTCTGATGGCCCCAAACCGCGGCGGCTCTGGCGATGCTAACGGTATTGCCGATAAGTCTTTCGGACAATGGATTGACCCTGCCGACATCAAAGGCAACGGTTTTGCCGATGTTGCCGGTGTACCGGAAGCCATCACTCAAATGAAGAAGGTGAAGGTAAAAATCTTCGAGCAAGCGGGTATCGTCAAGAAAATCCGCGCCGAAGAAGAAGCGAAGAAAGGCAAAGACGGCGACAAGAATCTTGTTAAGGTCAGCGCTGCCGATTTGATGGCCAGACTGCAAGGTATGACCAAGAAGTCCAAATTCGGTGGTAAATTGCCCCAATGCGTACTGTTAGAAGGCCCTCCAGGAACCGGCAAAACCTTGCTGATTACTGCTCTGGCTAAAGAGTGCGACGTGCCTGTCTTCGTTATCTCCGGATCAGACTTCGTGGAAATGTTCGTCGGTCTTGGCGCTAACCGTGTTCGCGAAATGTTCGCCGATGCGCGCGAGAAAAGACCTTGCATCATCTTCATCGATGAGTTGGATGCAGTTGGTCGTGCTCGTTCCAGCGGTCCGGTTGCTCACCCTGAAGCCGACCAAACTTTGAACCAAATCCTGGTTGAATTGCAAGGCTTGAACACCGGCAACCAAAACTTCGGTTTGTGGATTTTCGGTGCTACCAACCGTGTGGACATTCTGGACAAAGCTTTGCTGCGTCCTGGTCGTTTCACCTGGAAAATCAAAGTTGATCCGCCGCACATTGATGGTCGCGTAGCGATTTTGAAAGTGCATGCCGGCAAACGCGAAGTGCCTCTGGATAAGAACGTAGACTTCTACGCCATTGCCAGCGTGCTTGGTGGTTTGACCGGTGCCGATCTGGAAAACGTGGTGAACGAAACGGCGCTGTATGCCGATGAGTTAGCTGAAGCGGAAGCAGCGAAACTGCGCGCTAAAGGCATCACCGACGAAGAAAAGATCAAAACCATGGTGAAAGCAACCGTCAGCCAGGAGGACTTCTTCGAAGGTCTCTTGCGTCATTTGATGGGTGTGAAAACCGAAGTACCGCAAACCTTCGACCAGATCTTCAACACCACTGTGCACGAAGCCGGTCATGCCATCGGTATCGCCTACGAAGGCTTCCTGGGCAGAACCGACGAGAAAGTGCGTTTCATCGCCGTGGAACCTCGCGGTCGCTCCGGTGGCTTGACCTTCAAAACGCCAAGCCGCGATGCGTTTACCAAAACCCTGGACGACGTTGATGCTGATGCCGTTTGCGGCTATGGTGGCAGCGCTGCTCAGCTTGTCTGGTTGAACGTGAAAGACTCCGGTCCGGACAACGACTTTGAAGTGGTGGCCGGCAATATTCACCGCGCTATCGGTCGCTGGTACGCTTCCGAGAAATTGGGTCCTATCTCTCTTGGTGTCAGAGGTCAAACTCAGTCTACCGAGATGGGTGCAGCGCAAAGAGACTTGATTGACTCAGAGTGCAATCGGAAAACCAAAGAGCTGTATGCTCGCACCTGGTGGATCATGAACTTGTTCGTTCGTTCCGAAGCAATCTGGACCATGTTCTGGGAGCTTTTGGAAGGCAAGATCATGCGCGAAGATCGTTTCGCCGAGTTGTTCGCCGAAGCCATGAAGGAAGTGGAAGCACATCCTGAATGGAAAAACGGTTCACTGGAGAGCCTGATGAAAAAGGTCTCCGAGAACCCCTACGGCTGGTCACCTGAGCCTCTGGATGCAGGTTTACGCGAATACATCAAAGCTCGCATCGAGAAACTGCGCGCGCGCTACGAAGCTCTGGAAGCAGCTCAGGCAGCGGAAGAAGTTAAGTAGTCGCCGGTCAGGGAAGGATGAAATAAATTGGAATTAGCCAGGGACGGCATTTAGATAGCGGTGAACAAGGACGTTTACCGCTGCTTTCTTTTATTGGCAAAGGATTCGACTTGGTTTCGAAAGCTCTATTGATTTTTTGCGATTTTTGCACTTTTTGAGCTTTCCTTATGTGAATACTTGTGGATTTCTAAGAGCGCAAGGTCACTCTCGCGGTTTTCCTTTCTAGAACTAGTGATGAAAGCCATTTCCCCAAATTAGTCCCAAAGAGGAATACACAGATGACTTCGGACAAGCTGAGTGACAGCGCTTACCGAACCGATGCAGAAGGGAGAAGACTGGCTATGGCCGTCGAAGGTCTTGAGTTTCAGTTGGCTATTGCCGTGGAACTTGGTCAGGATGCATCCACCCTGAACTGCATACAGGAAGAAATAAATACAGCACAACTGGCCTTTGAGCAGTACCAGGCGCAGGTCGCTCTGGCAGCTCCACAGGCTGTCTGTGTTGTCAAACCGTCCAGTTGGAGAACCAACCTGCTGCGTCTTTTAAGACCCTGGTCTTGGTTCAAGGATGAGACCTTTACCAAACCCGAGGCAGTCATTGCGCAGAGACCTATGCCTGCACATATGACGGCAGGAAAGCGGCGTATGTCGACCCAATAAAGGGCTCGTCTAGCTGTTCCTATCTCAATAAACCATTTTAAGGAGTACTGATATGAGTGAAAACAGATCACGGCTTCCGTATCGGCAGCCACCTACCTTGTTGAATTACATCGTCGTGCCCGTAGCCATTATTGCGGTTGTAGGCTTTTTCCTGGCTTTGATTTTCTGAATTAGCCGGGCATTTTGCTTTCGTCTTGCACAGGGATTTGTGGAATATTTTCTGGTTGTGCTGCTGACGGAGTTCAGTGGCATAACCTCCCAACTTGAGAGGTGTATATGGATTTTTTTTCAGGGCCGGTAGTCTTCTTGCTCTTAGTGGGCGGTGTATATGCGGCTATTCTATTGGGGTCCTTGTTGAGTAAGCGTTACCATTTGTGGTGCGAGCTTTTCGCTGACAACGATAAGAAGGTGAACGCCGAGATGGGGATACTTCTCTTTACTCTGGCTGTGCCTATGGCGCTTATTGCCGGCGGTTATATGGTTTGGGCCTGTGCCGCGCTTTTCGTCACCTGTGTGGTGATCTCCACTTTGATTGAAGCTATAGGGCGCGAGAATATTTATTGAGTCGGCTTATCTATTCAGGCAGTGTGCCACCGGCTTGAAGGGCAGACCCTGCGGCCCGGCACACTGAATTGATTGATCTTTGCCGTCCCGCTGGAATTTTTTTTGCGGAAAGTATATGAAGGTATATAGTACACATAAAGTGGCATAACGCCCCATTCTAGATCCGATAGCCTGTTCAATACATTTCAAGAGTGAAAGCGATGAGCCTTTTGCAATGGCAGGCAGAGGGAGTGACTGAGGGACTTGCGGTGTGGCTGTCGTTGTTAGCAAGGCTATTATATAAGGTAAGAGAAAGGCGGAAATAATCAATTATACGGTTCCTGTCGGCGGCTGGTACTACTTAGCGGCTTCTAAGGGGTTACTCCGTTGATTGCGGAAGCTTTTCGCGTTCATTTGGAAGACTTGCTCCCCGCAGAGAGCAAGTCTTGCCGAAGGTTGTGTCAGGCAGCCCTGTGACCGGCTCCTGCCAGCACTAACTCCACTTGAGGTTGTAGTCCGGTACGAACTGTCCAGCTACCGAGAAATGACCGTTGCCGTCGTACCTCACCTCGACTGCGCTGAGTGGGCGACGGGCCATTTGCGAAAGTGACTGACAGATCATGCTTATTCCGGCCGAACATTCTTGCCGAGGCTCGTTATCCTGCGTCGATAGATTGTGGTAGGTGGCTAGAGTGAAGGAACTATATGGCTTCATTCGCACTAGACCGCCTGAGCCGATGCGCTGGATGCTGCCATGGCTGTTCTCGATAATCTTGGAGACTCCGCCTACTACCCGTCCCTGGTTTACTTCGATTTCCTCTTTAAGATCCGGTATCCAGACCAGAACAGAGTCCGGTCTACTTTCCGGCGCATCAGGCAGTACTTGCAAGAAGTGTCCGTCGGCATTTTGCGTCACGGTCAGAGGTCTTTCGCTGGTAAGGCGATAGTGACCTTCGCTATTCACTTCCACGGAAGCTCGTCTGATGATTAGCTCGGCCCCGCGAGGGAAGTCGGCGCCGATTATCTGCGCATCAGGGCTGAGAAGCAGGTCGATTGCCACGGCAGGACCGGCTTTGAGCTGTCCGCGAATATAGTATTGACCTTCGTTGGTTCTTTGCAGAGGCAGGGTGGCACCGGCGAAGAGGGTGCCTTTATTGGTGAGGGTGAAAATGTTCATGTCTTGTGCTCCATCTGTAACGGCATATAGCCGCACGGTTAAACCGGAAGGCATTCCGGCTAAGGGTGACCGGCAGAGACAATCTGCCGGCAGGATAGGTTTTTCTCAATCTCAAGGGCGTGCTGCGCTTGGGGAGGTTGTTAGCGCTTCGGAAGGAAGCTCAGCTCTTTTCTTAAGGTGCCTGTAGCGAAGGCCAGAAGCCAAACCAGCAAGGTATTAAGGAGAGCAACGGCGGCTAGAGCGGTTAAGCTGAGCAGTCCGATTGCTCCTGCGAAAAGGATCGAGGTTATTTTCAGCGCCGTTGCTCCTGATACCACGCCAAAGACAGTGGCCAGAGCAAAGCCGGGCTCTTTCAACTGAAGTACGGTAGAAACAGACAAGATGAGCGCCAGGTAGATAAGCCAGGCCAGGGCGGAAATAAAAGCAGCCATAGCTAACAGGTGAGTCCAGGGGGCAATGGCGAAGGCCGACAGGGCGAAGAAATTAGAGACGAGGATGAGTAGGAAGGTCGCCGTAAACACATAGGCATACGACTTAAGTAAGTTCAAAAGCGGCATGGGGTCTCCTCTTTGAAAAGGTGTTTCTTATGACCCATTCAGCAGAGACTGAAGAGAATGGGTATCGAAGCGCATCAGGAAGGCGGGCTTGCCTTTTCCGTAGTAATTGTTGATCTGGGCGGCAGGGCGAAAGCCGGCCGCTTCGTAGAAAGAAATCGCTGCTAAGTTTGAGGCTTTCACATGCAGGCGAATTTGATTCTTACCGTGGTCCGGCAGGGCATCGATGACTTTCTTGAGCAGGGCTTTGCCAATGCCGCAGCGTTGGATTTCTGAATCTACACCCATGTATGTAATATAGACTCCTTCCTCTCTGCAGATGAAAGTGAGGAAGCCGAGAACAGTTTCTTCCCGTACTGCTACCAGCACCTTATCGGGACTTTCGGCTAGAATCCTGTCCAGCCAGTCTTCTTCAAAGGGGCAGTCCAGTACGGCATTGTTAATCTTTAGGATGGCAGCTTTGTCTGCCATAGCAGCTTTACGAATGCGAAAACGAATTAATGTGTTCATATGCCTTCCCAGGTGCTAATAGCGGCACCGGCAAAAAGGGTTGTGGTGGGATCTTGAACTTCAAGATCGTGGTTGTGTTTGTTGTTAGAAGTTGAGCCTCAACTTCCCTTCTTCAGTGAGCGGTGCTACCAGTTGTCGCAGCCAGGGGATGACCGTTACCCAGTAGTAGATGCTGGAGAGGCACCAGGCTGTGCTGCAGACGATGACTGCTACGGTGGCACTATTGGTGGTGGCGCTGATTAAGTAGGCGGCGCTGACGGCACCGAGGGCGAGCAGGCTGGCGGCAAAGAACGCCAGGATCAAGATGAAGCTTAGCGCTAAGCTGGAGAGCAGCGCTTCTTTCAGGAGGAAGCGTGATTGAGTTTGGTAGATACGGTAAAAGACCGCTGCGCCGGCAAGCAAAGCCAGCCAGTGCGGCAGGTTTGTCGGCAAGGTATCGGCTTTGCCGAGCAGGGTGAGGGGGGCAAGGTAAAGGGAGACAACTATGAACCAGCCTGTCCAGAGCATGGCTGATGCTAAGGCGGCAGCCAGAACGTATGACAGTGGTTTCAGTTGCGTGTTTTGAGTAAACGTCATAACGGTAACCTCGGTTGATAAATAGAAATTACAGGTTTCGCGGCAGCACAATTTTGTTCGACCGGGCGGTTTCGGCGTACCAGAGTCCGCTGTCTTTAATGCGCCGTTCTTGGGTGGCGAAATCTACATGCACAATACCGAAGCGGCGATCGTAGCCTTCAGCCCATTCGAAATTGTCGAGCAGTGACCAGGCGAAGTAGCCACGCACATCGACGCCGTCTTCGATAGCGAGAGCGACTTGTTCGATGTGGCGGCGCAGGTATTCCAGGCGTTTGGTGTCGTTTATGCGACCTGCCTGCGTGACTAGATCCTCATATGCAGCGCCGTTTTCCGTCACGTAGAGGGGCGGCACTTCCGGATAGTCCTTACGGATGCGATTGAGCAATCTTCGCAGGGCCTGCGGATGAACCTCCCAGCCCATCTGGGTATACTCCGCACCTGGGACGGGATGGGTTTTTCCAGTCGAACTGACGAGGCTGCGGGCGTAATAGTTGATGCCCAGGTAGTCCATAGGCTGGTTGATTAGCCTCAGATCCTGCTCCTTGAAGTCTTTGATGCCGGCTAGGGCGGCCTGGGAATATTTGCCTCGCAGCAGGGGCTCCAGATAAAAGCCGCAGTCTCTGGCGAAGGCTTTGTCCGCCAGGTGTGCGTCGGCCGGGTTGAGGGCTTCGCTGATGGTCAGGTTGAGAACAATACCCAGGTCGAGCTTTTGTCTGGCGGCGGCGCGGGCGGCGATTGTGCCTGCGCCGTGACAGAGCAATAAGTTGTGGGCTACCTGGGCGGCGATGAGCGGATCTTTGATGCCGGGCGCGTGATAGCCTGTTTGATGTCCCAGGAAGGAAGAGCACCAGGGCTCGTTCAGGGTGGTCCAGAACTTGACGCGGTCGCTGTAACGATGGACCATAGCTTCGGTGTAGTCGGCGAAATGTTGGACGGTGTCTCGGTGCGCGAAACCGCCCAGATCATCTTGCAGAGCCTGGGGTAGGTCCCAGTGGTAAAGGGTGATTACCGGTTCGATGCCCAGTGCAAGAAGCTCATCGATGAGGCGATCATAATAGCTCATGCCTTTTTCGTTGAGGGCGCCGCGACCGAGGGGTTGCACTCGGGGCCAGGCGATGGAAAAGCGGTAAGCGCCTAAATTGAGGCGGCGGCAGAGTTCCATGTCTTGAGCAAAACGGTGATACTGGTCGCAGGCTATGTTGCCGGTGTCACCGTTTTTGACGTTGCCCGGGCTTCTACAGAAGCGGTCCCAGATTGATTCTCCTTTGCCGTCTTGATCGTGGGCGCCTTCCACCTGGTAAGCCGAGGTGCCGGTGCCCCAGACGAAATTGGGTGGGAAGCAGTACTTATCACTGAGACCGAGTCTGTAGGCGAGGCGGGCTGCATGGCAGCTGCCTGCCTTCCACAGTTGTGTCAGGTTGTGGTTGGTTTTCATAGAGGCAGGGTTTCCTTGAACTATTTGCTGTTGCAGCTAGGTCCAGAAGCCGTTGCCCAGTCCGCCCACAAAGCCCATAGAGATGCTGTTGTGGAAGATGGTGACTTCCACTTCGTAGCCGTCCAGCTCTTTGGGTACTTTGTTGAACCAGTCCTGGATGGGCATGCCGCCCACGGAGACGGGCTCGCCAGTGTTATTGGCTTCGCTCCAGCCGTCTACGTAGACGTAGACATTTAGCTGGGCCTCGCCGTGGTTGACGCCTTCTTCGGCGGAGCGATGGAAGCGAATGCGCTTGTAGCCTGGCAGACCGTCGCAGATGGCTTCCAGTTTGACCAGCGCCTTATGGAGAGCAGGATTGCGCGCGGCAAACTCCTGTCTTTCTTTAGCGTCATCGACCTTGCGCCGGTGCGTTACGTAATGACCAAGCAGGAAAAGGTAGAATGCCAGAAGCAAGAGCACCCCTGCCAGCAAGTAGGCAATGGTGCTGATGGGGCTAGTCGTAACCAGACCCAAGACTAAGAAAAGGGTGCCCAGCGCGGTGCAGATTGCAAGTGCGACGGGGCGGACTAAATCGCTCATTTCTGAACCAGTCATAATTGAGATCTCCAATTGTTTGTTAGGGGTGTGTTGAGGAAAGGAGGCGGTCCGGAAACCCGGAGCCGCCCTGTGTTTTTTTAAGTTGGCGAAGCCTTCAGTAGGGGCTGAAGGGGTCGCGATTTTTCATGACATACACTTTGGCTAAGGTAATGTAAGTGAGAGCCTGACCGGTCCATACCGTGTAGACGACCCAGAAGGCGGTCGGTAGACCATGCAGGTCGCCAGGCTTGATGGACTCTTGCCCAAGCCACTGTACCAGGCTCAGACCGATGGTCACTACCACAACCTGGACGATCCAGAGGGCAGCCAGTACAGTTCCTACGCCCGGGTGGCTGCATTTCTTTTCTCTTTGAAAGAGGAAGTATCCCAGAGCGGCGCCGATAATAGCCATTGCTGCGAAGGTGATTTGGGTAAATTGCATAGGATTTCCTGTCAGTAAGTGATTTGAATTTGAAAGAAAACCGGAGCCACACTTAGTGCGACTCCGGTCTTTGCTCTGCTGTGGCGTGGTAGTGTTAGCTGTCCATGCCGCTGCTTTTAATGACCATCAGTTTGTCCTGGGTCATTTCCTTGACACTGTGGGCGATACCGCCGAGTCCCAGTCCCGACTCTTTGCGTCCGCCGAAGGGCATCCAGTCGACGCGGAAGGCTGTATGGTCATTGACCATGACGGCGGTGGCGTTCAGGTGCCTGGTGACGCGCATGGCCGTGTCCAGGTCTTTACTGAAGACAGCAGCCTGAAAGGCGCAGGGCAGGCTGTTGGCTGCTGCAATGGCTTCGTCCAGCTCTTTGTAGGAGTAGACGCAGACCACGGGACCGAAGACTTCCAGGGTAGAGACCTTGGCAGTAGCTGGTGGGTTCAGTAGCACGGTGGGAGTGTAGTAGCTGG
>Ga0268298_10004901_pt1 | contig 12790 bp, 7 predicted proteins | sample WWTPWeurt_MetaG_FD_194462 | JGI IMG/M metagenome (GOLD analysis project Ga0268298, IMG submission 194462) | Activated sludge microbial communities from WWTP in Nijmegen, Gelderland, Netherland - WWTP Weurt | ecosystem: Engineered > WWTP > Aerobic digester > Activated sludge | place: Netherlands...
TGGCCGGCGTGCCGTCCGCGTCCTTGCCGAGCAGATAGGGCAGGAAGCGGTCGAAGCCGACGGTGTATTTGTCGAGGTAGGCCTTGTCGTACTTGCCGCTGGTGTAGACGTACCAGCACATCGCGAGGAACAGCGCGGTGTCGGTGTTGGGGATGATCTTCACCCACTCGGCGCGCATGGCCTCGTCGGTGGTGGTGCGCTGCGGGTTGATCGACACGAACTTCACGCCGGCATCGCGGATCGCCTCCCAGCGCGAGTACATCTGGTGGTCGGCCACGGTGTATTCGATGCGGTTGTTCTTCCACGGGTCGCAGCCGACCAGCACGAAGACCTCGGTGTTGTCGCGGATCACTTCCCAGGCGGTCTGCGGCGAATACACCTCCATGTCGCCGATGATGTGCGGCAGGCTGATCTGCGAGGCGCCGCCGGAATAGTCGCCCGTGGTCACGCTGTAGCCGCCGATGAGGCCGAACAGTCTGCCCTGCAGCACCTGCGGGCGCAGCACGCCGGCATGCGACCAGCCGCCGTAGGACGAGCTGAACACCGCGTCGTTGCCGTGCTGCTCGATGGTGCGCAGGCTGGCGTCGGCGACGAGGGCGAGCGCATCCTCCCAGGACACGCGGACGAAGGGTTCCTTGCCGCGCAGGTGGGCCTTGACGTCGCCGCGCGGGTTGGCGAGGTAGGACCGGCGCACCATCGGGTACTGCACCCGGGTCGGGTGGTAGGTGCGGCTGAGCACGCCCTCGAGCAGCATCTGCGTGGGCATGGGGTCGAAGCCGGGCAGCGGCTGCACGCCGATCAGTACACCGTTCTTCACCACCGCCTTGAACGGACCGTAGTGCGAGGCATGGGGGATCAGCACCGTGTCGGAGGCGAACACCTCGTTGAGGCCGAACAGCTTCAGCCCGCCGCTGGCGACGGCAATGGCGGCGGACGATTTAAGAAAGGCACGACGGCTGAGCGACATGATGGATCTCCTGGATCGGGTTGCGGCCGCTTGCGGGCCGCAGGTCTTCATGTCCAGGATCTTCCTCGCGGGGTGTTAACGGTGGCGGGAGAATTGCGAACCGATTCCGCGACTTTGTTAATCGCATTAACCCTTTCCGCAGCCGGCAGCGCGGCGGCTGCGGGCGGCGCTTGCATGTTCAGTAGAGGGCTTCGTTGCCGAGGTGGCCGCAGCCGGTGTATTCGACCGGCGGGCCCGCGCGGGTCACGGCGAGCGCCGCGCCAAAGCCATGCACCGTGCCGGTCGACGCATCGCGACAGATCTGACGAAAGAGCCGCAGGCGCAGCGTCACGGACTCGGTGGCGCCGGCGAGCACGGCCTCCGCGCGGTCCGGGCGCCCGACGGGCCAGTGCCAGGACAATGGGAGCGGCGGCATGTTCAGGGACTCGCCGCCTTCGCCGCTGAAGCGCACCGCCTGGCGGTCCGACTCCAGGCGCCAGGACGGCGCATTGCCCTGCGCGGCGAAGCCGAGTGCACTCGTCGGGCAGGCCAGGTCGTGCCCCGCACGGTTCAGCCGATCGAGCTGCAGCCCGCTGTCGCGCCGCTCGCCCCAGGCCTCGAGGTAGATCGCGCCGCGCGTATCGAAGCCGGCATCGGTGATGGCCGCGGTGATCACCGACTCCGCCGAGACGTCGCGGGCATCGAAGGGCTTGCCGCCGCCGCAGGGGCCGATGTACTCCTCGCCGCGATCCCCCGAGGGGGTGCCCAGATAGACGCGCGTCATCCGATACACCAGCGGCAAGCCGCCCTGCCCCATCGTGTACAAGGTGAGGCTGGTGCGGATGCCGGCGCAATCGGCGCACGGCAGCGTGCCCACATAGGGGCCGTCCGCCACCGGCCCCTGCGAGGTGGCGTGTGCGGCGGGCCCCGCCAAAGCAAGACAGACGAGCGCAGGCGCCGCCCCGATCCGCAAGCGCAGTCTGCGCATCAGGGTTTGCGCAGCGCTTCGGTCGGCCCCATGCGCAGGTCGCCACCGGCGTTCTTGAGCATCAGCACATGGCCTTTCATGAACGAGGTTTCGACGACCTCGGCGCCCTGCGTGAGAAGGTCGCCGAGGCGGGCGCTGATCGTGCGCGCCATGTCGCCGGTGCACGCACGCCGCGTGCTGGCGACCTTCGCCTTCAGCAGGCCCTGATCGAAGGCATAGGTCCCCTTGAAGTCGTTGCAGCCGTCGAAGCCCGTGACCGCCTTGCTGCGCGTGTCGAAGACCACGACGGCGGGCGGAATCATGCCCTCGACCTTGGTGCCGCCGGTGTTGATGATGGTCCAGCTGCCGTCCATCTTCCCCAGTAAAGCGGGGTCACTGCCGTCGATCTTGGTGAACGGCGTCATGCCTTGGCCCGAGCAGGCTGCGACCAGGGCGGCAACGGCGAGGACGGCAAGGGAACGGGCAGTAGTGGCGGTGTTCATGATCTCGGCATCTCCGTTTGGTGATGGATGGGTGGCCTGCGCAGGGCCAAAGAATCCGTCGGGCATGGCTCGATGCCAGGCGGACATCTGCCGAATATAGGTAACGCCGTGGCTTTTTTTCCGGAAAATGTTTGCTGCGATCGGTACGACGCAGTCCGGCCGAGGCAAAATCCTCACCTTGAGCTGCGCAACCGGCAACTGCCGATCGATCCTCCCTGGGCGCTGCCGATCCCGATGAGCCTGTCTGCCGACCCGCTTGCCCGCATCGTCCGATGGATCCACGAGGCCGACGGCCTGATCGTCGCCGCCGGGGCGGGCATGGGGGTGGATTCGGGGCTGCCTGACTTTCGTGGCAGCGCGGGCTTCTGGCGGGCCTACCCGGCACTCGGCCGCGCCGGCCTGCAGTTCGAGGAGATCGCCAATCCGGCAGCGTTCGCGCGCGACCCTCCGCTCGCCTGGGGGTTCTACGGGCATCGCCTGGCGCTGTACCGGCGCACCGTTCCGCATCGGGGCTTCGCGCTGCTTCGCGAGATCGCAGCGGGATTGCCCGGCGGCGCCTTCGTCTTCACGTCGAACGTCGATGGGCAGTTCCAGAAGGCGGGCTTTGCGGAGGCGCGGATCATGGAGGTGCATGGCTCCATCCACCATCTGCAGTGCCAGCGTGGCTGCCGTGCCGCGGTTTGGTCTGCTGGGGATTTCGAGCCGCGGGTGGACGAGGAGGCCTGCAGGCTGCTCGGCGAGCCCCCGCACTGCCCGCATTGCGGCGGCATCGCGCGGCCCAACATCCTGATGTTCGGCGACTGGGCGTGGATTCCGGCGCGCACGGAGGCGCAGGAGACGGCGCTCGTCGCCTGGCTCGGGCGCATGCGTCGACCGGTGGTGATCGAACTCGGCGCAGGCGAGAGCGTGCCCACCGTGCGCCGCTTCGCCGAGTCGCTCGGTGGCCGGCTCGTGCGCATCAACCCGCAGTCCGAGCCGAGCCTACCCGCGGGGGCCGTCCACCTGCGCTGCAGCGCGCTCGAAGGCATCGTCACCGTCCACGCGGCCCTGGCCGGGCAGCGCTGACCCGGCGCCCGATTCGCGCCTTGCGGCGCTCCTACATGAACCCCGGCATGGCTGCGTGCGTCAGCCGGGCGGTCGGCTGCGACGTGCGGCGACGGGCGTCGTAGCCGGTCCGCGCGTCACGTTAGGAGCGCCGCAAGGCGCGAATGCGGCCCTGGAGATTGCGAGGCGCGTCGATTTCCCGACCGCCTGATTCGCGCCTTGTGGCGCTCCTACATTTTCCCGACGCGGTATACGCGGGCCTCGTAGGGTGCGAGGTCGAGCGCATGGGCGGCAGGGTGCGCTTCGATGGCGCGATTGGCGAGCAGCAGGCGCTCGTGGCGAAGCACGACGCCGGGGTGATCGAAGCGCGCCGGGAGCGGGCTGAGGTTGACGATCACTGCGATGCGCTCGCCGTCGAGCCGGCGCTGGTAGGCGAAGATCTGCGCGTCGTCCTTCATCAGCAGTCGGTAGTCGCCGTGCACCAGCGCCGGTTCGGACTTGCGCAGCGCGATCAGGCGGCGATAGTGGTTGAGCACGCTGGCGGGGTCGTGGCGCTGCTGGGCGACGTTGATGCGGCGGTGGTTGGGATTGACCGCCAGCCACGGCCGCCCGCGGGTGAAGCCGGCTTGGGGGCCGTCGTCCCACTGCATCGGCGTGCGCGCCGGATCGCGCCCGGTGAGGACGAGGTCGGCGATGATCGCGCGCTCGTCCTCGCCCGCCAGGCGGCGCTGGGCGTAGTCGTTCTTGGCCAGGACGTCGTCGAACTCCTCGATGCGCTCGAAGACGCCGTTGGTCATGCCGATCTCCTGGCCCTGGTAGATGAAGGGCGTGCCCTCCATCAGGAAGTACATGGTCGCCAGCGCGGTCGCGCTCTCGCGCCACAGCGCGCCGGTGTCGCCCCACTTGGAGACGACGCGCGGGATATCGTGGTTCTCCAGGAAGAGCGCGTTCCAGCCCTTGCCGTGCAGCGCATGCTGCCAGCGCGACAGCACCTTCTTGAGCGCGACCACGTCGAGCGGCGCGCCCGGTGCGCGCGACCACAGCGCGAGGTGTTCGAACTGGAAGATCATGTCGAGCCGGCCGCGGTCTGCGCCCACCCACTCCACCGCCTCGCGCGGGCCGACACCATTGGCCTCGCCCACGGTCATCACGTCGTAGCGCCGGAAGGTCTCGCGGCAGAGCTCGTCGATGGTGTCGAGCACGCCGTCGACGTTCATGTGCATCGGGAAGGACGGCACCCAGGGCATCCCGTGCGGATTGGGAAGGTCGGGCAGGCCGGGCATCTTGCGGATGTGGCTGACCGCGTCGAGGCGGAAGCCGTCTATGCCCTTGTCCAGCCACCAGCGCACGATGTCGTGGAAGGCCGCGCGCATCTCGGGGTTGGTCCAGTCGAGGTCGGGCTGGCGGCGGGTGAACAGGTGCAGGTAGTACTGTCCGGTGGCTTGGTCCTTGGTCCACGCGGGGCCGCGGAAGATGCTCTCCCAGTTGTTGGGCGGATGGCCGTCGCGGCCCTCGCGCCAGATGTACCAGTCGCGCCGGGGGTTGTCGGTCGAGGAGCGCGACTCGAGGAACCACGGGTGCTCGTCGCTGGTATGGTTGAGCACGAGGTCGAGGATCAGCTTCATGCCGCGACGGTGGACTTCGGCGAGCAGGCGGTCGAAGTCCTCCATGGTGCCGAAGGTCGACAGGATCTTGCGGTAGTCGCGGATGTCGTAGCCGTTGTCGTCGTTGGGGGAGTCGAAGATCGGGCAGATCCAGATGACGTCGACGCCAAGCCACTGCAGGTGGTCGAGCCGCGCCAGGATGCCGCGCAGGTCGCCGATGCCGTCGCCGTCGCTGTCCATGAAGCTGCGCGGATAGAGCTGATAGGCGACGGCGGATTTCCACCAGGGGGTCGCGTGCGTCGTGGCGGATGGCGCGGGGGCCGTGGCAGCAGTAGAGGACATGATCGAACCGCGCTGGCAGGTTGTCGGGGATGGCGCGTTCGATTGTAGGCCTGCGTGCGGCGGATGACGACGCGGCGCGGACCGACGTGCCGCATTCGCGCGTTGCGGCGCTCCTGCACGATGCGTCACGCCCCGGCGCAATGTAGGAGCGGCGCCAGCCGCGAAAGCGGCCGTGCAGCCGGCGACGTGGTCGCGGGCGATCGACGCCGTGTTCGCGCCTTGCGGCGCTCCTACGGCGCCGCCGGGAGCCGTGCGTGGTTTCATGTAGCAGCGCCGCAAGGCGCGAACACCGCGGTGAAGATCGGTCGGGGCAGAACCGGCGCGCCCGCCGACCGATCCGATTCGGCAGCCTTCAAGGTGTGGCGGCGCATGGCAGAATTGGCACGACATGAACCTCCTCTCCGCCCCCTACCCTCGCCTGGTCGCCGACATCGGCGGCACCAACGCCCGCTTCGCCATCATCGCGGCACCGGGTGCCGCACCGACGCAGCTGCGCTCACTCCGCTGCGCCGAGCACGCCGGTCCCGAGGCGGCGGTGCGGGCGTGGCTCGAGGATACCGGCGCCCAGTTGCCCGACTTCGCCGCCTTCGGCATCGCCACCCCGATCGAGTGCGATGCGGTGGTGATGACCAATCATCCCTGGCGCTTCTCCATCGGTGCGCTTCGCGCCGCGCTCGGCCTGCGCCGGCTGACCGTGGTGAACGACTTCACCGCGCTCGCGCTCTCGCTGCCCGCGCTCGGCGACGGCGACCTGCTCAGTGTCGGTGGTGGAGAGCCCCGCGCCGGCGCTGCACGCGCCCTGATCGGCGCCGGCACCGGGCTCGGCGTGTCGGGGCTGCTACCGACGCCGGATGGCTGGGTTCCGCTGCAGGGCGAAGGCGGGCATGTGACGCTGCCGGCCTGCAACGCACGCGAGGCCGCGGTCGTCGCCTGGCTCGGCGCACGCCATGACCATGTCTCGGCCGAGCGGGTACTCTCCGGCCCGGGTCTGGTCGCGCTTCACGAGGCCTTGCGTGCGCTAGACGGTGCACCGTCCGTCGAGCGCACGCCGGCGGAGATCACCGATCACGCGCTGGCCGGCGGCTGCCCCCATTGTGTCGAGGCGCTGGAGCTCTTCTGCGCGCTGCTCGGCACGGTCGCGGGCGATCTCGCGCTCACACTCGGCGCGCGCGGCGGACTTTATATCGGCGGCGGGATCGTGCCGCGACTTGGAGATTTCTTCCCGCGCTCCGGCTTCCGCGAGCGCTTCCTCGCCAAGGGCCGCTTCCGCCCCTGGCTCGAGCGTGTCCCGACCTGGGTGATCCTCGCCCCCCATGCCGCCCTCATCGGCGCCTCGGCGGCGCTGGATCGCGCGATCGAGGTTGGCTTCACGTCCCTCGCCGAGCCGGAGGCCCTGTAGGAGCGCCGCAAGGCGCGAACACGGCGTCGATCGCCCGCGACCACGTCGCCCCCCTGCGGCCGCTTTCGCGGCTGGCGCCGCTCCTACATCGCGCCGGGCCGTGATGGTTCCTGTAGGAGCGCCGCAAGGCGCGAACACGGCGTCGCTCGCCCGCGACCACGTCGCCGGCTGCACGGCCGCTTTCGCGGCTGGCGCCGCTCCTACATCGCGCCGGGGCGTGACGCATCGTGTAGGAGCGCCGCAAGGCGCGAACACGGCGTCGATCGCCCGCGACCACGTCGTCGGCTGCATGGCTGCTTTCGCGGCTGGCGCCGCTCCTACATTGCGCCGGGGCGTGACGCATCGTGTAGGAGCGCCGCAAGGCGCGAACACGGCTTCGCTCGCCCGCGACCACATCGCCGGCTGCACGGCCGCTTGCGCGGCTGGCGTCGCTCCTGCACGGGCTGCGGGTGCGTGGTGGGGGGTGCTGCGCGCGGGCGGCTTCGAGGGTGATCCGTTGCAGCGCAAAACCCGCGAAAGTTTTATCCTTGGGGCTGTCGGGCCGGTTTCGCTGCGACGCAACGAAGAAAAGCCCCGGCACTCGAACCGGAGAGGCGCAGATGCGCGGCGAAAGGCAGGCCGGCAAGGCAATTACGCGAGCGAGCGTTGCGGCAACCCCCTTGAATGCGATTGACCCGGAACTGGCCCGGCTGGGCGGCGAGTCGCTGCAGTCCTTGCTGGAGGCGGGCCATCCCGATCCCTTCGCGCTGCTCGGTGCACATGCGGTCGCGGGTGGAGTGGTGCTGCGCGCGCTGCTGCCTGGTGCGCAGGCGGTCGCGGTGCTCGACATCGACGGCCGTCCGCTCCTCAAGCTCCAGCCCCAGGACGATTCCCCCCTCTTCATCGGCGCGCTCCCGGCACGCTCGCTGCCGCTGCGCTACCGCCTGCACGTGCGCTGGGACGGCGGCGGCGAGACTCGCTTCGACGACGCCTACCGCTTCGGCCCGTTGATCGAGGATCTCGACGTCTGGCTGCTCGCCGAGGGCAGCCATCACCGCCCCTACGAGTGGCTGGGCGCGCACCCGGTGACGGTCGACGGGGTGGCCGGCACGCGCTTCGCCGTCTGGGCGCCCAACGCGCGCCGGGTGTCGGTGGTCGGCGGCTTCAACGCCTGGGACGGGCGCCGCCACATGATGCGGCACCGCCGCGAGTGCGGCGTGTGGGAGATCTTCCTGCCCGGCATCGGCGAGGGCGAGCTCTACAAGTACGAGGTCCTCGGCGCCGACGGCGTCGTCCGCCTCAAGGCCGACCCCTTCGCCTTCCGCGCCGAGCTGCGTCCGCACACCGCCTCGGTGGTGCAGCGCCTGCTGCCCGGGCTGCCGATCGACGAGGCGCGCCGGCGCGCCAACGCGCTCGACGCGCCGATCAGCATCTACGAGGTGCATCTCGGCTCCTGGCAGCGCAAGGAGGACGGCGGCTGGCTGTCCTACCGCGAGCTCGCCGAGCGCCTGGTGCCCTACGCGGTCGAGCTCGGCTTCACCCACCTCGAGCTGCTGCCGGTGCACGAGCACCCCTTCGACGGCTCCTGGGGCTACCAGCCCACCGGGCTGTACGCGCCGAGCGTGCGCTTCGGCACCCCGGAAGATTTCCGCGCCTTCACCGACGCGGCGCGCGCGGCCGGGCTGGGGGTGATCCTCGACTGGGTGCCGGCGCACTTCCCGAGCGACGCGCACGGCCTGGCCGAGTTCGACGGCACCCACCTGTACGAGCACGCCGACCCGCGCGAGGGCTTTCACCAGGACTGGAACACGCTGATCTACAACTACGGCCGCGCCGAGGTGCGCAACTACCTCGCCAGCAACGCGCTCTACTGGATCGAGCGCTTCGGCGCTGATGGCCTGCGCGTGGATGCGGTGGCCTCGATGCTTTACCGCGACTACAGCCGCAAGGCCGGCGAGTGGGTGCCGAACCGCTTCGGCGGCCGTGAGAACCTGGAGGCGATCGATTTCCTGCGCCGCATGAACCACCTCGTCGGCACGCAGCGCCCCGAGGCGATCACGCTCGCGGAGGAGTCCACCGCCTTCCCCGGCGTCAGCCGCCCGCCCTCGCCCGACCTGCGGGGCGGCGGCCTGGGCTTCCACTACAAGTGGAACATGGGCTGGATGAACGACCTGCTGGCCTACATGGCGCGCGACCCGGTGCACCGCAGGCACCACCACGACCAGCTGCGCTTCTCGCTGGTCTATGCCTTCAGCGAGAACTTCGTGCTGCCGCTGTCGCACGACGAGGTGGTGCACGGCAAGGGCTCGCTGCTCGCCAAGATGCCCGGCGACGACTGGCAGAAGTTCGCCAACCTGCGCCTGCTCTACGGCTACATGTGGGCGCATCCGGGCAAGAAGCTGCTCTTCATGGGCTGCGAGTTCGCGCCATGGACCGAATGGAACGCCGACGCCAGCCTGCCCTGGGCGCTGCTCGCGCAGCCTGCGCATGCCGGCATGCAGCGTCTGGTGCGCGACCTCAACCGCGTGCTGCGCAGCCATCCGGCGCTGTACGAGCTGGACACCGCGAGCGCGGGCTTCCGCTGGATCTCCCACGACGACGCGGCGCACTCCGTGCTGGTCTTCGAGCGTCGCGCGCGCGACGGCCGCGGCGTGGTGGTGGCGTGCAACTTCACCCCGGTGGCGCGCGAGGGCTGGCGCATCGGCGTGCCGGTGACGGGCACCTGGCGCGAGCTCCTCAACACCGACGACGCGGCCTATGGCGGCTCGGGTGTCACCAACGGCACGCTGCAAGCTGAGTCCGTGCCCTGGCAGGGCGAGGCGCAGTCGATGGTGCTGCGCCTGCCGCCGCTGGGCGTGGCGATGTTCGTGCGCGAGGAATGAGACGCCTGGACGCACGGCCCAAGAGATCGCAGCGATGAGCGCCCCGCCCCCCGACTCCCTCCCGACCCGCCGCCACGGGTCCGACCCTGGCGGCACGAGCCCCGGCGCGGCCGCGGATCGTGCCGCCCGGACTGCGGATCGCGTCGCCCCGGCAGGCGCGGAGTGCGCCCCGGCCCTGCGTCCCGGACAGCCGTGGCCGCTCGGCGCCAGCCTGGCCGAGGACACCGGCGAGGGCGGGGTAAATTTCGCCGTGTGGGCGCCGGACGCCGAAGCGATCGAGCTCTGCCTCTTCGATGCCACCGGCTGCGAGGAACGCCATCGCCTGAGGCTGCCGGCCTGCAGCGAGGGCGTCTGGCACGGCTTCCTGCCCGCCGCCGGGGCCGGCCTGGTGTATGGCCTGCGCGCCCACGGGCCGTGGGCGCCGCAGCGCGGGCATTGGTTCAATCCGGCCAAGCTGCTGCTCGACCCCTGGGCGCAGGAGGTGGTCGGCAGCTACGGCCGCCAGGGGCCGGGGGCAGCCGACGACGCGGAGCAGGCGGCGAGGCTGGCCGCGTTCCGCGCCGCCCGCGACGACGATCCGCGCCTGCCCGACCAGCGCGACAACGCCGCCTTCGCCCCCAAGGCACGCGTGCCCGTCCCCATGGCGACGGCCGAACGCCCTCCCCGCCCCCGCATCCCGCGCGATCGCACGGTGCTCTACGAGGCCCACGTGCGCGCGCTGACGATGCGCCACCCGGAACTCCCGCCGGCGCTGCGCGGCAGCTATGCGGCCCTCGCCCACCCGGTGATGCTCGAGCACTACCGCGCGCTCGGCATCACCACGCTGAGCCTGCTTCCGCTGCACTTCCGCGCCGACGAGGCGGCGCTGCAGCGGCGCGGCCTCGCCAACCACTGGGGCTACGCGCCCGCGGCCTGGCTCGCGCCCGAGCCGCGCTACGGGAGCGGACGGGCGGGTACCACCCCGGCCGACGAGCTCGCCGAGGCGATCGACGCCCTGCACGCCGCCGGCTTCGAGGTGGTGCTCGACGTGGTTTTCAACCACACCGCCGAGCTCGACGCCGACGGGCCGCTGCTGTCGCTGCGCGGGCTGGCCAACGCGCGCGCCTACCACCTCGACCCGCAGGACCCCGCGCGCTACCGCGACTGGAGCGGCTGCGGCAACGCGGTGAACCTGGGCGAGCCGCGCATGATCGAGCTGGTCATGGGCGCGCTGCGCCACTGGGCCACGCGCTACCGCGTGGACGGCTTCCGCCTCGACCTCGCGGTGACCACCGGGCGCGACCGCCGCGGCCACTTCGATGCCGGCGCGGCGCTGTTCGCCGCCATCGCCGGCGACCCGCTGCTCGTCCGCCTGAAGTGGATCGCGGAGCCCTGGGATCTGGGCCCGGACGGATACCGGCTGGGCGGGTTCGCGCCCGGCTGGATGGAATGGAACGACCGCTTCCGCGACACGATGCGCGCCTGGTGGCTGTGCGCAGTCGGCGACCGCGGCGCGTTCGCCCACCGCTTCGCGGGCTCGGCGGCGGAGTTCGACCACGACCGCCGCGCCCCCACCGCCAGCATCAACTTCCTGTGCGCGCACGACGGCTTCGGGCTGCGCGACCTGGTGAGCCACGACCACCGCCACAACGCGGCCAACGGCGAGCACAACCGCGACGGCCATGCGCACAGCCACTCGTGGAACTGCGGCGTGGAAGGCCCGAGCGACGACCCCGCCGTGCTCGCCCTGCGCGCCCGCCTGCAGCGTGCCCTGCTCGCCAGCCTGCTGCTCGCCCAGGGCACGCCGATGCTGCTCGCCGGCGACGAGCTCGGCCACAGCCAGGGCGGCAACAACAACGCCTACTGCCAGGACAACGAGACGACCTGGCTGGACTGGGCGGGGGCCGACCGCGCGCTGCTCGCCTGCGTGCAGAGGCTACTCGCCCTGCGCGCAGCCCACCCGGCGCTGCGCCAGGCCGCCTGGCTGCGCGGCCCGGAGCACGGCGAGGCGGCGAGCGTGCGCTGGCTGCACCCCGACGGCACCGCGCTGTACGCGTCCGACTGGAACGACCCGTGCGAGCGTGCGCTGGCGATCCTGCTGCACCCGCCCGGCCACACGCCGCGGGCGGCCGGGCACGGCGTCGCGCCGCTCGCCACCACGTCGTCGCCGGATGCCGACGCGCCCGCGCGCAGCGTGCTGCTGCTCATCAACCCCGCCGCGGATGCGTGCCGCTTCTGCCCGCCCGCGGGCGAATGGTCGGGGGTTTTCGACAGCACCCGGGCCGATGGAAGCCCGGCGCCGCACGCCCCCGGCCACGAAACGAATCCTGTCGAGCAGGTGCTGCCCCCGCGCGCCGTGCTCGTCCTGCTCGAATCCGCACAACAACACCAGGAGTCCTGATCATGCCTGCCGAAGCTGCCAACCGACGAAGGATCCTCACGCGCCGCACCCTCGCCCTCGTGCTCGCCGGCGGGCGCGGCTCGCGCCTGCGCGATCTCACCAACGTGCGCGCCAAGCCGGCGGTACACTTCGGCGGCAAGTTCCGCATCATCGACTTCGCGCTGTCGAACTGCATGAACTCGGGCCTGCGCCGCATCGGCGTGATCACCCAGTACAAGTCGCACTCGCTGCTGCGCCACCTGCAGCGTGGCTGGAGCTTCCTGCGCAACGAGATGGGCGAGTTCGTCGACCTGCTGCCGGCGCAGCAGCGCACCGACGAGGAACACTGGTACCAGGGCACGGCCGACGCGGTGTTCCAGAACCTGGACATCATCCGCAACTCCACCCCGCCCGACTACATCGTCGTGCTCGCCGGCGACCATGTGTACAAGATGGACTACTCGATCATGCTCGAGGACCACGTCGCCAGCGGACGGGGCGTCACCGTGGGCTGCATCGAGGTGCCGCGCGAGGAGGCCAAGGCCTTCGGCGTGATGGCGATCGACGAGCAGCGCCACATCACCGCCTTCGTCGAGAAGCCCGCCGACCCGCCGCCGATGCCCGGCAACCCGGCGCTGTCGCTCGCCAGCATGGGCATCTACGTGTTCTCGGCCGACTACCTCTACCACCTGCTCGAGGACGACGCGAAGAATCCGGACTCCAGCCACGACTTCGGCAAGGACCTGATCCCGCGCGCGGTGGCCG
>Ga0268298_10004902_pt1 | contig 12789 bp, 18 predicted proteins | sample WWTPWeurt_MetaG_FD_194462 | JGI IMG/M metagenome (GOLD analysis project Ga0268298, IMG submission 194462) | Activated sludge microbial communities from WWTP in Nijmegen, Gelderland, Netherland - WWTP Weurt | ecosystem: Engineered > WWTP > Aerobic digester > Activated sludge | place...
GAAAAGGAATTTGGAGGGCTGGATATTTTTGTCCACAATGCGGCCTCAGGCTACAACCGCCCGGCCATGGATCAAAAACCCAAAGGCTGGGATTGGACGATGAACATCAATGCCCGTTCCCTGCTCTTCGCCGCGCAGCGATCTGCCTCAATGATGGAAAAGCGCGGCGGCGGGAAGATCGTCAGCATCTCCAGCGCAGGCGCTTCGCGCGTTCTGCCAGATTATGTGGTGGTCGGCGCAAGCAAAGCGGCGCTTGAGTCGCTGACGCGCTATCTCGGCGTGGAGTTGATCTCACGGGGAATCAATGTCAACGCCGTGTCACCCGGCGTCGTGGAGACTGAAGCGCTGAATCATTTTGCATCCATGGGCGGGCAGGAGAACATCCTGAAAAAATTCATCGAGCAGGTCCCCGCAGGCCGCCTCATCACACCGGAGGAAGTGGCGCAGCTCGTCGCATTCCTCTGCTCGCCCGCTGCCGCCATGATCGTCGGGCAGACCATTGTTGTCGATGGCGGATACAGCCTGCCCATTCCAAAGTGAGGAGTATAAGACCATGTTCATTTTTCAAGACCCTGCCCCTACACGCTTCGATCTGCGTTTTTCCATTGCAGGAATCCCGGTTCGAGTCCATCCTTTGTTTTGGGTGATCGCTTTGCTTTTCGCTTCCGGCTCCAGCAGCCTGACCAGTATTCTTACCTGGACCGTTGCGATCTTCGTCTCGATCCTGGTACACGAATTGGGACATGCGTTTGCCATGCGCCGTTACGGACAGAACTCTCACATCATCCTGCATCTCGCCGGTGGATTAACCGTGCCCGAATCCGTTTCATGGGGATCGGGCTACGCTTCCATCGCGCTGACAGCGAATCAGCAGATCATCATTTCACTCGCCGGTCCTTTCTCCGGATTCCTGCTGGCAATCCTGGTACTGGTTGTTTCAGCGGCGCTCGGCGGAACGATCGTTCCGCAATTCGTATTGGGTTTCATCCCCTTTCCTTTAGTCTACCTGCCAATCGGCGGAGGGTTTTTAAACTCCCTGTTCATCGCCCTACTGTGGGTCAATATTTTTTGGGGCATTGTAAACCTGATGCCGGTATTTCCTTTGGATGGCGGCCATGTAATGCGCTACACGCTCACCAAACGCGATCCATGGAATGGATTGAGAACCTCCCTGCTCGTCTCCACAGTGGTCGGGGTATTGGTTGCTGTGGCTGGGCTGGTTCTCCTGCGAAGCGTCTATATGGCACTGCTATTCGGTATGCTGGCCTTCCAAAGTTTTCAAGCCATGCAGGGAAGCGCGGGAAGGTTTTAGTAGATTCTATATAACTCTTTCAGTAAAAAAGAACCGTTCCGAAATAATAGGAACGGTTCTTTTTTACTCCTTGACAGTAATATTACTATTTGATATTATTACTATATAGTTATATAAAACAGAAGGAGCCCAAATCTCATGCCCTTAGAACACGCAATCCTCGCCATGCTTGAATATCAACCCATGTCGGGCTACGACTTAAAGAAGTTCTTTGATGCCTCTGTTGCCCATTTTTGGTCTGCCACCCAGAGCCATATTTACAAATCGCTGGAGGGGCTGGAGAAAAAGGGCTGGACTGAAGCAAAGATCATTCCACAGGAAGGAAAACCCAACAGAAAAGAGTATCAGATCACAGCGGAAGGCAGAAGCGAACTTCGCCGTTGGCTGGTCACTCCCCTGCCGATGGATCCTGTCCGCGAAGCCTGCCTGATCCAGATCTTCTTCTCGCATTTCAGCACGAACGAAGAAATCGCGATGCTTTTTGAAACCCGTATGAAGGAAATTCGCGAGCACCTCCACATATTGAAAACAGTGGCACAAGCGGCGATTAATGAAAACGCACAACAGATCGGCATCGAACGCGCCCGTCAACTCTGGCAGATTACCCTTGACTACGGTATCGATTATTACGAGTTCGAAATGGCATGGCATGAAAAGACTTTAAAGATCGTCCAAAACCTACCGCCGATAGTGCCGCCACAAAATCCGTAAGCCGCAAAACTGAATTACCAAACCAAGACCAAAACCGCCTGAATCAAGGCGGGTGTATTCAACGCATCTTTTCATCGGTCAATTCGACCAAAGGAGTAAAAATGAATCAAACCATTCTCGTTATCGGCGCGGCAGGATTTGTCGGAGCGCCCGTCGCAAAGCAACTTCTAGTTGACGGCTTCACCGTCCGTGCGCTGGTTCGCAATGCGGACAAAGCCCGCCAGTTGCTCGGCAATCAAGTGGAACTTGTTGTTGGCGATTTCAGCGACAAAGCCACGCTCGAAAAAGCGCTGGCAGGCATGGACGGAGTCAACATCAGCGCGCCGTGGCAATCTGAGACGCAAGTCGCTCGCGATGTGATTGAAATCCTTGCCAAACAGGGACGCAAAAACGTGCGCGTTAGTTACATCTCTGGCGTCACGGTACTGCCTGAAAATCGCGGCTACGCCTTGGTTGAAGAGAAACTCAAAGCGGAAGAAATCCTGACCAAGAGCGGCGTGGCGTACACCATTCTGCGCCCGAACTGGTTCATGGATGCGCTGGCGCTTTTCGTTCGCGATGGACGCGCCACCATTTTTGGCAAGCAGAAACAAGCCTATCATTTCCTCTCGCTTGCAGATTTTGCCCGCGCCGTCTCGAAAGCGCACCAGACCGACGCTGCCGCCAACAAGACCTTCGTCATCAACGGACCGGAAGCCATGTTGATGATGGACGCGCTCCAACAATACTGTGATGTGGTCCACCCTGGAGTCAAAGCCGCATCCATGCCGACCTGGTTGGGCAACCTGCTGGCTGGCATGACCAAAAGCGCCGAGTTGAAAGACGCCGTGCAGATGATGGCATACTTTGAAAAATCTCCCAAACTCAGCGCGGCGAACGGTGCGGAGAAAATTCTCGGCGCATCATCCACCACGTTGGGTGAATGGCTCAAGACCTAGAAGTAAAGGAAAACATTATGAAAATCATCGTTTTGAATGGCAGCCCCAAAGGAGAGTTGAGCGTCACCATGCAGTCAGTGGCGTATCTCGCCAAACTTCACCCAGAGCACGAATTCGATGTTGTCCACATCGCGCAGCGGATTCGGCATTTCGAGAAGGATCGCGCCGCCTTCGATAAACTCATGGAACAAATCCGCGCTTCAGACGCCGTGCTGTGGGGTTTCCCGCTGTACATTCTCATTGTCCATGCGAATTACAAACGTTTTATCGAATTGATCTTTGAACGCGGCACGCAGAATGCCTTTACAGGAAAGTACGCCGCCGCGCTCTCAACCTCCATTCATTTTTTCGACCACACCGCGCACAACTACATACACGGCATTTGCGACGACCTGGGAATGCGCTTCGTTGACTCCTTCTCCGCCGACATGGATGACCTGACGAAAAAAGAGGGACGCCAACAACTCGAAAATTTTGGGCGACAGTTCTTTAACGCCGTGAAAAATCAGGTTCCCACGCAACGTCAATACCCGCCTCTGGTTCGCCGCGAATTTACTTATCAGCCAGTCGCCGCGCCTGCGCCCCTATCCACCAGCGGAAAGAAAGTGGTCATCCTGCACGATGAAAAAGATACCAACAGCAATCTGGCAAAAATGGTAGACCGCTGTCGCGCGTCTTTCACAGACGCTGTAACCGTAGTCAACATCCACGATCTTAATATTAAATCCAGTTGCCTGGGATGTATCGAATGCGGCTCTGGGAAAAAATGCGCCTTCACCGACAGGGACGAATACATCGAATTCTATAAATCCACCGTCATGACTGCGGACATCCTCATCTATGCGGGGCAAATGGTGGATCGCTATCTGTCTTCCCGCTGGAAAATGTTCTTCGACCGCATTTTCTTCAACACCCACACCCCCGTGCTGATTGACAAGCAGGTGGCGCTGGTTATTTCGGGACCGCTGGGTCAAAACCCCAACCTGATGGAAATCTTACGCGGTTTCTTTGAATTCCAAGGAGCCAACATTAGCGGCGTGATCACCGACGAATACGGGAACTCCGCAGAACTGGATCGTCTGATCGATCAGTTGTTGGCGCGCACCTTAAAATTTTCCGCGGAAAGTTACACACGTCCCATGACTTATCTTGGCGTGGGCGGCATGAAAGTTTTCCGCGATGATGTTTATGGACGACTGCGCTTTGTGTTCGACGCCGATCACCGCGCTTACAAACGGCTGGGAGTTTACAAGACCTTTCCCCAAACGGAATTCAAAAATATGCTCTTCAATACCCTTGTCGCGCCCTTGGTTAATATCCCATCCATCCGCAAGCAATTAGACAGGAGGATCAAGAAAGAGATGGTCGCGCCACATAAGAAAGTGGTTGAAAAAGCGCTGCCTACTGCCTCCTAAATGAAAATTCTTATCATCATTCTCCGTTGGACTGCCCGTATCACCAGCCTTTTGGCATTGCTGATATTCATCCTGCTCTTCATCGAAGACAGCTTGCCGTTCTTCCTGCTTGGTGATGACGATTCCGCGCTTGCCTTTCACATGTGGGCATTGCTCGCCATGCTGATTGCGCTGCCTCTTGGCTGGAGGTGGGAAGGAATCTCCGCCGTGCTGGTGCTTGGCTTCTTCATCGCGGATGAAATTGCGTTGTTGATCTATGGCCTGCAAATCGGAGTGGCCGACGGGATGGCATTTCCTCTTAGCGCGTTTTCTTTTCCATTCCTGATGATTCCCGTCAGCGGTTTGTTCTATCTCATCTGCTGGCTGTGGAATAAAAAATTGCAATTACAAGGAGCCAATTCATGAACGCACAAAAAAACTCCCGCCTCTGGTGGACTCTGCTCGCCGCGCCAGTTCTCGCTCTGGTCTTGATGATTCTCGCGTCCGTTTATTTTGGCTTTATTACGCAGGGTAAAGACCCTGCAGCGATTCCTCAACTCGTCGCGGACTCCACGCCCTATCAATTGGTTGCCCTGCAAATCTGGATTTTGCTTATCCTGTTGAAATCCATGAAGCGCAGCGGACTCTCTTGGCAGGATATCGGCTGGAAACTGCAAGACGGTCAACAACTTTGGCGTGAGATTCTCATCGGCGCCGTCCCTGGTGCGCTCATTGCCTTGTTGTACTTTTTCGTGCTCAGCCCTGTTTTGGTCAGCCTGCAAAAAATCTGGGATTACGTCCCCGCGGGTTCTGTCCTCACCGCACTCGGAGCGTCGCTCATCCCCTTCGCCATCGCAGATGTGCTTTTCGCGCCTTTTGTTGAAGAAAGCATTTATCGCGGCTATGGCTTAACTCAACTCGTCGGAAAATTCAGCCAGCCTGCCGCCATCGTTCTTTCAGTTTTCTTCTTCGGCATTCTGCACTGGACGGGCGGATTCTGGTACATCGTTTTAGTTGGACTTGTCGCAGGCGTGCCCTTCGCGTACCTGCGCATCGCACGTAAAAATATCATCGCGCCCTTTGCCGCGCATTTGATGTTGAACATCATCGAGACGGTTTTTATTATTTTCGGGATCGGAGCCTGACATGACCCCGCTTCTCACCGCCCTGATAGTTGCTTTCGCCGCCGCAGGCATCTTCGCCCTTCGACCTGTCACCGCCAAAATCAAAACCGTGTTTCACTCCAACCCTGTGGTGAATACGCAAATCAAATTTCAAGCCCTGCAACTGATTCTCGCCGCCGTCGTTTTACTGCTGACCTATTTTCTCAACCCCGGCAACTTCACACGCTTCTTCCGCATCGGTGACGTGAACGCACATATCAGTAAAATTGCATGGCTTGGAGTAACAGGCAACGAAACCTGGCTGGAGATTGCCACCAGCATTGGGGTTTTCATCACCCTCGGCACGGGCATCTTCATGTTCTTTCAATTAAAGAAAGCAGGCGTAGACTATCGCTATTTTTGGTTCAGTCTGCTCTGGTCAATTCCATTTTCAATGGCAAATGCTTTTTCCGAAGAAGCGATTTTCAGAATCGGAATCGTTTCGCCTTTGTATGGCATCTTCTCCGTCTCGGTCATCATCCTGATTTCGGGCATTGTCTTCGGTGCCCGCATTATTTCGGAATGCCCAGCGGAATTGTCGGTGCGTTGATGGCAGGTTTTCTCGGCTGGCTGCTGGCGCTGAGTCTCATCGAAACGCAAGGATTGCTCATCGCATGGGCGATCCACTTCGCGCAGGATGTGGTCATTATCACCTCCATGATTTTAATGAGTAAAACCTCCGCGACCGTTTCTGGAAAATAAGGAGACCACCATGGAGTCGTTTCTCAAGTTTTTCCTGCCTGTTTACCTTGTGTTGTACTTTGCCATTGCTCTCTTCTGGCGTTCTTTCATGGTCTGGAAAACAACCCGGGTTGTTCCTTATGTGTTTGGCAAAACCGACACTGTCCATGATTTTGTAGGACTGCTGTTTCGCCTGACACTGCTCTCCTGTGCCGTTGTGATCGGAATGGTTTCTTTTTGGACAGATGGGTATCCATACCTTGCGCCGATTCACTGGCTGGAAAATGCCTCACTTGACTATTCAGGATTGGGCTTGTTATTCCTCTCTTTCTTTTGGACATTCAGCGCTCAGGCACAAATGGGAAATTCCTGGCGCATTGGAATTGATACAGCCCACAAAACAGAACTGGTGCAATCTGGTATTTTCAAGTTTTCCCGTAATCCTGTTTTTCTGGGAATGCGGCTGACCCTGCTTGGTTTGTTCTTCATATTACCCAACGCGCCCACCTTTGCCATATTTTTAATTGGCGATTTGTTGATGCAAATTCAGGTACGATTGGAAGAAGAATTTCTTACGAAAACACATGGTGCAGCGTATCGAGAATATTGCACGCAAACTCGCCGCTGGATTTAGCAAGGCGTGGGCTGCAAGTAAAAACACTGCCCTGATTTCCAATAAATCAAAAAGGACACTCATGTTAAAGTTAATTCTGCCCGTTTTTCTCACACTCGTCATTGGATTTGTTTTGGGAGTGATTGGTTTGTTCATCGCTATGTATATCGGCGGAAATTATGCCGAAGACTTCGTGTTCAATGGCGTTCGCGGATATGAAGCCACGGGGCAAATCGGCTTTATCATCGGAGGAATAATCGGGTTAGTCACAGGCTGGTGGTCTCTACTCAAAGGGAAGAAATGACAAACTCAAACAACACAATTCTCGTCATCGGCGGGACGGGCATGCTCGGCAAGCCTGTCGCCCAACAGCTCAAAGCGGACGGGTTCAATGTCCGCTTGCTGGTGCGTAACCCGGAAAAGGCAAAGAAACTTTTGGGTGAAGGCTATGAACTTATGCAAGGTGATATGGATAACGAATCTTCACTCCGCCCCGCACTCATTGGCGTAGACGGAGTCCACATCAGCCTGAAAGGCGGTCCCACCGAAGCGGACTTCGAACGCATGGATCACTTCGCGGTGCGTGACATTGCACGAATTGCAAAAGAGAAAAACGTAGGGCGAGTCACGCTCATTTCGGCGTACGCCGTCAGCGAGGAAAAGGCTGACACCCCAGAGAGCAGGTCAAAGGTTAAGGGCGAAGCGGCGCTTAAATCCAGTGGCGTGCCATACACCATCTTCCGCTGTTCGTGGTTCATGGAGACACTTCCGCTTTTCGTCCAAGGCAAAAATATTTCGCTGATCGGAAATCAGATCCACCCGCTGCATTGGATCGCTGTTGAAGATTATGCGCGGATGGTCTCAAAGAGTTACCAGACCGATGTGACCTTGAACAAAGAATTGTATATCTTCGGACCCGAAGCCTACACCATGGGCGAAGCAATGAGAATTTACGCCGAACACGCAGGCGTGAAAGTTTCGCCGATTTCGACGACCATGCTATCTGCGCTGGGCATGCTGACCTTCAACGCTGAATGGAAGGGTATGGCAGTGTTGATGAAGCACTACGAAAACTGGGGCGAAGACGGCTCACCCGAGGAAGCCAATTTTTTGCTTGGCGCGCCGCAGATGACATTGAATGAGTGGTGTAAAAGAAAGCGTGGATAGGCGAAGCGTCATGTAATATGCGGGGTGATTGTAATTGGCATTGACAGTTACTTTTTATTGCATTAATATAGGACTAATCCTATATAAGTAAAATCCTATAATATGTCCCTTGATTATGCCATCCTCGGTTTTTTGAACTACCGCCCCTATTCGGGCTATGACTTGAAGAAGTTTTTCGATACGTCGGTGCGGCACTTCTGGCCCGCCGACCAAAGCCAAATCTATAAAACGCTGGCGCGGATGAGTGACAAAGGCTGGGTCAATACAAAAGTTATCCGCCAAGAGTCGCGCCCCGACCGCAAGGAATACAGCATTACCAAAGCAGGGCGCGATGCATTACGCGAGTGGCTGATCACGCCGCTGCCGCACGAAGAGAATCGCAGTGCGGATATGATTCAAGTCTTCTTTGCCGCGCAACTTTCCGATGAAGAAATTTTGGGGATATTCGAACGCACTGCCGCGCTCATGCGCGCAGGGCTGGAACATTACGCGCAGATCTCACGCGACATCAAAGATTACAGCGAATACACCAATTCGCCACGCGAGTTTTTCTTTTGGATGTTGACCCTGGATGTTGGCGTCAACAACTTGCGATCCAACATTGCCTTCCTCGAAAAACTCATCAAGCGGATTCGCAACGGCGAACTTCCGCAGGAATAAAAGGAGAACCAATGCTTCGTCAATTACCCGCCCGTCAACGCCTGCGCAAAGGCATTGTGCTGCTGACTTTTTTATCATTCCCGATAACGATGAATTTTCTCTCGCCGTATGTAGTCGTAGATGGCGCCGCACAGGGAATCGTCAATGGGAGTCTGATCATGTTCGGGCTGATGTTTCTCTCTGCGCTGGTATTTGGTCGCGCGTGGTGCGGATGGGTCTGCCCTGGTGCGGGAATGCAGGAGATCGTAGAGTCGGTCAACATTCAACCTGTCAGCAAAAAAGTGGATTGGATCAAGTGGGCGATTTGGATTCCGTGGGTGAGTCTTATTGTGTGGCTGGCAATTCGTGCGGGCGGATATTCGCGCGTGGATTTTCTCCATCTGACCGAAACGGGAATTTCTGTGGATGATCCGCGCAAATACGTTATCTATTACGGTGTTGTGTTGATCTTTGTTGGGATGGCGGCATTTGTGGGCAGACGCGCAGGCTGTCATACCATTTGTTGGATGGCGCCTTTCATGATGATCGGGCGCTGGATTCGTAACCGCTTCGGCTGGGCGTCCCTGCGTCTCGTTGCGGACTCATCTGCCTGTTCGGACTGCAAACTTTGCAACAAGCACTGCTCCATGAGTCTCGAAGTCAGTGCGATGGCTTTGTCGGGGAATATGGAAAACTCAGAATGTATCTTGTGCGGCGCGTGCGTAGACCATTGCGCCAGGAAAGCCATCCGCTATTCGTTCAGCAGGTCAAAATGAAACTTACCCAACTCTCAATAATTTATTTTGTCGCAGTCATTTTCATTGCGCACTTCTTCGTGCCAAGTGAATACTATTGGACAAGGAACACCGTCAGCGACTTGTCCGCGCAGGGATTGAAATATCAATGGATCATGCAGGCGGGCTTCATTGGCTTTGGATTGCTGCTCAACGTTGGCTTCATCCAAAAATTCATCGCCGCGCAAAAAGTTTTCTATCCCGATCTGTTCATCATGCTGTACGGACTTGCGATCCTGCTTTCTGGATTTTTCAGCACGGAGCCGTTCATCGCGGGTGTGAAATATTCCGCGCAAGAGAGCAGCCTGCATTCCATGTTTGCCACCATCGCAGGGATTTCTTTCAGCATTGGCATTTTTTACCGAATGGTCATCGCCACTTCTCCCGCCGAACGCTGGGAACATGTCATCTTTTTCGTATTGGTCATTGGCGCATCGCTACTGTTTGGCTTGAGCGAAAACAACATCCTTCCCATCGGAAAAGGAATCGTCCAGCGGACGTTGTATCTCGTCAGTTTTATCTGGCTGTTTATCAGCCTATAAGGAATTTCATGAACAAAGAAACCAAAAATCTGATCCTGTATTTTGTGCTTGCCTATGCCATTTCGTGGGCAATCGGCATTCCCCTCGCGCTTGGACATCAAGGCGTGCTGAAACCCGTTCTCCCTGATTGGGCTCATTACTTTGTCTCTTATGGACCTTTGCTTTCGGCGTTCATCGTTACAGGATTTACCGAAGGTCAAACTGGATCGAAAAAACTTTGGGCGCGGTTGACGCAGTGGCGCGTCCAGCCGCTTTGGTGGGCGATGGCGGTTTCGCCATTGATTGTCGGCGCGGTGGCGGCGGTGATCGTTGTGCTGGTGACAGGCAAACCAATTTCGATTGACTCGTTGGGTAACGTCAACTTCCTGCCGCCCCAGGGACTCATGGCACTGCCGCTCTGGTTATTCAGCTTTGGTATTGGCGAAGAGACTGGCTGGCGCGGATACGCCCTGCCGCGCATGCAAAAGGATCGCAGCGCGTTATCCGCCGCGTTGCTGTTGGCGGTCATTTGGGCATTATGGCATTTGCCGCAATTCTTCTATCTCTTCGACCCGTCCATCGCCATCGGCTGGGCGTTGGGACTCACTTGCGGCTCGATTCTTTTCGCGTGGTTATTCAATAGTGCAAACGGCAGTATTCTTATCGTGGCGGTCTGGCATGGATGCTTCAACTTCATCACCGCGTCCGATGCGGGCAATGGCATGCTTGCCGCTGTCGTCAGCACGCTTGTAATGGTCTGGGCAATCGTCTTGATTTTCTGGTTCAAACCGAAAAATTTATCCAACCACTCGAAGGTGGTGGCGTCGTAAAGTCACCCACTTGGCGCGCCACAAGTGACATTGAGGGATTGGCACAAACACAATAAAATACCCGTATGAACATCCAAATCACCCACATCAGCGCGGCAACCACCTTGCTCGAAATCGGAAGTCTGCGCCTCCTCACCGACCCCGTGTTCGACCCGCCTGGCGGCAAGTATTATTTCGGCTGGGGTACAGGCTCAACGAAATTAACGGCACCATCCATTTCCATCGACTCGCTCGGCAGTATTGACGCTGTGCTTTTGAGTCACGACCATCATGAAGATAATCTCGATAAAGCGGGTCGCGCCTTTTTGCCGAAGGCCAAACGCGTGCTGACCACCACCTCTGGCGAAAAACGTCTGCACGGTAATGCCGAAGGAATGGCAGATTGGCAAAGTACGACTCTGGAATCGGGCGATACGAAGATCAAGATCACTGCCACACCCGCCCAACACGGAAATTTGATCGTCCGTCCATTCGCAGGGCAAACGATTGGATTCATGCTCGAATGGGAAGGGCAGCAGAATGGCGCGTTCTATATCACTGGCGATACGATCTACTATCGCGGTATTGACCAGGTGGCGGAGCGATTCAAGATCAGCGTGGCGATGTTTCACTTGGGCAGGGCCAGTTTCCCCATCACGGGTCCGATCCGCTTTACGATGGACGCGAAAGACGGCGTGAGGGCCGCGCAAAAGTTAAACTCACGCACGATCATTCCCATCCACTATGAAGGTTGGAAGCATTTTGTACAAGGCCGAGAGGCTATCGAAAAGGAATTTGCGGCGGCGGGGTTGAAGCTAAAATTACACTGGCTGAACCTTGGCGAACCAACCGAGATGGCCGTTTAATCCATCTTTCGATGGATACAAAAATCAATCGGGGGAAAGATGACAATTTTGGGATTGCCTTCTATACTCTCCGCATTCAAGGAGAACCCATGTCCCAATCCAAATCCGACTTTCTCACCCTCATCGCCCTGGCCGCGTTTTCCGCCATCCTCGCAACTGCGCTCCACGAACACGGCGGACACGCACTGGCCTGCGCCGCGCAAGGTGGAAAATTACTTGAACTCGGCGCGTTCTACGTTGACTGTCAGTACGAATCCGTCACCAGCCTCGGGTATCGCATCGTGGCCTTCGCGGGACCGTTCGCCAGTTTCGTGGCGGGTGTCGTCGCCATGTTCTTCTTCAACCGCGCTACCCGAACAAATTCCCAACTGAAATTTTTCCTGTGGCACTTCGCCACAGTCAACCTGATGATCGCCACAGGCTACTTCATGTTCTCGGGCATCATCGGCATCGGCGACTTCGGGCTGGATCCATATGGCGTGTTCTATCAAGCCCAACCCGAATGGCTGGTGCGCGTCAGCCTGACCGTGGTCGGTATGGCGGCCTACTTTGGTGTGGTGTTCTATTCGATGCGCAAAATGGACTCCTTCATTGGCGGCGAAGGACAGGAGCGCGTCAATCGCGCCCAGATGCTTTCGCTTCTTTCCTGGATCTCGGGCGGGGTCGCGGCGATACTGATCGGTTTCCTCAACCCGCACGGGATCATCATTGTGCTGATCTCCTCCGTCGCTTCGTGCGTGGGCGGGACTTCGGGACTGGCGTGGATGATGCAGATGCTGAACCGCAAAAAGGTCACGGGCGATGCGCCTTTCGTCCTCGAGCGTAATTGGGCATGGATCGGCGCGAGCGCGCTCTTCCTCGTTGTGTACGCGGTTGTATTGGGACCGACGATCTTTTTCAATTAACTATAGGCATGATACGCCAACGATAAATCAAAGGAGAAAAAATGAACAAGAAAACAGTCGCAATGGGAATGGCCTTCATCGGCGTGATATTCTTCCTTGCCATCGCCTTCGATGTGCTGGCAAAAAATGTCGGCATGTTTGGCGGCGTAGCCTTTTTCATGCTCTCTGGCTTTGCCTGGGCATTTTGGCCGAAGAAGGAAAGTGAAACCAAATAGTAAAATTGGATTCCATGAACACCCTGCTCTTCGCTCCCGAAACTTTCAACATCGCCGAAAC
>Ga0268298_10004904_pt1 | contig 12786 bp, 14 predicted proteins | sample WWTPWeurt_MetaG_FD_194462 | JGI IMG/M metagenome (GOLD analysis project Ga0268298, IMG submission 194462) | Activated sludge microbial communities from WWTP in Nijmegen, Gelderland, Netherland - WWTP Weurt | ecosystem: Engineered > WWTP > Aerobic digester > Activated sludge | place...
GGGCTCCGGGGCTGGGCGCACTGGCCGACTGGCTGCCGGCCACCTCGGCCCAGTCGATCCGAAGGGTCGAATCCACCCCGCCTACAATGCCCATTCAGTACATTCCCTAAGAGGCCCGCTGGGCCCGCCCCTTGGCCTGCGACCCACCCGCAGCGCCGCCCCAGGAGATCCCCGATGCTCTTCGGCAAGCTGCTGCCGCGTGAAGGCAACTTCTTCGAGATGTTCAACGAGCACGGCAAGCACATTGCCGATGGTGCGCGGGCCTTCATGCAGATGGTTCAGTACTACAACGACCCGACGCTGCGCGAGAAGTACGCCGCCGATGTCGACAGCGCCGAGAAGCAGGCCGATCGCATCACGGCAGAGGTCAACCGCCTGCTGCACAAGACCTTCATCACGCCGATCGACCGCGAGCAGATCCACGGCCTGATCAATGCGATGGACGACATCCTCGATCTGCTGCAGGACTCGGCCGAAGTGATGGCGCTGTACGACCTGCAAAGCGTCAGCGAGGATGTGGTGCGCCTGGGCGACATCTCGGCCAGGTGCTGCGAGCGCGTTCAGCATGCGGTCACGCTGCTGCCCAAGATCAGCCAGCCTGCGGTCGCCGAAGATGCGTTGAAGACCTGCGAAGAGATCGATCGGCTCGAATCGGATGCCGACCGAGTCATGCGATCGGCCATGAGCAAGCTCTTCCGCGACAACATCGAGGTGCGCGAACTGATCAAGCTCAAGGCGGTGTACGAGCACCTGGAATCGATCTCCGACCGTTGCGAAGACGTGGCCAACATGATCGAGGGCATCGTCCTCGAGAATTCCTGACCGCGCCGCGGTCTGGTTCCCAGTCTCCTTTCCTCCCATCATGGATGCCCTCCAGGTCAGCTTCTGGGTCGTCGCGCTGCTCGTCGTTCTGGCGTTGGCGTTCGACTTCATGAACGGTTTCCACGACGCGGCGAACTCCATCGCCACCGTCGTGTCCACCGGCGTGCTCAAGCCCCAGCAGGCGGTGCTGTTCGCCGCCTTCTTCAACGTGGTGGCGATCATGGTGTTCCAACTGAAGGTGGCGGCCACCGTCGGCAAGGGCATCGTCGAGCCCGGCATCGTCGACCAGCACGTGGTCTTCGGGGCCCTGGTCGGTGCGATCTTCTGGAACGTGATCACCTGGTGGTATGGCATCCCCTCCAGTTCGTCCCACGCACTGATCGGCGGCATCGTCGGGGCCGTCGTGGCCAAGGCTGGGGCCAGCAAGCTGATCGGCACCGGCATCGCCAAGACGGTCGCGTTCATCTTCATCTCACCGACGCTCGGGTTCCTGCTGGGCGGCTTGATGATGGTGGTGGTGGCCTGGGTCTGCCGGCGCGTCCCGCCTTTGAGGGTGGACCGCTGGTTCCGTCGCCTGCAACTGGTCTCGGCGGGGGCCTATTCGCTGGGGCACGGCGGCAACGACGCCCAGAAGACCATCGGCATCATCTGGATGCTGCTCATCGCCTCAGGGCCCAGCTATGCGTTGCCCACCGACAAGCTCCCGCCAGCGTGGGTCATCTGGTCGTGCTACATCGCGATCGGCCTGGGCACCATGTTTGGTGGCTGGCGCATCGTCAAGACCATGGGCCAGAAGATCACCAAGCTCAAGCCGGTGGGCGGCTTCTGTGCCGAAACCGGTGGTGCGATGACGCTGTTCATCGCCACCGCGCTGGGCGTGCCGGTATCGACCACGCACACCATCACCGGTGCCATCGTTGGCGTCGGCGCCGTCCGGCATCCTTCCGCGGTGCGCTGGGGTGTGGCGGGCAACATCGTGTGGGCCTGGATCTTCACGATCCCCGCATCGGCATTCGTGGCCGCCGCGGCGTACTGGACCAGCCTGATCCTCTTCTGAACCCTGCACGCACCCGAATTCATCATCGGCTGCCTATAATGCTCGGTTTCGGCGCTGGCCGGTGAAGGCACCGGCGTATCTACAGGGCCGAAGCGTGCGAAGAGCGCACGGGCAAGGGGCAACACAGGCCCGCCGCCCGTCGGCCCTCGCGACAAGATCCGTCCAGCCTCGAGTGTCTCCCTGGCTGCCGGGTCGCCCACCAAGTTCCGGAAGATCAACATGGTCGTCATTCGACTGGCTCGTGGCGGCGCCAAGAAGCGCCCCTTCTACAACATCGTCGTGGCCGATTCACGCGAGCGTCGCGACGGTCGCTTCATCGAGCGCATCGGGTTCTACAACCCGATGGCCGCCGGCGGCGAGCAGCCCCTGCGCGTCGCGATGGACCGCATCACCTACTGGGCCGGCGTGGGCGCGCAACTGTCGCCCACCGTCAAGCGCCTGGTGGCCGACGCCGCCAAGGCCCAGGTCGCGCCCGCGGCCTGATCGGCTGCCGGCCGGGACGGCGAGCACGCCGTCCCGGTTTTCCTGCGGTGCCAGCGTCCAGGGACAGCCGATGCCGTTCAACTCAGATGCCGGCGATCGAGCCGCCACCTGATCCCCCCTGACGATCCATGGCCGATGTGTCGACCCCGGTGCCGCTGAATTCCGACGATCCTCCGTTTCCGGGGGATGCCGTCGAAGTCGGGCGGGTACTGGGCGCATGGGGCATCAAGGGCTGGATCCGGGTGCAGCCGTTCTCGGCCGATCCCAAGGCCCTGTTCTCGTCGCGCCGCTGGTTCATCCAGCCGCCGGAAGGCCCTCGACCGGCAGGCGTGGCGCTCCCGGCCCTGCTTCGCATCACCCACAGCAAGGAACATGGCGACGGCGTGGTGGCTGCCGCCCAGGAACTGCCCGATCGCACGGCGGCCGAGGCCATGAAGGGCGCGCGCATCTTCATCGCCCGCTCGAGCTTCCCGACGCCATCCGAGGGCGAGTACTACTGGATCGACCTGATCGGGTTGGAGGTGGTCAATCGCCAGGGCGAACGGCTGGGCACGGTCACCGACCTCTTCGACACCGGCGCCCACAGCGTGCTGCGCGTGCGCCGTCCGGAGGCCCCCGCCGACGCCAAGCCTGAGCAGGCCGAACGGCTGATTCCCTTCGTCGCGGCCTACGTCGATCAGGTGAGCCTGGCCGACCGGCGCATCACGGTCGATTGGGGCCTGGACTACTGAAGCGCCCGGCAAGCCCATGCGCTTTGACGTCATCACGCTGTTTCCCGAATTGTTCGGGCCGCATCTGTCGCATGGCATCACCCGCCGTGCGTTCGAGAGTGGTCGTGTCGACGTGCGCCTGTGGCCGCTGCGCGACTTTGCCGAGGATGCCTACCGTCGGGTGGACGACCGCCCCTACGGAGGCGGCCCCGGCATGGTGATGCTGGCCGAACCGCTGGAGCGGGCCCTGGCCGCGGCGCAGGCCGACCGCCAGCCCGCGTCGATGCCTGGCCCGGCACCGGTGGTGCATTTCACCCCAACCGGCGAGCGCCTGACCCAAGCCCTGGTGCACGAGATGTCGCAGGGCAACGGGGCGATCCTGCTGTGCGGTCGCTATGAAGGCATCGACCAGCGCGTGCTCGATCGACATGTCACGCTCGAACTGAGCTTGGGCGACTTCGTGCTTTCAGGCGGCGAGCTGCCGGCGCTGGCGCTGCTGGATGCCGTGGCGCGCCTGCAGCCCGGCGTTCTGACGCCCGAATCGCATGAGCAGGACAGTTTCTCGCAGGGATTGCTCGATTGCCCCCACTACAGCCGCCCGGAGGTGCTGCAAACACCAGAAGGCCCGCGTGCGGTTCCGCCGGTGCTGCTGTCGGGGCATCACGGGGACATCGCTCGCTGGCGCCGCGAACGTGCACTCGAGCTGACGGCCCGCCAGCGGCCCGACCTGATTGCGGCGGCACGGGCTGCCGGCCAGCTCACGACCGCCGACGAACAGACGCTGAAGCGGCTTGGCCTATAATGGAAGGCTTTTCGATCCTCTACCGGGCCACTGTCTGAGCGCCGGCACGATCGCCCCAGGAGAAACCAAGTGGATCTGATCCGCACCCTCGAGCAGGAAGAAATTGCCCGTCTGGGCAAGAACATCCCGGCCTTCGCCCCCGGCGACACCGTGATCGTCAACGTCAACGTCGTCGAAGGCACCCGCAAGCGCGTGCAGGCCTACGAAGGCGTGGTCATCGCCAAGCGCAACCGCGGCCTGAACAGCAGCTTCATCGTGCGCAAGGTGTCCAGTGGCGAAGGCGTCGAGCGCACCTTCCAGCTCTACAGCCCGCTGATCGCCGGCATCGAGGTCAAGCGCCGCGGCGACGTGCGCCGCGCCAAGCTGTACTTCCTGCGCCAGCGCTCCGGCAAGTCCGCCCGGATCAAGGAGAAGCTGGCCTGACCATCGGTCAGGCACCTGCCGCCAGGCAGGGATGGCACGCAGTGCCATCGACAGCGAACGCGATCCTCGCAGAAGCTGGCCTGACCATCGGTCAGGCACCTGCCGTCAGGCAGGGATGGCACGCAGTGCCATCGACAGCAAACGCGCCCCGCGCAGAAGCTGGCCTGATCGGCTCCGCGGCGCCTGCGGTGTCCGGCTCCAAGACGACAAGCCGCCCTCGGGCGGCTTGTTTGCATTGAGCAGGGCACGCGCCGCGGCGCTATCCTCACGCACCCGATGACGACGCCCATTCCCCGCATCGCCGATCCTCGCGCCATTCCGGTGACGGGCGTCGACGACCACCTGCCGCCGGTGGCGTCAGCGGTGTTGCATCCGCAGGCGCTGCGCCGGCGTTTTGCCGATCCGCCCGAGTGGGCACCCGAGATCACTGGGGATGGTCGCCGCTTCAACCTTGATCGCGAGCCCACGCCGGCCTCCGTACTGGTGCCGCTGGTGATGCGCGACGACGGCGTGTATGTGCTGCTGACCCGCCGCACCGATCATCTGCGCGACCATGCCGGGCAGATCAGCTTTCCCGGTGGGCGTGCCGAAGCCCACGACGACGATGCGGTGGCCACGGCCCTGCGCGAGACCGAGGAAGAGGTCGGCCTGCACCGCCGACATGTCGATGTGGTGGGCACGCTGCCACCCTACACCACGGTGACCAGCTACGTCGTCACCCCGGTTGTGGCCCTGGTCGACCCAGCGTTCGACCTGACCCTCGACGCGTTCGAGGTGGCCGAAGCCTTCGAAGTGCCGCTGGCCTTCCTGATGACGCCGGCCCATCACCGACGGCACGCGTTCGAGATGCTCGGCCACCAGCGACAGTTCCTGTCGATGCCCTGGCAGGGTCGCGACGCCAGCGGCCAGCCGCGCGAGTACTTCATCTGGGGCGCCACCGCCGCGATGCTGCGCAACCTGTACCGGCTGCTCGCGGCATGAGCTGCCGGGACGCCGATCCTGCTCGGTATGATCGGCCACGATGAGCTTCTTCGCGGTCCTTCTGGCGCTGGTGATCGAGCAGCTCAAGCCGCTGCCGCGCAACAACTGGATCCATGCCGCGCTCGAGGCATGGGTCGACTGGACCGGCCGCAACTTCGATGCCGGCAAGTCGCATCACGCCTGGATCGTCTGGGCGGTGTCGGTGCTCACGCCGGGGCTGTGCTTCAGCCTGCTGTTCATCGTCATCCACCACTACAGCCTGATCCTGGCGCTGGTCTTCGACGTGGCGGTGCTGTACCTCACGCTGGGCTTTCGCCAGTTCAGCCACTACTTCACCGACATCCGCGATGCCCTGGAGCGCGGCGACGAGATCGAGGCACGGCGCCTTCTGGCCGAGTGGCGCCACCTGGATGCGAGCGAGCTGCCGCGCACCGAGCTGCTGCGCCATGTGCTCGAACATGCGCTGCTGGCCGCCCATCGCCATGTGTTCGGCGTGTTCTTCTGGTTCGTGCTGCTCTCGACCCTGGGCCTCGGGCCGCTGGGCGCCGTGATCTACCGGATGGCCGAATTCGCCAGCCGCTGGTGGACCTACCCCAGCAAGACCCTGGGCATGCCGGCCAACCCGCGGCTGATGGCGGTGTCGCAGCGCATGTTCTCGTGGATCGACCATGTGCCGGCGCGCCTTACCGCCTTCGGCTTTGCGGTGGTCGGCAACTTTGAAGAAGCCATCAACAGCTGGCGCCGCGATGCGACGCTCTGGCAGCACGACAACGAAGGCGTGATCCTGGCCGCTGCCGCTGGCGCGGTGGGCGTGCAACTGGGCGGCCAGGCAGCGCCGGGCGTGACGCCGGAACGCTCACGCACCTTCGAGGCCGGCGGCACCGGATTGCCCGGCACCGCGGCGGGCTCCACCACCGGCGCCCCGGCCCAGATGGGCCACCTGACCAGCGTCGTCGGCCTGGTCTGGCGCTCGGTGGTGCTGTGGATGCTGCTGGTCGTCCTCCTCACCCTCGCCAACCTGGTGGGGTGAGTGAGGACACGAATCCGTCCCTGCGGACGGATTCGTGCCTCACGAACCGCCCGAGCTCTGCGAGGGCGTGGGGTGCGTCGGTAATGCCCCGGGTCTGCCTCACGAACCGCCCGAGCTCTGCGAGGGCGTGGGGGGCGCCTGCAGGATCGCTGGCGTGCCTCACGAACCGCCCGAGCTCCGCGAGGGCGTGGGGTGCGTCGGTAGTGCCACAGGTCAGCCTCACGACCCACCCGCCTCACCACCGCTGCCGCGACACCTCCTCGAACAGCTCGCGGTAGATGCGGTATCGCGACGGGTGGATGGTGCCGCCGTCGACGGCGGCCTGGACGCCGCAGCCCGGCTCGTGCAGGTGGGTGCAGTTGTAGAAGCGGCACTGTGCCTGGGCCGCGATGTCGGGCATCAGGGTGGGCAGCTCGGCCGGGCCCACCTGGCGCAACCCGAACTCCTGGAACCCCGGCGAGTCGATCAGCGCGGCAGAGCGCGCGTCGTCGAGCCAGTACCAGGTGGTGGTGGTGGTGGTGTGGCGACCGGTGTTGAGCGCCAGGGAGATCTCGCCCACCTGCGCCGCGGCCCGAGGCACCATGCCGTTGATGAGCGTGCTCTTGCCCATGCCGCTGGGCCCCAGCACGAACGTGGTGTGCCCCTGCAATCGCGGCTCGAGCATCGCCCGCGCCTCGGCCAGGCGCGACTTCAACGACACCTCCAGCACCTCGATGCCCATGGTGCGGTACGGCGCGAGCCGCCCGCGCGCCGCTTCGGCTTGCGGCAGGTCCACCTTGTTCAGCAGGATGAACGCGGGAATGGCGGCTTGAGCGGCCGCGATCAGGGCACGCGCCAGCTGGGTTTCAGCGTACATCGGCTCGGCGGCCACCAGCACCAGCAGCTGGTCCAGATTCGCGGCGAACGACTTGGTGCGCCACTCGTCCTGCCGGAACAGCAGGTTGCGCCTGGGCAGCACCTGCTCGACCACGCCCTCGTCGCCCGATCGGGCCCAGCGGACGCGGTCGCCGACCACGCAATCGCTCTTCTTGCCTCGCGTGTGGCACCGAAGGCGGGTGCCATCGGCCAGCTCGACCATCAGGTGCCGCCCATGGGCGCCCACCACCAGGCCAACGCCTTCAACGTTCGACGTCATGTGGCCGCAACGCCCAGCGCGGCGATGCGCTCCGATGCCGGCGGGTGCGAGTAGTAGAAGCGCACATACAGCGGATCAGGGGTGAGCGTGGCCGCGTTGTCCTCGTGCAGCTTGAGCAGTGCGCTGCCGAGTTCAGCCCCGCTGGCCTGGGCGCAGGCATAGACATCGGCCTGGAACTCATGCCGCCGCGACAGCAGCGCCGATAGCGGCGAGATGAAGAAGCCGAACACCGGCACCACCATCAGGAACAGCAGCAACGCCAGGGCATCGTTGCTCGCCGCCAGGTTGGGCGAGACCCCGAGCCCGCGGTAGAAGCCGCTTTGCCCGGCCAGCCAGCCCAGCAGTGCCAGGCCGAGGAAGCTCAGCGCGAACATCACCACGATGCGCTGCTGCACATGCCGATGGCGGAAGTGGCCGAGCTCGTGCGCCAGCACCGCCTCGACCTCGCCGGGCGACAGCTTGGCCAGCAGCGTGTCGAAGAACACCACCCGCTTGGCGGCACCCAGCCCGGTGAAGTAGGCGTTGCCGTGCGCCGAACGCCGGCTGCCGTCCATCACGAACAGGCCCTTGGCGGCAAAGCCGCAGCGCTGCATCAGGGCCTTGACCCGCGACTCGAGCACCGGATCGGACAAGGGCTCGAAGGTGTTGAACATCGGCGCGATCACCGTCGGGTAGATCACCATGATCAGCAGGTTGAACCCGGCCCAGGCGCACCAGGCCCACCACCACCATCCCGGTCCGGCGGCCCGCATGATCCACAGGATCAGCGCGAGCAGCGGCAGGCCGATCACCGCGCCGATCGCCACCCCCTTGGCCAGATCGGCGACGAACAAGCGCCAGGTGGTGCGGTTGAAGCCGAACCTCTGCTCGATGCGGAAGGTGCCGTAAAGGTCGAAGGGCAGTTCGAGCAGGCCGCCGATCAGGACGAAGGCGGCGACCAGCGCCAGCTGGTAGGCCACGTCGCCCCAACGCGGCTGCACCGCATCGCGCACCACCGCATTCAACGCATCGAGGCCTCCGAGCAGCGTCCAGCCCAGCAGCACTGCGGCGCCGAAGGCGGTGGTGAGCAGACCGAAGCGGCCCTTGGCCAGGGTGTAGTCCGCTGCCTTGCGGTGCGACTCGATCGACACCGACGCGGCAAACGGGGCCGGCACCAGGTCGCGGTGGCGCGCCACATGGCGCATCTGGCGCGTGGCCAGCCACAGCTTCACGGCCAGGTTGAGAAGCAGGGCGAGCGCAAAGACCAGGCTGAGCAGGGTGGGCGACATGGGCTCGAAGTGTAGGGCTGCGACAATCGGCCCATGGAACCGCAAGCCTTGCCCGAAGGAGCCGCCGCGGCGGCCAACCCCGCTGCGCCGGCCCTGCCGCGCAGCGACCAGAACCTGATCTGGATCGACCTGGAAATGACCGGCCTGTCGCCGTTCACCGACCGCATCATCGAGATCGCGGTGGTGGTCACGGATGCGCAACTGTCGGTTCGGGCCGAAGGCCCGGTGTTCGCGATCCACCAGAGCGACGCCACGCTCGACGCCATGGACGCCTGGAACAAAGGCACCCACGGCAAGAGCGGCCTGATCGACCGGGTGCGCGCCTCCACCATCGACGAGGCCACGGCCCAGGCCAAGGTCATCGAATGGCTGGCGCAGTACGTGCCCAAGGGCAAGAGCCCAATGTGCGGCAACTCGATCTGCCAGGATCGCCGCTTCCTGGCCAAGGACATGCCGGCGCTGGAGGAGTTCTTCCATTACCGCAACCTCGACGTCAGCACGCTGAAGGAACTGGCCAAGCGCTGGAAGCCGTCGGCGCTGGAGGGCATCAAGAAGGCCCAGTCGCACACCGCGCTGGCCGACATCCACGAGTCGATCGACGAACTGCTGCACTACCGCTCGACCCTGCTCGCCCTCTGAGCGCTGGTGATCACGTAAGTCGCGCTCGCGCCGGCGTGGCCTGCGGGAAACTACTTTAGAACTGAAGTATCGGGGCGCTATCATCGCGTCGATGAAGAGGTTGTGGGATCTCTCGCCGCCGGTGCAGCCGGGCTCGCCGGTGTTCCCGGGCGACGCGCCGTTCGAGCTGCACTGGGCCTGGACCCTGGGGCCCGAATGCCCGGTCAATGTCGCCACCCTGCGCATGAGCCCCCACACCGGCGCCCATGCCGATGCGCCGCTGCACTACGACGCGCAGGGGCTGCCGGTCGGTGCGCTGGCGCTCGAGCCTTACCTCGGCCGTTGCCGGGTGATCCATGCCATCGGCCGAAAGCCGCTGGTGCGGTGGTCCGACCTCTCGCATGCCCTGCAAGACCTGCCCCCCCGTGTGCTGGTGCGCACCTATGCCCAGGCACCCTCCGGCTGGGATCCCGAACTCGCGGCGCTGGCGCCCGAGGTGATCGAGCGCCTGGCCGATGCCGGTGTCCGGCTGATCGGCATCGACACCGCCAGCATCGACCCGGCGTCGAGCAAGTCGCTGGACAGCCACCAGGCGATCCGCCGGCGCGACCTGCGGGTGCTCGAGAACCTGGTCCTCGATGAGGTGGACGAGGGCGACTACGAACTCATTGCGCTGCCGCTGAGGCTGAGCACCGCCGATGCCTCTCCGGTGCGGGCGGTGCTGCGCGAGCTGTGACCAGGCCCTGCGCACGCACTTCCAGTGGCCCCCGCGACAGCCCCGACGTGCGCCACTCCCGACCGGCAACACCCTGCACCCTCGAAACCCCTCACTGACGCAAGTCCCCTGGCCATGACCCTGCTACGAGACCACGCCGCCGCCCTCGACGCCGCCGACCCGCTGGCCCCGCTGCGCGACCAGTTCACGCTGCCCGCGGGGATGATCTACCTGGACGGCAACTCGCTCGGGGTGTGCCCCAAGGCCACGCCGGAACGCGTGGCGCAGGTGGTCCAGACGGAGTGGGCGCAAGGCCTGATCGGCAGCTGGAACGACGCCGGCTGGATGCACCTGCCGCAGCGCGTCGGCGACAAGATCGCGGCGCTGGTGGGCGCCGGCCCCGGCGAGCTGGTGGTGGCCGACTCCACCTCGGTCAACCTGTTCAAGGTGCTGTCCGCCGCCTTGCGCATCCAGTACGAAGATGCCCCCCGCCGCCGGGTGATCGTCTCCGAGCGCAGCAACTTCCCGACCGACCTATACATCGCCGAGTCGCTGGCCGAGACCTGGAACTGCACGCTGCGCCTGGTCGATTCGCCCGAGCAGCTCCCGGCAGCGCTGGACGCCGACACCGCGGTGCTGATGCTCACCCATGTCAACTACCGCACCGGTTACCTGCACGACATGGCCGGCCTGACCGCCGCGGCCCATGCCGCGGGCGCGCTGGCCCTGTGGGACCTGGCCCATTCGGCTGGTGCGGTGCCGGTGCAGCTCGTGCGCGATCAGGCCGATTTCGCCGTGGGCTGCGGCTACAAGTACCTCAACGGCGGCCCGGGCGCACCGGCCTTTGCCTGGGTGAATTCCCGGCACGTCGACCGCTTCCGCCAGCCCCTGTCGGGCTGGCTGGGCCATGCGGCGCCATTCGCCTTCGAACCGGGCTACCAGCCGGCCGCCGGCATTACGCGCTATGTGTGCGGCACGCCGCCGGTGCTGTCGATGGCGGCGCTGGAGTGCGGCGTCGACACCTTCGCACCGGCAGTGCCGGTGGGCGGCATGGCGGCGATCCGCGACAAGTCGCTGGCCCTGACGCGGCTGTTCATCGAGCTGGTCGACACCCGCTGCGCCGGCCATGGGTTGAGCCTGGTGTCGCCCCGCGACGATGCGCGCCGCGGCAGCCAGGTGTGCCTGTCCCGGGCCGAAGGGGCCTACGCCATCGTGCAGGCCCTGATCGCCCGCGGCGTGGTCGGCGACTACCGCGCCGGCGAGCCGGCCCGAGACATCCCCGACATCCTGCGCTTCGGCGTGACACCGCTGTACACGCGCTTCGTCGACGTGTGGGATGCGGTGGAGCACCTGCGCCAGGTGCTCGCCGATGGCGAGTGGCAGCAAGACCGTTTCCAGCAGCGAAAGGCCGTGACATGACCCACCCGTCCTCGCGCCACGAAGGCGCCCAGCTCGACTTCAGCCGCGACATGAGCTATGGCGACTACCTGGCGCTGGACCAGGTGCTCTCGGCCCAGCACCCGCTGTCGCCCGACCACAACGAGATGCTGTTCATCGTGCAGCACCAGACCAGCGAGCTGTGGATGAAGCTGATGCTGCACGAGTTGCGTGCGGCCGTCGGCGCGATTGCCGCCGACCAGCTGCCGCCGGCCTTCAAGATGCTGGCCCGCGTCTCGAAGATCATGGAGCAGCTGGTGCATGCCTGGGATGTGCTGGCCACGATGACGCCGCCCGAATACAGCGCGATCCGGCCGCACCTGGGGCGCTCGTCCGGTTTCCAGAGCTGGCAGTACCGCTGCATCGAGTTCATGCTGGGCAACAAGAGCGCTGCGATGCTCAAGCCGCATGCCCACCGGCCCGAACGCCTGGCCGAGGTGGAGGTGGCCTGGCGCAGCCCGTCGCTCTATGACGAGGCCTTGCGACTGATGGCCCGGCGCGGCGTGGCGGTGCCAACGAGTCATCTCGAACGTGACTGGACCCAGCCCTACGAGGCCAGCGATGGCGTCGAGCAGGCCTGGCTCACCGTGTACCGTGCGCCGCAGCAGCACTGGGACCTGTACCAGCTGGGCGAGGAACTCACCGACCTGGAGGACGCCTTCCGTCTCTGGCGCTTTCGCCACCTGACGACGGTGGCCCGCATCATCGGCGACAAGACCGGCACCGGTGGCACCAGCGGCGTGCCGTACCTGCGCCGCATGCTCGACGTGGTGCTGTTCCCGGAGATCTGGAAGCTGCGCACGGACCTGTAGTCGCCGCACCGGCCGGATTGCGGCAACGCAATTCGATCCAGAAATCGGACCTTTGCACGGCATCCTGGTCAGGCACCCGTAGGGTTCTCCCCTAGAATGCTGCACTGCAACATTCTCTCTGGAGGATTCATGGAACTCTCGAAAAAGGTCGCCGTCATCACCGGCGGCGCCAGCGGCATTGGCCGCGCAGTGGCAGCAGCGCTGGCCGGCCGCAGCATCGGCGCGGTGGCGCTGGTCGACATGAACGACGCGGTCATGGAAGTGGCCGAACAGCTCAATGCCAATGCCGGCCGCAAGTACGTCGTCCCCTTCAAGGGCGACACCACCGACGAGGCCTTCCGCGCCTCCGTCTTCGACACCATCAGCAGCCAGTACGGCCCGGTGACGCTGTGCGTGCCGGCCGCCGGCATCACCCGCGACGACCTCGCGATCCGCATCGACAAGGCCACCGGCAAGGCCCGCATCTACCCGGTCGAGAAGTTCAAGCTGGTGG
>Ga0268298_10004905_pt1 | contig 12784 bp, 8 predicted proteins | sample WWTPWeurt_MetaG_FD_194462 | JGI IMG/M metagenome (GOLD analysis project Ga0268298, IMG submission 194462) | Activated sludge microbial communities from WWTP in Nijmegen, Gelderland, Netherland - WWTP Weurt | ecosystem: Engineered > WWTP > Aerobic digester > Activated sludge | place: Netherlands...
GCGGTGCGCCAATGGTATTGCCGGCGATATCCTTGCCTTCGTTCAACTGTTTGATGATTTTGATCAGACCAATGGAATCTACATCGTAAACAGCCGTAGCATGGGCGTAGTTTCCGAGAGCCGGCGGGTCGCCGGTAAGAGCGAGGATGTTCTTCAGTCCAAGGGCCTGGCAGCCGATTAGATCTGCTTGCATACCCATTAAGTTACGGTCCCTTGTGGTGAAGTGAATGATCGTATCCACTCCCACTCTCTGGCTCAAAAGTTGGCAGGTGGCCAGTGAAGACATGCGTACTCTGGCCATGGGGCTGTCGCCCACATTGATGGCATCGGCACCGGCTTTGTACAAAAGTTCAGCGGCTGCCGTAATTTTCTTGACGCCGGCTCCCTTCGGCGGGTCGAGTTCGACCGAAACATAGAAGTCTTCGTCGTTGCCGTTTTTCTTTATGTTGCGCAAACGATCGGCCAGAGAAATCTCTTCGGAGCCTTTGCCCTTCTCGGTTTCTATTGTGTTCTCAATCGCTTCCGGGTGGAAGAGTACGGCAGTCTGGGTGCTTCTTACTTCGCCGCTGCTTTCCTGTTTGAGGAATTTGTCCAGGGTCTGGCGCATGGCCTTGATGTGCTCCGGAGTGGTACCGCAGCAACCGCCCACGATTCTGGCGCCGGCCCGCAAATAAGGTTCAATATAGGAAGCGCAATACTTGGGCTTGCTCATGAACATGGGACGACCGCCCATCAAACTGGGTTGACCGGCATTGGGGAGACAGGAGAAAGTAAGCCTGTCTTCCGGAATTTTCATGGCTCTCACAGCCGTGGTCAGCCTCAAGAAGGAATCGAAAACAGGTCCGGGGCCGGCACCGCAGTTGATACCAATGACATCGGGCATTTCATCGCCCAGGTCTTCCAGCAGTTTGGTCACGTCTTCCGGGGTGGCACCCAGTAAAGTGTGTCCCTCTACTGAGAAGGAAAGCTGGGCAATAACCGGTAACTTCGAAACTTTGCGGGCGGCCCGCACGGCGATGGCTGTTTCTTCCAGGCTGGACATAGTCTCGATTAAAAAGAGATCGACGCCGCCGGCTAGAAGCGCTTCCATCTGCTCACGAAAGACTGAATCCAGTTCATCTTTCTGGGTGTCTCCCAGGGGCGGCAAAAGCTTGCCGGTGGGACCCACCGAACCGGCTACAAAAGTCGGCTGCCCGGCTATTTCACGGGCATTTCTGGCAATTTTTGCGGCCCAGACATTGATTTTCCAGACATCGGAGTCCAGTCCGTGGTTGGCCAGCTTAATTCTGTTTCCACTAAATGAATTGGTTTCAATAATTTCTGAGCCGGCGTTTATGTAGTCCACGTGCACCTGCTGCACGGTCTCCTGCCGGGTCAGGTTGAGATGCTCAAAACTGGCCTCCCCCATGGTACCTCTTGAATACAATAGGGTACCGATGCCGCCGTCGGCCAGAAGCGGACGCCTGGCCAGTGCTTGCAGGAAGGGGTGGGGTGTGGATTTGGACATTTGCTCAGCCTTATATCGCGCTAACTAAATCATGCCGCTCTGACAACCGGCGTAACGACAATAATAACTTGTGCCCCGGAGGGTTTATCGGCAAAGAGCCCACCTGCTAATATACTTTACTCAAGTGCCTATATTTGTAGGCTTCTGCCGGTACCTCAGGCGTTTCTTCTTCCGAAGCGCTATTTTGATTGAAAAGGTCGCAAGTGACAGATCCCAATCTCATCAGGAATTTTTCCATAATCGCCCACATCGATCACGGCAAGTCTACCCTTGCCGACCGGCTTCTGGAGATGACTGAGACTATCTCCAAGCGCGAGATGCAGGCCCAGGTTCTCGACAGCATGGATATCGAGCGCGAACGCGGTATCACTATCAAAGCCCAGGCTGCCCGCATGGACTACATTGCCGATGACGGCAAGCACTACATCTTAAACTTGATCGACACGCCCGGTCACGTAGACTTCGGCTATGAAGTATCGCGCAGCCTGGCTGCCTGCGAAGGCGCTTTGCTCATCGTGGACAGCACCCAGGGTGTGGAAGCCCAGACTCTGGCAAACGTTCACCTGGCGGTGGAAAACGATCTCGAAATAGTGCCGGTGATCAATAAAATCGACCTGCCCAGTGCCGAGCCGGACCGCATTAGAGCCGAGATTGAAGAAGTAATCGGGCTTGATGCCAGCAATGCCGTTTTGGCCAGCGCCAAGAATAATATCGGCGTCAAAGAAGTGCTGGAATCTATCGTCAAGTATGTGCCGCCGCCCAAGAATAATATCGACAAGCCGCTCAGAGCCCTCATTTTCGATAGCTACTACGACAGCTATCGGGGCATCATCGTCTACTTCCGGATCAAAGACGGCGAACTCAAAGTCGGCGATCGCATTCGTTTCATGGCTAACGACAAAGCTTTTGACGTTGTGGAGTTGGGCATCCTGCGCCCCGCTCAGGTCAAGGTGGAAAGACTTGGTCCCGGCGAGGTAGGTTACCTGGCTGCCGCCATTAAAGACGTAGAAACCCTGGTGGGCGACACTATCACCCTGGATAGCGCCAGAGCTTCCGAGGCTTTGCCCGGTTACCGTCCGGCCAAGCCCATGGTCTATGCCGGTATTTATCCGGTGGATAATGACCAGTATCCGGATTTGCGAGAAGCATTGATCAAACTGAAGCTGAACGATTCATCGCTCTTCTTCGAGCCGGAAACATCGGATGCTCTAGGTTTTGGCTTCCGCTGCGGCTTCCTTGGCCTCTTGCATATGGAAATCATTCAGGAGCGCCTGGAGCGCGAATACAACCTGACTTTGATCACCACTTCCCCGTCTGTGGTCTACCGCGTCACCAAGACCGACGGTTCTGTGATCATGGTGGAAAACCCGGCTCTCTTACCCGACCCCAACTATCGGGAAAAAATAGAAGAGCCTTTTGTGGAAGCCAATATTCTCACGCCCAACGAATATGTCGGCACCCTCATGGAACTCTGCCAGACCCGTCGCGGTGTCTATGTGGATATGAAGTACCTTGACCCCCGGCGCGCCATGCTGGTTTACTACCTGCCCCTGGCTGAAATCATCACCGACTTCTTCGACCAGCTCAAGTCTCGTTCCCGGGGCTATGCTTCGCTCGACTATCATTTTAGAGAATACCGTGAAGAGCGTCTGGTCAAACTAGACATTCTCATCGGCGGCGAAAAGGTGGATGCACTTTCGGCCATCGTACACTTTGAGAAGGCTCAGTTTTCCGGTCGCCTTCTGGCTGAGAAATTGAAAAAGCTAATTCCCCGGCAGATGTTCGAAGTGCCTGTGCAGGCGGCTATCGGCGGTAAAATCATTGCCCGTGAAACCATCTCTGCCCAGCGCAAGAACGTTCTGTCTAAGTGTTACGGTGGCGACATCAGCCGTAAGCGCAAACTTCTCGAGAAACAAAAAGAAGGTAAAAAGCGCATGAAGTCTGTGGGTAAAGTAGACATTCCGCAGGAAGCTTTCATGGCCTTGCTCAAGCTGGAAGAATAGACCGCAAGAACAAACTGCAATAAAAGAGAGGATTGGTGTTGTCCGAGCCCGAAATTGACGAAGCCGAATGGGAAAGAGAGCGTGAGGAAAAGCGCCTCTTGCTTTTGAGGCAAGCCTGGCTGGGACGGGACCGCCTCTACCGGGATCTCTTCGGCGAACCCACCTGGGTTTCCCCCAAGAACTACGGGCCGCCCTCTTTAGAGGTGAAGACCGACAAGAAGGTAACGAGCGGCTCCATGTCCGTAGATCCCACCAATCCCTATCAGAGCGTCAGTGAAGATAACGTAGACTCGGCTGAGCAACACCTGGCCGTGCTTGCCTATGGGCCAGATCCCTTTCGTCCGCACTGGACTTATATAACCGCCGGCATTTCCAGCCCCTGGGTGCATTACGAACCTCAAGAAGTATCAGGCTTTGGCTGCGAACTCATGATCAAGAGCCCGGTCGATCTGCCCTGGGCGCCTCAGGTGTTGCGCACTATGGCTTTCTATATTTTCAACCATGCCGGCACCTTGAGCCCCGGCGTGAGAATCGGTCTGGGTGGACCAATTCAAGCCGGTTCCGATTCGGCGCTGCGCAATGTCATCATTTACTATGCCGATGAGGCGCCAGACTGCTGGTATCAACTGCCTTCCGGCGGCTTTGGAATCTTCTTAGCCATCGGTGTTACAGAAGCGGAGTGTCGCTATGCCGAGTCGGTAGAGAAATACGGCACCTGGTGTGTAGAACAACTGCTGCGGCGCAAGGGCTACGGACAGATTACCGACCCGACTCGCCGTTGCACCATGGATGATGCCGATACGCCTGCCATGTTATCGTCCATCAAACAATTTGCCGACACCTTCCGCGAAAACGAAGCCGACATAATGGGCGAAAATCTATAGCACCTGCACTTTAGTCACCTGCAATTTAAGTCAGTAAGGGGGAGGGAAAATGGAAGCCGGTACGGAATTTGTCCCCAGCGATTTCACGCGCTTGAGCAGAAGCCCCAGACCAGTCTTTAAGCGCAAGGTCTACGACGATATCTTTCAGGGGCGGCTCTCCCTGACCCTGGCTGAAGTGGAAGGTGTAAAGGTTTACCGCTTCAGTGTCCTGCCCAAAGGCGAAAACTCTATGCCGTCCACCCATGCCCTGGCGCCCGGTAGCGATATTGCCTTTGATGTTCTGGAAGGCGATGCCCGCCTTGGTCTGGCTAAAGTTTTGACCGGATGTACCTTTCAGCAGTCTCTCAAGGCGCGCTTTGAGTTTTCCTTCCCGCTTGCTAAAACGGCTCTCTGCCTGGGTCTTGGTGAGCGCTATTCCAGTTTGAACCTGCGCGGCGCACGTCACACACTTTGTTCCACCGATAACCCCAATCACGACGAAAGCTCCGATAGTCTCTATAAAGCTATTCCTTTTTCTATCTTCCTTGATGACGGTCTTGCTTCCGCCTGTTTTCTAGACAGCTCCGCGCCGCAGATATACGATCTCGATAGCGAACTTGACGGTCAGGTGCGCATTGAGCTCTTGAGCGCACGGGGCTTCAGTTTCTACTACTTTGATAAGGCGCCCCTGGCTCAGATCGTAGCGGCTTATACCGCTCTGACCGGACGCTCGGAGCTTCCTCCCCTCTGGGCCTTAGGGCACCAGCAGAGCCGCTGGAGTTATCCCGATGCCGAGACGGTGCGGGACCTGGCCCGGGAATTTCGCCGGCGTCGCATACCTTGCGATACTCTTGTGCTCGATATCGATTACATGGATGACTACCGAGTCTTCACCAGTGACAAGGGGCGTTTCCCAGATTTTAAGGGGCTCATAGAGGAGTTGGCCCGGGACAATTTCCGGATGGTGACCATTGTTGATCCTGGCGTAAAACTAGATAAAGACTACAAGATTTATCAGGAAGGTCTGAAGTTAGATCTCTTCTGCCGCGACGCCAAAGGAGAAGTCTTTGTGGATAGGGTCTGGCCCGGTCGCTCTGTCTTCCCTGATTTTCAAATGGAAGCAACCCGTAAGTGGTGGGCTGAGAAACTGCAGTTCTACTACGATAACGGTGTGAGCGGCATCTGGAACGACATGAATGAACCGGCTTTCTTTGATACGCGCTTCATTCCTGTTTCAAGCTTTGATGAGTTACCCGAGACCGGCGAGCAGCCATTCTTGCAGCGGGATGACGCCGATGGCGAACCGACAACTGTCGGTCATTTGGAAGTGCGCAATCTCTACGGTAGTATGATGTGCGAAGCTACGTATAATGCGGCTCTTGCCGCCAGACCGGGGGAGCGCCCGTTTGTCTTGACGCGTTCGGCTTTTGCCGGTATCCAGCGCCATGCCGCCGTCTGGCTCGGGGACAATAAATCATGGTGGGAACATCTGCGCAAGTCGCTACCCATGCTCTTGAACGTCGGCCTTTCAGGAGTGCCTTTTGCCGGAGTGGATATCGGCGGCTTTGGTGAAACCTGTAGCCCTGAAATGCTTCTGCGCTGGTATGAAGTAGGCATTTTCTTTCCCTTCTTTCGCAATCACTGCTGGCTTAAAGGCAGAGCCCAGGAGCCTTTCGCTTACGGAGCGGCGGTGGAGGAGAAAGCCCGTCGCTTGATTGAACTGCGCTACAGTCTTCTGCCCTATATCAGTGGTCTCTTCCACGAACACCGGCAAACCGGCGCCCCTCTCATGCGTCCACTGCTCTATCATTACCCTCAAGATGCCATGGCCCTCAATTGCCACGATCAGTTTATGTTTGGTGCCGATATTCTTGTGGCGCCTGTTATGGAACGGGCACAGACCCATCGTTATGTCTACCTACCGGAAGCCGGCAGCCACTGGACTGCTCTTGCGGGCGACAAAACCTATGAGGGCGGTCGCAGTCATTATCTGGAAATGCCTCTGGGGACTTGCCCGGCTTTCGTAAGAGAAGGGGCGATTTTGCCTTTTGCCGATGCCATGCAGAGTACCGGCGAGTATGAGCAAGCCGCTATCACCTTCAAGGTCTATGGACAGCAGGGCAGCGCTGTCTTTTATGAGGATGACGGCAAGAGCTTCGACTATAAAGAGGGCGGCTTTGCTCAGTGGCAGCTTGCCTACAGTGACGGCTTCCTGAGCCGCCTTATGGGTGGTCACTACAAGACAAGCCGCCGCTACTTCCTGCAAAAGCCAGATGGTTCCAAAATACCTGTGCAGCTTTAATTGGCGGTGAGGGTTAAGGTTTTGTCTGCGAGGTGCTGTGCGACTGACGTTGAGCCGGACCGAGAGCTGAAGTTTAGTACTTGTTTGAATATTGGGAGCGCTATGCCGGATATTCAAGCAAGTTTCACGTAGGGCGCGATAGGCTAAGCTTCGGAGTCAGACTTGGAACCTGGGAGGTCCTATTTGTGACTGATGGCTATGCCGGGGCGGAGAAAACTATTGCCTGGTCGGAGAGACTCAATCGCGCATTCTCTTCCGTAGATACCGATGGCGACGGCTTTTTGACGAAAGGGGAAATGCAGAATTGTTTGCAGAAGGAAGCCTGTGGTTTGCTTACTGGAAAACCGGAGGCTGAAGCCTTCAACAAGAATTTTGATGACATCCAGTTCGCTTCCAATTTTTCCACCTCCTTTAAGCGCGGTCTGATGGGCAAGGAAGGTGTAGCCCGGTCGGATCTGGAGGAATTGGCGAGGCGGGCCAGGGAGCTACCGGAAGCCATGGAGAAAGCTAAGGACGTGGAGGCGGTGCTGTCTAAGTATTATCAGGGCTCGGAGCTGCGAAAGTGGCGCTTCGACAATCTTGTTAATTCCCCCAGGGTGAATGAGGCTGACCGCGAGGTTTTGCGCTATGTACAGAGTAACTGGCGCCACTTCAAAGTAGACATCGGCAACCAGTTCAATGCCGACCAGGCTCTAATTCCATCGCGGCTGCCGCAACTAGCCGAGGCCCAAAGAAACAAGCTTGCCAGGCAGTATGAGCCGGTGCAAAAGGTCGGGGAGAGCCTTTAGGTAGAGCGGCGTGCTCGGTTCCATTTGGAGCAGCTGTCATTGGTTGTAGGCTTTATTGGCAGAAGACTTCCTTTGTTGTAGGCTTCATCGGGAGCAGCCTTCATCGCGAGCAGGCTTCATCGTTAGATGCCGTCACTCGGCGGTGCCTTCTGCTTTGCTGGCGCCTTGCTCCTCTACGAGAAAGTCATAGATACGCAGCCAGGCTTCCACTACTCTGTCGACTTCTTTGCGCAGGCGTCGGCCTTGTACACTGGAAGTATCGATGAGTTTGCGCGCTTTCCATATTTCTTGAATCATGACGGCCAGCTCCTCCGGATCTTCTGTTGGCGCCAGTTGTGATAGATTGCGGCTTTTGAATTCAATTGCATCAAGAATTTGCATATGTGCTTTTCTGACTTCTTCCGTCGCAGTCACTATGGTGTCCTCGCCGGCGTTTAGGGTTAGCCTTTGTAGCCGCTCGTCGAAGAGGGTTCTCATTTTCTCCAGATCTTCTCTTCGTTTGCCGGAGACTGCGTCCCCATCTGTTGCCGTTTTCAATGAGGCAAGCAGTTTGTCCGTTTGCAAGATAAGGGCCGCCAGCTCTTCCGAGTTGTAGTTGTTAATCTCCGCTACTAGAAACTCTTTTGCGGAGAGCAAGAGCTTTTCAATTCTGAGGCTTGCTTCTTTGGCTTGCTTTTCAGTTTCTCCGACAGTACTTTGTAGCCGGCCGAGCAGGGTCAGCACCTTTCCCATCTTTCCAGGTTTTGCATTTCTTGCGTACTCATGCCCTTCATAAGCCTCCAGCTCTCGCTTCCTCACTGCCACTTCAACGCGCCGAATTGTGGGTATGAGTTCTTCTATCGGTACTTGCAGCACTAGTGGTATGTCGGCTTGAGCCGTGAGTTCACATATTCGTATGTTGATTTCCTTATTGAGCTCGAAAGCATGAGATTGAGATTGTTCCATCAGATCCAGAGCTCGCTTCAAATCGGTCTCTCTGATTTTTCGAATATGTCTGGACTGGACAGCCAGAAATTTGTCCTGGATTTCTTCTGTGGCGAGTTCCACAAAGTCTCTGAATTTTACCAAGCGTTCGAGCTCGGCATTGATTGCCGCGGCTTTAGCCGCTTCTATCTTGCTTGGCGGACGAACCCTCTTCCGTTTCCCTTTCCGTTTGCCTTTCTTGCCTCGTGGCCTGTAGGGTTTTGGGTTCGCCATTTTAAGCGCTGAAATTCTATCTCCAAGGTCATTCAGCAAGATCTTACCGGCTAGAAGCTTTTCTTCTAGTTCCAGATAATGCCTGGAGACCTGCCCCTGGTCTGACTTAAAGCGTACCGGCGAAAGGAGCCTCAGTCTTTGATAAAGGTTTTTGCAGAAGTCGAGAATTGGCTCTGAACTGGCGTCTTCAGCCCGAATCAGACTTCTGGTCAGGAAATCTTGGCTTTCGATTTTATCACCACGAACCTTGCGTAGCGAACCTATCTGCTCTTCCAGATTGTCCCGGCGAATGATTTGAATTCGTGGCCGAAGCATTAACGCCATGGCCAGTTTGAGGTGACGCTCCATGAGCCAGTCGTGAACTTGTTTTTTCAGGTTCGTCATGGCGTTAACCCGGCTCAGCGAAGTTCAATACTAAAAAGGTGTTCTAGAAACGATTATATCCGAAGGGTATCGGTCTGGATTCTTGGAGAGCTTGGGGAACGCTAGCCTGAAGATTCAGAGCCGGGACGCCTATTGATGGTGCACAGTGGCAAGTGCTCCGCCCTCAGGCTTTCAAAATGGTAAGCTTGGGGTAGCCCTTGCAATTACCTCCTGAGGACTACGAGCCATGAGAACCTCTTCATTGGAAAAGGTCTTAGAAAAATTCCTGGTAGTGGTCCTTTTGAACCTACTAACGGCTTCTTTCTATGCAGATCCGATTATTGCAAGTCCCAAGAAGGCAGTCGGTGGACATACGTCCGCGGCGCCGTCGCTACAGAAGCGGAGAACACTTTCTCCTGCCGAACAGCAGAAGTTTCTGGAAGCTCGTATGCCGGGCGTCATGATAGGCACATTTAGGTCTTATGCGAGTTTATTTTTCGCCACGCAAGATGCTTGCATTGGCACGCACGACCAGGACGTCAGCGAAACGTCTCTTCAGTCGTGGTATCCCAAAAAAGAATTATACATGCCGACTCACGCAGAACTATTCGACATGATTGCACGTCAGACCGGATCTTCATTCTCTTATGAGCCTAAGTCGGACTACTGGGTTTTCCATCCTCCTCCTATGGGGCTGCCCTATAAAATAGCGAAGGCGCAGGGCTGGACTGAACAGAACAGGCGGGGGTATGTTGCCTACATTCCGTCGATTGCGCCAGTCGGCATGGACATTTACCTGCTGGGAAGATATTCCGGTTTGACCCCAGATAAAGAGAAGCTGATTCGCGAGTATGGTGCAAAGCTTTTCTCCAGTCACATTGCGCCGCACTCTACAGTCAATGAAATGAAGGAAGTCACTGTTGATGGTGCGACAGCCTTGTACTTTTCTTCGCCTGCTCCGAAACCCGGGCTGCTCTGGAGGCAGTGGGCGTTCTTGAAGGATGGGGAGCTTTATGTGATTGTCAGTGCTTACAACAAAGAACAGAAGGAGCAAATAGAGCGGGATGTGGACTTCATGGTTGACTCATTCCATTCATGCCAGGTTCGCTAATGTGGAGGGCCGGACAAGTGCCGGTTCTGGCTGCTGGTTCATGCTCTTGGGCGTTGTTGCAAATCGCTATATGCTTTTGTCCTGAAGCTTCTTTAGTGTCCAGAGACCGGCGATAGAGATTGCATTCAAAAGAGCAAGGGCAAACCAATAAAGTAGAGCCGGTCTTGCCCCTTTGTCTATGATAGTCAAACCTACTGCCGGTCCCACTGTACCGGCGAGCCCCCAGCAGAGTGAGTTTACCGATAGATAGGTGGCACGGGCGTTGGCTGGCGCTAGCTCTACCACCAGCGAGGAAGCGGCTGGACTATAGAGGGCATTAGCGAAGGCCAGGATAGATACAGTCCCCATGGTAAGGAGAAGAGTCACTATCTGTTCGGAGCCAAGTCCTAATAATGAGCAGAGACCAGGCAGAAGGGCCGTGAGCAGTTGCCCGCTAAGCCAGGCTAAGCAGGCTAGCATTAAGGCTTTTGTTTTGGCTGCGCTCGCTGCTTTCCTGGAAATGGGCAGTATTAAAAGCGATACCAGAATAATATAGTAAGAAAACACCACCGCCACGCTGCCGGCGACCGCCATACCAGGCAGGCGCGATATGTATATGGGCAGGGTCGAACTCATCTGTAAGACATTATTTGTGAAGATCAAATTGAGCAGAGCATAGAGAGCCAGCTTCTTGTCTTTCAGGGCGGTGAGCCAATTTGAGAGCAGGCTAGGTCTCTGGTGTGACGCAGTTAACACCAGAGTCTCACGGGTGCCAAAGATAACAAAAGCCAGCAAAGCCAAATAGGAGAGAGCATCAAATAAAAAGAGCAGTCGATAGGCGGCGTGGGTGCCAATCACGAGTCCACCGGCGACAACGCCGATGCCGAGCCCTGAATAGTCTGCCATACGAGACAAGCCGAAAGCTTCATTCAGCTTGGCATCGCCGGTAAGGTCCGAAACCATAGATTCGGCTGCCGGCCAGTAAAGACCGATGCCCAGACCGCTAAGTATATTGCCGACAAGAAAAACAATAAAGTTATTTGAGGCGGCAAAGCAAAAGGCACCCAAGCTTAGTGTAAGACAGGCAAGCATGACGGCGCCTTTGCGACCGCATCCGGCATGGTCAGCCAGGCTGCCCCCGGCTATGCGCCCCACTATGCCGGACATACCGCCCATTCCTAGCCCGACGCCCACACTGGCTGCCGGTATACCGACCGTATTGACGAAATATATGGGAGCATAGAACATGGTGAGACCGCTGCCCATGCCCGAGACAAAGCGCCCGAGAGCAAGTATGAGAACCTGCCTGTCTAGACCTAGCGACCTGAAGTAATTGATGCCGAACAAACTGATTATTGCCTCGAACTGATGTTTGCTTCAGGAGAAGAAGCAAGTCGTCCGCCACTCAGTAAAGCACCTTCCAGTTTAGGCGATTGCAACCAGGCTTTGCAACAAGCAAGTTTGGGAGCTTTGTCGAGAATTTAGCGTTGGTTCGGTCCAGGCTGACAGCCCGATGCCTTTCGTGTCAGAGCGTAACACCAGTGGTATAGCGGACTAAAGATTACAGCCGGTAAGTCAGAGCGTCGCTATAAAGCAGAATGAGCGCCGGTCAATCCTTCGTTGCTCTCAGCTTTGGATTCTTGCGAAGCATGACGACACCCATGCTTTTCTTCTGTTGGTTCAGAGGACTCGTTCAACCAGGGGGCTTGCCAATTCCCGGTGCGCCGTTAATCAAGGCGAATGAATGGTCAATCAGGTGTTTACAGTGCAATTTCTAAACAATCGGCTGAGTGAAAACCGTGCTCAGTTTATCTCCTCTGCGCTTTTGGTTGGGAACCCACGACTGTTTGATATGCTTAAGGTCAAGTACCGATTTTGGATGAACTGTCATGAATCAGCTAGCCCGAATTCTCTGTGCCGCACTCTTGATCGCAAGTACCGGTGCCGCTTCTCTCGCAAATGCGAATTCTCCTAATAAGCCCTCTTCAACTACCGCATCTCCTCCTGAAGGCTCACCTGGATTCGTCCCTGATGAAGACTCTAAAACTCAGTTAACGGAGATAAGCTCGTTCCCGCTTTCGGCATCGGCCTTAAAAACAAAGTTAGTCGCGATGTTCTCTGTTGAGCACAGTAATCATGGTTCCGCGATATTCCACAGTCTCTATTGGAATGGTAAGGAACAGCATATTGCTCACGGCTTGAAAGTTTATGAACCTGATAAGGGTTGGTTTCCATTAAGTAAGATCGACGCTACAACGCTCTTTGGTTCTCCCGTCGATTCAGAGGAAGCTGGTGTAAAGATATCAACATTTGATGTTTTTTCTGACGGGCAAGAAAGAAACTTGTTTCACATTGATGTTCAATTCGATGAAGACGGAAATTCAGTTTCTTATAGGGTTAGAGGAATAGGAATAGGCGCTCCTGCTTGGGTCCTTGAGAAGAATTGTCCTGTCTACAAAATTTCAACGCCACGAGTTACTCATTAGGTGTGGGATCCTTTGAGGCATCACTGGCTTTGGAAAGACCAGTTAACCAGAGTTAGGTTGTGTATTCCGCTGATGTCGGCAGTGAATTCCGGAAAAGTCGCGGCACCGGATTCCGGAAAGTGGCGGCAGCTTGCCATGAGCAACTGTTCTCTTGACGAAGGCTGGTGGTCACTTCGGTCCTTTGG
>Ga0268298_10004906_pt1 | contig 12783 bp, 11 predicted proteins | sample WWTPWeurt_MetaG_FD_194462 | JGI IMG/M metagenome (GOLD analysis project Ga0268298, IMG submission 194462) | Activated sludge microbial communities from WWTP in Nijmegen, Gelderland, Netherland - WWTP Weurt | ecosystem: Engineered > WWTP > Aerobic digester > Activated sludge | place...
TGTGGCGGGATACCGGGCCAGCAGGTCGAGGTCCCTTCCCCGGAGGGAGATGGACCCGTGCCTGCCGATGTCCACCTGGGCCAGTTCCCGGGTCAGCTGCTCCAGGGTGACCGTGGCGAGGACCACGCCCCGGAAGGTCCCGGCCGGGCGTTCCATGCGGCGGGCCAGGGTGATGACCCAGGCACCGCCCGCCCCGTCCCTGGTGGGATGGGAGATGAACAACCCGGCCTGGGGAGTCCGGCTGAGATGCTGGAAGAAGGGCTTTTGGGACACATCCTCCTGGGGAGCCCCATCTGGGATGTCGAGCCGCTCCAGTCGGCCCCGGGCATCCGCGGTGCGCAGCGAATCCAGCAGGGCCACCCGCGAGAACTGGGACTGGAGGTGGGCTTCGATGCCGGCGGACCCCGGAGAATGGTCTGTCCGCTCCACCTCGTCCTTCACGGACATCAGCACGAGGTCGATCTGGCGGATGGAGGCCAGCAGGTACTGCTCGAGCACCTGGGCCAGGTTATCCGTGGTCTGGCCGGCGTGAACCACGTACTGGCGCCGGCTATTGGCCAGGGTCCAGCCCGCCAGCCCGATGACCAGCAGGTCGGCGAGGAGCACGGCGAAAACCAGCGAGCGCAGCTGGGATCGTGCGGCTCCCTTGATCTCAGGGGATAGGTCGGTCATTAAGGTCCGATCATGCGTGTGTGTCCGGGGTAACCATCGGCGGAATTCCGACCCATGGTGAATCCAGGCTAGGAGCCAGTCCAGCTGCTTGGAATGCCCCGCGCGTGCAGCGCCGCGCTCAAATACCTAGACAGGCTCCTAGACCAGGCTGTGGCCATCCATGGCGCCGGGCTGTTCGAGGCCGAAGAGCTTCAGGAGCGTGGGCGCCACGTCACATAGGGCCCCGCCGCTGCGGAGCTGGCGGGCCTCGAAGCCCTTCGCCACCAGCACCGCGGGAACCGGGTTCAGGGTGTGGGCCGTGTGGGGATTGCCATCCTCGGCCCGCATGCACTCGCAGTTGCCGTGGTCCGCGGTGATGAACAGGGCCCCGTCCATGGCCAGGGTAGCCTCCGCGATGCGGCCCACGGCGGCGTCCACGGCCTCGCAGGCGGTGATGGCGGCGGCCAGGTCGCCCGTGTGCCCGATCATGTCCGGGTTGGCCAGGTTGCAGACCAGCAGGCGGTAGGCTCCGGAGCGGATGGCGGTCTCCAGGCCCTGGCTCACGGCCGCCAGGCTCATCTCCGGCTGCAGGTCATAGGTGGCCACCTTGGGCGAGGGCACCAGGCGCCGCTCCTCGCCTTCGAAGGGCTCTTCCCGGCCCCCGTTGAAGAAGTAGGTCACATGGGCGTACTTCTCCGTCTCGGCGGTGCGGAACTGCTTCCAGCCCTGGGCGCTGATCAGCTCGCCCAGGATGAGGTCCAGGCTCTGGGGCGGGTAGGCCACGGCCACGTAGGGATCCAGCTCCACGTCATAGGCCGTGAAGGTGAGCAGCTTCACGGCGGGACGGTGCTTCGGCGCGAACCCCGCGAAGGCCGGGTGCGCCAGGGCGTGGCAGAGCTGCCGGGCGCGGTCGGCGCGGAAGTTGAAGAAGAGCACCCCATCGCCATCGGCAAAGGGCTGGAAGGCGTCCAGCCGGGTGGGGGCGATGAACTCATCGGTCTCGCCGCGACCGTAGGCGGCGGCCACGGCCGCCAGGGCGTCCGGGGCGGACTGGGTCGCCTCGCCGTCCACATAGAGCCTCCAGGCCTGCTCGGTGCGCTCCCAGCGCTTGTCGCGGTCCATGGCCGTGTAGCGGCCGCAGACCGAACCGATGGTCACCAGGGGCGTGTTCCGCAGCTGGAATCCGAGCCACTGGAGGAAGCCGTCGGCGCTCTTCTGGCCCGTGTCGCGGCCGTCCGTGATGGCATGGATGGTGGTGGGCACGCCCTCGGCCTGGGCCCACTGGGCCAGGGCCACCAGGTGGTTCTGGTGGCTGTGGACGCCGCCGTCGCTCACCAGGCCCAGCAGGTGGAGGCGCTTGCCCGTGGTCTTGAGCTCTGCCAACAAAGCGCCGATGGCCGCGTTCTCGCGGAAGGTGCCGCGACGGATGGCGGCGTCGATGCGGGTGAGCTCCTGCCAGACCACGCGGCCGGCGCCGAGGTTCATGTGGCCCACCTCGGAGTTGCCGAACTGCCCCTCGGGCAGGCCCACGGCCTCGCCGCTGGTCTGCAGCTGGGTGGTGGCGTAGGTCTTCCGCAGGGCGTTGAAGCGGGGCATGGCCGCCATGAAGGTCGCGTCGAAGGCGTTCCGGGGGCCATCGCCGAAGCCATCGAGGATGAGAAGGGTGACGGGGCCTTGGATCATAGGCTGACTCATTTCTTTCTCGCGGACCGCTGCCTGGCCTTCAGGCCCTTGGGGAGATCCTCCGGGACGAACCCGATGGGGCGCTCGGCATGGGCCCCCTCCTCCTCGCCTTGGAGGGACTTGATGACGAGGTCGAGCTTCTGCTCCAGGGTGTCGACCCGCGCGGACAGCTCGGCCTGGGAGGTGAGCACGCGCCGGGCCTCCGCAAAGGCCGGCAGGAGGGCCAGGAGGGCGGGTTCCTTGCCAGGCAGCAGGCCGGTCAGCAGGGCGGCGCCCGCCTCCGTGAAGGCCAGGACCGGGGCCTCCGGGATCTTCTGGCGCTCCTCGGCCGTGAGGGGGAAGACCAGGGACTCGTGGAAACGCTGGGGATGGGACTGCACCAGGACGGCCAGAGCCTTGGCGTCCAGGCCCAGCTGGTCGGCCAGGGCCTGGTCCGGCAGGGCGGCGGTGTCGCGGAGCCAGAGCAGGCGGGACAGGACTTGGACGGGGGCGCTCAAGGCACCTGTTCCCCATGCGGATGGGACAGCAGGAACAGGACCGCCATGCGCACCGGCACGCCGTTGGTGACCTGGTCGAGGATCAGGTTGTTCGGGCCATCGGCCACGTCGCTGGTGATCTCCAGGCCGCGGTTGATGGGGCCGGGGTGGAGCACCACCACGTCCTTCTTCGCCCGCTTCATGCGGGCGGGGTTGAGCTGGAAGAAGCGGCTGTACTCGCCCTGGCCGGGGATGTAGGCGCCGGTGCCCCGCTCGAACTGGGCCCGCAGCATCATGATGGCGTCCTGGTCCGGGATCACCGCGTCGAAGTCATGGCAGATCTCGATGGAAGGCCAGGTGGCCTTCATCTCCTGGGGCACCAGGGTCGGGGGGCCCACCAGGGTGACCTTGGCGCCCATGCGGGTGAGCAGCCAGAGGTTGGAGCGCACCACCCGGCTGTTGCGAATGTCGCCCACGATGGCCACCCGCAGTCCTTCCAGCTTCCCGCAGTGCTTGCGCAGGGTGTAGGCGTCCAGCAGGGCCTGGGTGGGGTGCTCGTGGGCCCCGTCCCCGGCGTTCACGATGCTGGCCTTCATGTGCCGGGCCAGCAGGGCGTGGGCCCCGGGGGCGCTGTGGCGCATGACGATGAGGTCCGGGTGCATGGCTTCCAGGTTCATGGCCGTGTCGACCAGCGTCTCGCCCTTGTTCAGGCTGCTGGTGTCGGCGTCGAAGTTGATGATCTCGGCGGAAAGCCGCTTCTCGGCGATCTCGAAGCTGTTGCGGGTGCGGGTGCTGTTCTCGAAGAAGAGGTTCACCACCAGCTTCTTGCGCAGGGCGGGCACGATCTTGATGCTGGGCCGCTCGCAGACCTCCTCGAAGGCCTGGGCCTGGTCGAGCAGGGCGGTGATGTCCCGGGGGCTGAGGGGCTCGATGCCCAGCAGGTGCTTGTGGGGAAACACATAACGCTCGGCGGTCATCAGCAGGCCTCCACGGCCACGCCGTCCACGCCGTCGATCTCCTTCAGCCGGACCGCCACCCGGTGGCCCGGGGGGACCTCGACCCGCAGGCAGGCCAGGTCGGCCTGGATGGGCAGTTCCCGGCCGCTGCGGTCCGCCATGACCAGGAGCATGACCCGGCGGGGCCTCCCGTGATCCAGCAGGGCATCCAGGGCGGCCCGGACCGTCCGCCCGGTATAGAGGACATCGTCCACCAGGACGACGGTGCGCTCCTTGAGGGTGAAGGGGATCTCTGTGGGGCGGACGATGGGGCTGCCTACCATTTCCGTCAGGTCATCCCGGTAGAGGGTGATGTCGAGGGAGCCCACGGGGATGGCCGCCCCGGTGCTGGCGCGCAGCAGGCTGGCCAGCCGCTCGGCCAGGGGGAGCCCCCGGGACCGGATGCCCAGGAGGACGACCTCCTCGTCGGGCCCCACCCGGGTCATCAGGTCTCCGGCCAGGCGCCGGAGGGCGGCATCCATCTGGCCGGGGTCCATGGGGCAGGGGCCTGGGGCAGCGGGCATGGAACCTCCGGGGTGCGCCCCCTCGGGGCGCGCGCACGGTTTCAAGTCTAGGGGCCTGTCCAAGTAATTGGAATGCCCCGCGCGAGTGGCGCCGCGCGAGCGAGGCCAGGAAGGCGAGGGAGGCTCCAGCTCTGAGAGCCCGAAGGGCGATCAGGAGCGCGCTTTGCGCGTGTTAGCTGGAGGCGTAGCGGGCACTGCGCGATCCGAGCCTGACGCCGCATCGCGACGCGCGCCGCCACACGCCCTTTGGGATGGGCCCAGGCGGGCGCCCCGCGGCGTCAGCGCCCCTGGCTCGGGCCTTCGGCCCTCGGGGCTTTGCCCCCGCCATCGGCTGCGCCGATGCGGCCCTATTCGCTTCGCGAATGGTGAACGATGCCCCCACATCGCCCTGCGGGCCCTTCCTGGCGGTGCATCCCGCCTGGACCCATCGCGGGGCGCTCGAATACTTGGACAGGCCCCCCGCCCAGGCCGGCCCGCCCCCGGGGTCTCTCGGGGCAGCTTTTGCAGGATTCAAGTCGGAATCCACCCTCTCCGATGCCCCATGTGAGGACGCCCATGAGCAAGGAACGCCGACAGTACCAACGGATTCCCCTGGAAGCCACCCTGAGCTTCCAGGAACTGAGCTTCCACAAGGGAGACGCGCCGGCCACCAGCAGCTACAAGGATGTGTCAGCAGGGGGAATCCTGGTGGACTCACCCCGGGCCTACCCCCTGGGCACCCTCCTCAAGCTGGAGCTCCGCGTTCCGGGCTGGGGCCGTTATCAGAACCACTTCGGCCCGGTCCAGGATGCCGATGTCCGCCCCCTGGTGGCCCTCGGCATGGTCGTGCGCGTCGAGCAGCTGGACGCCGGGGGCTACGAGCTGGGTGTCAAGTTCCAGAACGTCTACCCCGATGACCTTGAAGCCCTCGTGAAGTTCCTGGAGGCTACCGCGCCTCCCCCCTCCCTCTGATCCCAGTCTCACCACTCATTCCAGGAGGCCCCCGTGAAGATCCTCATCGTGGACGATTCCTCGACGATGCGGCGCATCATCATCAACACCCTGTCCCGCATCGGCTATACCGACGTGGTCGAGGGTGAAAACGGCAAGAGCGGGCTCGAAAAGCTCGGCCAGGGCGGGGTGGAAATGATCATCACCGACTGGAACATGCCGGAGATGGATGGCCTCGAGTTCGTGAAGACCGTCCGTGGCCAGAACGCGGCCATTCCGATCCTCATGGTGACGACCAACGCCGCCAAAGAGGACATCGTCGAGGCCCTGCAGGCCGGGGTGAACAACTACGTGGTGAAGCCGTTCACCCCGGAGACCCTCAAGGAAAAGATCGAGTCCCTCCTAGGGTAGGGAGCAGGCCATGGACCAGTCCGAAATCGACGCCCTCCTCGCCGGAGGCGGAAAACCCCCCAAGAAGCCCAAGGCGGCCGCCAAGGCCCCGGTCGCGGAGCCCATGCCGGCGGCGTCCGCCGCCTCCGTGCAGGCGGAGCCCCACAAGGATGGCAGTGGCCATGTGATCTCCGAGCTGGACACGGTCACCTCGGTCACCGAGCGCGAGTCCAACAAGGTCATGGACCAGCTGGACCAGATCAGCCAGCTCGTGGCCCGCCAGCAGCAGCTCGTCACCGACATGATGCGCCACGAGGGGGCCCAGTCGCCGGGCGCCCAGAAGGCCATCCACGAGGTCATGAGCGCCAGCAAAGAGATCCAGGACAAGGTCTTCGAGGCCATGGACCTCATGCAGTTCCAGGACATCACCCGTCAGAAGCTGGAACGCATCGTCCACCACCTGCGGCAGATCCACGACTACATCGTCGATCTGCTCGGTACTGGCTTGAAGAGTGACCAGGAGCGGCCTTCGATCAGCCACACCATCGCCCAGACCGGCACCACGCCCGACGAAAACAAGGCCCACGCGGATGCGGTGATCGAGGCCTTCAAGTCGCAGAAGAAGGGGTAAGCCATGGCCGCCCAGTCCACCCAGGCCCTCCTCGCCACGGAGCTGGTGCCGTCGGGCCAGCTGGTGACCTTCACCCTGGACGGGGTGGAGTTCGGACTGGACATCGACCGCGTGCAGGAGATCACCCACCGCACCGACATCACGCCGGTGCCGGGCAGTCCCAGCTTCATCCTCGGCGTCATCAACCTCCGCGGCCTCATCATCCCGGTCATCGACAGCCGCATCCGCTTCCACCTGGCTCCCCAGGAACCCACCACCAAGACCCGCATCATCGTGCTGCGGCTGGCCAGCGGCCCCACGGGGCTGCAGGTGGATTCCGTGGCGGAGGTCGTGCGCCTGGAGGATCACGCCATCCGAGAAACGCCCCCCCTGGTGGCCGGCATCCGGGCTGAGTACCTGGCCGGCATGGTCACGGTGGGAACCCGCCTGATCACCCTGATCCACCTTGAGAAGCTCCTGGAAAGCTCCGAGCTCACCCGGCGGGCGGACTTCGATGATCTGGGCATGGCCGGGACCTTCACGGGCAGCGGTGACGAAGCAGGCGAGAGCCTCGAGGAGGATGGCCGCCCCTTCGTCACTTTCCGCCTCGGATCGGAGTCCTTCGGCATCGCCCTCCATGACGTCGAGGAGATCGTCGAGCTTCCCCCCGTCACCAAGGTGCCTGACGCGCCGGACTATGTTTTGGGGGTGATCTGCCTCCGGGACCAGGTCATGCCCCTCGTGGACCTGTCCGAGATCCTCTCCATCCAGCAGGGCGCCATGGAGCGCAAGCGGGACATGGTCGTGCTGCTGTCCTTCGGCAGCGCCAGGATCGGCGTGGTCGTCGATGAGATCCAGGAGATCCTCCGCGTGCTGGATGAGCAGGTCCTGCCGCCGCCTCAGACCCTGTCCGAGGCCGAGCGCGAGCATCTGGAGGGCATCCTCCTGCTGCCGGGCCGCATGGTGAGCCTCATCAACGTGTTGAAGATCATCACGGGCGATGACCAGGAGAAGATCGCGGCCATGGGCCAGGGGCTGGGCCTCTCCGACACGCGGGTGCAGGAGACGGTGCCCAACCTCGAGCTGGTGGTCTTCCGCCTCGGCCCCGAAAGCTATGGCCTCCGCCTCCATGAGGTGCGCGAGATCATCATGGTCGGGCAGATCACCCCCGTGCCGCGCGCTCCCCACTTCGTGGATGGCGTGCTGAACCTCCGCGGGGAGGTGATGCCCGTGGTGGACCTCCGCACCCGGTTTGGTCTCGAGCGCATCGAGGCGACGAGCATCTCGCGCATCCTCATCACCAGCATCGGCGGGGTGTTCACGGGGTTGGTGGTGGACGCGGTGGACGAAGTCCGACCCGTGGACCTGCACCGCTTCGGGCCACCGCCCGCCGTCACGGCGGTGGGTGCCAACCGCTACATCGAGAAGGTGGCGCGCCTGGACAACGGGATGATCTTCCTGCTCGAGCTCCAGCAGCTATTGACCGACGCGGAGACCGAGCAGCTTCAGGGCCTCCAGGGGCGCCGCAACAGGACGGGTGAGCCATGAGTGATTTCGCCCTTGACGATCCCAGCTTCTACGAGGATTTCCTCATCGAGGCGCAGGAGCACTTCGAACAGATCGAGACCAACTTCCTGGCCCTCGAAGAGGCGCCGGGCGACCTGGACCTGCTGAACGCCATCTTCCGGAGCGTCCACACCATCAAGGGCGCCGCCGGCTTCCTGGGCCTCCAGAAGGTGCAGGCGGTGGCCCACATCGGTGAGAACGTGCTGGACGACCTCCGCAAATCTCGGATGGAACTCAGCGACCTGGTCATGGAACTGCTCTTCGAAACCGTGGACATGCTCAAGGTGCTGGTCGAGGATGTGCGCGTCCAGGTGCGCAAGCAGGGCGAGGCCGAGGATCCGGATCCCACCGACCTGATCCGCAGGCTCGAGTCCTTGAAGTCAGGCGCCGCCCCCGTGGCGGCCGCCCCTGCGGCCGCAGCGAAGGGTGACCTGCACCTTCCCGCGAGCCTGGCCGGGGTGGACGCCGTGGGCCGGAAGGCCGCCGCCGCCGCCCTCGCCGAAGGCAAGACGGTCCTGGGCATCCATGCCGAGCTGGCTGGCGCGATCTATGGCACCGCCTTCAATCCCTTCTCCATGTTCCAGATGGTGGAACTGGTGGGTCGGCTGCTGCACCGCCAGATGGTGCCCCGGAGTCCCCTGGTGGACCTGGAGAGCTTCGATTCCCGCGCCTTCCACCTGGACATGGTGCTGCTCATCGAGGCCACCGAGCCCATCGAGGAGGTCCGCAAGGTGTTCGGGGCGGTGACGAACGCCACGATCAGCTTCTACCCCCTGAGCCTTGGGGGTGGCCCCGAGGCCGCGGCCACGGCCGGAGACGGTGTTCCCGCCGCGGAGGACCGCCGCAAGTCCGGTCGCCGGAACTCCGATGACAAGGGGACTTCCGACACCATCCGGGTGAGCCAGGCGAAGCTTGAACAGTTCATGAACATCGTGGCCGAGCTGATCATCAGCAAGACCATGATCAGCCACTTGGTGGAGCGGCTGGTGCCCCAGGTCAACGGCCATCCCGCCTCGGCCGTGGCGAAGGAACTGGCCCATGCCTCCGTCTACCTGGACCACGTCAGCAAGGAGATCCAGGCCTCGGTGCTGGGCATCCGCATGGTCCCCGTGAAGACCATCTTCTCCAAGTTCCCCCGCATGCTCCGGGACCTGGCGAAGGCGAGCGGCAAGAAGATCGACCTCCAGGTGGTCGGCGAGGATACGGAGATCGACAAGAGCATCATCGAGGAGCTGGGCGACCCGATGATCCACCTGATCCGCAACAGTGCCGACCATGGCATCGAGACACCCGAGGCCCGGGTGAAATCGGGCAAGTCCGAGACGGGCACCGTGATCCTCCGGGCGCGCCATGAAGGCGACAGCGTGGTCGTGGAGATCGAGGACGACGGCAAGGGCATCGACCCGAAGGTCATCCGCGCCAAGGCGGTGGAAAAGGGCCTGATGACCCAGGACAGGGCCGAGGCCATGCCCGACGAAGAGGTGATCGAGCTGATCTTCGCACCTGGCTTCAGCACCGCGGCCAAGGTGACGGACATCTCCGGGCGAGGCGTGGGCATGGACGTGGTGCGCTCCAATGTCCGGAAGCTCAACGGCCGGGTCGGCGTCCGCTCCACGGTGGGCAAGGGCTCCATCTTCACGATCAAGCTGCCCCTGACCCTGGCCATCATCGACGCCCTGCTGGTGAAGAGCGGCAACCAGGTCTTCGCACTCCCCGGCACGGCCGTGGAGGAGACCCTGATCGTGCCGCCGGAGAGCGTGTCGCACCTCACGAGCCGGCAGGCCATCAACCTGCGTGGCGAGGTGCTCGGTGTCTGCCGGCTGAAGCATCTGCTGAAGTCCGCCTCCCCGGACAGCGCCGATGAGTCGGATGGCCTCTCCGTGGTGGTGGTTTCCGCGGCCGGACGGCGCATGGGCATCATCGTGGATACCTTCGTCCGCCGCCAGGAAGTGGTCATCAAGCCCCTGGCCCCCTACCTCGCCAGCCTGCCGGGTATCAGCGGCGCGTCCATCATGGGCGATGGCGGCGTCGTGCTCATCCTGGATCCCGCCGAGCTGCTCCAGCTCGCCGTCCAGGAGGCCGTGTGAACCTCGGGTCCGCCCCCGCGCCGCAGGCCCGGGCCCAGGGCCGGGAGGGCCTGCAGCACCGGTTCATGACGTTCTTTCTCAATGACCGGGCCTACGGGCTGCCCCTCGAGCACGTGGCCGAGATCACGCCCTTCCGGGAGCTGAACAAGCTGCCCCACATGCCGCGGGCCGTGGAGGGCATCCTGGACCTCCGGGGACGGGTGGTCCCGGTGGTGAACCTGCGGGTTCGGATGTCCCTGCCGCCCCTGGATCCCTCGAAGACCGGGACCATCCTGGTCCTCGATCTGGCGGGGACCGCCACGGGCCTGCTGGTGGACGCGGTCGATGCCGTGGTGAGCATTCCCGACTCGGACCTGGTGCCGGCCAGCCCTCTGCTGGCGGGGCTGGAAGGTGCCTGGGTCGAGGGCTTCATCGTCCAGGGGGAGCGGGTGGTGACCCTGCTCGACGCCGCCCTGATCGCCAACCAAGGTGTCGGCCGGACCCAGGGCAAGGAAGTGCTGGCCGCCCTCAGCCTGGAGGAGCGGCTCGATGATGGCCTGCGACGCCTCATCGAGATGGCCCCGCCGAAGGAGCAGGGCGAACACCGGGTCATGCCCCAGATCGAATCCTCGATCTCGTACACCGAGCAGGAGATGGCCAAGGTGCTCGAGCGGGTGGAGGCCATGCTGGCCAGTACCGACCGGGTCTTCCAGGGCCTCGGCTACCTGAAGCAGGAAGCGGGGCTGGGCAAGCTCAAGGGCCATGAACGCGACATCGCGGAACTGGAGCGGCTGAACCAGGACATGCAGGACACCGTCTTCGCGCTCATCCAGCAGATGCAGTTCCAGGACATCGCCCGGCAGAAGCTGGAGCGGGTGATGGCCCATCTCAAGGGCATGCAGGTGGCCATCTCCGGGAAGTTCCGGGCCACGAAACAGGACACCTAGGGCAGGGCCGCTCGCAGAAAGAAGAACCGCGAAAAACGCGTAGCCCTTCGGGCGCGCGAAAAAAGGGAAGCGGCCAATGGCCTTGCTTCAGGCAGCTGCCGCAGTGCTCCTTTTCGCGCCCATTCGCGTTTTTCGCGGTTTCAAGCTTTTTGGTCCAGGACTTCGTTGAATGCCAGCTCTGGAGCGGGCGCCCCAGGCCGGGCACAATGGGGGATTAGGCCCAGGAGCCCCCGTGACCAGCCAACCCTTCACCGAAGTCCGATTTCTCGCCGACCAGGTCGGCGAGACCGTCCGGCTGCGGGGCTGGGTCCGCAATGCCCGCACCAGCAAGACCCGGTTCATCGAGCTGCGCGATGGCTCCGGCTTCGTCCAGTGCGTGGTGGGCGCTGCCGAGGCCGATCCCGAGAGCTACGAGCTGGCCGGGAAGCTCACCCAGGAAGCGGCCATCACGTTGACTGGCCTCGTCCAGCAGCACCCCAAGACCGGCCAGCCAGAGCTGCTGGTTAAGTCGCTGGAGCTCATCGGCGGCAGCCAGGACTTCCCCATCACGCCCAAGGAGCACGGCACCGAGTTCCTCATGGAGAACCGCCACCTCTGGCTGCGCAGCCGCCGCCAGTGGGCCATCCTGCGCATCCGCCACACCCTCGTGAAGGGCATTCGCGACTTCTTCGACAGCGACGGCTTCACGCTGCTGGATGCCCCCATCCTCACCCCCAGCGCCTGCGAGGGCACCAGCACGCTCTTCGGCACCGAGTACTTCCACGAGGGCATGGCCTTCCTCAGCCAGTCGGGCCAGCTTTACCAGGAGCCGGGCATCGCCGCCTTCGGCAAGACCTACTGCTTCGGCCCCACCTTCCGCGCCGAGAAGAGCAAGACCCGCCGCCACCTCACGGAATTCTGGATGGTGGAGCCCGAAGTGGCCTTCGCCCACCTGGACGATGTGATGGTGCTGGGCGAGCGCATGACCAAGTTCCTCCTCCAGCGCGTGCTGGAGGGCCGCCAGGAGGAGCTGAAGATCCTGGAGCGCGACCAGGCGCCCCTTGAGACAGCCCTCAATACAACCTTCGACCGCATGACCTACACCGAGGCCGTGGACAAGCTGAAGACGCTCGGCAGCGACATCCAGTGGGGCGAGGATTTCGGCAACGACGACGAGACCATCCTCATGAACGCCACGGACCGGCCCCTCTGGGTGCACCGCTTCCCGAAGGTGTTCAAGGCCTTCTACATGGAGCCGGATCCCCAGGACGCCCGCCTGGCCCTGGGCGCCGACCTGCTGGCCCCCGAAGGCTACGGCGAGGTCATCGGCGGCGGCGAGCGCGCCTCCAGCCTCCAGTACCTGCTGGACCAGATCGAGCACCACCAGCTCAACCGCGCCGACTACGAGTGGTACCTGGATGTGCGAAAGTACGGCAGCGTCCCCCACGCTGGCTTCGGCATGGGCCTCGAGCGGGCCGTGGCCTGGATCTGCCGGCTGCCGCATGTCCGCGAGACCATTCCCTACCCCCGCATGATGGGTACGCTCAGGCCTTAGCCAGGCTGGAGTCTGGAGGTAATGCCTCCTGATGCGGGGCTGTGCGCCGCGCCGATCCTGAATGTGGCCTCGATCCACTCGGCCCTCCGAGCCCAAAGGCAAACCAAAGGTACGGCGAAAGGCCATCTCGGGGATCCGTACCTCCGGACTCCCTCGGTGAACGCATGCATTCACCGAGGTCTATGGTCAGTCTTGCGGCCGAAGGCCGTGCCTCCAGCCCCTACAGCTGCATCATCACGCCCGGCAACTTCTGGATCGCCTCCCGTAGCGGGGTCTCGGCCTGGTCGTCAGGCAGGGTTATCCAGAAGGTGTAGCTGATGAAGGCGCCCTTGCAGTTGGCGGAGTGCTGCTCGTCGCCTTCGGGCTGGGGGCCGAGGTGGGCGAGGATGAGCTCCATGACCATGTCGGGGC
>Ga0268298_10004908_pt1 | contig 12783 bp, 11 predicted proteins | sample WWTPWeurt_MetaG_FD_194462 | JGI IMG/M metagenome (GOLD analysis project Ga0268298, IMG submission 194462) | Activated sludge microbial communities from WWTP in Nijmegen, Gelderland, Netherland - WWTP Weurt | ecosystem: Engineered > WWTP > Aerobic digester > Activated sludge | place...
ATCGCCGCGGCCAAGATGGCCTCGTCCATCGACGTCACCAACGACGCCAAGTTCTGGGAGATGGCCGCCGCGCCGGCGTTCACCGACGCGGGCAAGCAGACCTTCACCTCCCTCTGCGCGGCCTGCCACCTGGGCAGCATGCGCGGCAAATCCGAGAATCCGGCCGCCGTCGGCCCCGACCTCACCGACACTGCCTGGATCCACGGCGGCACCCCGAAGGAAGTCTTCGCCACCGTCGCCAAGGGCGTCGTCGCGAAGGGCATGCCCGCCTGGGAGCCCATGCTCGGCCAGAAGAAAACGGCCGAGGTCGTCGCCTACATTCTCAGCCACCACAAGCCGGGGGACCCCATCACCGTCGAGGTCTCCAAGTGACCCGCTGGCGGCGCGGCCGACGCGCTGCCGCCGAGGCCCCCGCCACGCATGAGCGCCGAACCCAGACCCGCCATTAGCCGCCGTTCGGGCCGCCATGTGCCGGTTCGCGACTCCGTCACGACCATCAATGCGGACGGGTCCCGGCATTTCCTCTATCCGGCCGACGCGCGCGGCCGGTTCACCGATTGGCGCCGGATCAGCGCCTACCTGCTCATCGCGATCTACCTGCTGCTGCCGTGGATCCCGGTGAACGGGCATCCCGCCGTCTTCCTCGATATCGCCGAGGGGCGCTTCCATCTCTTCGGCTACACCCTCGCCGCGCAGGACACCTGGCTGCTCTTCTTCGGCGTCAGCGGTCTCGGCTTCGCCCTGTTCTTCCTCACCGCGCTCTTCGGCCGCCTGTGGTGCGGGTGGGCCTGCCCCCACACCGTCTTCCTCGACCACGTTTACCGCCGCATCGAGCGCTGGCTGGAGGGCGACGCCGTCGCGCGCCGGGCCCTCCACCTCGCGCCGATGAGCGCCGGCAAGTTCCTCCGCCGCGCGGTGAAGCACGGCCTCTACATCCTCGTCTCGCTCGCCATCACGCACCTGTTCCTGGCCTACTTCGTCAGCCTGCCCGAGCTGTGGGCCTACATGCAGGCGGCACCGGGCGAGCACTGGGAGGCCTTCCTCTTCGTCTTCATCGCCGCCGGCGTGCTCTATTTCAACTTCGCCTGGTTCCGCGAGCAGATGTGCATCGTCATCTGCCCCTATGGCCGCCTGCAGTCCGCCCTGACCGACGACCACACGATGGTCATCGGCTACGACACCCGGCGCGGCGAGCCGCGCGGCAAGCCCGGCACGCCGGACGCCGGGGCCTGTGTCGATTGCAACCGCTGCGTGCAGGTCTGCCCGACCGGCATCGACATCCGCCACGGCCTGCAGCTCGAGTGCGTCGGCTGCGCGATGTGCATCGACGCCTGCGACGAGGTCATGACGAAGGTGGCCCGTCCCACCGGCCTCATCCGCTACGATTCCTTCGCGGGCTTTGCCGGCGGCCGCACCCGCTGGCTCCGGCCGCGCACGCTCCTCTACGGGGCCCTGCTCGCCGTCGGCGCCGCCGTGGCGGCCTTCGCCTTCTCGTCGGTCAAGCCCGCCAGCTTCCTCGTCTATCGCACCGGCGGCGCGGCGTATTTCGTCGGGCCGGACGAGGTGCGGAACCAGTTCCTGGTGCGCCTCGTCAACAAGCGCACGGAGCCGGCGACCTTCGTCGTGAGCACCGAGGGCCTGCCGCCGGGCGTGCGGCGCTCGGGCTTCGAGGCGCCGGTCACGCTGGCCCCGCTGGTCGAGTCGGTCAGCCCGCTCGTGCTGCTGGTTCCCCGCCAGGGTTATGCCGGCCCGTTCCATTTCACCGTCCGCGTGCGCGACGCCGACCAGACGTTCACCCTCGCCCGCGAGGTCGAGTTCATGGGCCCCGACGCCCGCCTGCTAGAGGAGGAAGACCATGCCAAGGGCATCAAACGCTGATCTCCCGTCGCCACCGCCACCGACCGCTTGTCATCTATTGGATGACAAACCGTCCGCGCGCGGCGGCGCCTCCCTCTGGCTCTGGGTGGGCGCGGGCTTCCTGTTCGTCGCCCTCCTGTGGGCGGCGATGTTCACGGCGGCCCGCCAGGCCGACACCCGCACCGTGCCGCTGGCAACCAAGGGGGGCCGGCCATGACAGGCGAACTCGCCGCCATCACCGGGCCGGGCACGGCGTTCCTCGCCGGGCTGGTCACGAGCCTGCACTGCGCCGGGATGTGCGGGCCGCTGGCCTGCGCCCTCATGCCCGCCGCGCGGGATGACGCCGATCCGCAGGTGGTGGCCACGGTCTATCACCTCACGCGCCTCGCCGGCTACACGGCGCTCGGGGCGCTGGCCGGCGGGGTGGGGCGGTGGCCGCTCCTGCTGCTGGGCGAGGGCGTCGTGCGCTACCTGCCGTGGCTGGTGGTGGTTTTCTTCGTCGCGGTGGCCTTCCGCCTCGACCAGCGCCTGCCGCGCCTGCCGTTGCTCGGGCGCGCCTATGCCGCGCTGCTCGCGCGGTTGCGCGGGGGCTCGCGCGTCCGGGCGGCCGCCGGGCTGGGCGTGGCGACGCCGCTGCTGCCCTGCGGCCCGCTGTATTTCCTGCTGTCGCTGGCGCTGCTGTCCGGGTCCGCGTTGCGCGGGGCGGAGACGCTGCTGGCCTTTGGCCTCGGCACGGTGCCGCTCCTCTGGCTGGCGCAGGCCAACTTCCACTGGCTCCGCCTGCGGCTGGGGCCGCGGGTGCTGGCCCGCACGCAGAGCCTGCTGGCGCTGGGCCTCGCGGCGCTGCTGGTCTGGCGGCTGCGGGGCACCATCGGCTTGGGCGGGCCGGGCGTGGCTGATTTCGCCTGCTTCTGATCATGGATTTTCCGGCCAAAGATTTGGTGGACGGGGGTGTGAGCCCGACGGTGCGAGTGCGTGGACTGCGTGCCCCGCAAGCCGCCCCCGTTCACCTTTGCCGGCACTGCGGCGCGCCGCTCGCGGGCCCGGCGGCGCAAGCCGCGGGCTTCTGTTGCGCGGGTTGCCAGCATGTTTTCCAGCTGGTGGCGACGCACGGGCTCGAGGGCTACTACAAGATCCGCGACACGGTGGTCGCCCCGGTGGGCGAAGCCGTGTTCCAGCCCCGCGACTACACCTGGCTGGCCCGCCTGCAGGCCGGGGCCGAGGCGCAGCCCGGCACGCCGGCGCTGACGCTCGAGGTGCAGGGCATCTCCTGCGCGGGGTGCGTGTGGCTGATTGAGAGGATTTTTCACCAGCAGCCGGGCGCGCTGCACCTCGAGACCGACGCCCAACTCGGCCGGATGCGGCTGCGGTGGACGCGCGGCGCGTTTGACGCCCCGGCCTTCGCGCGGCGGCTGCAGTCCTTCAACTACCTGGCCGGCCCGCCGGGCGAGGAGCCGGTGGTGCCCGAGAGCCGGCGGCTGGCGCGGCGCGTGGGCCTGGCGGCGGCGTTCGCGATGAACGTCATGCTTTTCACGCTGCCGGTGTATTTCGGCATGGCGGCGACGTTCCCCTATGCGCGGCTGTTTGGCACGCTCTCCCTGGTCTTCGCCACGCTGAGCGTGCTGACCGGCGGCGTGTATTTCCTCGGGCGCGCCGTGTCGGCGTTGCGCGCGGGCGTCATGCACATCGATCTGCCCATCGCGCTGGGCATCGGGGGCGCCTACCTCGGCTCGCTCTACGGGTGGCTGGCGCACCGGGAGGAGTTCGTCTATTTCGATTTTGTCGGGGCCTTCATCCTGCTGATGCTGGTGGGCCGCTGGGCGCAAGTGACGGTCGTCGAGCGCAACCGGCGCCAGCTCCTCACCGCGCGCGACCGGCCGCAGCCGGTCCGGGTCGAGACGCCCGCAGGCCCGGTCGAGCGGGCGGTCGCCGATTTGCAGGTCGGGGAGGTTTTCACCGTGCGGTCCGGCCAGGTGGTGCCGGTCGAGGCGAGTTTGGAGACGCCGGCGGCCACGGTAGGCACGGCCTGGATTTCCGGCGAAGCCGATCCGCGTGAATGCCGCGCCGGGGCGCGCGTGCCGGCGGGGGCCGTCAATCTCGGGCTCGGCGACATCCGGCTGCGCGCCGCCCGGCCGTGGGCCGGGTCGCTGCTCGCGCAGCTGTTGCAGCCCGTGGCGCGCGATGCCTACCGTCACCGTTTCCTCGAGCGGGTCGTCACGGGCTATCTGCTCGGCATCCTGCTGGTCGCGGTCGCCGCCGGGCTCGGGTGGTGGCTGGGCACTCACGATGTCGTGCGCACCTGGGCGGTGGTGACGGCCGTGCTCGTCGTGTCGTGCCCCTGCGCCATCGGGCTGGCGTTTCCGCTGGCGGACGAGATGGCCGCGACGGCGCTGCGCCGGGCGGGGGTGTTCGTGCGTGAGGCCGACCTGTGGCCGCGGCTGGCGCGCATCCGCAAACTCATCTTCGACAAGACCGGCACGCTCACCCTGGAGACGCCCGTGTTGGCCAACCCGGCGGCCCTGGCCGCGCTGGCCCCGCCGGCCCGCGCGGCGCTCGCCGCGCTGGTGGGCGACAACCCGCACCCCGTGGCCCAATGCCTGCAGCAGGCGCTCTGCGCCACTCACCCGCAGGCGGCGGCGGCCGCAGGCGCTTCCCCGGTGCAGGAGACACCCGGCCATGGCGTGACGCTGGCCAACCGGGACGGTGCCTGGACACTCGGCCGCCCCGGCTGGCGCGGCCAGGCCAATTCTTGCTTAATAAGCAAGGATGTGGAGGGCTCGGCGGACACGGAGTTTGCTTGCGATGGCGTGGTGCTGGCGCGGTTCCGGTTCACCGACGAGGTGCGCGCGGACGCCCGGGCCGAGATTGCGGCGTTGCAGGCGCGCGGCCTTGCGGCCTACATCCTCAGCGGCGACCGCCGCGCCAAGGTGGACGCGATGGCGGCCGCGCTCGGCCTGCCGCCGGACCACGGGCTGGCCGAGGCCACCCCGGAGGAGAAGGCGGCCTGGGTCCGGCTGACGGACGCCCGGGACACGCTCATGCTCGGCGACGGCGCCAACGACAGCCTGGCCTTCGATGCGGCGTTTGCGCGCGGCACGCCGGTCATCCACCGCGGCGTGCTGGCCGGAAAGGCCGATTTCTACTACCTGGGCCGCGGCCTCGCCGGCATCCGCCGGTTGTTCGAGGTCAATGACGCCCGCCGCCGCACGCAGGTGTGGCTGCTGGTGTTTTCCGTCGCTTACAATCTGGCGGCCGTCGGCCTCGCGGTCGCGGGCCGGATGAGCCCGCTGCTCGCGGCGGTGCTGATGCCGGTGAGCTCGCTGGCGACCCTTGCCATCGTGGCCGGCGGCATGCGGCGCTGGCTGGCGCGGTAGGGCGGCGACTCGGCTTTGCCGGCCGCAGCCTTGGCGAAGGCTGTTCGCCGGACAGGCGCAGAGCGGAATCCGTGCCCTACCTGGGTTAACACGGCTCGAAGAGCTGCAGGCTTGCAGAAACACGGGCGAAGGCTAGCCTGCCAGCATGGTCTTCACCGAAATCAAACCGCAGATCGAGCAACTCCCCCACGATGAGCGGGTCAAGGCGCTCGCTTTTCTGAAGCACCTGCTGCGGGCCGAAAACCCCGAGTATCAGCGCGAGCTGGCCCGGCGAAACGCCGAAATGGATGCCGGTCGCAAGGTGCGCTGGGAAGACCTCAAGAAGCAGCTCGGGTTGCCCTGACGCTGATGCTTACGCGCTGGTCTTGGACGAGGCGGCGGCGATGACACTGGCCGCCGTTTCCCGTTCGCAGCAGCGGCGGCTGGGCGTGATTCTGGACGGTCTGAAAACCGTGCCGTTCCGCTCCGGCGACTTCCAGCAACGGGACGCGGCCGGGCGTCTGCATGAGGTGGCATTGATCGACGACTGGCTCGTGACTTATTGGAGCGACCATGCCGTGCGTGAACTCCGCATCGTGAGCCTGGAGCAGATTGAGGACTGAATCGCAGGTTCCCGTTTGACTGCTTGCCCTGGGTCGCCAAACCGCTCTCTGCCCGCTGTCCAACTTTCGAGGTCCACTACAGCAGCCCGTGAGCGGCAATACCGCAGAGGAATCCCTTCCATGGAAATTTCTGCTTCTATCCGGCGGGGTGGGCCGGTAGGCATGTGCCGCGCAGCATGAAATTCGGCCGCCTTCGCTTCGTCCTCATCCTCGCCTTGCTGGCTTCGAACCTGCTGGTGGGCGTGCTCAGCCTGCTGTTTCTCCGCTCGATGGATCAGCGCTATGCGGCGCTGTTCGACCGGAGCGTGCCGCTCATCAACCATCTCCGCACCCTGACCCGCGAGCTGGGCACCGTGCAGCGCCTGGCGCGGCGGATCGCCGACCCGCAGAATGAGGCCGCCTGGGCGGCGCTCCTGCCGCAGATGGCCGAAGGCAGCAACCTCGCCCGGAACCACGCCCTCGAGATCAGTGGCATGCACTCGCTGAAGGACAGCCGCCATGTGGCGGCGATGGCCGATTCCGGGCGCAATTACGATGGGAAGGTGAACGAGTTTCTGGCCCTGGCCCGGGCGCAAAAGGTGGCCGAGGCGAACCGGTTCAACACCGAGGTGCTGCGCCCCGCCTACGACCAATACATGGAGGCGCTGGACGATGCGGCCGACTTCGTGGAGCGCGAGGGCAGCGAGCTGCGCGACCGCTATGCCGCGGACTCCCGGCTTTTCGGCAGCTTTCTGCTGGCCTTTGCCGGCTGGCCGCTGCTGGCGGCGGCCGGGATCATCGTCGTCATGGGGCTGCTCGTGACCGGGCTGTTCGTCGCGGTGTTCTTCCCGAAACTCTTCGCCTCGAAGCCGTCGGCGGCCTGAGGGCTCAGATCCCCTTGGGGATGGCGGCGGTCAGGTTCACCGGGGCGCCGTCGGTGATGAGCAGGTTGTCCTCGAAGCGCACGCCGCCGAGGTGGAGGTGTTGCTCGACGAGCGGCCAGTTCACGGCGTCGCGGTATTTCGCGCGGCGCGCGGGGTCGTTGAGGATCGCGGGGATGAAATACAGGCCGGGCTCGACCGTAGTGATGTAGCCGGGGCGGAGGACCAGATCCATGCGCAGGCTGCGGAGCGAGGGGCGCGGGTCCTTGGGACGGCCGGGCTCGAGGCCGCTGGCGTCGCGCACGCCGAGCCCGAGCAGGTGGCCGAGGCCGTGCGGGTAGAACAGCGTGTGCGCCTCCTGCTCGACGAGCGAGTGCGGGTCGCCCCGGAGCACGCCCATGGCGACGAGGCCGCCCAGCATGTCCGCGGCGGTGGCCAGGTGCAGGTCCTTCCACTCGGCGCCGGGCCGGCAGCGGTCGCAGGTGCGCCGCTGCGCCTCGAGCACGACGGACGCGAGGTCGCGCTGGAAGGCCGAGGGCTTCCCCGCGACGTAGGTGCGGGTGACGTCGATCACGTAGCGGTCGAGCTGCGGGCCGCTGTCGATCAGGATGAAGTCGCCGTCCTTGGCGATACGGTCGGGTGACGGCGAGCCGTGGAAGACCGCGCTCTGGGCGCCGACGCCCACGATGGAATCGTAGCCCGTCACCTGCGCGCCGTGGCGAAAATACTCGGCCTCGAGCTCGATTTGCAGCGTGCGCTCGCTGACACCCGGCCGGAGCAACGGCTGGATCTTGGCGTAGCCGGCGGTCGCGGCGGCGGCACAGCGTTTCATCAGGTCAATCTCCGCCGGCTCCTTCGGCCGGCGGGCGTGTTTGTAGGCCTCGCGCACCTGCGCGGTGCGGGCCTCGTCGAACGCCACGCCTGTCACGGGCGCGCCGAGCATGACAACCTTGCGGCCCTGGCGCGCCGCGAGCCACGCGGGAAATTTTGCCAGCAGTTCGCCGGGGAGCTGTTCCTTGCCCTCCCACACGCGGTCCATTTCGGTGACCTCGGGCACGAAGGACGCCCAACCTGTCTTTGCGTCGTAAGCGGCGATGCCGCCGTTCGCTTCGGCGTGGCCGGTCAGATAATAATATTCCTGATGGGCGATGAAGGGCAGCAGGGCGTCGCTGATCTCGGGCTTGGAGAGCGGCTGGCCGGCACCGGCGAGCAGGATCTCGTCGGGCTGGAGGCCGAGGGCGGGGGCGATGCGGGCGCGGCGGGCGGCGTAGTCAATGGTCATGGGGATGGAGCCATGTAGGGCGGGATCGCCGATCCCGCCAACGATAAAGGTAGGGCGAATTCTCCGGATGAGCCGTTTGGCGAGCCCGGTTCGGCGGGGACGACTCGCCCTACCACTGTGCCGTCAGATTTTCTTGTCCGCGGTCCCGTCCAATTCCGCCAGGCCCTTCTTCGCACCCTCGTGCTCGGGGTTGAGCTTCAACGCGGCCGCGAAGCGGGCGCGCGCTTCGTCTTTCCGGCCGAGTTGCAGGAGGGCGCGGCCGCACCCGACCTGCACGCCGGCATGGGTGGGCCTCAGGCTCGCCGCCGCCTCGTAGTGGGCGAGAGCCCGGGCGTATTGCTCGTCCTTGGCGGCGATGTTGCCCAGTTCGATTTCGCCCAGAAACGGCTCCAACTTCTGCACGCGGGTGGCGAACTCGGCGGCCTTTTCCAGGCTGCCGCCGGCGATCTCCGGGGCATTGGTGTAGAAGCGGGCGAGACCGATGAGGCCGGAGACGTGGTTCGGGTCGAGCTCGATGGATTTCTCGAAGGCCTTCCTCATGCGGCCGGAGAGTGCGGCCATCTGCAGGAAATTCACCTCGCTCATCCGCTGGCTGAGCGCGACGCCGAGTTGCGAGAAATACTCGGGCTTCGTCGGGTCGGCCTTGGTGGCCTGGTCGGCGAAGTCGACGGCCTCCTTGAACTTCTTCTGTTTCACGCTTTCGAGGCTCTGCTGGTGGAGCTCGGGCGCGCCGTTGCCGGTTGCGGTCGGCGTAGCCGGATTTTGAGCGAAGGCGACCACGACGAGGAGGACAGCGGCGGCGGCCGCGAGGAGGGTCTTGGTTTTCATGAGAGGACGGGGGTGGAATTTTTTTCCGCGGATTTCGCGGATGAGCACGGATGAAGGTGGAATATATCTGCGTATATCCGCGTTATCCGCGGAGAATTCTTACTCCTGTTGGAGAGCTTGGGTGGGATTCAGCCGGGCGGCGGCGAGGGCGGGCAGGGCGCTGGCGGCGAGCACAACGAGCGGGAGGAAGACGGCGAGCAGGCCCAGCACGAGCGGGTCGGCGGGCACGACGCCGTGGAGCAGGCCGCGCAGCAACCGGCCGAACGCGACGGCCCCGAGCAGGCCGGCGGCCACCCCGACGGCGCAGAGCCGTGTCGCGCGGCCCAGCATCCAGGCCAGAATGCCGGTGGGCGTGGCACCGAGCGCCATGCGCAGGCCGATCTCGCGGGTGCGCTGGCTGACGGTGAAGGCCATGCTCGCATAGATGCCGAAGGCGGAAAGGCCGAGCGCGATGGCGCCAAAGAGGCCGAAGAGCGCGGCGCGCAGGCGCGGCTGCGTGGCGGTCTGGGCGATGTTGTCCGCGAGTGGACGGATGTTCAGCGCGAGCGACGGGTCGGCCCGGCGGAGCGCAGCCTGCAACGCGGGCAGCTGGGCGGCGCCGCCCCGGATGCGCACAAGCAGCGTGGCGAAGAACCACGGCGACTGGGCCTGCGGCACATAGATCTGCGGCGGTGGCGGGTCGGACAGGTTGTCCTGCTTAACGTCGCCGACGACGCCGACGACCTCGCGGTAGTCGCGCACCAGGAAGGCGACGGTCTGGATGCGCTTGCCGAGCGGGTTCTCGCCGGGGAAAAGGCGATTCGCGAGGGTCTGGTTGATGACGCAAACCTTGAGGCCCGCGCGCTCGTCCGTGGCGGCGATGAACCGGCCGCGCTGGAGCGGGAGGCGCAGTGCTTTCAGGAAATCGGGCGACACGGCGTTGAAGACGGCGTCGTCGGCGCTGCCCTCGGTGCGCGGGCGGCCCTGCACCCAGAACGGGTAGCGCAGCGTGATGCCACAGAGCGGCGCGCTGGAGTCGAAGGCCGCCGCCTCGACCCCGGGGAGGCGGCGCACCTCGTCGAGCAGGCGGTCGTAGTAGGCGGAGAGGCCGACGAAGTCTGCCCAGCGCGTCTCGGGCGGGGCGACGCGCAGCGTGAGCACGTCGGTGGGGTCGAAGCCCGGGTGCGTGCGCTGGAGGTTGAGCAGGCTGTGCGCGAGCAGGCCGGCACCGGACAGCACCATGAGCGTGAGGGCGACCTGCCCGGCGATGAGCGCGGCTTGGGCACGGCCCGCGAAGCGGCTGGTGCCGCCGCGGCTGCCGCCGGACTTGAGCGTTTCGTTGACGTTGGCGCGCAGGACCTGCCACGCCGGCAGCAGGCCGAACACGAGGCCCGTCAGCACGGAAACCCCGAGCGCGAACGCCAGCGCCCCGCCGTCCACCGCGATGGCCGACGAGCGCGGCACGAGGCCGGGCGGAAGGTAACGCGCGAGCAGGGGCAGTCCGGCGGCGGCCAGCCCGGCACCCAACGCGCCGCCCGTGACCGCGAGCACGATGCTTTCGAGGAAAACCCCGCGCGCGAGCCGACCCGGCGTGGCACCGAGGGCGAGGCGCACCGCGAGTTCGCCGAAGCGGGCGACGCCGCGGGCGAGCATGAGGTTGGCCAGGTTCACGCAGGCGACGAGCAGCACGAGGCCGACCGCGCCGACGAGCAACAGAAGGGAATTGCGGAGGTTGCCGACGCGGTGCTCGAGCAGCGGGCGGAGCGCCATGCCCCAGCCCTTGTTGGTGGCGGAGTATTGTTTCGTGAGAGCCTCCGCAATGGTCGCGGCCTCGGCCTGCGCGGTGGCGAGCGCGATGCCGGGCTTGAGGCGGCCGACGGTCGTCCAGTAGCGCGAATCGCGCGCCAGGTTCTCCGGCGCCTCGACGGGGAAGGGCAGCCAGATGTCCACAAACTCCGGTTCGCGAAAATCCTCCGGCATGATGCCGATGATCGTGACCGGTTGGTCGTCGAGCAGGAGGGTTTCGCCGACCACGCCGGCGCGCTCGCCGAAATGACGGCGCCAGGCGGCGCGGGAGAGGAGGGCGGTGCGCGGGGCGGCGGCGCTGAACTCACCGGCGGTAAAGCCGCGGCCCTGCAGCGGGGCCACGCCGAACAGCGGGAGAAATTCCTCGGTGACGAGGGCGCCGACGAGTTGCACGGCGTCGCGTCCGGCCGGCTTGAACGAGGTGAAACTGGGCCGGTAGGCGGCGAGGGCGGCGAAGGACTGGCTGCGTTCCTTCAGGTCGCGGAAGTCGGAGGCGGACAGCGCGGGCATCGTGAGCGCCTTGGCGGCGTTGACGGCGTTGAAGCCGACGAGCTCGCCCGGCCGCGCGTAAGGCAGCGGGTTGAGGACGATGGAGCGAAAGAGGGAGAAGATCGCGACGTTCACGCCGATGCCGAGCGCCAGCATGCTGATGGCGAGGGTGGCGAAGCCCGGGGCGCAGCGGAGCGAGCGGAAGGCGGCGGAGAGTTCGGCGGGAAGCGAGGCCATGGCGGTTGAGGGCCCCAAGGTAACAGACCGTGCCGCCCGATGCATCAGACCGAAGTCAGGGTCATGGTCATGGGACGGCATGACCCGGGGTCATGCTGCGAATCGTTCTCGTTCTCTTACTCGTCCTCATTCTCGCCGCCTCGGACGGAGAGAACGAGTAAGAGAAAGAGAACGAGAACGATGCTAAATCAGCCCCATCTCACGGGCGCGCAGTGCGGCTTGGGTGCGGTCGAGGACGCCGAGCTTCCCGAGGACGTTCGTCATGTGGTTCTTCACGGTGCCCTCGGTGATGCTGAGCTTCGCGCCGATCTCCTTGTTGCTGCAGCCGGCGGCCAGCAGTTTGAGCACGGCAAGCTCGCGCTCGGACAGCGGGTCGGCCAGCGACTGCGACACCTTCTTGCCCTCGCGGGCCGAGAGGCGGTTGAGCTCGGCCATCATCTTGGCGGTGACAGAGGGTTCGAGGACGGACGCACCCTTGGCGGCGGCACGGACGGACTCGTTGAGCTTGTCCGCCGAGCAGGCCTTGAGCAGGTAGCCGAGGGCACCGGCGCGCAAGGCCTCGAAGATCTCCTCGTCCTCGTCGAAGGTCGTGAGCACGACGACGCGCGAGCCCGGCACGGCGGCCATGATGCGGCGCGTGGCCTCGACGCCGCCCATGACCGGCATGCGCAGGTCCATGAGGATGACGTCGGGCTTGTGGGCGCGCGCGAGGGCGAGGGCGCGTTCGCCGTTCTCGGCCTCGGCCACGATCTCGAAGTCCGGCTGCAGCGTGAGCAGGGTGCGCAACGCCTCGCGGAAGAGCGACTGATCGTCGGTCAGGAGGATGCGGAGCTTTTTATTGGTCATCGGTCATTCGTCATTGGGCGCTTTTCATATTGGGCAGGGGATTGCGATGACCGATGAGCAATGAACATTGAAAAATGCCGCGCATCGGGCGGCTAGGCCGGCACCTCGATGGAGAGGGCGAAGCCGCCGCCGGTGCGGTTGCCGGATTCCACCTTGCCGCCGAGCAGCTCGATGCGCTCGCGCAGGCCGGTCAGGCCGAAGCCGGCGCCGTGGGTGCCGTTGGCGCCCACGCCATTGTCAGACAGCTCGAGGCGGACGCGCGACGGTTCGCGAAAATCGAGGCGCACCGAGGCGTTGGTGGCGCGGGCATGTTTGCGGATGTTGGTCAGGCCCTCCTGCGCGGCGCGGAACAGCGCGTGCTCGACGGCGGGTGCGAGCGGGCGTGGTGTGCCGTCGATGGCGATGGCGGGCACGGGCTCGCCAAGGGCGGCGAGTTGCTTGACGGCTTCGGCCAGCGGCGGGCGCGCGGTGTCGGTGCGGAGCGCGCCGACGGAGCGGCGGACATCATCGAGCGCCTCGCCGGTGAGCTTGGCGGCCTTCTCGACGGCCTCACGGGCGCGGTCGGGTTGCGTGGGCATCAGGCCGGCGGCGGCGTCGAGCTGGGTTTTGACCACCGTGAGGTA
>Ga0268298_10004909_pt1 | contig 12782 bp, 12 predicted proteins | sample WWTPWeurt_MetaG_FD_194462 | JGI IMG/M metagenome (GOLD analysis project Ga0268298, IMG submission 194462) | Activated sludge microbial communities from WWTP in Nijmegen, Gelderland, Netherland - WWTP Weurt | ecosystem: Engineered > WWTP > Aerobic digester > Activated sludge | place...
TGAGAGTCCAGCCCGGCTGCATGGATGACAGGATGGCCTGGTAAGCCTCCTGCGGACGCACCTCGGGACGATCCGGATTCGCATACAGTTCGGCAAATACTCTGCGGGTATCATCGTCGCCGATCAAGGCCGCGTGCGGGCCGGCCTGGGTGAATCCCTTTGAAAGCACAAAGGTGCGGGTCGAGCCAATGGTCTGCCCTTCCATTACTGCAGGCTCTTGAAAATAGACTCAGGCAGATTGAGATCTGCTGCGCGAAAGCCCGGGCGCATAGGGCGGTTGCCGGTCGGCTGCAATCCTTTCCCCGGTGCAAATCGAAACAAGGGCGAGAAGGATGGACGGGCCGCAGTGCGCTCCACAATGGAAGACACCTCAACCACCTCACGCACGATCTGCCCGTGCTGCGGATTGCGTTCAATGTAGATCGCGGCCGTGACCGCCTCCGCAAAGGACTGCGCGATCTGGAACTCGGACATGCGGGCCGCATCCGGGTGAGCCTGCACGACCTGCAGGAAGCGCGGCCAGACATGCTCGGCGCTGGTGGCGTGGATGGTGAAGGCGGAATGCCCGTGCCCGGTGGCGGCCGCGCGGATCAACTCCCAGGCTTCCGCACCGCGCGCTTCGCCGATCACGACCCCGTGCGGACGCGATCGCAGAGCCGCGCGGATCAGGTCATACATGCTGACGGCCGGCGGTCCGCCGCGGATCTCTGGACGCGTGACGGTGTAGATGATATTGCCGGTATCGCTTTTGCCATCGCCATTCCAGCCGTTCAGGATGATCTCGTTGCTGTCCTCCACCAGAAATAAACGGATCGCGCCGCGCGGGTAATAATCCAGCATCTCCTGCAGAATGCGCTGCCCGACGAAGGTCTTGCCTGAACCGGTGGTTCCCGCAATGACCAGTGTCCCGCCATGCACCATCACACTTAATAAATAGTTCGCGACGTCGGGAGTCAGGATGCCGTCGCCGCCTGGAAAATCCTTTGGATCAAAGCGCGGGCGCGGGATGGGCGGGAGTCGTTTCTGGCAGAGCATGGCCAGACTCCCGTGCGTGAGATCCGTGGTCGTGCGATAGTTCGAGATGCGCAGGGTGATCGTGTCTCCATAGGGGGAGGCCGGCGCCATGATGTAATTGATGCGCACACCTTTCCTGCGCACGCTTCCATCTGCAAGCGGGACCATGACTTGCAGCATGGCATCCGCGATCGGATAATCCGGGGTGGGCGCCCGCTGCCCGGCCCGATCGATCATGACGCGCAGGGCATCCCCGATCCCATCCGGGGCCGCCCCCGTATGTTCCCAGCCAGAGGAGGTTGTGTACACATGGATATGCCCGAGGTTGATGGCGATATCTTCGATGTCGGATCGCGCGATCAGTTCAAGCAACGGCCCCAGGCCGGATAGCTCCCCGATCAGGCGCAGGATGTATTCAGCAGGCAGGGAGACGCCAGCGTCAACTGCGCGCAGGCGCACTTCTTCAAATACAGTCCGCGCCAGGGTCTCGATCTCGGTCGAGCTCATGCTTTTCTGCCTGGACTCGGTCGCCTTCCGCGCGCGGCCTTCCAGGGTGAGAATGCTCCACCAGTGTTCCAGTTCCTCCGAAGGTCTGGCATCTGTAATCGGTTTCATTGTTTTTCCAGTGATATCGAACATGGCTATTTCCTGAACCAGCCGCGTTTTCTAGTCTGGTTGGGGTACAGCCCGACCCGCGTCGCGCCTTCACGCACGGCAGGCACAAAGTGTGCCGCGAACCCCAACAACGCATCCGTGAACGGACCGAGCTCCTCCAGCTTCTCCTTCTTATATCTCCAGATCAAAATATCATCGCGGCGGTCCGAGTTGACCGCCTGCGCGGCAATGCGCGGATCGACCACAGGCAGAATACCGTTCGGGATCAGCGCCAGTTCGATCCTGTCCTCGGCCAGCGCCTGTTGCAGCATTTTGTGGGCGGACTTGAAGCCATCCCCGACCACCTGGTTGTAGCAAAGCTTAACCCGGCTGCCGATGAATTCATGCGCGCTGTTTTTTCCCACCACACTTGCCAGGGAATTGATCATGCGCGCGATCCAGCGGCGGGTCTCCGCCAGGTCCGGGATCTCAGGTTTGATCACGATCGCTATGCCCTCGGCGGCCTTCAAGGCGGCGCGGTGCACGACATGCGCGGGATTGATGCCGACATCCATGATGACCACACCGCCGGCCGCGACACCGGCTTCGAATAATCCCTGGATGACCTCGGACACTTTCGCTTCCTGCTGCAGGACTTCATCCCCGAGATCGTCGGTGATCAGGCCGGGCAGGACGCGCAGGGTGGGCAGATCTTCAAGCGCTGTGAACGCGTTCAAGTAGGCCGCCCCCGAAGCCACATCGCTCATGACCCCTTTTCCAGACTTTGCGATCTCGCGCCGCAGCAATCCGATCATGGTGGTGTTGACCCGTTCCAGGCGCATGTGATATTGCAGCGAACCGGCGTTGCCGTCGGCATCCACCAGATAGGTTGTGATGCCGGACAGCGCCAGCGCGACCGCCAGATTAACGGCGACAGTCGTTTTGCCCGTGCCGCCCTTTGGAGATGTGATCGCGATCTTGCGCACCGCCATGCCGGATTGAATGCGGGCTGACATATCGCTGCCCAGAACCGCCCGTCGATACTGATCATCGGCGGCCAGGTTGCCGGCATCCGCCCTGCGTAGTTCTTCATATAAACGGTTGATATCCACATCCGATGGCGGATACGTAAAGGCCGGCACACCGACACCGTTCGCCCAGGAGGACATGCCATCTCCGACTCCCGCGACCACGAAGATCAATTTGCCGCGTTCGGCGGCCTTGATCAGACTCTCGGGCGAGACCGATGATTCCGGAGAGACCACGACCACGGCCCGAAAATCAAACAAGTCCAGATGCTGGGGTGAGAAGGCCGCGATCTGCGCAATGACCGAGTGCCCCTGTTCGGCCAGCTGCATGTTCAGACGCGAAGTGACGGTGCCCGCGCCAAGCAGCAATACCTGCATTATCGTCCTCCCAAAACTTCCGACCGATCCGCCTGGAAGAGGTCCTCGAAGTCCCAATAGGTGAAGCCGGCGGTGGGTGTCTCATCGCTGCGCGCCATCAGGGATACGACCAGTCGATCGCCCTGCTGCAGCGCAAGCGACAACACTTCGCGGCTCGCGTTGGGTACCAGCAGCATTAACATGCGCGCCTGGGTCATGGTTGAAAAAGAAGAGTCAGCAGTGCTTCCATCCGCGGACTGGGTTGCAGCGGGCAGTCCCTGGACTGAGATCACGCGCACCCCCATTGGAAACAGATCCTTTGCCAGCGGCGGCAAGGCGCGCCCGAGCGCCTCGGTCTGTTCCACTTCTGCGGGCATCGGCGTGGCTGTGGGCTCCATTCCGGCAATGATAAATTCCGGCATGGCAGTCGGTGTGGTCATTTGCTGCGGGCGGCTGCTGATCACCAGCGTGACTCCCACCAGGTCCCCGGGCAGGAATGACTCCACATCCGGCGCCACCAGATTCATGGCATCCAGCGGCAGTGGAAATAAACTGTATCCGGGGTATTTCGCGAGCACCGCCGAGAGTCGGGTCCCCTCCGCAGCCTGGGCCAGGATCGTGGTGCGGAAGATGGGCTGACCGCTGAAGATCGGCTGCGCGGCCACACCGCCGACCACCCCGGCTGCTTCATCTACAGAGATATACACGGCGGCATTGTCATCCTGGAAGACGGTTCGAGCGACAACATCCTCAGCAGTGATGACATCCCCGATATTCAGATCCCGCGCCGCAGATAATATTTCCACAGTGGGGGGACGCTGGGCGGCACCGATTGCGTTTAGCGCGAAGAAAGCGGCCAGGAAAATTGCGACAGAGACACCGAGCACCACCAGGTTGATGCCGGTCGAGGCAAAGCGTTTAAGCATTTTGATTTCTCCAAGTTTGGGGTTTCCAGGGCAGGCTGCTCTGGGTGATGATCTGCTGGCAGGCGGGTGTATCGGAAATGATTTCTTCCAGACTTTCCAGTGTCTGGTGCAGGAGGCCGTATACCACCGCCAATACAAAATCCGTACGCAGGTGCGCCGACTCGAACAGGGCGTTGTGCACCTGCGCGGTCGCGCGCGCAATCTCCATGACCTGCGCGTCAGCCAATGCTTCGGACGAGATACGCGGCATGTCAGGAAAACACATTTGGATCAGGTCAGCCAGATCGGTTTGAATTTGCTGGGGGGATGGTTCGGAGCTGGCTTGCAATGGAGGAGTGAGCAGACCTGCAACTGAAGTATCGGGATCGAGACGCAGCTGCTCCACTGCGCGTGATAACTGTTTGAGGCCGGCTTGAAAGCCCTCCATCAGGCGTGCCTGCGCCTGCGGAGGCAATGCGGCGACCGCTTCGACATTACGCAGGGAAACATGCTTTCGCATCTCAGCCGGCAGGCAGGCCAGCACCCGCTGACGGCGTTCGCGTTTGGATTGGTATGTTTCGCTCATACCTGCATGATATGAAATTACGCGGGAGGGTATTCGGCAGGTGTCGCTAAGGAACGCAAAGCGGACGGATGCCTGTTTTGCATCCGTCCGCTGACTGTGCGAGTTTTTTTTATGGCAGGAGTTTCTGGTTTCCGACGGGGTTGCCCGGCAGTTTTAAACCCTGGTAGGCTGCTCCGATCCTGAGCAGGGTCTCAATGACCGGCAGGACTTTCATGATCACCTCCCAGAAGATCTTCAAGAAATTCGCAAGGTTATCCACGGGAGTCGGGTCTCGCTCCATTATTTCCTTATGCAATACTGCCATGTTTCGTTTGACCTTTTGGCGTTCCATATCGTAGGTGCGCGCGCCTTCTTCGGATAGTTTTCCATTCCGGCACCAGTTCAAAACATCATCCCCGATCTTTTCACAAATGGTATGGATCCTGCGAAAGTGTTCGGAATCCCTGAGTTGGTCTGTCGTATACACATGCTGCATAAGAACCCATGACCCCTTTTTTAAATGGATCTTTGCCGAAAGCTGATTGAGTTCATATTCGACGAGGCTGAATTTTTTTGTGATACTCAGGGAGTCCTGATTCATGCTCTACCTCTTATTCCATATGTGGCGGGTCGCCGCCCTGATCCCAGACTTGATGATTAAGTATAGACGGTGGAGGGGAAGTAGTCGATTGACCTAAACAGGGGGATATGAGTGGGCAGATATGACCATTCGCTATCGCTTGTGAATGGGCAGGAAGAAAAATATCTTTCCCTAATAATTTTTCGGGGGCGGTATGCGGCAAGACCAAACACATGTTGATTGCCTTGCATATTTAACCGCTCACTAGAATCGTTGATGATTTGCTGCTGCTCCTCTTCTGTGTAAGCATGCCTTGCTTTGAGCACACCATGCGGCTACTAACTTTGCGCTTGGGTTACTGACTACCGCCGGGATTGCCCCCATTTTTACAATATTATTGCTATTGTATTTCCGACACACATATCGCTTTGCGATCAATCTGTCTCATTTTACACAGCACCCATTTTGATCACACCCGATCAGGGTTTTCCTTGATCCCAGCTCCGGATCAACATAAAAATAATTACAACACAAATCAACCCGAGAACACTGGCTTCCAGCCCAAATTGACCGCCAGTCAACCAGACTGGAACTTCGCTAAAAACGGGCTTCAACAACCCCGATTGATCTGTGCCGCTCACACCAAAGCCAAGCAACCCCCCTTGCACTAAATTCGCCATAAAATGCAGACCGAGCGGCATGCCGAGGCTTTTGGTACGGAGGAATGCCAATCCAAACACGAGCGATGCGATAAAAATATTAATACTTGCCAAAACTTTTACCTCACCCGTCATGCCTGGGTTATTCAAATGGGTAAGCAGGAAATACCCTGCCATGATCAGTTGGGCTGGCACTTGACCGAGTCCAGCGATAAGCCGTTGAAAAATAAAACCCCGAAACAACAATTCTTCCGCCAGCGCAACCCCTGCAAAGAGCAATACCGTTGAGAAAAAGATTGAGAAGCCAGCCGGATTCCATTGCCAATGAACCCAGCCAAAAATCCACAGGACGAGCGCGGGAACAAGCATGAGCGCAGAACCAACCAAACCGCCCAAACAAAGTTCCTTGAACCAAAGCGCATTGAATTTTCCCAAAAGTTCAGCCAGTGGTCTTCGGCGCAGCAACTGACAGATCCACGAGGCCAGCAATATGATCACAGCTTGCAACCCAATCGAGACATCCATGGAGTTTTGCTGCGCCATTATTAAAGCTGGCACAAGTAACGAAGCCAGTACAAGAAAGAAGATAAGGATCCACCAGCCGTTGCGCAACTGGCCTTCAGAATTCAGAAATGGATTGATCAACATAAGACACCTTCATATTCCGGGTGGAACCTTGTTATGCACTACACAGATTCAGCAGCACGTTTTTCCCATTTTTCGGCGTTGACACCTTTAATCAGAAGCCATATGGGGAAAACGATTTCAAGAAACGCGAGGGAACCGATCGAGGTGAAGAGCGCTTTGTATTGAGGGAGAAGCATAGTCCCAAAATCCTGAATGAAGTAGCACAAGGCTACAACGAGCAGGATGATGCCCAAAAAATTAGGAAGGTAACCTGACTTGTACACCAGATAGCCAAACACCAAAAGATGCAGCCCAAAAAACAATCCCCAAATCAGAGTTACGGATTCGTGAGTATTGAGAAATAGAAGCACGAGTGCCTGCGATTGATCCGGCGCGAATACTGTTAGATATCCTGCGCCGCTTAGAAGCAGCAAGACAATAAAATGATTCAGCAGATTGATTCCTTGAATAACCGTCATTGCCAATCGGGAAAACGCCGCAGCCAGAGAAAGAGTTTTGTTTACTGGCTTGACCAAAACATAGAGGAGCACAGTCAACACGATCTCGATCAAAAAGACGATTGAGTCGCTGACCATGCCGGCGCGGAATAACCCCTGAGAAGCCATGATATTGTTGGCTGTTGCTGCAGCATCGCCAGGCACAATCAGTGTCGTGGGAATGTATAGCATACTGAACGGCGCCAGCACAACGATCAGCAAAGTTAGGATTGCCGCAATTCTGGCGGTCATCTGGATTGAATTTGTTTTTAAGGTTGTATTCATGGTTTTCTCTTTTGTGAATGATATTAAATTCTGTTACTCTTTAGCCGATTCAAAAACGAACGCAGCGGAATTGAAACCCTTGACGATCAACCACACGCCGATGGACATTTCCCACAGACCGCCTGGAAGGGTGTGGAGTAGTTGTAGATTGAAGCCCAAAACTTCCAGCATGGATCCGAGCAGAAAGCTCACGTAGCCAATGAAGCCCCAGATGACGAAAAACTGCGGCACCAATTTTGCGCGATAGAACCCGTAGCAAAGTGATAAGCCAGCCATCCCTAAAGCAACCATGCCGATCTGGTAGGTGTAAGCCTGCGACTGAGCGAAGAGCGTGCTCAAGGATTGAAGATAGGGAATTTCAGAAGCGCCGGCTTTCAGGAACTCAGCACCCAGCGGGATTTGAAGCAGGATAAATAAAGCCGAGACAGCAATAACAGCGGCTTCAACGATGCGAGCACCGAAGTAACCGAGCGCGATGCGTTCGTTGTTTTGCTTGAGGATCGGGAACATCATCACTCCGTGAGCGGCGTCACCTGCGGCGGCGATCACCCAGAGCAATGCACCGATTGCGATCATCATGCTCCTGGCAGAAACCGTGTCAAGCTGACCGGGTGTGCTGAGCACCGACCCTGCAATGCCGACTACGAACCCCATGATGTACAGCGCTCCCACTACTTTTGCCGTCGTTCTGTATGTGTTAACTTTTGTAGCCATGATATTTTCTCCTTTGGTTGAATGAACTTGATTGACCGAGACCAGGGGCATACCCAGGTCTCTCACTTTCCGTAGTAACCCGTACAGGGCTGGCTGATCAGGCACAGGTCCAGAAAGAAGCGTTTTTCCATCCGCTTCGAGGGTGATGGATAATCCGTCAAACCAGTCTGCCCATTGACTGCCCAAGTGCCCTTCGATCCTGATTTGATACTCCTGCGCCATTGCCTTTCACCTTTTGTTTGAATTAACGTGCGCGAAATATAACGGCAAGGAGGATTGCCGTTTAGAACCAAAAGTATTGTTTGAAGTATTGTTTAGGGGATTAGAACAAACCCAGCTCGCGGGCGCGTGCCACGGCTTCGGTGCGGCTTTTTGCCTGCAACTTGCCGAAGATGCGCAGGTTATGACCTTTGACCGTGCTCAATGCCAGGAAAAGTTTCTGGCTTATCTCGTCATTTGAAAGTCCCTCAGCAACGAGACGCAACACTTCCAGCTCCCGCTCGCTCAACGGGTCGATCAACGCTTGAGGATTGGCAGGCTCGGGTTTTGTTTTGTCAAAGGCATTCAGCAATTTGTGGATGTAGTTGTTGAGCCTGTCACCTTCACCCGCATGGCTTAATGCTGTCAGCATCTCCGCCATTACTTTGCCTTCATTCACAAAAAAGCGGAAGTAGCCTTCAGGTTCAGCCAGGGTCAATGCATGTTTGAGGGAGGCGAGTGCTTGCGATGGTTCTCCGTATGCATGGAAAGCGAGCATTTGCACCGTCAGGATCTCAAGCATGCTGCCCATTCGCTTTGCATTTTCGGCTGTCTGCAAAAGACGCGACAACAATCCCAGCGCATCCAGAATTTTATCTTCTGATGCAGTGCTTTGATATTCAGCAATCAAAACCCGCGAAAGAGTGATATGTTCGAATTCGTGCAAATAACTGAGTTCATCGTTAACTGTAATTCCATGCTCGCGCACCCAATCTTGCGCCTTGGATAATTGTCCCTGCCTGAGGTAGATGCGCGCCTTCAGCGCTTCAACTGAACGCGTGTTGGGAATAGGCGTGCTTATATACAAACGTTTGGCTTCATTTAGGAATTCAAGCGCGGCATCCAAATCTCCTTCAGACTCTTTCAAGCGGGCCTGAGCAAGACTCCTGCGATATGGAAATTCCACGAGGGTTGATTGCTGCCCCAACTCCATGCTTTGCTGAAAGTATTGTGCGGCAGATTCATCATTCCCCATTTCATGATGCAGCAACGCCAATCCCAAATGATGATGGGCTAAGATCTGATTCACTTCCCTGCCATACGTGGCTGCATGTTGCAGCGACTGTTCATAAGTCCGCAGCGCTTCGCGGAGATGTCCCTGAGCGGTTTGGATTTCCGCCTTGCCTGACTCACTGGCAATCGAAAAAATATAATTACCCGCCTTCCATGAACTATCGATCCAATCACTCATGGATTTGCAAGCCGCATCCAGATCACCGCTTGCCCAATACGAGCCGCCTACTATCGCCGCGGCTCCAGCACGCATGAATTGGTCTCCTTCGGGGGCGAGCTTGATCGCCAACTTTGCATACTTGACCGTGGCAGAGAAATCACGCCGCGTCTGTGCATTGTAGGCGCGGGCAAAAGCAATTCTGGCGGGTAGCGTTTGAATCTCTTTTTCATCCACGACGACCATCGCTTCGGATGAACCTTCGATACACAACTCCGCATCCCGCAAACTGGACTCACTGGACTCTACATCACCTGCATCCATGAAGGCCCAACCGATCTGCGTACATAACACGGGACGAGTGCAGATCAAACTCGCTGGTAGCTGCTTCACCCACCCAAGCCAAACAGCCGACTGAAAGCTTTGATTCATGCCCTGCCAATATTTTTCAGCCAATCCTGCCGCGCGGTTGAAATCTTTGGCTACGACGGCGTGTTGAAACGCTTCAGCCTCTTCATTATTCTGTTCGTACCATTCACTGGCACGGAGGTGATGTTTGGCAATCTCTTCGGGCTTTAGGGTTTGTTCGTGCCGCTGGCGGAGCAGGTCACCAAAGAGATGGTGATAGCGATACCAATGGCGTTCATTATCGAGTGCCACGATGAATAGATTGGCGCGCTCCAAAGCTTCCAGTGTTTCCTGTCCAGAAACAGAAGGGTCGAGTAGGACCGCATCGCAGAGCGGACCGCACAGACGATTGAGAATGGACGTGCGCAGCAGAAAGGCTTGAACATTTTCGGGCTGCTGGTGCAGAACCTCTTCGAGCAGATAGTCCAATACGAAATGATGCGTACCTGTAAATGATTGGATGAAGCTGGCGACATCGGCGTGCCCCTGCATGGAGAGCGCCGCGAGTTGCAAGCCGGCGATCCAGCCTTCGGTGCGGGCTTCGAGCGCGGCGATATTTTCTATTGAAAGATTTAATCCCATCACTTGGTTTAGAAATTCCGCAGCTTCAGCAGGGGTGAAACGCAGATCGGCAGTGCGTAGTTCAGTGAGTTGATCGCGGACGCGCAGGCGTGCCAATGGCAGGGATGGATCTTCACGAGTAGTGATGACCAGATGCATTTGTTGCGGCAGGTGTTCCACCAGGAATGTCAGGGCTTGATCAACTGATCTGGAGTCAAGCAAATGGTAGTCATCAAGGACGAGGATGAAATCATTGGGAATGGAATTTATTTCATTGAGCAGGGTCGTCAAAAGCGCTTCAAGGTCTGGCATTTGCGGCGATTGCAGAACAGCCAGCGCACCTGAGCCGATCTCCGGGACGAGGGTCTGCAACGCTGCGATCAGATAGGTCAAAAAGCGCTTGATCTCGTTATCCCCTTCATCTAATGACACCCACGCGACCGGTCGCTTGCACTCTGAAAGCCATTCGCTTGTCAATGTGGTCTTGCCAAACCCTGCCGGAGCAGAGATCAGAGTCAGTTTATTTTTAAGGCCTGCGTTCAATTGCTTCATCAAGCGGGCGCGCAAAACAGTCCTGGACCGGGGCCGGGGCATATACAACTTCGACGCTAAAACAGGCGTGGACATGAATCTATTATAAAGCTCGTATGAATATCCGTGAAAATATCTGCCTAGAAAAATTCTTTATACCCCATGCTTCCGCCCATGTTTTTTTGACATCCCCTTTGACCTCAAGCCTTCACACAATGATGCAAATTTTCCCTCATACGGTGGCTAACCAGACCTGCCTGTGAAGAAAACATCCGATGCGGTCCGCATCGGATGTTTTGATCTTAGTACTCGACCGCCCGTTTGAGGGACTTGGCGGCTTTGATCCAGGCTTTCACGTTACTCAACCCGGGCATCTGATTCACCTTGTTGAGTTTCGCATTCGCCTTGGTCATTGCTGCAAGCAAGGCTTCGGGGTTGCGGCCGGCGAGTTCAACCACAGTATCGACCCCTGCGGCTTCGAGCAGGTCGGAGTATTGTGTCCCGATCCCATTTACGCGAAACAGGTCTGCGCGGTTGACCCAGGCAAGAATGCTTTTTGTGCTGAAGCCTGTGGCTTTGGCGAGGTCCTGGCGGCCCTTTCTAGTGGCGCCTTTCTCTAACAATCCGCCTGTTCCACGAACGCCTGCTGCGTTAAGCTTTGCTGCGTTGACAGGTCCAATCCCCTCAATTTCAATCAATGTAGGCATAATGTTTTCTCCTTATGCATAAGTATAGCATCAGCTTCAAAAAGTTCAATATCTGTGAAGTGGAAATCACGGAGAAAGAATCTTTGGAAATGGAGTATTCACAGCTCATCAATAAGATGCGCTTGAAAAGCCAGATAAGGATCGATTGTGGACGCGGAACTTTTGGATGGGAAGGTGTCATGCACCGGTAGCCGCCGGGGTATTCGAAAATGGAAGGTTATCTTCCGGTTTGACATGGACGCCGAGAGTTGGATCCCGCGCAATTTGACACATTCAATACAATCTCTTTCATCGAAACTGAATAAAAAACCAATGAAGACAGGAAGTTCATCCATGGGTAGAAGGGGCATAAAAACAAGTGGTATTCCCGCCTACGTACTTTGACAACATGATCCACTCTCTGTATACTCTCGATCGTTCAACCCCACCACAATCCATCCACCCCCTCTTGAAGCCTGGCCATCGCCGGGCTTCCTGCGTTTCAATATTAATACATAAAAAGGAGACCAGAATTAATCGATAACCAAACCTGTTCAACCTGAAACACATCGGTCCATCAGCTGAATTCCTGGACCCTGCAAATAATCGAGCGCGACTCCGCCATCATCTTGAAATGGAGACAACTCCAATTCACCGACAAGGCGAACACCAGCGCCGATCCACCCACCGACACGGTTCGAAATCACGGACCATGTCGGTCTTTCGCGCACCTAACCATAAACACATAGGAGGCACACGAAACCAAGAACACAACTGAATATCCACACATTGCACCAACGGGCGCTGTTCCTGGAAATTCCAGGCGGCGCCCGTTTTCGATTCACAGTGAGGACTCGCCGGGGTGAGAGGCCCGGTATTAAAAAGTGAAACCGCCCGGTTCGCTCCAGGCGGTTTCGAGGAAGAAATAGAACACATGTTCACTAACAATAATACCACAACTGAAAAGACTGTCAAGATTTTCGCGCCTTTTCGCCTGAACGCCGTAGAGCGCAGAGTGATCGCAGACGGAAAACACATCAGCACCGCGACATCCGCCGGACGACAGCAGGGAGACTACCTGTACTCCACAACCGTTACACTGCTGCGTGAAGACATGGCGTTGTATACCAGCGCGCCGTGCTGGGCCAGTGTCGAGATCCGATGAGAAGAACTCGCCCTGCTGGTCTTCGCGGATGTGTGATCATGGGATCTTCCTGGAAGCATTTAACAAATCAAAACAAGGAGACCCGTTGTAAACAACCTCACGCCTAAAGGCGGAGGCTTTATCCCTAACCCGTTAGGGTTGAGATCAATGGCAGGTTTACAACTGCCCCGCCAGTCA
>Ga0268298_10004910_pt1 | contig 12782 bp, 12 predicted proteins | sample WWTPWeurt_MetaG_FD_194462 | JGI IMG/M metagenome (GOLD analysis project Ga0268298, IMG submission 194462) | Activated sludge microbial communities from WWTP in Nijmegen, Gelderland, Netherland - WWTP Weurt | ecosystem: Engineered > WWTP > Aerobic digester > Activated sludge | place...
TCGCAGAAAGACTCTCGATACAGTGACTGCAGTGGAAACTAAATTCGCAAATATGCGAGCGGAAGCAAAGAAAGCGAATCCAGGTCAGGACGGACCACCCGCACCTCCGAATTCCAATGTAGCGCCCGCAGAGCAAAGAGTGTATTTCGATTATAAGATCCGCGAAATTGAATCCCGCATTCAGCTCGTAGAATATATGCTTTCCAATGGCAGCCCGGATGCGGCGCAGAAGGCTTCCGCGCAAAAAGAAATGGCACAGTGGAGCAAGGAGCTTGAGAATTATAAGAAGCTCAAGCAATCCATTCCAAACTGATGTGCGCAACCACAGTGTTTCGCTTCAGAGTTGCACTGATCGTCTTCGCATTGGCTGGGGCCTGTGGACCTCCCAGGCCCATCGATCTGCCTGAAAACAAGGAACCGCCGGTGCCACCACTGAGCGAAGTGATGGCCGGCCTCAAATCCGCGGTCTGGTCTGAGAGATCGGAGGCGGTTTTGGCCGCAGGCCACGGGCATTACAAAGAAACGATTCCGCTCTTGCTTTCTTTGCTCAGCTCGGATCCGAATCCGGCCGTCCGCTCTACAGCCGCTCTCGTTCTCGCAGATCTGGGAGAACAGCGTGCCGCGGCTCCCATCGCACAACTTCTTGCTTCCAGCTCAGAAGCCAATGCAGAATCGCTCATAGAAGCTCTGGCTCGACTCAAGAATCCAGTCGGAGCGTATGCAGTACTACCGTATTTGAAATCCAGTTCGAACCAGACAAGACTCGTGGCCGTTTCTGCTCTGGGCGAGATGAATGCGAGAAGTGCTTCCGGTGAAATCCTCGCGATGGCAATGCAGAACCAGGACAGAGAGGTGGCGAGAACTTATGCGATGGTTCTGGGTAAACTCGGTGCGGTGCAATCAGAATCCTATTTGCTTTCCATTCTTCGCAGTTCAAAAGACGATCCTGCATCCGCGGCCGCGATCAACGCGCTCGGTAGCATCAAGAGCGTGCAGGCGATTCCTGATCTGGTGAAAGTAATGGGAAGTTCGTACGCGAAGGGCAGAGAAAACGCAGTGCCTGCTTTGATCGCGATAGGTTCCCCGCTGGCCATTCCTGGATGTTTTCTTCTTTTAGAAAATGACTCGAGTGAAATCCGTTATGCGGCATCTGAAGTGATCTATTCGATTCCATCCCCGTCTACTGCTCCGCAGGCTCTGGCGCTCCTCAAAAAGAAATCCAGAAGCGCCGGGCCGGCAAGTATGATCCTCGGACACATTCACTACAAAGCGGCGCGCGAAACCATCGAACAAGTTCTTCAGGATAAATCCATGAGTGATCGCGAGAACATTGCGAAGTCACTTGGATGGATGGGAGAATCTGCCAGTTCGACTGTTCTCATTTCTGTTTTGAAAGAGAAAGACGGGGAAGGGCGATACGGTGCTGCGTGGTCCCTCGGAGTGCTTCGCACTCCAGATGGACTGGGACCTCTCCTCGAAGCGGCTGATTCAGGGGATCGCAAACTCAGACAAGTTGCGATCGAAGCGATCGGTTCGTATGGATCGTCTGATTCTCTCCCTGTTCTTTCGAAGTTGCTCAAAGATTCTGTGCTCAGCATTTACGCTGTAGACGCGATTTCGAATATAAAAGGAGAAGAAGCGCGCAAGTTATTGACCGATCATGCAAAAAATCAAACGGGCGGCACGCGAAAAGCGGCCATCATGGCTCTGGGTAGAAGAAAGGAAGAGGCATCTGTACCTTTCTTGATACAGATGCTTCGGGAAGACGGAACCGGCGAAATTCAGCAATCCTGCATGAATGCACTCACCGAAATCACGGGGGAAAGGTTCCGCACTCGAGGCAACTGGTTCGACTGGTTCGAAAAAAGGCAGTAGAAAAGAATTGGCAGAAGCAAGGGTTATTTGATTCCTTAATTAAAGCATGCCTTCTGAGTTTTCCATCACAACTGCGATTGAGGAACAGATTCCCATCCTTCACATTGCAGGGGAAATCACGTCCGAATCAGAAGAAGAGCTTCTGGGCGCCTATGATCGAATCCCGGGCGAACGAAAGAACCGGGTCATTTTGCACTTCTCTGAGACCAGATACATCAATTCTTCCGGGATCGCCATTCTCATAGGGGTTATCAATCGAGCCAACGAGGTCAAAGGCAGGGTAGAGTTTGCAGGCCTGAGTCCCCATTTTCGCAAGGTGATGGACATTGTCGGATTGACTGACTTTGTCAAAGTGTATGATTCTCTGCAGGATGCGCTGCAGGCCAGTTCCGCCAACCAGAGCTAACGGCGCCCATTCCTTCCAGACGCGCTCGTTCGTGAGCATTGCCTAACGCTTTTGTCCAGATCGGCCGATTCTCCGTTTATGCGGTCCTTATGCCCCGGAGCGGCAATTCTTGCTTTGTTGATCCTGGCCTATCCTTCTTTTGCCTCTCCCGTGTCGCGCTACGTGGACTCTTTTTATCCCTCCAAACCAACAGGAGAGCTGCGCCTGAACTACTACTATGACCGGACGGGCAAATGGGTAAAATTTTCAGACTGGATTCCTTATAGAAAGCAAAGGATCCAGCCGCGATTCTTTGAAGACTTTTACCAGATCTACGGCCTGCCTCCGGCTTACAATACGGGGGAAGTGAAAGAGAGTATTTATTATCTGGCAGCCGCCCTGGGCACTCAGTTTCGTCATCCATCGAGAGCCCTCTGTACCATCCGAACGGAAGAAGAATACCACAAGTACAGAAACCTTATGTATATGCAGACGAATCTGCTGATCATGCGAATGTTTCTTCGTCTGGGTTCTCTCTATGACAAGAGGCATTTGTATTTTCATGACCTCGACGTTGCGGATGATCTAAGTGTTTCTTTTCGAATTGCAAAAGCATACTACGAGCAGGCGAAACCATTCTGGGAGCTCGCGCGAAAGCACGCGACTGTGGCCAGCCAGTACAGGTTTGATCTAGACCTTCCTGGAATTGAGTCAGAGCGCTATCGCATCATGACAGGCGAGACGAATTTTGACCGAATCATTGAGCGTCACATCGCAGACGTGGATGCCAAAATTCAGGCAACAGATACATTCCTGGCCCGCGAAGGAGGATCTCCGCGCCCGGTCAAGGCAGCCATGCAGAAAGACATCGAATCCATGTATGATTCTGAGTTCACTCCGGATCCGCTCGGACCACCTGTGCTTCAGCCGCATTGGAATGACAAAGATCCCGAGCCATGAAAAGAATCTAAATCATGAGACGCGCGGCAGTCATTGCGATTTTCTTTTTTCGGACGTTAGGCGCTCAAACGATTGCTGATTTCGAAGAAGAGTACAGGTTGATGACAGAGCGCGAAGGGTTTCGCGGAAATCCAGTCGCCATTGAGCGCGACTGGGCCAAGGCGGAGAGTGTACCCGATCCATTTCCGGAAACTCCCTACGTTTCGCAGATGGAGAGGGAGGAAGCACAGCTTCGTCGGGCATATAGTTTTTATGAAAGCGCGCGTGAGATTGCCTCAGAATTGAGGCAGCAACTAGATGCAAAGCCTGGCCGAAGCATCCGAGATCCGCTGTGGTGGAAAGAACTGGACGAAAGTGCTGCTGAAAGTCGCAGGCAGAGAGCACTCCGGCAGAGATTCGCCATTGATCTAGCGGAAAGATATCACAGAGTTTTCGAATCCTTGCAGGAGTTGGATCGCACCGCATTCAGACAGGACAAACGAGTCATCTCTCTCAAGAGAATGGCTTATAGACAATACATCATACTCCAGTCTGCAGTTGGTAACTACATTCCCGCCATTGAAGTGCTCGATGAGTATGCGCGTCTGGAAGGAGCACAAACAGAGTGGCCTTTGCACTATTACTACTATGTCTGTCTCGCAGGTGTCTTTCGCGATCTCAAAAGAAGTTCAGCTGTAAGAGAGGAAGTGCTCAGGTCCGTTCGTCTTCGCAAGAACATTCACTGGCGTCGCGCCGTGGAACTTAAGTTTACAAAGGATTCTGCTGAGTTTGATGAAGTGAGCAGGCGGATACGCAGTGATTTGCGTGATCCGCCCAGATCTCCGATTCGTCCTTATTCTAGCGGACGTTCTCTTTGACGTAGAGCTTGCGAACTACTATCCAGGTCACACCCAGTGCGACGAGCGCCAGGGCCGTGAACTGGGCCTGAGTCGGCCCATACCAGTGCCAGTTTTCAAAGTAATACGCGGGCGGGTTGGAGCTGATGAAGTTGTGATGGGGCAGTGGCTTTCCTTCGTAAACCGGAGGAGGCAGCACTGCCCACACAGCATTGTTGATGCGCAGAAACTCGACCAGGAATCGCGCTACTCCATTGTAGCACAGAAAGATAGCAGTTTGCAGTCCAGGTCTAAAAGGCTGGTATCGCGCCCAGAGCATATAGAAGGCAAACAGGCCTGTGGACAGGAACGCTTCCATCACAGGAGTGTTCCAGACTCTTACCCCGGCTGAACTCATGGCAGCCCCGGGGCCGTAGACCATGGTCAACAGGGGAATGTCATAGGAAGACCCGTATCCGTAACATCCGTCCCCGCTTACCATACAACCGAGTCTTCCAATTGCATAACCAATGGCAAGCGATGGCATCAGTGCATCTCCGTATCTCCAAACGTTTTCTTTGCCGAAGCTGCGACGCAGATAGATATAGATCAGCAGAAATGTAAGAGCAAGACCTCCGTAGAATACCAGGCCGCCGCGGCTGAAGAGCGCTTCCCATAGACCCATGGCCTGTCCCGGATATTTTTCTCCCATGCCGTTCTTAAAGAATAGTATGTAGTACAATGTATTGGACCAGGATTCGTCTACAATCCAGATTCTACTCCACACTTCGAAAACAAATCCAATCTTGGATCCAACGATTGCCCCGAAAACAGCAAGCAGGATGCTCCAGTCTGCTGCCTCCTCGCGCAGGCCTCGCCGCTTGAGTTCTCGCGGGGCAAGATACGACGCAGTCAAAAACGCAATCATGAGTAGAATGCTAAATGTGGAAATGGAATCGATTGTGGTTCCGGGGATGGTAAAGGGGAGTTTAAACTCGCTCAGCATGAATTCCTCCGCGCAATGCTTCGATTGCGGAAATTGTTTTTGGGATCATTTCGCTCAATACAAGAGGGTTGTTTCCACGAACGACTACATCATCTTCGATTCTGATTCCGATTCCTCTGAAGGCAGGTGGCGTTTGTTCGTCGTCAGGGAAGTAAAGACCTGGTTCCACAGTGCAAACCATGCCGTCTTCGAGTTTGCGCGGAACTCCATCTTTCACATAGGAACCCACATCGTGCACATCCATGCCCAGCCAGTGTCCCGTGCGATGCATGTAGTAGCGGATGTATTTCTTGTTTTCCACGTTTTCGTCCAGCGTCCCAGACAGCACTCCAAGATCAATCAATCCCTGTGTCAGGTCCCGCACTGCCGCGTTGTGGATTTCGTCCAGAGTGGCTCCTGGAATTGTTTTCTCAATGGCGCGCAGCTGTGCTGCCAGAACAATTTCGTATGCATCCTTTTGAGGCCCGTTGAATCGATCTGCAACCGGAAATGTGCGTGTAACGTCGCTGTTGAGGCAATGTTTTTCAGCGCCCGCGTCCACGAGGATGAGATCGTTGGATTCAATTCGACGATTGTTCTCTATATGGTGAAGAACGCATGCATTCTTCCCGGACGCAACGATGGACGGATAACCCTCCACAGCATTGTGCCTGCGAAAGGAATCGAGTATGATTCCTTCGAGCTCATACTCGTGCATGCCAGCTTTTGCGGAGCGCATGAGTGCAATGTGAGCGTCTGATGCGATCTGTGCGCATTCTCTCAGTAGTTCTATTTCTTCCTGGCTCTTGATCATCCTCATTTCATGAAGGAGAGACGCTGCATGCAGAATCTGACCCGGCCCGAATTCACCTGTGCGTCCTCTTCGCATGAGTTGATCGCACGTGCTCATGATGAGCAAGTCGAGTTCAGGATTTCGTCCATACATGTAGTAGAGGCGGTCTTTTTTGCGAAGAAGATCGGGAATGTCTTTTTTGAAATCGGTGATGTCGCGCGCTTCATCTACTGCAAGAGCTTCCACAGCGCGATCTACTCCGAGCATCGGACCGTTCCATGTCTCTCTTTCCGGGTCGCGTTTGCGTAGATATAGAATTGCGTTTTCTTTTGTCAGTACGAGTGCAGATTGCTCTTCGCCAAATCCAGTGAGGTAGTAGAAATCTGAATCCTGCCTGAAGCGATGGTGCACGTCGTTGGAGCGAATGAGAGAAGGCGCGCTCTGGAAGATGGCCACGTCTCCTGGTTCCATATTTCTCTGGAACGATTTGCGCCTGGCGATATACATTTCCATATCAATGTTCATCCTTTGTGCTGGCCCTCGTTAGATCAAGAAAGGAATCATACAGCCGATGGGAACCAACGAATATGTTCCAGGGATCAAGAAGAGGCAATAATTTGTCGGTCGCTCCCGCAGGCAATGCTTCTGGCAGAGGTCGAAACGCCTCTCCTGTAAGTGCAGTGATCTTATGAAATCCTGCGGATTGAATCGCCGCCAGGCATGCATCTGGATCGCGATCCGGCAAAACTGCGTAGAAGATGCGCGTCGAATCTGTTCCCGGAAAATCGGGAAAGCCGCGCAGAGAAGATAGAGCGGTATGGATTGCATCCGGGTTGTGTGCATTGTCAAAGAAAACTGCTCTCTGGTTTAGATTCCTTCTCTCGAGTCTGCCCGGGGGATCACGCAGAGGCGATGAGATGCTCGACAGGGTACGGCTGGAATCTTCCGCTATTTTTTTTGCACAGAATATCGCAAACCTTTGATTGAATGCGAGGTAAGAATTTGGAAGATACGGTTCATCGAAGAAAAGAACGGGAACAGGAGACATTTCTTCCACGGTCTTTCTCGAAAGATGAGGCTGATTGGCGCACAGAACGAACCTCGCGTTTTTCGTGCAGATTCCCAGTTTTTCTGCGAGTATTTCTTCGTGTGAATTGCCAAGCAATTCTGTATGATCCAGGCCTATGGAAGTAAGTACTACGTATTGTGCGCGAAAGATCCTGGTCGCATCGAGTCTACCGCCCAGACCCGCTTCAAAAATCTGAACCGGAATGTTCTTTTCGTGGAAGAGGAAGCCTGCGAGAATCGTAAGCAATTCGAAGTAGCTGTAATTGGAAAGATCGTGCTGCTTTTCGAGACGCAATAGTGCCGCATCGCATTCTGTTTCTGATATGCTCTCCAGGTTGACTCGAATTCTTTCGTAAACAGAATGAAGGTGAGGGCTGGTATAAAGACCCGTCTGGCTCTCAAACAGTTGCGCCAGATAATAGGAAGTGGATCCTTTCCCGTTCGTTCCTACCACAGACACAATCGTTCTATCTTCGCCCTGCATGGATAGAGCGGCGTCTGTCAACCGTGCAAGGTTTGCTGCAAACTGTTCTGCTGTGAATCGCCTGCTTTTTTCTGGATTGATTCGGATGGCGAGCTCGCGTTCGAGCTTCATCTGCGAGTCCCGTTTCGAAGGTGAGAGAGGAGCAGTCGTTCCATCAATGACTCGGGCGCAGATTGTCCCGTGAACAGTTCAAACTGTCTAACAGCCTGGTAGAGTAGCATTTTGTATCCATAAACAATTGTGGATCCTCTTCTTTCTGCCAGTTCGATCAATGGTGTGCGCATGGGAACATAGATGACATCAAATACTAAATGATTTTTAGTAATCCAGTCCGGATCAAAACCGAGTTCCGGAAGAACCTTACTTCCTTTTTCCGCATTCATTCCCGACGGAGTCGTCTGGATCACAGCGTCGATTTGTTCAGGAGCGATCTGTGAGAGTGGTGCAGAATCGATCAAGGAGCGATGACGCGCGTGCGCTTGTCTTAAGTCTTCTGCGAAGCGTGCCGCCTTTTTTAGATTTCTTCCGGTGATCGTGATGGAGCGCGGAGAAGATTCGAGGAGCAGAGCATGGGCGATCGCAAGTGCAGTGCCGCCGTAACCGAGGATGAGATACCTTTTGCCCACGCCTTTGTGTTTTTCTTGCATGGCCCGAACCGCACCAGGTCCATCTGTATTGTGCGCGCTTACAATTCCATTTTCGATGATCCAGGTATTGGCCGCCCCGCACAACTTCGTAAGAGGATCTTTCTGGTCCGCCGCTTTCGCAGCCCAGATTTTGTGCGGGATGGTAATGGACAGCCCCCGAATTCCCATCGAAACCACTGCCTTCTTGAGAAATGCTCCTGTTTGCGTTGTGTGGAAGGGCACGTATGCTGCATCGATCTTCTTGAATTGAAAGGCTGCGTTGTGAATGAGCGGGCTGAGAGAATGCGCGACAGGATTGCCCAGGATTCCGTAGACCCTGGTTTTGCCGCTGGCCGCTACTGGGTGTTCAGGCATTTTTTTTGAGTGGAGCCGCCCGCTCTGTTGTAAAGAGCTATTTCCCCCGCAGGCATGGATAAATCATGGTAAGCTCAGCCGGCAAAATAGCCGATCTGTTTATTGTTACAACATGTCCTTTCTAGATCTGATACTCCAACTTGTAGTCTACACCGCATCTGGGATCGCTGCGTCTTACTATTTCTATAATTGGAAACGCAAAGACCTTCTGGGCGGCTTCTGGGGTGGAACTGTCATTGGACTCGTGGGTGCCGTTCTCATCAGCTGGGTGACCAGCCGGGATGCGTGGTTCATTCGTCTGGTGAGCTGGCTTATGATTCCCAAATTCGGGGATGGATTTCAGATTCCGGTTAACCTCATCGCCTCCGTTCTGGGCGGTCTTCTCTTTGTGGCGATTCTCAACAGAATCAATCACAACAAAGATCGTCGTTTCTAGCTCTCGCATCCCTGCGTGCGGGCTATCTTTGCGCTTTCTGGCTATTATCATTTTTTCAAAACGCCCGATGATAGTATCAGGTACCAATTATGCCATCGCCTCCCATGCCAGGACTCGGAACAGGAGCGGATACTCAAAAAGTAATCCAGCAGCTCATTGAAGTAGAACGCAGACCGCTCAAGCGCATCATTCTCGACAACGAATCCTCAGGCCAGTCCATCAAGATCTGGGAAGAAGCCAGGAGACGTTCCAGAAACCTTCAGGATAAATCGCAGGTGCTCTATAGCTTCTCTGGCGCATTCGCAACCAAGGCGATTGTATCGAGCGATCCAGGTGCAGTCACAGGGCAGGCTTCGCCAGACATGGATGATCAATCCATGCAGATAGAAGTAAGCAAGCTTGCCACTCATCATCGCATTCATTCCGCGCCTGTCAGCGCAGAGAAAGATCTGCCTGCGGGTACCTTCACTATCAAAGTCGGGGAGAAGAGTCTTGAGTACGATTTCCCCGGTGGCAAGCTCACCGCTCTTGTGCGGCTCATCAAGAGCAAAGCCGCTGGAACGATAGACGTGAACATGATTCGCAAGGACAGCGAAACTTCCATCGTGGTTTTGCGCAGTCTGACGAGCGGAACCAAAGGGAAAATGGAATTCGTAGATGCAGGCGTGCTTGCGACTCTGGGTCTTCCCCCTGGAGCGGGTGGTGCCTCTGAAGTGGAAGCTCCTCAGGATGCAGTGTTGAAGTTGCACGGAGTAGAAGTGACCAGGACTTCTAACGAGAACATTACAGATGTCCTGGAAGGTGCAAGTCTCACACTGCGCAAAGTGACTACCGGGCCAGTTACGCTGACCGTGCAGGCAAATACGTCTGTGATTGAAAAGCAAATCGCAGACTGGATCACCGCTTATAATGAACTGATGCAATTCTTGCGCGAGAATTCAAAGACAGTGAGTCGCGAAGAATTCGAACGCAATCGTCCTGAGGGGGACGATGTCGGAGAAGGTCTTCGTCGTCTCAAAGCAAGCTCTGGACTCTTTACTACAGACTCAAACGTACGCCAGCTCATGTTCGGATTGCAAGGTATTGTAGCTGCCAGCTATCCAAACAGCAGACCAAATGGAGTGCGGGTTCTTGCAGACATAGGAATTAGTTCTACTGCAATTTCCAGAGGAGAGGCGGATCCGGCAGCCGGTCTTTTGATGCTAGATGCTGACAAATTGCGCTCTGCTCTTTCGCAGGACGCCGCCGCAGTCAAAGACATCTTCGCGTCCGATACAAATGAGGATTCCGTGATAGACAACGGAGCAGCATTTCGCATGCAGCAGATGCTTGCGCCCTACACCAGAATGTCGGGCGGGCTCATCACTACTAGAATTGATCTGATAAAATCTCAGATCTCCGATAATAAAGAAAAGATCCGTAGAAAGGAAATGGAACTGGTTGGCAAAGAAGCAGAGCTCAGGCGCAGGTTTGGTCGCATGGATAGCGCGATCCGCGAAAGCAAAAACATGAGCCAGTCTCTGGGCAAACTCGGTGAGGGGCAATGATGCAGATTTACGTAAACAACACTGAACTCGAAGCTCAGCTTACAGATGAGCAAAATTTGCTCCAGGTATACGATGCAGTCAGTGACTGGACCAGAGCCAATCATCGCTACATTCTAGGAATCCAGGTGGATCAGAAGATCATGGCGCCGGATCACCTGGAAGAAATCAACACTGCTTCTGTGGATCGAGTGGACTTCCGAATCGGTGACGAAATTGAAATGATGGCGGAGAGTGTAGCGGAGATGGATCGCTACATTGATCGAATCGGGAATTCTCTGTTTGATCGCACTCATTTAACCGCAGAAGAAATTCAGAATCTTAAAGACGGGGTTCGTTGGATTTCTGAAATCATTGCTTCTTCTTGCGCCATCATGCATCTGAATTCGGACGAAATCATGTGTCCGGTTGTGGGCGAAGATGGGGCAGAGACAAAGACCGTTCACGAACTTCTCGCTGCTCTTGCGACCAGTGCAGAAGAGCTGAAGACAGACGGCCCGGATTCGGTTCTAGTATTTCTCTCTATCCTGCGTGACCTGAGATTCTTTGTGATCAAACTAAAGATGCAACTTCTTGCGCTCAATGCAACGGAAGCAGAGCTCGTCTCTTCTCTCGAAGAGTTCGAATCAAGAATCCCCGTGCTCATGGAAGAACTCGTTCAAGTGACCACTCAGTTTCAATCGGGCCAGGATTTCCAGGCTCTGGAAAGCCTCGATGCAGTCGTAGAAAAGCTCAACACGTATCTTTCTGCCATGCTCGCAGTAGAGTATCGTCTGGCGCGCGACGGCTCGCTCCCCGCTCAAAAAGGTGGAGAAGGAATGACCTTCCAGCAGGTTTCCGAGGATCTGACCGGCATCCTGAAAGACATCTCCAGCGCCATGGTGGATTCGGACATCGTGGCTGTAGGAGACATCCTGGAATATGAGCTGACCGCTCGTCTTTCTCAAATGCCGCCCTTTCTTAAGCAGCTTCGCGAAATCCTGGTTGCACGCTCCTGACGCGCGCGTCACAGAGGCAGAGTGCCCAGTGTACTCGACCTCGTCGGCGCTTTTTATCGGTTAGGCACTCGTTACCTCCCGGTAGTGGATCCAGTGAAGGCGGAAGTCATTGGCGTGCTCTCGCGCGATCACATCACTGCTATTTCTGCAGATCCTGAAAGGGCGCGCCGCGAATTCGAGACCATTCCTTCTGAGATGTATCTGGAGCAACCTCTTTCGCCTGCAGTCATGCAGGATGTAGGTGCACATCACACTGTGTTTGTTCTTTTTCCAGATCTTACGGAGAGCAAACAAGAAGCATCGGGCGTGCTTGCCATGCTCAGTCACTATAGAAAGAAGATGCCGGTCACCGCGCATGCAAAAGACGACACAGACGCTTCTCATCCAGAAGACGTGAAGCTCTGGCTCTCTAGAATCTTGCTCGCTTCTGTTCCGCTTCCTCTGTTTGCCATTGATCTGCACGGCAAGACTCTCTTTTACAACGGCGATTTCGAAAAGCAAATCCTTTCAGGACCACCCTTCGGTAGATCTCTTGCGCGCGCGGAGAAGTATTTTCTCGAGCTTTCGCGCAGCACTCTCGCGCATGCGGTTGCGGAAGGTCTCAATACACTTCGTGCAACCGGTCAGATTTCGCGCGGAGATTCGTTTACAATGATTAGCCTGCAGGATGCGGGCAAAGTGATTGGCTATTTGTTCGCTCTTGCGTCTGACAAAAGCGTGGAAGAAACCCTGGCCGCTCGAATCCGCGCCGGGACAAGCATAGATAACGCCCTCGACAAGATCGAAAAAAACCTCCTGGTAGATTTCCTCGCAGAATCAGGTTACAACATCAGCAAAACAGCACAATTGATGAAAACAAGGCGCACCACATTGCAGAGCAGGATGAAGAGGTTGAACATTCCTCTCAAGGCTGCGAAACAACCAAAGGGGACAAAGCCTGTAAAGGCAGCGAAGACCACCCGATCTGAGAGAAAAAAGCACGGTGCGCGAAAAAAAGTTTTGCGCTCCGCGAAGGGTTCTCGAAGATCCAGACAATGAAGCGTAATCAGCTGATCATCCTCGGATCCATTTTAGTACTTCTCATCGTTGCTGTAGCATTCTTTCTCATTCGAGATGACAGCAAGAATCGTGACGCAGAAAGAGACTTGCTCTCTTCGCACAAGGATCCTACGATCAGCCCGGTTGGCCCGGAAGGCATTCCTATTGTAAATGAAGATCCACGCGAAGTGCTGGAGCGCTACGTGAAATGGGCTCAGTATCCGCCTACGTCTCGTCCTCTGCACGCAGGTATGGTGGATCTCACGGATCCTTACAACATGGATCGTCCGCCAGTCGGAGTGGTTGCAAAGCCTGCACAACAGTGTACTTCTGTAGATGGAATTCCAAGATGTGAAAAGCCAGCGGTGTTCTCAGATGTTCAGTGTAAGATGACCCCACA
>Ga0268298_10004911_pt1 | contig 12781 bp, 13 predicted proteins | sample WWTPWeurt_MetaG_FD_194462 | JGI IMG/M metagenome (GOLD analysis project Ga0268298, IMG submission 194462) | Activated sludge microbial communities from WWTP in Nijmegen, Gelderland, Netherland - WWTP Weurt | ecosystem: Engineered > WWTP > Aerobic digester > Activated sludge | place...
CCCAGGACATTCGGATCATTCAGGTTCAGGACCAGATAGGAGGTGATCAAATCGCCGGGCCTTTCGGCAACCTGGATGGTGCGCCAGGGGGTTTTCAAGGGTGTCTTGCCCCGCACCCGGATATCGTCCGACCAGGGCACCAGGTCGGCGTGCAGCACCAGGTTCTTGTCTGCCCTCAAAGTCATCGAGGCGTAGTTCACCAGGGCTGCCTCGTGGATGCTGAGATACAACCCATCCGCGGTTTCCATCGTCAGCGGGGTGTGGGCAGCGCCGGTCAGGGTGCCGGCAAGCCGGCTGATTGGGGTTGAGCGGTACAGATATTCATAGCGGTTGGGCAGATAAGCCCCAATCCACCAGGCCTGGTGATCGTCCGGCATGGCAAACTCGGTCAATTCTTCCATAATCTGAAATTCGCCGAGGTTGGGCTGCTCGGGGAATTCATAGCGGAAACCCAGCCCGTCATCAAAAATCCGAAAGACCAGCACCAACTGGCGCGGCTTATCGCCGCCGTCCTGCAGAACAATCCGCAGTTCGTTGTGGTGGTCGCGGATCTCTTTGACCTCGCCCCAGGGCTGGGTCCAGGTTTCATCAAACGTAGTTTGGCTGGAATCGAGGATCGAAAAGCCAGCTTCCAGAGCCGGGTCGCGCAGGAACCTGAAGCCCAGCCTGGAGGGCAAGACCAGGGCCTGGCCATTCCGGTTGAGGGCATAATAGGGAACGCCACCCACCAGACCAAAAAGGAGCTCAAGTTTGCCATCCGGCGAACTGACTTTCAGGCTCTCCCCCGGCATCGGGATTGGGGTTGGGCGGACCACGGTCTCTTCGGTTTTGGCGGCGGCCTGGGTAGCAATCGCGGCCTGGATCCCTGTCAGGGTGGCGGTGGGGGCGGGAAGCGTTTCCGTGGGCAGGGGCGTTGAACTGGGGGCAGCGGTTGGGGCTGGCCCGGTTGGCGTTTGCTCGACCAGGGTGGGAGAAACTGCCGGGCTGCTGCAGGCGGCAAAAACCAGCAGGACACACAGGCTCCAAAAGCGAATTTTATGTTTCTTCACAGCTATATTCCTTATTACACTGATCTTGTGTCCCTATAAAATCCAGGATTTTTATCCGCAGATTTCGCAGATCACGGTGATTGCACCGGACGATGAATACATCGAACGCAGATTTTTTTATAATATTAAAGTCTGCGAAATCTGCCCCCGATGTAATCATCGGCAATCTGCGGATTGCATTGGATGTTTCGGTGCTGTCCATGTCCCATTTTGCCTGAATACGATTGCTTTTTTAAGCCACGCCCTCGATGGCCTGGAGGACGACCGCAAAGCGGCTCAGGGCATCGTCAATGACTTCATCGGTATCCGCCATGCTGGTGTACATCCGGCTGCCAGCCAGAGTCACCAGACCATTGGCCATATAGGCAGCGCCCATTTCTTCGAGCATGTGCTTGCGCGGCTTGAGCTCTTTTGCCAGGCGCAGCGGGTGGCGGAAGTCCAGCAGCATTACGCCGGAGGTCTCCAGGTGAACAATCGAGCCCTGGTTAAAGGCCACAAAAGGCAGGCTGTACTGGCGGATCAATTTCTGCAGGCCCTGGGTCAGCCGGTCACCGGCCTGCCCGGCCAGCACCGGGGCGTTGGTGCGCTCCATTTCCAGGAGGGCATGGTAGCCCGCCACACAGGAGAGCGGGTTGGCCGAGAGGGTGCCGCCGACATAGGCGCGCTCGCCGACCCCGCCGATCCCGGCGGCAAAACACATCATCACTTCGGCCCGGCCGCCCACCCCGCCAGCCATCGGGTAGCCGCCGGTGATGCACTTGCCAAACACCGTCAGGTCGGGCTTGACACCAAAATAGCCCTGGGCCCCACCCAGCCCCAGGCGAAAACCGGTGACGACTTCATCAAAGATCAAAAGCGCTCCGAACTCATCACACAACTGGCGCACTTTCTGATTAAAGTCGTGCGGCACCGGACGAGTGCCCGATTCGGGCCCAACCGGCTCCACAATCACTGCCGCCGTGCCGCCCAGCGCCCGGTTAAGAATGAGCTGGCGTTTCAGCGCGCCCAGCGAATTGGGGAAGAACTCCTGGGTGTTGATGGTCGCACCCCATGGAATGCCCTTGGCCTCCAGACGGCCTGTGCCGGGAACATGCAGGCCATAAATCAGCGAATCGCTCCAGCCGTGGTAGGCCCCGCCAACCTTGATCACCTTGGCTTTGCGGGTAAAAGCCCGCGCCGCCCGGATGGCAGCCATCACGCTTTCGGTCCCCGAGCCCAACATCCGAAACATCTGCACGGCGGGCATATACTGGTGGATCAGCTCGGCCAGTTTCAACTCGTACTCATGAAAGAGCCCGGTGACCGGTCCGCAGGATTGGAGCATCTCGATCACCTTCTGGCGCACGGGCTCATAATTGCTGCCCAGGACGGTCGGCCCGCCAGCCTGCAGAAAGTCAATATAGCGGTTGCCGTCCACATCCCAGAGGTGAGCGCCGCTCGCCTGTTCCACTGCGATCGGGAAGGGGAAATTGAAGGCCAGGTTGTGCTGCACACCCCCCGGGATAAATTGTTTGGCCCGATCGGTCAAAGCCCGCGATTTGACACATTGGGTGTCAAAATAATTTAGAAATTCCTGCATCCGGGCGTGACGCACCGGGCGCAGCGGCTGGGCAACCAGCGCATCGAGCTGACGGTAAATTTCCTGGACATCGGGATATTCGGAAATTGCATAAAGGGGAGCAGCAGCAGACATTTCGGCCTCCAAAAGTTTACATTTCTATTGACTGTAGCGCATCATCTTGACCGTGTCAAGATTTCAATGTAATATTCCCAGGGGTTTCTTGAAGTCCGAAAACCCTGACGCCTGCGCAGTTGAAAGTTGATCTTTTGGTGTTTGCTGCAGGCTGTAGCCTGCAGCAAACACCAAAAGAACAGGGGCTTGAAAAGCGATTCAATTGTTTTTCAGACCTGGGATTATCTTATTTAGCCTGAACAATTCCGCCTGATCGGTAGTAATAGATCGATGAATGAATCGCGCCGCAAAACCGTCGCCCTGCTGATGGGGATCATAGGATTGGCCGCTCTGCTGCTGCTGGCAGCCGGGCTGCCCCAAATTCGCTTTCACGACAGCCTGCCGCTGCCCGGCCTGAAGCCCGCCGCTCCATCCGGGGCGTACGACCCGATCCCCGGGTCGGATACCTTCATGATCATTTTTATGATCATTGTACTGGTGATGCTGCCGGTTTCGATCCTCGTCCTGCTGATGTCGCCCGAAGGGCGCAAAAGGCTGTTTGCGCAGGCCATCCAGATGATTCTGCTTCTGACCTTTGCCTGGCTGGCAAGCCAGGGTCTGGCAGCCAAAGAGCCAGAACCGGCTGAGCCCCCGGCCGCTGGCGCGGTTGGCGCCAGTGAAGAGATCAGCGAGCCACCCAAAGCCAGCCCCGAATGGCTGGCCTGGCTGCTGAGCCTGGGCGCAGCCGGGATCCTGCTGGCAGGCGGATACCAGGTCTGGATGCGCTGGCAAAACCGCAGCCTGCTGCAAACCCCGATGGATGAACTGGCCAACAGCGCCGCCCAGGCCCTGTCTGACCTGCGCGAGGGCAAGGAATTAAAAGAAGTGATTTTGCGCTGCTACCAGCAGATGGTCGAGATCGCTGCCGCCGAAAAGCAGCTGCCGCGCCCGGATTTTGTGACTCCCGGCGAGTTTATTGAGGTGCTGCAGTCATCCGGGCTGCCCCCTGCCGCGGTTGCGAAACTTACCCATCTGTTTGAATTTGCGCGCTACAGCATGCACCCTGCCAGCCCGGAGCAAAATGAAGAGGCGGTTGCCTGCCTGGAAGCGATCGCCCAGGCACTGCAGAGGCCGCAGTGAAACGCCGGACCCTGCTCCTGGCAGGCGCGGCAGCCCTGGCGACCATCCTGCTGGCCGGGCTGCTGGTCAAAAGCATCGGTTCAATGCTGGCCTATCCGTTTACCTACCTGGCCTGGCTGCTGGATTTGCTCTATGCCTATACCCCTTCCTGGGCGCTCTGGGGGCTGCTGCTGCTGGCGGCCCTGATCCTGGCAGCCAACAGCCTGATCCGGCCGTATATTCCAAAACCAGAAAATGATGAGCGCAGTGTCCACCAGCTGCACCGCCGGGTGACGATGCTGATGACCTGGCTGCGGCAGCGCAACCGCCCTTTTTACCGCCACCAGATCAACCACGAAATTACAGAATTGACCGCTCGAATCCTTGCCCAACGCGACCGGACTACCTCCCAGGAAATTCGGAGCGCCATGCGCCAGGCAGAGCTGGAAGCCCCGCCCGAACTGCTCCAATACCTGCAAAACGGGCTGAGGATGTGGGATGATGCCAGCCTGGAGCCCAGCAGTTGGCTGGACAAATTTAGAAAGCGCGGCGCGCCGGACACATCCAAAGATGACGCCAATCTTGAACAAGCCTTACTCTTTTTAGAAAGCCAGTTGGAGGTACACAATGACCCTGGATATTTCAACCGTAGCCAAACTTAGCCAGAAAGTGCTCCAGGAGATCGATCGGGCCGTCGTAGGCAAGCGGCCCGTTCTCGAAAAAATTATGGCCGCGGCGTTGGCCGGCGGGCATGTGCTGCTGGAAGACTACCCGGGCCTGGGTAAGACCCTGATCGCCCGCAGCTTTGCCCACACGCTGGGCCTGGATTTTAAGCGCATCCAGTTCACGCCCGATCTGCTGCCGGCAGACATCACCGGGGGCTATGTGTACAACCGCACCACCAGCCAGTTTGACCTGCGCAAAGGGCCGGTGTTCACCAACATCCTGCTGGCAGACGAAATTAACCGCGCCTCGCCCAAGACCCAATCGGCCCTGCTGGAAGCCATGCAGGAAAATCAGACCTCCCTGGAGGGCGAGACTTTTGCGCTGCCCCAGCCGTTCTTTGTGATCGCCACCCAAAACCCGATCGAATACGAAGGCACATTCCCGCTGCCCGAAGCCCAACTGGACCGGTTCCTGGTCAAGCTCTCGGTCGGCTACCCATCCCGCGAACAGGAAGAGGAAATTCTGCGCCGCCGCCGGGAACGCCAGATTGAAGAGGTGACACTCAAGCCTGTAATTGGGCTCGACGATCTGCTTGCCATGCGCCAGGCGATCGAAAACGTTCAGGTTCACCCCGATCTGGAGCGCTATATTGTCAGCCTGGTGAGCGAATCGCGCAAAGACCGGCGGGTGGCGGTGGGGGCCAGCCCGCGGGCCTCGCTGGCGCTGTTCAAGCTGGCCCGGGCCCACGCTGCCATCAACGGGCGCGACTATATTTTGCCAGACGACATCAAAATCTATGCCCAGCCGGTCTTTGTTCACCGTCTGATGCTGCAGCCCGAATTTTGGATGAAACAGCAGGTCGCCAATGATGTGATCGAAAGCATCCTGCGCAGCGTGGCTGTGCCGGTTCTGCCGGGGCAGGGCTCTGCCCCAGCCGGGCTTAAAGGCAGCTAACCTTGAGCCGTCTTGTCATTCTGGGTGTGGCGGTTTTCAGCCTGGTGATTCTGGGGCTGGCGGTCGTACGCGCCGAACTGCTGCTGATGGCGATCCCGCTGGCGGTTTATCTGCTGTCCAGCCTGTATTTTTCGCCCTGGCAGCCAAAGCTCGAAGTGAGCCGGCAGGTCAGCGCCACGCGGGTTGTCTCCGGCACGCTGGTTGAAGTCAGGTTATCCATCTTCAATCTCGGGGAGTCCATCGATCGGATCTGGCTGGAAGAGAAGCTGCCCGGCGGACTGGTCCTGGTGGAAGGCGAAACCCGGCTTTTGGACAGCCTGCCCTCCCGCCAAAGCCTGGAACTGAACTATACCGTGCGCGCCGAACGAGGTGTGTACGCTCTGCCAGTGGTTGAAGTGTATTACAGCGACCGGCTGGGTCTGGTGACCCGCCGCCTGAGCTATGAAACCCAGGACACCATCTCCGTTCTGCCCAAAACCCTGCGGCTGGCCCACCTGCCAATTCGCCCGCCCCTCACCCACGGGTTCAACGGCTCAATTCCGGCCCGGCGCGGCGGGCCGGGGGTGCTCTTCTTTGGGCTGCGCGATTATCAGCCCGGCGACGCCTTGCGCTGGGTCAACTGGCGCGCCAGCGCCCGCCAGGAAAACACGCTGGTCACCAACGAATTTCAACAGGAGAGCGCGGCCAATGTCGGTCTGATCCTGGATGCCCGCCAGGAAAGCTACCTGAGTGTGGGGCAGGAAAGCCTGTTTGAGCACGCCGCCAGCGCGGCCGCTTCGCTGGCAGAGGCTTTTCTGAATGCAGGCAACCGGGTGGGCCTGGTGCACTACGGGCGCTATATCAGCTGGACGCTGCCGGGTTACGGCAAGGTCCAGCGTGAACGGATCTTGAATGCCCTGGCCCAGGCCGCGCCGGGTGAAAGCCAGATTGACCGGCTGGAATACCTGCCGGCCCGCTTTGTGCCGCCCGGCTCACAGCTTGTGCTGGTCAGCCCGCTGCTGGAACGCGACCTGCCCACCCTGCTGCAGCTGCGGGCCCGGCGGTATGCTGTCCTGGTGATCAGCCCAGACCCGGTGGCTTTTGAAGCCAAGCGCCTGCCGAACACCCAAGAAGCGCACCAGGCGATCCGGATCGCCCGGCTGGAAAGACAGCTTGTCCTCCAGCCCCTGCGCGAGGCTGGCATCCAGTTGATGGATTGGGATGTTTCGATCCCCTTTGACCAGGCGATTCAAGCCATCACCCGCGGCGCAGGCCGCTTTTGGGCAGGCGGCCTATGATCAATTTTTTGTGGCTGATCAACCTGCTGAGCGCCCTGGCTCTGATTTCAGCCGGATTTCTGGGGGCTGGCGACTGGCGCTGGGCTTTAGGCGCTCTGGTTTCCGGCAGTCTGCTGGCTGGAGGCTTTTTTTGGAAGCGCTGGCTGGCGAACGCGGGCTTTTTCGGGCTGCTGGTATGCTGCATCTACGGTGCGCTGCTCCAATGGCCGGCCTGGCAGTTTGGCCTGGCGCTGATCTGTTCCCTGGCGGCCTGGGACCTGGTTTTCTTCGCCATTCGTCTGCGACCTTTTAAAGACGCCGCCGCCAGCCGCCTTCCTGGACGGCACGTGATGCAGCTAAGCCTGATCCTGGGTGGGGGAGCTGGTCTCAGTGTTTTGGCGTTGAACGGTCAGTTTGTGCTGGGGTTTGAAGCCGCCCTGCTCCTGGCAGTCATGGCGGCTGTGGGCCTGGCGCAGGTTATCCGTTTGCTGCGCGACCGGGATGAACCGCACGGGTAATCGGGTCATTGGGATTTCCCGTGATGGTGGGCTATATGTGGTGATAATTTTGGGCAAAGCCCAAAATTATCACCACATATATACCCTCTCACGGAGATTCCCAGAGAGCCGGGTAATCCTGGGAAGCATTCGTAAAAATTGAGGGGAATTACTCGCTGTCATAGCTGGCGTACAGCGCCAGCACCCGATCGGCATAAGAATAACCGACGTCCATCGGACCATAGGCGTGGAGCGCTTCGCGCCAGCTTTGGGTGCGCTCAAAGAGGTTTGCCAGCATCCGGACGCCGTATTCGATATTAAAGGCCGGGTCTTCCAGCTCGCTGCGGGTGGGGCGGTTGGCAAAGCAAGGCCCGTTGACACACTGAAAGCTGGCTGCCAGGCCGTCGCGCGGCATGACCTGCATCAGACCGGTGGCGCCGCTGTGGGAATAAGCCGTCGGGTTGCCCCCCGATTCGAACCAGATGACGGCGGCCACCAGGTTGGGCGCCAGGCCGTATAGATTGGCGTTTTGGGTGATCAGATCGCACCACTGGCGGACTTCGGCCGGAAAACTCTGGCTCACCCCGCAGTCGGAAGACGCAGATTCGGCCAGGCTGGCAGCAGCGGGTTCACCCTCCGGCAAAAGGCTGGCCAGGTCAGCAGAGGCAGCCTGGGCGGCTTGCCCGTCGCTGGCTCGGACGGTCTCCAGGTCAAACTGGCTGGCCAACCCCAGGCAGAGAAAGGTCAGAAAAAAGGCCATCCCGATCGCCGTGCGTAAAATCACGACAGTGATCGGCAGCCTGGGCGATAGCCTGGGCGGGTTAGATTTAGAACGTTTTGTGCGAGCCATTTGTTTTTCTCCTGGCCCAATTATAGCACATTTGTTCTAATTTAAAATTAAAAAGATGTTCTATCGTTACTTTTGGCAAGCCAAAAGTAACGATAGAACATCTAATTATCCTACAATCTCCTTAACTCTTCCGACCTGGCCATCGGTCAGGCGAACCTTGATGCCGTGGGGATGGACGGCAGAATTGGTGAGCAGCTCACGGACGATGCCTTCGGTCAGCTTGCCGCTGGCCTGGTCCTGTTTGAGCACAATCCGGACCCGCATCCCGGGTTTGATCTGGGCGCGTGGGATGGAGCTGCCAGGCATGGCTAAAAGCGCTCCGGCCGCAAAGGCGACGGGTCGAAGGCTGGCTTTTGGCCGTTGGCCAGTTCGGCCACAATCTGCCCGGTGCCTGGGCCCAGCGACAGGCCGAGCATGGCATGCCCGGTGGCAACGATCAGGTTGGGACAGCGGGCCGAAACGCCCAAGAGGGGCAGGCCGTCCGGGGTGGTCGGGCGCAGCCCGGCCCAGGTCTCCTGAATTTCAAATTTTTCATCCAGCTGGATATATTCACGGACTGCTTTTTCGATGCCGGCAATATGCCTGGGCTGGACACGGGTGTCCAAACCGCTCAATTCAAGCCGGCCGGTGAAGCGCAACAGATCGCCCAGCGGGGTGACCGCCACCCGGCGCTCGCCCAACAGCAGGGCCTGCTGAGGCATCTGGCGAGTGGCGCGCATGGTCAGGCTGTAGCCGCGCGCCGCCTGGACAGGCAGGTTCAGCCCCAGGCCGCGGGCCGCTTCCGGCGACCAGGCGCCGGCCGCCAGCACCACCTGAGCCGGCTGGTATTCCTGGGCCGCTGTGCGCACGGTTGTAATCCGGCCGGCCTGGGTTTCATAACCGCTCACACCGGCATCCTCCACCAGCTCTGCGCCCATCTGGCGCACCCGGGCAGCCAACTGCTGCAAAAAAACCGCCGGGTTCAGGCTGGCGTCGCCGGTGAAGTGCACGCCGCCGATCACATCTGCCAGGGCAGCCGGTTCACGCTGGTGAACAGCCGCCTGATCCAGCACTTCGGCGGGCATCCCGTTCTGGTGAAGCAGCTCGGCTTCATGTTTGCCGCCATCAAAGGCGGTCTGGGTCTTGTACAAAAAGAGCAAACCGGTCGGCCGGTAATGACAGTCGAACTTTTCAGCCGCCACCAGGTCAGCGAAATTTTGGGCGCTCAACAGCCCAAGGGCTTTCAGCGGTGGGATGGCGCGCTGCACATTGGCCTCCGAACAGGCCAGGGCAAACTGCCACAACCAGCTCAGGTAAGCCGGATCCAGGCTGATCCGCATGCCAAACGGGCTATTGGCCGGGTCCAGCATCCATTTCAGGGCCGTACCGATGATACCTGGCGCGGCCAGAGGCACAATATGGCTGGGAACAACATGCCCGGCGTTGCCCGCCGAGCTGCCGGCGGCTATTTTGGCCTGGTCCACCAGGGTCACGCTGCGCCCCGCTTTGAGCAAATAATAGGCCGCGTTCAGGCCGATCGAACCGCCGCCAACGATTAAGACATCTGTTTTTTTGGCCATAACACTCACTCCCCGCGGATCCCGTCGCCAAACGGATCGCGTTCATCCACCAGCAAAACGCCCTCGGCCATGACCCAGGCTTCGCCGGTAATGGTCGGGATGAGCTGCCCCTGCATGCGCTGAATACTGCCTTCAAAAATACTGCCAACCACGCTCTGCTGCCGCCAGACCTGCCCCTCGCGAATCAATCCATCCTCCAGCAGGCAGGCCAGTTTGGCGCTGGTGCCCGTCCCGCAGGGGGAACGGTCATACGCCTTACCCGGGCAGAGCACAAAACTGCGGCTGTCTGCATCCGGGGTGGCGGCAAACAGCTCGACATGGTCAATCTCAGCCCCATTCGCGCCGCGAATGCCCTGGGCCTCAAGCTGGGCCCGGACGCGCCAGGAGAAATCGGTCAGCTGCTCCAGGTTGGGAAGGGAGACATCCAGCCCGTGGTCGTGCACCAGGAAAAACCAATTGCCGCCCCAGGCCACATCGCCGTGAATGGTCTTGCCGTCCACCACCAGGGGAACATGCGCCAGGTGACGGTAAGCGGGGATATTGCGCACCGAAACCCGGTTCGGGTAGCCGGCCTGGGCGGGGTACAGGGTGGCTTCCACCACCCCCACCGGGGTTTCGATCCGGTGGAGCCCGGGTTGGATGCGGCCCTGGTACGCCAGTGAGGCCACCACCCCAATCGTGCCGTGCCCGCACATCCCCAGGTAACCGACGTTGTTAAAGAAAATCACGCCCCACTGGCAGGTCGGGTCGGCGGGCGGCACCAGCAGAGCGCCCACCAGCACATCCGAACCGCGCGGCTCGTTGAGCACCTGCGAGCGGAAGCTGTCGTGGTCCGCTCGCAGGCGGGCCAGCTTTTCAGCCACGCTGCCTGCGCCCAGGTCGGGCGCGCCCTGTTCCACCAGGCGGGTCGGCTCGCCGCCGGTGTGAGAATCGAGAAAAGGAATGCGCTTCATCTGGCCCTCCTCAGTCTATATTTTGGGCGCTGGCGAACAGGCGCTCAAATTCGGCGCGGTCGGCATCCAGCAGGGGCAGCAGCGGGCGGCGCGGTTTGCCCACCGGGATGCCCAGCAGTTCGCAGCCCAGTTTGACCTTCTGGGTGTAGCCGCCGCCTTCCATGTTGCGCAGCAGGGGCAGCAGTTTCTCCATCCGGGCCCGGGCCAGGACGAAATCGCCCGCCAGGGCCGCCTCCAGCACCTGGACATGCTGCTGCGGTGCGCACGAAGCCGCCCCACCGATCCAACTGGTGGTGCCCCACAGGAAATAGTCCAGGGCCTGGTCGTCCGAGCCGCAGATCATCTGGTAGCGCGCACCGTAGCGCAGGCGCATTTCATAGACCCGGCCCATTTCGCCGCTGGCTTCTTTGATCCCGATCACGTGCGGGTATTCCAGCAGGCCGTCCAACACATCAAAACTGACCTCGGTGCCCGCCCGCCAGGGGAAATTGTAGAGCACAATCGGGATATCGACGGCCTCAGCCACCGCCCGATAATGGGCCAGCAGTTCGCGCTGGTTGGGGCGGGAGTAGGGCGGCACAGCCACCATCAGGCCATCGTAGCCCATTTTGGCGGCAATTTCCGAGTAGCGGATGACGTCCCGGGTGGCGCCGGAATTGGTGCCGGCGATCAGGGTGGCCCGACCGGCGGTGTAGTCTTTGACGAACCGAAAAATCTCCAGCCGCTCGGCTTCGGAAAAAGCGTAGACTTCGCCAGTCGTGCCGCCTGGGACCAGGCCAACAACGCCTTTTTGTAAAACAAAATCGATCAACTGCTGCAAAACAGGATATTGGATCGCCTCATTCTCATCGAACGGCGTCACGATGGGGGCATACACACCTCTGAGCTGCATCATACATATCTCCTTATCAGATCAAGTTGTATCATCTCAACAAGTAGGGAAGTTGGTGGGGCGGGCCTGCCCCCCTCTTTATTGAGATAGTAGGGTCAATTCAAGTCACAAATGGCGCAGGTATGATTCCGGGTTCTGCAAAAAGGCCCGGGTAAGCTGGACATGCTCCAGGTCGTTGTAGGCCACCGGGTGGATCTGCTCGCCGTCAAAACTCAGGATCACCGCGCCCGGATAGGCCATCAAGATCGGCGAATGGGTAGCGATGATGAACTGCGCTTTTTGTTCCACCATTTGCTTTAGCATGGAAATCAATGCCAGCTGGCGCACCGGCGAGAGCGGCGCTTCGGGCTCATCCAGCAGGTATAAGCCCTCAGGCACAAAGCGGGCCTGGAACAGTTTCAGGAATGACTCGCCGTGCGAAGCATGTTCGAGACCGCTGCCGTAGCGCTGCTGCATGTCGCCCAATTCGTGCCGGTAGGGCATTTTGGCCAGGTTAATGGCGTAGGCAGAGCGGCCCTGATACTCGCTGTCCACCGTGCGCAGATCCTGTTCAAACTCCGATTTCATCTGAGACAGGCGGCGGGCGTAGCCAAAAAAATCTTCGGCGCGCAGGAAGAAACCGCGGTGGTTGCGTTTGCTCCAGGCCAGGCGCATCTTGTCGGCCAGGCGGCGGGCGGGCTCCAGGGAGGCATCCCGCTGGACGCCCTCACTGCCGATCGCCGGCAGGCCGCAGGCGCAGGCCAGCGCTTCGAGCAGGGTGGATTTACCCGACCCATTTTCACCGACCAGAAATGTGACCGGCGCTTCAAAAGCCAGGGTCCCCAGGCGGTTGATCACCGCCAGATTAAATGGGTATGCCAGCCCGGGCGTTGGCCCGGGCATTTGCCCAGGCTGCGTCTGAACCGGCGGCTGCAGGGTCAGCGAGCGCAGCAAAAGCGGGGTGTCCATTGGCATGGCACGAGCTGGCATGGATCGTTAATCTTTTGGCCTGGCGAACCCTAGGCCAGCGCTTCAGTCGGCCAGGGAACCTGGGGCGAGGCGTAGAACTTAAGCCCCAGGGCCGCAAAGCGCGGGCTGTGTTCGGCCAGACGCAGGCGGTAGTCTTCCCACTGGCGCAGCGCCTGGGGCGTCCAGCTCACTTCGGCCAGACCGGGCAGGCGCGGGAAAACCAAATATTCAATGTCCTGCTGGGTGTGGAGCGTTTCAGCCCAGAGGGGCGCCTCAACGCCTTCTACCTGGGTTTCTCCAATGCCTTCGATGACTTTGGCCGGGTCCCAGTTGTAAGCATCCTGGACCTCGATATAGGCAGCCCAG
>Ga0268298_10004912_pt1 | contig 12779 bp, 8 predicted proteins | sample WWTPWeurt_MetaG_FD_194462 | JGI IMG/M metagenome (GOLD analysis project Ga0268298, IMG submission 194462) | Activated sludge microbial communities from WWTP in Nijmegen, Gelderland, Netherland - WWTP Weurt | ecosystem: Engineered > WWTP > Aerobic digester > Activated sludge | place: Netherlands...
CGGGCGCCCGGCGCAAGCGAGACCTGCCGGCAAAGTTCGGCGGGCAACACTACTTGTCGCTTGCCGGAAAGAATCATGGTGGTCATGGCGGGCTCCCGAAGTTTCAATTGCGCCAGTGTAAGCCAATTACCAGCGTCGTTCAACTGCGTTCAACGACTGGGGTCGATGCTTTGCGCCAAGCTGCCTCAGCGTTGCCCGCCATCGAACACCTGCCGCCACAACTCCCGCACCGCCGTGACGCGGTCGCCGACTTCTTCCGGGGACACCCGCGCCTTGGTGCCGTTCAGCCGCAATCCATGCTGCATGCGGCGGTAATCACGGTAGGCGTTGCGCACGGTCTCGGCCAGGTCGCCGGGGATCAGGCCGGCGTCGGCGGCCATTTTCAGCAGGGCGATGTTGCCCTTGTTGCCGGTGAGTTCGGGATGGACATGCGCATGGCCGAGCACCAGGTACTGCACTATGAATTCGACATCGACCAGGCCGCCGGGGTCGTGCTTGAGGTCGAACACGGTTTCGCGCAGGTCGCCGCGCGTGGCGTGGCTGTCCATCATCTTCTGCCGCATTTCGACGATGTCGGCGCGCAGCTTGGCCAGGTCGCGCTGCTGGCACAGCACCTCGCAGCGGATCTTCTCGAAGGCCTCGCCCACCGCCGTATCGCCGGCGGAAAAGCGGGCGCGCGTCAGCGCCTGGTGTTCCCAGACCCAGGCGGATTCGAGCTGGTACTTGCGGAAGGATTCCATCGAGCTGACGACGAGGCCCGAATCGCCGTTGGGCCGCAGCCGCAGGTCGGTCTCGAACAGCTGCCCGGCGGCGGTCTGCGCCGAAAGCCAGGTGTTGAGGCGCGTGCCGAGGCGCGCATAGTTTTCGCCGGCTTCCGGCGCCGGGTCGTCGAAGAGGAAGACCAGGTCGAGGTCGGAGGCGAAGCCGAGTTCCTTGCCGCCAAGTTTGCCGTAGCTGATGACGGCGAATTTCGGCGTCTCGACGTGGCGCTTCGGCATCTTCAGCCAGGCGCGGCCGATGGCGGCGTCGAGCAGGATGTCGGCGAGTTCGGAAAGGTGATCAGCCAGCCTCTCGACCGTGTAGAGGCCGGCCACGTCCTGCGCCAGCAGGCGGAAGACCTGGGCGTGGTGGGTCTCGCGCAGCAGGTCCATCTGCCGCTCGGTGTCCGGCTCCAGCTCATCCAGCCGGGCCGCGAGCTGCTCGCGCACGCCGCTCCAGTCGGGCAGCACGTCGAGCAGGCGCGGGTCGAGCAGTTCGTCGAGCAGGATGGGGTGGCGCTGCAGGTAGTCGGCGGCCCAGCTCGAACTGCTGACCAGTTCCGCCACCTTGCGCAGCGCCTGGGGATACTGCTGCAGCAGGGCGAGGTAGGCGGCGCGGCGCGAGATCGATTCGAGCAGGTCGAGGCTGCGCAAGAGCGTCGCGTCGGGATTGGGCATCTCGGCCGCGGCCTGGATCAACTGCGGCACCAGGGCATCGAAGCGCTCGCGGATGCTCGCCGCGAGTTGCTGGTAGCGGGGCCCCTCGCGCAGGGCGGCGACACGCGCCGCCGCCTCGCGCGGCTGCCGGTAGCCGAGCTTGGCGAATTCCTCACCCTGGTCCTCGCCGCCGGCGCCGCGCCACATGCCCGCGTGCTTGTGCTCGCCGCGATTGGGGTCGGCGAAGACGGCCTCGAAATGGCGCGCCACCGCCGCGCGATGGTCGTCGAGTTCGGCCAGCAGGCCGTCGAAGGAGCCATAGCCCATGGCGCGGGCGATGATGGCGCGATCGGCGTCGCCTGTCGGCAGCATGTGGGTCTGGGCGTCGTCGAGGTATTGCAGGCGGTGTTCGACGCGACGCAGGAAGTCGTAGGCCGCGGAAAGTTCGGCCACCGCCTCGGCGGCGAGCAGGCCGTTGTCCGCCAGGCGCCGCAGCACCTGCAGCGTCGGCTTGATCTGCAGCGCCGGATCGCGCCCGCCGCGTATCAGCTGGAACACCTGGGCGATGAACTCGATTTCGCGGATGCCGCCGGGACCGAGCTTGACGTTGTCGGCCTTGTCCTTCTTCGCCACCTCCTGGCGGATCTGCGCGTGCAGCTCGCGCATGGCGTTGATGGCGCCGAAATCGAGGTACTTGCGGAAGACGAAGGGCCGGCGGATCGCCTCCAGCTCTTCGTGGCGCCCGCCGGTCAGCGGCCGCGCCTTGATCCAGGCGTAGCGCTCCCACTCGCGGCCCTGGGTGACGAAGTAGTTTTCCAGCATGTCGAAGGAGCAGACCAGCGGGCCGGAATCGCCGTTGGGCCGCAGGCGCATGTCGACGCGGAACACCTGGCCGTCCTCGGTCACGTCGGCGATGGCGTTGATCAGCGCGCGCCCGAGGCGTGTGAAGTACTCGAAGTTGGAAATCGATTTTGTGCCATCAGTGTCGCCATCCTCGGGATAGACGAAGATCAGGTCGATGTCGGAAGAAACATTGAGTTCGCGCCCGCCCAGCTTGCCCATGCCGATCACGATCAGTTCCTGTGCCCGACCGTCGGCACCGCGCGGGGTGCCGTAGCGTTCGGCAAGCCCCTTGCCGATCACCTCTACCGCCCTGGCCACCGCCAGCTCGGCGATCAGCGTCATGCACTCGACGACTTCGCCCAGCGGCGCCAGGCCGGCCAGATCGCGCGTGGCGATGCGGGCATAGGCGCGCTGTTTCAAGCGGCGCAGCACCGCCTTGAGGTCGGCTTCGCCGGCAGGCTGTGCGGCAAGCCATGACGACAAGTCTTCCCGCGTCAGCGGCTGATCCAGAGCGGCTTCGACCTCGGCCACCAGGGCCGGTTTGGCGGCCAGCAAACGCCCAAGGTAACGGGATGTTTCGGGAATATCGGCGAGGGAGGGCATCGGTTAGAATTTGATGGTTCAGCGCTGGATTTGTCCATTTTAGCGTGCGCCATGGCGCACCCCCTACGAGGCTCTCGCCCCATTACTCCACGGTTGTTTTCCCGCCTGCGCCAGTTGCCCCGAACCCATCCCCGGCTCGGCCTCCTGTTGCGCGTGTCCGCCTGGGCGGCAACGCTGGGCTATTTCGCCTTCGCACTGCTGCTGCTCGCCCTGCGCTACGCGATCCTGCCCCAGATCGAAAGCTACCGCGGCGATATCGAGCAGATGATCGGCACGGCGATCAATCGCCCGGTCGGCATCCGCAGGATAGAGACGCATTGGGCCGGCCTGCGTCCCGCGCTGACGCTGGAGGGATTCGAGATCCGCGACACCAGCGGTCGTCCCGCACTGGGTTTCGACGAGGTCGAGGCGGAATTGTCCTGGAGTTCGCTGTGGCATTTCCAGCTGCGCCTGGCCCGCCTGGAGCTCAACGCCCCGATACTGTCGCTGCGTCGCGACCGCGAGGGCAGGATCTTCGCCGCCGGGCTGGAAATCACCCCGGATCCGGCGACCGACGAGGAATTTGCCGACTGGCTGCTGGTCCAGGACAGCGTCATCGTGCGCGATGCCGCCATCACCTGGCAGGACGATTTGCGCCGGGCGCCGCCGCTGGAATTGAAGCACCTGAACTTCCAGCTCGACAACAGCTTCGGCCGCCATCGTTTCGGTCTTACCGCCGACCCGCCGCGACAGCTTGCCGCGCGCATCGACATCCGCGGCAACTTCAAGGGCCGCGACTTCGATCAGCTCGAGGCCTGGAAGGGCGAGGCCTACGCCGAACTCGACTACGCCGACCTCGCCGTGTGGAAGCACTGGGTCGATTATCCCGTCAATCTGCCGCAGGGCAGCGGGGCACTACGGATCTGGCTTGGTTTTGCCGGCAAGCAGCTGCAGACCGCGACCGCCGATGTGCGCCTGGCCGATGTGCGCCTGCAGCTGCGCCGCGACCTGCCGGAGCTGGACATGGTCAGGCTGGAAGGTCGCATCGCCGGGCGTCGCATCGAGCAGGGTTTCGATGTCGAGCTGAAGCGCCTGACCATGGCGACGCGCGACGGCGTCGACCTGGCCCCGCTCGACCTGAAGCTGGCCTGGCAGGACGCCGTGGCCGACCGGCCACCCCAGGGCCGCGCCAGCGCCAACGGACTCGACCTCGCCAGCATGGCGAACCTCGCGGCGCATCTGCCTTTCGACAACGCCACCCGCGACCGTCTGGCCCGGCATGCGCCGCGCGGTCGCGTCTATGACCTGAAACTGGAGTGGAAAGGCTCCCGGGAGAACCCCAAAGGCTTGCAGACCTGGTCCGTCTCCAGCCGCTTTGAAGGCCTCGGCCTGACCGCCCTCGGCCCCATCCCCGGCATGTCCGGCATCAACGGCCGCGTCGATGGCAGCGAAAAGGGCGGCAGCGTGCAGCTCAACGGGCAGCGCGCCGCGGTCGAACTGCCGACGGTATTCGCCGACCCGACGCTGGACGTGGAAGCCTTCGCCGCCGACCTCGCCTGGACCTCCGGCGCCGACGGCACACAGGTCAGGATCAACGAGGTCACCTTCCATAACAAGGATGCCGCCGGTGATGTGAAAGGCGTCTGGCGCTCGCTTCCCGAAGGGCCGGGCGCGCTCGACCTGCACGCCCGCCTGACGCGCGGCAGCGGCAATGCCGCCTGGCGCTACATGCCGCTCGCGGTGAGCACGGAAGTGCGCGACTGGCTGCGTACGTCGATCAGCGGCGGCAAGGCCACGGATACGACCCTGACGCTGCGCGGCGACCTGCGGCAGTTTCCCTTTCGTGACGGCAAGGGCGGTATTTTCGAGGTACGCGGCAAGTTCCACGACACCAACCTGCGCTACGCCGATGACTGGCCCGAAATCACCAATATCGAGGGCGAACTGCTGTTTTCCGGCCAGCGCATGCTGATCACCGGCAAGAGCGGCAGGATCTTCGGCGTCGGCGTGCGCGACGTCCGCGCCGAGATCGCCGACATCGAGCAACCCGAGGAGCTGCTGACCGTAAGCGGCAATGCGGCCGGGGCGACGAATGAATTCCTGCGCTTCATCGAGTCCAGCGCCCTCGGCGAGCGCATCGATCATTTCACCCGGGACATGCAGGCCGAGGGCACCGGTACGCTCGACCTCAAGCTCAGCCTGCCCTTGCGCAAGATGCACAACTCGAAGGTCGATGGCGTCTATCGCTTCGAAGCCAACCGGCTGACCGTCGGCAGCGACTTCCCGCCGATCGGCGACCTGCGCGGCAGCATGCGTTTCTCGGCCGACCAGATCGAGGCGCGCAACATTCGCGGCGTGATGCTGGGCGCGCCCCTCAGCGTCGACGTCAGGACCGCAAGCGACGGCGGCGTCCAGATCAATGCCGCCGGCGAATACAGCGTCGCCGCGCTGCGGCGACAGATGTCCCATTCCGCCGTGCTGGACCACCTGTCGGGCGCGGCGAAATGGACGGGCAGCGTGCTGGTCAAGGATAAATCGGCGGAGGTGAAGCTGAGTTCGAACCTGGTCGGACTTACCTCCAGCCTGCCCGAGCCCTTCAACAAATCGGCCGCGGATGTGATGCCCCTGAATTTCGAACGCAGGCTGCTGCCCGCCGCCGCACCCGCCAGGGTGCCTGCCAGGGCAGCGGCCGGCCCGGCGCAAACGGCGGCCCCCGCCCCGACCCAGGACACGCTCAACGTCAGCATCGGTCGCGCCTGGCGCCTGCAGCTGGTGCGCCGCATCGACAGCACGCCGCCGGCCATTGTGCGCGGCGTGGTCGCGATGGGCGACATCAGTCCGGCCATGCCGGACCGCGGCCTGCTGTTTGCCGTCGCCCTGCCCCGCATCGATGTCAACGCATGGGGAAAATTCTGGCCGAATCAAGGTGACGGCAGCGACCAGGCCGCGGCGCTGCTGCCAACCCTGCCCGCATTGATGTTCGATTTGCGCACTGCCGAACTCGCGGTACACGGCCGCAGCTTCCACGACGTTCGCATCAACGGCAGCCATCCCGAAGGTGCCAGCAGCACCCGTTTCGACCTGCAGAGCCGGGAACTGGCCGGCAACTTCGAGTGGGACGCCGCTGCCGGCGGCAAACTGACCGGCCGCATCGGCCAGTTCGCGATCCCGGAAGCGGCCGCCACGCCGGCGGCCTTGCAGGCCAAGGCCAGCGAAGTCCTCGACCGCTTCCCCGCCCTCGATATCACCATCGACCAGCTCTCGTTCAAGGAGCGGCAGTTGGGCACCGTGCGCATTGCGGCGGAGAACAAGGACGGCTACTGGAACACGCGGGTCGACGCGAAGAACGAGGATGGCGCGCTGGAGTCCACCGGCCGCTGGCGGCTCAGCGCCACCCAGCCGGATACCCGCATCGAGTTCAAGCTCAGCGCCAAGAGCATCGAAAAGTTCCTGGCGCGCGCCGGCTACCCGGACACGGTGCGACGCGGCAGCGCCAATCTGACCGGCAACCTGTCCTGGAACGGAACGCCGTTCAGCATCGGCTATCCGACGCTCGCCGGCAACCTCAGGCTCGATGCGGCAAACGGCCAGTTCGTCAAACTCGAACCCGGCGTCGGCCGCCTGCTGGGCGTCCTCAGCCTGCAATCCCTGCCGCGCCGCATCACCCTCGATTTTCGTGACGTCTTCAGCGAGGGCTTCGCCTTCGACAGCATCACCGGCCAGGTTGCCGTGGCGCGCGGCGTCATGGATACCCGGGACCTGCAGATCCAGGGGCCGTCGGCGAAGGTGCTGATGAGCGGGACGGTCGATCTTGCCGGCGAAACGCAGGACCTCAAGGTTCGCGTGCAGCCGGCCGTCGGCGACACGGTCGCCATCGGCGCGATGATCGCCAACCCGGTCGCCGGCGCGGTGGTCTGGGCGGCGCAGAAAATTCTGAAGGATCCGATCGACCAGGCCTTCGCCTTCGAATACGCCGTGACGGGAAGCTGGGATGATCCGAAAGTGGAGAAGCTCGGCCAGCCGCCCAAGGCCGCGGAGGAAAAGAAATGAAGATCGCCGCCGTGCAGATGATTTCCGGCCCCGACGTGGTGCCCAATCTCGCCGCTGCCGGCCGGCTGGTTGCCGAGGCCGCGGCGGCGGGGGCGCAACTGGTGGCTCTGCCGGAGTACTTTCCCCTGATCGGCGCCACCGACGTCGACCGGCTCGCGGCACGCGAGCAAGAGGGTCAGGGACCGATCCAGGATTTCCTGGCGGCAACTGCGCGCCGGCACGGCATCTGGCTGGTCGGCGGTTCGATTCCGCTTCTGGCCAGGGACCCCGGCAAGCTGCGCAACGGCTGCCTGGTTTTCGACCCGCAGGGAACGCGCGTGGCGCGCTACGACAAGATCCACCTGTTCGGCTTCAAAAGGGGAGAAGAGTCCTACGACGAAGCGGCCACCATCGAGCGCGGCGATCAGATCGTGGCCTTCGACTCGCCGCTGGGGCGCGTCGGCATCACCATCTGCTATGACCTGCGTTTCCCGGAACTCTTCCGCGCCATGGGCGATGTCGATTTGCTGGTGCTGCCCGCCGCCTTCACCGAAACCACCGGCCGCGCGCACTGGGAAATCCTGCTGCGCGCCCGCGCCATCGAGAACCAGTGTTATGTCCTGGCGGCAGCGCAGGGTGGCCGCCACCCCAACGGGCGCATGACCCACGGCAACAGCATGGTCATCGATCCCTGGGGTGAAGTGCTGGCGCGCATGGACAAGGGTGAAGGCGTGGTGCTCGCCGAACTCGACCGGCAACGGCTGGTCGACACCAGAAGCAGCCTGCCCGCCCTGAAACACCGCATACTGTAGGCCTTCAAAGGACCCACGCATGAACGCTCCCGCCAACGCCATTCCCCACTTCGATATCGCCGAACAAACCCTGCTCGAGCCCCACGGCCTGGCGCCGCACCAGCTCGAACGCGTATTCGGCCGCGTGTTCGGCAACCAGGTCGATTTTGCCGACCTGTATTTCCAGTACGCCCGCTCCGAGGCATGGAGCCTGGAAGAAGGCATCGTCAAGTCGGGCAGCTTCAACATCGAACAAGGCGTGGGCGTGCGCGCGCTGTCGGGTGAAAAGACCGCCTTTGCCTATTCCGATGACATCAGTCTGGCGGCACTGCAAGCCGCCGCCGATACCACCCGCGCGATTGCCGCCGCCGGCTCCCGGCGTCTGGCGCCGCTATTGCAGCGACAAAAGCCGACGCCGGCTCTATACGCCGCAAACGATCCGATCGCCTCTCTCGACGATGCCGCCAAGGTGAAACTGCTGGAACGCCTCGAAGCCATGGCGCGCGCCGCCGACTCGCGGGTCAGGGAAGTCATGGCCCACATCGCCGGCACCTGGGAAGTGGTCCTGGTGGCGCGCTCCGACGGCCGCATGGCGGCCGACGTGCGGCCGCTGGTGCGCGTTTCGATCACCGTGATCATGCAGGACGGGGTTGGCACCGGACGGCGGCGCGAACAGGGTTCATCCGGCGGCGGCGGACGCTTTGACTATGCCTACTTCACCGACGCCGTGCTGCAGGACTATGCAAAACGTGCCGTGCATCAGGCCAGCGTCAACCTCGCCGCCAGGCCCGCCCCGGCCGGCGAAATGACCGTGGTGCTGGGCCCCGGCTGGCCCGGCATCCTGCTGCACGAAGCCGTCGGCCATGGACTCGAAGGCGACTTCAACCGCAAGGGCAGTTCGACCTTCGCCGGCCGCATCGGCCAGCGTGTCGCGGCAAAAGGCGTCACCGTGGTCGATGACGGCACCCTCGTCGACCGCCGCGGCTCGCTGACCATCGACGACGAAGGCAACCCGACGCAACGCACGGTGCTGATCGAAGACGGCATTCTCGTCGGCTACCTGCAGGACACGCTGAATGCGCGCCTGATGGGCGCCCCGGTCACCGGCAACGGCCGCCGCGAATCCTTCGCCCACCTGCCGCTGCCGCGCATGACCAACACCGCGATGATGAATGGCAGCCACGATCCGCAGGAAATCATCAAGTCGGTGAAGAAAGGCGTTTACGCCGCCAACTTCGGCGGCGGCCAGGTAGACATCACCAGCGGCAAGTTTGTCTTTTCGACGGCCGAGGCCTACCTGATCGAAAACGGCAGGATCACCACGCCGGTTAGGGGCGCCACGCTGATCGGCAGCGGCCCCGAAGCCATGATGCGCGTCTCGATGATCGGCAATGACATGGCGCTCGATTCGGGCGTCGGCACCTGCGGCAAGGAAGGCCAGAGCGTGCCGGTCGGCGTCGGCCAGCCGACGCTGCGCATCGATGGCCTGACGGTAGGCGGGACCGGCTGAAGTCCGGCTCAGGCCGCCGCTTCCACCCGGTCGCGGCCGCCTTCCTTGGCGCGTCGCAGCGCCGCATCGGCGCGCGCGAGCAGATCCTCGAGCTCCTCGCCCGGCGCCATCCGGGCCACGCCGCAACTGAGCGTCACGCCCTCGTCCGTCTGCAAGCCGCTGCCGATCGCCACCAGTTCGCGCAGGCGCTCTGCAATCGACAGGGCATCTTCCAGGTCGGCCTCCGGCAGCAGGACCGCGAACGCCTGGCCGCCATGGCGGGCAACCAGGTCCCATGCACGCAAGCCGTCGGCCAGTCGGTGCGCCATGCGCCGCAATACGGCATCGCCGGCGAGATAGCCGAACCGGGCGTTGAAGTCGCGGAACAGGTCGATGTCGGCAATCACCAGGCACAAGGGCTTTTCATCCCTCGCGCAGCGCGCCATGGCGCGTGGAAAGGCCTCCAGCAGCCAGCGCCGGTTGTGGATCCCGGTGAGGGCGTCGACGCTTCCCTCCTCCTCGAATTCCAGGCTGCGCTCCTGCATGGCCACCAGCGCCTGGTTGCCTTGGCGCACACGGCCGCTGATGATCGCCAGCAGGTTGCGCGCCACGCCGTGGGAGCAATCCACCAGGGACCAGACCACCTCGTGCGGAATCGCCAGCACTTCGCTGTCCTGCGCCGCCAGCACCAGGGCCGAAGCCGGCTGGCCGTCGAGCAGCGACATCTCGCCGACACAATCGCCGCCGACCAGCACGGCCTGTGCCGGCATGTCGCGGCCCTGCAGGTAGACCCGAAACTCCCCGCCGAGGATCAGGTAGAGGTGGCCGTTGGCGGCGTCCGCCTCGAGCAGGTGGTCGCCGCGCTCCAGTTTCCGTCGCTCGCAGCCCTCGAACAGGTGCTCCACGCTTTCGAGGCCGACCTTGGCAAACAACTTGGAATGTTGCAGATGCTCGCGCAGCACGCTGTCCATTGTTTTTCCAGTCATGCGAGGTTGGGGGAACCCACAGGATAAATCAAATCGGCGGACGCTTCACGTCACGGTCAAGCCTTCTCGGCGAAGTCGTAACCCAGGTCCGTTACCTCGCGCCGCATCAGTTCCATGGCGGCGGGAACCTGTTCCGGCGCGCCGCGCACCCCCAGTTCGACATGGTGTCCGACGTCGGCCGAACCGAGGAAGGGCAGGCTGAACACCTTGAGTCCGGGATACTCGGCCTCGATTTTCAGCATCAGCGGCGTCAACTTGCTCTCGATGCCTTTCCAGACCAGGATCGCGGCTTCCGCCGACGGCCGCCGGTTGAAGCGGTCGGCATAACAGGTATCGAGCACCCATTCGATCATCGGCCAGGCCATTTGCGGAAAACCCGGCACGAAGTGGTGGTCGCCCCGGGAAAATCCCGGAATGCGGTTGTAGGGGTTGGGGATGATGCGGCTGCCGGCGGGGAAGCGCCCCATGTCGAGCGCATAGTCGGTCACCTCGCGGCCGATCTCGGCATAGCGGGTACGAATCTCGCGCTCCGCATCCGGATGCAGGACGAGCTCGACGCCCGCCGCCGCGGCAGCCGCCTGTCGGGTGTGGTCGTCCGGCGTGTTGCCGATGCCGCCGCAACTGAAGACGATGTCGCCACCGGCGAAGCTGCGACGCAGGACGTCCGCCAGGCGCTCGCGATTGTCGCCGTGATACAGCGCCCAGTCGAGCGTCAGCCCGCGCGCGGCGAGCAGCTCGACGATTTTGGCGAAATGCTTGTCCTGACGACGGCCGAGCGTAATCTCGTCGCCGATGATGATCGCGCCGATGCCGTTCATGGCTGCCCGCCGGGCCGCCCCAAGGCAGCCTCTTCAAGACCCTGCGAGCGCAGCGAGCCGTAGTCACCCCTTTTCCTGGAAAAGGGGATGGGGGATATGTCGTTCAAATCACCACTCATAAAACCACGCCTCCTTCCTGACGCCGGCGGCGCAGGGCCGCCAGTCCGAGATGCACGAAAACCAGCGCCGCAAATGCCGGCGCCAGCAGGTTGAGCAGCGGCACATAGGCGGCGGCGGCCGTTGCCAGCCCCGCCATGTAGAAATTCCTGCCATCTTCGCGCACCATAAGTTGCATTTCGCCGGGGGTCGCGTGTTCGGCCAGGGCATCGAAGCGGAAGGCGCGCTGATTCAGCCAGGCGCTCCAGAGCAGCGGCAAAACCAGCAAGGCGCCGGGTAACAGCAGCAGGGGCAGCATCGCCAGGCTGCCGATGAGGAAAATCGCCCCGGCGCCGAGCGTGTTGCCCAGGCTGCCCCAGAACACGTTCTCGCCATGGCGCCCGAGATCCGGATAATCGTGCGCCGCCACCAGATTGATCAACAGCGGCAGGGCAAACACGGCCACCAGCAGGATGGCCGTGATGTAGGTCAGCGCGGCGAAGGCTGCCAGCAGCAGGAACACCGCCGCCCATTGCGCCACCCACTCCCAGCCTGCCCAGGGCAACCCCGGCACGATGCGCTCCATCAGCGCGACGCCATGCGCCCATGCCGCGAATCCGATGGCGGTCCACAGCAGCAGCGCCGCCAGCGGCGGCCACAGCGCATGCCAGAGCACCGCGGGCCGCGTCAGGTCGCGCAGCGCCTTCGACAAGGCCGCAAAAACTTCAAGCATCATCATCCTTCACCGGTCCGGTTCATCCATGTCGCCGACTATCCCACATCTTCTGCAGGCGCTTCACCGAGACCGGCGAAGATGTCTTCAGTTCCTGCGCGAACAGGGCAACGCGCAATTCTTCTAGCAGCCAGCGGAACTCGTCGAGGAAGGCATCATTCTGCTGGCCGGATTTCAGCATCGCATTGCGCTCGCGTTCCCAGGGTTTGCCCAAACCTTGCCAGTCAGCCATCAGGCGCGTGTCGCGCGCCGGGTCGCTGCGCGCCTTTTCCAGGCGCAGGCTGATCGCCTTGAGGTAACGCGGATAGTGCTGCAAGCGCTCGAAGGGCGTCGCGGTAATGAACCTTTTGGGCATCAGTTCGGCCAGCTGCGCGGCGATGTCGGCGCAGGCCTGCGGAAACGCCTTCTGCTGCGACGCAAGTTTCTTCGCCAGCGTCGCGTGTTCGGCCAGGATGCCGCCGAGCAGGCGCAGGATCTCCTGCGCCACCAGCAGGATGCGGCCTCGTGCCGCTTCGCGCCGTGTCGCGAACGCCGACTCTTCGACGGGCAGCGGGTCCATCAAGCAGGTGCGCTCCAGCGTCACGGCGACCAGCTGTTCGCGCAACTCCTTCTCCGTGCCCAGCGAAATGAATTGCAGGGCGAGCTCGCGCAAACCTGGCAGCTTCTCGATGGCCTTGACCTGGGCGGCGAGCTGCAGGGCGAACAGCCGCGCCATGCCGCGGCGATGCTCGGCGCGGGCCTTTTCCTCGGTATCGAAGGCGGTCAGGCGCACGCTCTCGCCCATGTCGACCAGCGCCGGGAATCCCACCGTGGTGCCGGCGCCGACTTTCACTTCCATCAATTCGGGCAACGCGCCGAAGGTCCAGGCGGTGAAGCCCGGCGCATCGCCCATTTTTACATTGGCCGCCTCGTGCTGCACCTCGGCCGCGGCATAGGCCTGCTCGACACGGTCGCGATACTCGGCGCGCAGTTCGGCCAGGTTGCGCGAAATCGCCAG
>Ga0268298_10004913_pt1 | contig 12779 bp, 10 predicted proteins | sample WWTPWeurt_MetaG_FD_194462 | JGI IMG/M metagenome (GOLD analysis project Ga0268298, IMG submission 194462) | Activated sludge microbial communities from WWTP in Nijmegen, Gelderland, Netherland - WWTP Weurt | ecosystem: Engineered > WWTP > Aerobic digester > Activated sludge | place...
TGGACACCACCGCGCGCTTCGCGAACCCGCGCCGCGTCGAGGGCCCGGCGGTCGACGCCGTCGGTGACCTCGCGGGCACCGTCGCGCTGGCCGGCTTGCCCGCCGGTCAGACGATCGTCTACCGCGTGGTGTTCGAGGACGGCCGCGATCGCAGCGCGCCTGCGGTGGGCCGCTTCGTCACGCCGCCGCCGGCCGGCACCACGTGGCGGTTCGCCTGGTCGGGCGACACCTGCGGCCAGGGCTGGGGCCGCAACCCCGAGTTCGGAGGGCTGCGCATCTTCGACGCGATCCGCGCCGCGGCGCCGCGGTTCTTCCTGAACTCGGGCGATCTGATCTACGGCGACAACCCGATCTTGCCGGCGGTGACGCTGCCCGACGGTCGGGGGTGGCACAACACGACCGACGAGATCCTGGCCCGGGTCGCGGAGACGCTCGCCGACTTCCGCCACCGCTTCGCCTACAACCTCGACGACGACCACCTGCGCGCGCTGTACGCCGAGTGCGCGCAGGTCGTGCAGTGGGACGATCACGAGACCCACAACAACTGGTACCCGGGGCAGACGCTCGCCGACGAGCGCTACCGCGAGCGCGACGCATCGACGTTGGCCGCGCGCGCGCGCCAGGCGCTGTTCGACTACACGCCGATCCGCCGCGGGCCGGCGGGCGCCGCGTCGCCGATCCAGCGCGTGCTGCGCTACGGCCCCGACGTCGACCTGTTCGTGCTCGACCTGCGCAGCTTCCGCACGCCGAACGACGCCAACGACCGCGACGTCGACGGCGCGGTCATGCTCGGCGGCGCGCAGGCGCGGTGGCTGGTCGACGCGCTGGCGAGCTCGCGCGCGACCTGGAAGATCGTCGCCAGCGATCAGCCGCTGGGCGTGATCATCCCCGACGGCGACGACCCGCACCCGCCGCAGGAGGGCTGGGGGCAGGGCGCGGGGCCGCCGCGCGGGCGCGAGCGCGAGCTGGCGTGGGTGCTGCGCGAGCTGCACCGCCGCGGCGTGGCCGACGTGGTGTGGCTGACCGCCGACGTGCACTACGCGGCCGCGCACCACTTCGATCCGGCGCGCGGCACCGCCGGCGAGTTCACGCCGTTCTGGGAGTTCATCGCCGGGCCGCTCCACGCCGGCACGTTCGGCCCCAACCCGCTCGACCCGACGTTCGGCCCCGAGGCCCGCTTCGTCTGGGCGCCGCCCCCGGGCACCGGCAACCTGTCGCCCTTGGATGGCCTGCAGAGCTTTGGCACCGTCGAGGTCGACGGCGCCAGCCGGGCGCTGACGGTGCGGCTGCACGGCCCGGCCGGCGAGGAGAAGTTCGCCGTGACCTTGCCGCCGACCGGGCGGTGATTTCCGTAGCTACCCCCTTGCGAGCCGGCCCGCGACCGTCTAGGTTCCGCCGCCGTAGGCGGGGTAGCTCAGGGGTAGAGCAGGGGTCTCATAAGCCCTTGGTCGGCAGTTCAAATCTGCCCCCCGCCACCATGGGGCCAACCGGCCCGCGTCCTCGAGGTGTCTCGCCTCGGTCCGGATGCTACCGTCTGTTTCTACTCGGGGATCGTCTAATGGCAGGACAGCAGCCTTTGGAGCTGCTCATCAAGGTTCGAATCCTTGTCCCCGAACGTGTTGATGGGAGGGTTTCTCGCGAAACCCTCCCCCGGCGGGGTCATGCCCCCGCCGGGTCCCCTACCCAAGACGGCTGTCCGCGGGCCTCCCGGGAGACGCGTGGCGGTGGGGCGGGTTGTGCGGCGTGAACCTGAGGTGGCGGTGGGGCGGGTTGTGCGGCGTGAACCTGAGGCGGCGGCGGTGGCGACGGGGGCGACATGGTTGTGGTGGCACGTCGCCGACATGATCGGCGCGGCATGCTGATACAGTCCGGGCCGGCGACTCCATGAAGCTCGACAAGACCTGCGCGCTGTTCTTCGGCACCAAGATCGACTCCAAGACCCGGGAGGCGTTGGCGCAGGCCAAGCCCGGTGACAAGAAGTACTTCGACGGCAGCTCCGAGGAGTTCCTGCGCATCATCGACACCGGCGAGGAGAAGTGGATCGGCAAGGTGGTCAAGGCCGGGCCGGTGGTCACCGAGGTCGAGGACATCCAGCGCAACATCGTGTCGATCATGCGGCGGGTCGCGCCGGGCGCGCGGGTCTCGCCGTCGGGCATCCGCATCTTCGTGCTGCAGGGCGCGGCGCTCGGGACGTCGGCGATCATCGACGACGAGGGCGACGACGCCGACCCCGCGGCCAGCGGCCCCTACATCACACTGTGATCTCGTGAGGACCTTTCGCAAAGGTCCTCCCCCGGCATGCGCCGGGGCCCCCTCCTGAAACGGCCCGGAGCGTTCAGCGCGCGTTCGAGGTCCGGTGGTCGGAGCTACGTGGTCAGCGCGTAGGCGAGGCCCCAGCGGATGCCGCGATCGCACACGACGATCGCCGGCGCGGCGAGGCGGGCGGCGAGGCGGGCGAAGATCGCGGCGCCGGCGGCGATCACGTCGGCGCGCGGGGCCTCCATGCCGGGCAGCGCGCGGCGCTCGGCGGTGGTCATCGCCAGCAGGCGCTGGGTCCAGCCCTCGACCGTGGCCGGCGCGAGCGCGTGGCCGTGGACGCGATCGGGATCGTAGGCGGGCAGACGCAGATCGAGCGCGGCCAGCGTGGTCGCGGTGCCGGCCGAGGCGACCAGCGTGACGCCGGTGGGCAGCGTCGGCACGAACCGCGCGAGGTGGTCGTCGATGCCGGCGAACAGCGCCGCGGCGTCGGCGTCGGTCGGCGGGTCGTGGGGCAGGTGGCGCTCGGCCAGGCGCACCGCGCCGATCGGCACGCTCACGGCGGTGACCACGCGGGCGCCGTCGGTGACGATCACCTCGGTCGAGCCGCCGCCGACGTCGGCCACCACGAACGGCTTGCCGGTGAGCGCGGGCAGGCTGCGACTGGCGGCGAGGAACGCCAGCTCGGCCTCGCGCTCGCCGGCGATCGTGGTGATCGGCGCGCCGAGCAGCGCGGTCGCCGGGGCGACGAAGGCCGCGGCGTTGCCCGCCTCGCGCAGCGCCTGGGTGGCGATCACGTCGACCTGGGTCGCGCCGTGGCGGGCGATCAGCGCGGCGTACTCGCGGCAGACCGCCAGCGAGCGCTCGATCGCGTCGGGGTGGAGCTGGCCGCTGGCGTCGAGGCCCTGGCCCAGCCGGCCGAACCGGCAGCCGTCGTAGACCCGGGTCAGCGCGCCGTCGGCGCCGACCTCGACGATCAGGAGCAGGAGCGTGTTGGTGCCGATGTCGATGACGGCGCGGCGCATCGGCGGGTTGTACAATGGCGCGTGGAGTTCCGCGATCGATGAAGGTCCCGCTCGTCGTGCTCACCGGGTTCCTGGGCGCCGGCAAGACCACGCTGGTCAACCGGGTGATCGCCGCGCGCGCTCGCGCCGGTGACGTCGCCGGCAAGCTGGCGATCGTCGTCAACGAGCTGGGCGCGATCGGCATCGACGCCGATCTGCTGCCGCGCGGCGCCGCCCGCCAGGTCGAGCTGCCCGGCGGCTGCGTGTGCTGCGTGCTGGCCGACGAGCTCGACCGCACGATCGTCGAGATCCTCGACGCCAACCCCGAGGTCGACACGATCTTGCTCGAGACCACCGGGGTCGCCGAGCCGGTGCCGATCGTGTGGACGCTCGAGCGGCCGCCGGTCGACGCCCGGGTGCGGGTCGCGGCGATCGTCACGGTGGTCGACCCGCTGTCGTGGTCGGCGGCCCAGGCCACGTCGACCGCGGCGCAGATCCAGGTCGAGAGCGCCGACGTCGTGCTGGTGGCCAAGGTCGACCTCGCCACCGCCGCGCAGGTGGCGGCGACGACCGCCTCGGTCGCCGCGCTGGCACCCCACGCGCCGGTGATCGCGCGCAGCACGGAGGACGCGGCCGCGTGGCTGCTGGCGACGCTGCGCGATCCGCCCGAGCGCGACGGCGCGCGCGATCACGCCGATCACGCGGGCCACGATCACGGCGCCGACCACGGCGTCGTCAGCGCCGCGCTGGCGATCGACGCGCCGCTCGACCTCGAGGCGTTCGAGGACGCGGTCGCGGCGCTGCCGCCGAGCTACTTCCGGGTCAAGGCGATCGTCCACGGCGTCGATCCGCGGACCGGCGACGCGCGGCTTGGGTGGGCGGTGGTGCACCGGGTCGGTGGCCGGGTGTCCAGCGAGCCGGTCGAGCCACCGGCGGGCGGGGCGCGCATCGTCGGGATCGGGAGTGGCGCGACCGTCGCGCCGCTGGCGGCGTGCGTGGCGGCGGCCGTGCTACCGTCGCCGCCAGGTCCGGGATGACGCTCGACGAACGTCCGCTCGCGAAGACGCTGCGCGACCTCCTGTTGGAGGTGCGCGGTGGCTACGTCCTGCATCGGCCGATCCTGGTCGACATCACGCCGGGCGCCGATGGCGATCCCGACACCACGATCGAGCGCACGCTGACGATGCAGGTGCCGGTGACCGGCGAGCCGCAGCTCGCGGCGGAGCTCGCCGGCTGCGCGTTCATGCTGGTCGGCCCCAACACGCTGCACGGCGTCGCCGACGGGCCGGTCACGATCGGTCGCTCGCGGCGCTGCGACGTGCGCATCGACAACGAGTCGGTGTCGAAGGTCCACGGCTCGATCGGCTTCGACGAGGCCCGCGGCTACCTGGTCGTCGACGAGAACTCGCGCAACGGCACCCGCGTCAACGGCCAGTCGCTGACGCCCGGCGCCGCCGCGCCGATCTACGCCGGCGCGCAGGTCGCGTTCGGCGACGCGACCTTCGTGTTCATCGATCCGCCGACGCTGCGCAAGCTGGCGCGCCTGGCGACATGAGCGGGCGCGCGCTGGCGCTCGCGCTGAGCGGGCTGCTCGCGGCGGCGTGCGGCCAGGATCCGATCGCGGTCGCCGAGCGCGGCGGCGCCGACCACAACCGCGCCGCCCTCCTGGCCGCGGCCCGGCAGTGCCGGACCGCCGGCAACACGCCCGCGGCGTTCGCGGCGTTCGCCAAGAGCGTGCTGACGTTGCGGGTCGGCATGGACGAGACCGTCGCCGAGGAGGCCGAGCTGCTGGTGCTGGGGCTGGCGCTCGACGCGGTCAGCGGGCTGCCGGGCGCGGCCACCGGCGCCGACGCGCCGATGCTCGAGGTGTGGCCGATCGGCCTGGCGCCGCGGATCACCGCGCCGGTGCCGGGGCGGCCGCTGTCCGACGCGTGGAGCGAGTACATGGCCGGCCCCGACGAGGACGTCGGCCGCTACGTCATGCGCCTGTGCGGCGCGCAGCTCGCGCTCGAGTGTGGCCACGTCGTCTCCGAGAGCCAGGCCGCGGTGGTGGCGTCGGTGGCGATCGAGCGGTTCACCGATCGCATCCGCGCCGCGGTGGCGACGTGCCTGACCTGCGGCCACGACGTGTGGAAGCAGCGCATCGCCGGCTGGGAGGCGCTCGATCGCGCCGCGGTCGCCTACGTGCAGCAGGCGAAGCAGCGCGGCGCGGTGGCGCGCTGGCCGGTCGCCGGCCCCGGCGCCCAGCCGCTGCCGGCCGGGCCGACGCTGGCGCTCGACGACGACGGCGCGCTGTGGGTCGGCGACGAGGCGGTCGGCCCGACCGCGCTGGTGGCGTTCCTGGCCGCGGCGCGCCGCGAGGCCGGCAGCGACACGCTGCGCATCCACCTGACGCCGGGGGCGCCGACCGATCGGCTGCGCGCCGCGATGGCGCAGGCGCGCGCCGCCGGCTTCACGCGGGTCGCGCTGGCCGCGCGCGTGCCGCGCTACCCGTGGAACCTGGTCGGCTACACCCTCGACGTCGGCGCGACGCTGCCGGTGCGCGACGCCGACCCGGTGCAGATCCTGGCCCGCGTGCTCGACGTCCGCTCACCGCAGTGAGCGCACGGTCAGCGGCGCGACGCCGGTGATCTCGAGCGTGCCGTCCCTGGCGATCCGGATCTCGGCCTCGGGCGTGGCCTCGACCTCGGCGCGGCTGTGGCGCGCGGTCAGGAGGTGCAGCGCCTGGTTGGCCGAGCCGCGCAGGTCGTGGCCGAGGCGGTCGGCGGCCTGGTAGCGCCCGTCGACCAGCACGTCGAGGTGGGCCAGCACCGCCGGGCCCAGCGCCTGCGCGGCCAGCTCGGCGCGGGTGTACCCCGAGAACATCAGCGTCGACCGTCCGCGGCGGCGCGCCGCGAGCAACAGCTCGAGCGCGGCCGGCGCTTGCTGCATCGGCTCGCCGCCCGACAGCGTCAGCCCGTCGACGGCCGCGGCGTCGAAGGCCGCGATCACCTCGGCCAGGTCGATCACCGGGCCGGCGGCGACGTGGGTCGCCGGGTTGAAGCAGCCGGCGCACCCCAGCGTGCAGCCCTGGAACCACACCACGAACCGGCGGCCGGGCCCGTTGGCGCGGCTGGCCGCCGCGGTCGCGTGGACCCGCGCGATCACTTGTTGACCGGCGACGGGATCGCCGGCCGGGCGCGCAGCCCGAACCGCTGCGGCACCGCGTCGAGCTCCTTGAACAGGAGGTCGGGCGTGGTCACCGAGCTCTCGATGCCCGACGACGGCACCGCGCCCTCGTCGACGCCGCCGATCTTGTGGTCGAGGTAGCTCTCGGTCGAGGCCAGGAAGTTCTTCACCGTCGGCGCCTTGCCGACGGCGATCACCTCGCGCCACGCCTTCACCGGGATCTCGCCGAGCTGGACGCCGCGCACCAGCGTGCGCTTGCGACCCGGGCCGAGCTTGTAGGCCAGCGCGGCCGGCGGCGGCAGGTCGGGGTTGGCGTTGGTGATGAGCTGGATCAGCTCGCGCTTGGCCAGCTCGGTGGTGGCGGTGATCGCCGAGTCGTCGAGCTGGCTGATCACCAGGCCGTAGTCGACGCCCGCGGCCTTGGCCTGGGCCAGGAGCTTGCCCTCGAGCGCCGGCGCCGCCAGGCCGCCCTTGCCGGTCACGGTCAGGTTGGTGGCGGTGCCGTGGAACGCGCCGCCCGGCGCGACCCGCCGCGCGTGGCCGTTCGAGCGGTCCTTCGCGGTGGGCACGGTGCGCGCGGTCAACAGCGTCACCAGCGCGCCGTCCTTGATCACCTCGATCCGCTGCGGCGGCACGCCCTCGTCGTCGACCTTGTAGCCGCCGATCACCGAGGTCGCGCCCGAGCGGGCCGCGGTGGGATCGTCGACGACCGACAGCATCGGCGCCAGCACCCGCGCGCCGACCTTCTCGGCCAGCTCGCCGCCGAAGCGCTTGGCCTCGGCCGGCGGCAGGCCCAGCGGCACCGGCGTGCCGTCGAGCTGCGGCGCCAGGCTCCAGCGCACGACGTCGGCGGCGGCCGGGCCCTCGAACAGCACCGGCCCGGTGTACGCGCCCAGGACCGGCGCGTCGATCAGCGCGCGCAGATCGGCGCTCAGCTGCTTGGTCGCGGCGGTCAGCTCGGCGTCGGTCGGCAGGGCGGCGGCGGTGGCGCCGTAGCGCGACAGGTACTGCGCGACCTCCTGGCCGTCGGCGGCCTGGCCGCTCACCACCATGATCAGCCCCGACGCGCGGCGGGTGTCATGGGTGCTGGTGCCCTCGCTCGACAGGTACCAGCGGCGCTCGAGGTACGACGTGATCGCCACCCGCGAGTCGCGGATGTGCGGCTGGTCGCGGAACAGCGCCGACAGCTTCTCGGCGCGCGCGCTGATCTCGGCCTTGGTCTCGAGCGTCGGCACCAGCACCGCGTCCTCGCTGACCAGCGGCGCCACGTCGGACCACACCGGCGGCGGCGTCGCGCCGAGGCCGCCCGCGGTGCGCGCGTCGAGCTTGGCCCGCAGCTGCACCAGCGCCTCCTTGTAGGCCTGGTCGGTGACCAGCCACGCGGCGCGGCGCGCGATGCGCGGCGTCGCCTCGAGCGGCAGGTTGGTGCCGGCCGAGCCGTCGAGGCCCTCCTCGCGCGGGATCACGAAGTTGCCGTTGTCGAGCCCGTCGTACTGGACCCGCACCCGGCACTCGATGTTGACGAAGTGGCGCTCGGTGGCGTTGGTGATGAAGCCGAGGCTGGCGATCGCGTCGTTGACCTCGACCTCGGTGACCTTGTAGCTGATGTGGAACGGCTTGGGCGCGTCGGGCAGCGCCAGCCGGGCCATCGCGCGATCCATCTCCTCGGCGATCGCGTCGATGATCTCCGGCGTCACCGCGCTCGACGAGCCGGCGGTCGCCACCGGCGCCGGCGGCGGCTTCTTGGCCAGCGCCGGCTGCACTCCGGCGGCCAGCGCCGCCACCACGAACAACGTCGCCTTCATCGCGCACCTCCGGCCCGGATCGCCGGCGGGCCCAACACCGGGGGCCGATCGGCGGGAATGAACGACTTCTCGATCTCCAGCTTGTCGAGCAACAGGCTCGGGGCCGAGGCCGACACCGGCACCCAGCCGCTCTCGGCGCCGCACACGCCGTTGAAGGTCTCGACCTCGCGGCTGGCGGCGCGGATCGACTGCAGCGCCACCAGCGGCGTGCCGCCGATGTCGACGCCGCGCACCAGCTCGCGCCGGCCGTCGGGGTAGATGCGGTACGCCATCACCGGGTTGACCTTGAACGCCTGCGGCGCGAACGCCGAGGTGTTGGTGAAGCCGCCCGAGATGTCGGTGAAGACCATGCCGTAGGGCCGACCCTGCTTCTTGATCTCGGCGAGCAGCAGCTTCTCGAGGTCGGCGCGCTCGACGGTCTTGGTCGACGACACCACCAGGTTGCCCTGGCGCGCGACCGGATCGAAGCCGGCCTGCTTGCGGCCGTGGCCGTTCGACGTCGGCCCCGCGGCGATCGGGTTGCGGCCCATCAGGAAGCCGACCAGCTTGCCGTCGTCGACCAGGTGGGTGTGGCGCGCGCGGACGCCCTCGTCGTCGAAGCGGTAGAAGCCGTTGAGCTGCAGGCCGTTCAGGGTCACCAGCGTCGGGTCGTCGTAGACCGACAGCCAGCTCGGCATGATCTCCTTGCCGACCTGGGCCGAGAACGTCTGGCCGCTGGTCTCGTCCTTCTGGCGGTGGCCCTCGATGCGGTGGCCGAACACCTCGTGGAAGAACACGCCGGCGGCGCGGCCCTCGAGGATCGCCGGGCCGACGTAGGGATCGGCCAGCGGCGCCTCGTGCAGCGCGTCGAGGTCGGTGTTGACCGCGTCGATCAGCGTGGCCACGCCGGCGTCGTCGGGCAGGTCGGCCGGGGTGCGGCCGAACGCCTGCTCGAGGCGGTTGAGGTTGTCGCCGTCGTCGGCCTTGACCCCGGCCGACACCGACAGCTGCGCGGTGGTCCACGACTGCTGGGTCTGGGTGCCGTCGCTGTTGACCATCCACGCGGTGTTGAGCGTGAACACCACGCCGCAGCTGCCGCGGGTGGCGTGGCCGCGCAGCGCGCGCTCCGAGCAGCGCTTGAGCCGCTCGACCCACGCCGCCTTGTCGAAGCTGAGCGTCGCCGGCGCCTCGGCGTAGACCTCGGCCGGCGCCTTCGAGAAGTCGGGCTGGGCGGCGCGGTTGCCGAGCGTGCGCTGGTCCTGGCGCACGTAGGCCAGCGCCAGCACCGCCTCGCGGTAGCGGCGGTCGGTCTCGAGCCACAGGTGGTTGGCGATCGCCTCGCGATCGGTGCCGAACGGCACGGTGGCGCGGCGGCGCAGCGGCTCGTTCAGGCCGTTCTCGTCGTTGGTGATCGCGCGGGTGTTGTCGAGCTCCGGCGTGCCGACGCGGATCTCGACGTCGAGCACCCGGTCGGTCTCGTCGCTGTCACCGATCAGCGCGCCGCCCTCGGCGTCGAGCTGCACCACGCGCTGCTCGACGATCTGGTACTGCAAGAAGTACGCGGGGTCGGGTTGCTTGCCGAGCGTCGCCATCCACCGCGCGTTCTCGGCGGCCATGATGTCGAGCAGCGGCGAGCGGGCGCCCGGCGCGTCGCGGCTCATCGGATCGTCGTTGGTGACGTCCAGCCGCGTCGGGATGTCGGCGAGCTGCGGGGGAGAGTCGACGGGCGGTTGGTCGATGGGCGGCGCGACGACCTTCTTGCCGCCGGGACCGCACGCGGCGATCGCCGCGACGAGGGCCCACCGAGGAGCATGACGGGGCATATGCGCCAAGCGTAGGGGTCGCGTCGCCCGCGGTCAAACCCGCGGCGTCGGGTTGGCGGGCGACGAGCGCCGCGCGGCGATCAGCGAGGCGTGGATCGCCGCGCCCAGGCACACCGCCTGCTCGGGCGGCACGCCGGCGTGGATCGGCACGCCGAAGAACTTCTGCACCGCCTCGCGCACCGCCGGCATCTGCGACGAGCCACCGCACAGGTACACGCCGGTCAGCTGATCGCCGGTCAGCCCGGCCTTGCGCAGCGCCAGCTGGCAGACGTCGAGGGTGCGTCGGATGATCGCGCTGGCGGCCCGGGCCAGCGTGCGGCTGTCGAGCGCCAGCTTGAGGTCGACCATGCCGTCGGTGGTGCGCAGCACCTCGCGGACGTGGAGCGTCGTCGACGAGGCGGTCGACAAGGTCCGCTTGGCCTCCTCGCACGCGAACCGCACCCGCTGGTACTCGACGGCCTGCCGGCGCAGGTCGACCTTGTGCTGGCGCCAGAACTGGTTGGCGGCGGCTTCGGCCACGACGGTGTCGATGTCGTCGCCGCCCAGCCACGCGTCGCCCATCGCCGCCATCACCTGGAACCGCGACCGCGACACGTCGACGATCGAGAAGTCGAAGGTGCCGCCGCCGAAGTCGTAGATGCCGATCAGCCCGGCGAAGCCGGCGACGTAGCGGTTGGCCAGCGCCGCGGCGTTGGGCTCGGCGATCAGGCCGACCACGTCGAGCCCGGCCAGCTTGGCCGCGGTCTCGAGCGCGCGGCAGCGGGTCTCGTCGAAGCTGACCGGCACCGCCAGCACCGCCTCGGTGACCGGCTGCTTCAGGTGGTGCTCGGCGACCCGCTTGGCCTCGGTCAGGAGGTGGGCGCACAGCTGCGGGATCGCGTAGGACTCGCCGTCGATCTCGACCACGACGGTGCCGTCGTCGGCGGCCCGCGACGGGTAGGGCGCGCCGCCGATCAAGGTCTGCACCTCGCGGTCGGCGTGCTTGCGCCCGAGCAGCCGCTTGGGCGAGGCGATCGTGCGCCCGGGGTCGGTGGTGATGCGGGCGCGCGCCGCGGCGCCGACCAGCACCTGGCGCGGCTCGGGCAGCGACACCACCGACGGGAACGACCGGGTGCCGTCGCCCGGGGTCAGGATCGTGACCTTGGTGCCGATCGCGGCGGCGACCGACGTGTTGGTGGTGCCGAGGTCGATGCCGACGATGGTGGACTTCGAGCTCATGCGCGGACGGCGTCCCACTGTACCACCGTCGACGGCTCGCGGGGGCCGCGCCGAATAGGCGACACCGCGACGCACCTGGCTATAATGGTTCCCCTTGGCCGAATCCGACCGTCGCTCGATCATCGTGCTGTCCCACGATGGCCAGCTCCTCGACCTGCTGACCCGCTTGTTCGAGGCGCGCGGCTTCGCCGTGGCGCTGGCGGCCACCGTCGGCCAGGCCCTGGCGCACCTGGGCAGCGAGCGCGAGTTCGACGTGGTGATCGCCGAGTGGGACAGCGCCTACGCCGGCGGCGGCGACGTCTACCGCTGGGTGCTGGAGCACCGCTTCGATCTGCGCGATCGCTTCGTGTTCCTGACCGAGGATCCGCCGGCCGACTTCGACCGGGTGGTCGCGGGGCGCTGCCTGACCGTGCGCCCGCGCGAGACCGCCGAGATCGTGCGGCTGGCGGCGGCCACCGCGGCGCGGGTGACCCGGCCGACCGAGCTGGCGGCCGACTGGAGCGCCGGCGGGCCGAGCCTGCTCCTGGCCGACGACGATCCGATGGTGCTGGCGGCGATGGCCGATCTGCTGCGCGAGGCGGGCTTCGCCGTCACCGCGGTCGACAACGGCAAGGCGGCGATCGCGGCCCTCGATCGCGAGGAGTTCGACGTGGTGCTGGTCGAGTGGCACATGGCCAACGGCAGCGGCGCGCAGGTGTTCCAGTGGATCGTGACGTTCCGGCCGTGGCTGGTCGACCGCGTCGCGTTCTTGATCGAACGCGGCGAGGAGCGGCAGGCGGTCGAGGCGCCGGGGCGGCCGAGCTTCTGGAAGGGCGCCGACTCCGGCGAGCTGATCGCCGGCCTGCAGCGGCTCGCCGGGCGCTGAGCGTCGAGGCGCGGCGGCGCAACCGCGCGCCGGTCGCTGTGTCCCGTCGGCGACGTCAGATCGTCCCGGCGCGCGGTGCGTTGATCGCACCGCGGGCGCGGTGCGTCCGGCGTCCGCCGAGGAGGATCTCATGCAGCGCACGTGCGTTCTCGCGATGTTCGCGATCGGCTGGGGGGCGTGCGGCGGCGGGCGGGGCCATCGCGCCGAGCCGGTGACGGCGGGCCCGGCGCCGACCCAGCCTGGCGCCGGCGCGGTCGCGTCACCGAACGGCCCGCCGCCGGGCGACGACGTCGAGGCCGAGATGAACGCGATGGGCGGCGCCACCTACGCCCAGCCCGCCGCGACGTTCCGCCCCGGCCACGTCACCAAGCGCGCGGCGCCCAAGCCGACCAAGACCGCCGCCGGCTTCGAGATCCAGTTCCCCAGCCGCGGCACGATCACCACGCCGGCCGTCTACGACGGGCGGGTCTACGTGTCGGGCGGGTTCAAGTCCAAGGAGTTCTACGCGTTCGAGGCCCGGACCGGGAAGCCGGCGTGGGGGCTCGATCTCGACGACGACGGCCCGTCGACCGCGGCCTGCGCCGACCGCACCTGCGTGATCAACACCGAGTCGTGCACGGTGTTCGCCCTCGACGCCCGGAGCGGCGAGCAGCTGTGGTCG
>Ga0268298_10004914_pt1 | contig 12779 bp, 15 predicted proteins | sample WWTPWeurt_MetaG_FD_194462 | JGI IMG/M metagenome (GOLD analysis project Ga0268298, IMG submission 194462) | Activated sludge microbial communities from WWTP in Nijmegen, Gelderland, Netherland - WWTP Weurt | ecosystem: Engineered > WWTP > Aerobic digester > Activated sludge | place...
GGCGAAATCTACCGAGACTGTCCACTCCCTAGAAATCACCCCAGCCCTCAAAGCCGAAGCGCTGAACCAAGGTTTCTCGCTATTCCAGAGCGGAGAAGCTCCGCGCGGTAGAATTCAGATTCAAGGCCAGAACTTCAACATCGACCTGTTGAGCAAGGCCGACCGCTCTACGTTCATCCACGAGACAGGCCATTATTTCACCGAGATCATGAAGAACATCGCTGAGCGAGAGAACACGCCTCAGCGAATCAAAGATGACTTCGCAACCCTCAGAGAATTCGTAGGCGCGAAAGAAGGCGAATCGTTTACCGTCGAGCAGCATGAAAAACTCGCCAGAGGGTTTGAGAAATATCTCGCTGAAGGCAAGGCTCCATCGGCAAAACTCGAGCGCGCGTTCAATACGTTCAAGCGCTGGCTTGTCAAAATCTACCATGACCTCCGTGGTCTGAACGTCGAATTGACCGATGACGTGCGCGCGGTATTCGACCGCATGCTGGCAACCGATAAGGAAATCGCCGATGCTCAGCGCGCTGCCGGATACGTGTCTGAGCTCAGCCAACAGATCCCTGAGACTATCCGAAACCAAATTCTGGACGTTCAGCTTCAAGCGCGCGAGCGGGCCGAGAGTCAGCTGCTTAAAGAACAGATGAAAGAACTCACGGCTGCTCATCGCGAGAAGATCAAAGAGGAGCGCGCCAAAGCAACGAAAGAGGCAGAGGCTAAAGTCGACGGGCTTCCACTGTTTACGGCGCAAGCCGAAGTGACGGCATCGGTAGGAACTGAAAAACGCGCCCTCGCCGACGCTCAGCGCTTGCTCGATGGGAAGCTTAAGGACCCTACGTCGTTCGAAGTTGCTGCCGAAAAGAACGGGTTTGCCGATGGCGAGTCTCTCGCGCGCGAGATGATCGAAGCGCGGGACACGAACCTGCGGACCCGATCAGTCGACGCACTCGTGGCCGAGGCAATGGCTCCGTTTGCCGAGCTCAGGGACACGCAAAAAATCCGCGAGCTGGCCCTTGAGGCCATCCACAACGAGAAGGTAACTGAGCTCTTGGCGCTCGAGCGTGCGGCATTCCAGGAGATTCTGGACCGGAAGATCACCAGATCCGAGGTAGTGCGCAGAAACCGCCTGGAGGCCCGTATTGAGGCACAGGCGGCCAAAGAATACGCCAGGCAGACCTTGGCCGGGAAATCCGTCAAAGACGCCACAAAGGCCTCTATCTACGTCACGGCTGAACGTAACGCCGCGGTTAAAGCCGAGCGGGCTATAAAGAACGGGGATCTCGAATCTGCTGTCGAATACAAGCGCCAGCAAATGGTGAACCACGCGCTCGCAGCCGAGGCGATGCGCAACAAGGTCGAGGCCGAGAAGGCGTTCGAGTACTTCAAGCCGTTCGAAAAACGCGGCACCGACCTCATGAATATGCCATATGGAACGATCCGGCAGATCGACGGCCTGCTCGCGAAATACGGCGTAGGTCCTGCGAGATCCGAGGATACGACTGGACTCCGAGCGACGGCTAACGCCATGCTCGCTGCCGGTGAGTCGGTAGCCGAAGTGGCAAACAGAACGGGGCTCACCCTCGATGCTGGCGGCGGTTTAGTTTCTGAATCTCTCCCGCAATTCGTCGCGCGCGTGAACGAGAACTATTTCTCACTTTCTATCCCGGAGTCCGTGCAGCAGACGGCACAGAAGGCGCCGGGCGACATGAGTATGCGAGAGCTCCGTGATCTTCGAGCGTCGGTAAAAGCCGTCGCCGAAGTGGGCAGAAAATACGAGCGGTTTTTAGGAGACTTCGAAACCGCCGATATTCGCGAGGCCGCGCGCCAGTTCCGCGCTCAGATCGAGGAGAAGGTCGGGACGCCGTACGCTGAGGCCAAGGCGATTGGGTTTAAGAACAGCTCCGAATGGGGCGACCGCGTGGACGCCATCACGAACCTGCCGGATGCGATCGTGCCGGAACTCGTGAACATTCTCACGCTGACCCACTATCTGGACGGGGCAACTGAAGGGAAAGCAAAAGACTTCATCTACCGGCCCTTGAAGGCAGCCGAGGATCGAAAGATCCTGCGCTATCAGAAGATGACAGCGGAAATGAACGATATTTTCGCGAAGTTCTACAAGCCGGAAGAACTCGCCGAGTACAAATCGAAGAGAGAATTTTACCCCGAAGTTCAGCGAAATCTGACGAAAGAAAACGTCCTCATGATGGCCATGAACTGGGGGAACGAGGGGAACCGCTCGCGCCTCAAGGAGGGGCTCAATCTCTCCGACGCTCAGGTGCACTCGATGTTCGAGCGGACTCTCGAAAAACGCGACTGGGATTTCGCGCAGGCCACGTGGGACTATCTCGAAACCTTTTGGCCTGACATCCAGGCGCTCGAGATGAAAGTCCGCGGAGAGCAGGTCGTGAAGGTCGATGCTGCTGAAGTGGTCAACGCTTACGGAACTTATCGCGGCGGATACTTTCCTCTCGCTTACGATTTCTTGCGGTCCTCTGAGGCTTACAAGAACGCCGAGAAAAAGAACGAGCTTTACAAACAGTATTCTGCGACGGTTGCGCACACTGAGACCGGACACACGAAAGCGCGGGCTGCGTACGTGAAGCGGCCCGTGCTGCTCGACATGCAGGTTCTCTTCAACCACCTCGAAAACGTAGTTCACGATTTGGAATTCCGCGAGGCGGTGATCGACGTAAATCGGTTCCTGAACCAGACCGATACGCGCGCGGCGCTCGAGAACTCAATCGGAATTCGCGCCACGAAAGGGATCAACGACTGGCTGAAGTCCGTCGCCTCTGACCAGGGCGAATTCGTCACGATGGGGGATAAAGCGTTCCGCTGGTTTAGATTCGGAACGACGTTTGCGACTCTCGGATACCGATTCCCCATGGTGCCGCTCGACCTCATCGGTAACGTGATTCGGTCAACTGGCGAAATCGGATTCAAGCGCACAACGACGGCGATCAGGGATTTTCTCGCAAACCCCGTCGAGACGAAACAATTTGTCGACGAGCTCTCTCCGCGCATGAAGCGGCGCGCGACCATGCGTGACCGCGACGTGCAGGACATCTCGCGAAAGTGGAGCGGGAAAGACTCGGCAGTAAAACAGTTCGCGTTCATGTTCCAATCGTTTGCCGACGAGGCGATCTCATACCCGATCTGGTCTGACGTTTATAAGCGCTCGCTTGAAAAGCACGGCCATGACAGAGCTGTGAACATCGCAGACGAAACGATCACGCGAACCTTTGGCTCGGGCTCCATGCTCGACCGTGTGGGAGTTCAGCGTGGCAGCGAGGCATCGAAGATTATGTCGATGTACTACTCGTTCTCGTCGATGATGTTCAATCGCGCGTGGCTCTCAGGAAAGCTCGCGGGCCTCGAATATAGGCAGGGCAACACTGGGGCCGCAATTGGAACAGCAGCGAAAGCCGCCCTGTTCTTGTGGGGCCTTGAAGGTCTCAACGAGGCGCTCTACAAAGAGTTCATCAGAAACCCGACGCGCGACTCGTCGGATGAAGACCGCGAAAAACGGATTGCGGCCAGATTCCTGACTCAGCCTTTCAGCTACGTTTGGGGCGTTCGAGACATCGCGGCTTTCGGAGTTGAGCGCGCACTCGGGAACAAGACGCAGAAATATCGGCTCAGCCCGCTCGAATCCACGATAGAAACTCTGTTGGGCACTGCGGGAGATACCGTAAACATCGCGTTCACCGACCGCGAAGTGAATGACAAGTACATCGAAGATCTTGCGCGTTCGAGCGCGATCGTTTTCGGCTACCCGCAGCAAGCAAACACGGTTGTCTTCAACCTGCTCGATTGGGCTGAAGGCGAAGGCGAGATAACCTGGCGCGATGCGCTTTCAAGGAAAACTAAAAAATAACCGTTAAAACGGAGGAACCATGACGATTTCATCACTCACGAACCAAATGCTGTACACGGGGAACGGTTCGGCCTCCGTGTTTGCGTTCACGTTCAAGATCTTCGATCAAGACGACCTGCTCGTCGTGGTAACTGGCAGCGATGGAATACAAACGGAGCTCGTTATCGCAACCGACTACACGGTCAGCGGCGTTAATTCGATCTCTGGCGGGAACGTCACACTCGTTGATTCTGGCCAGGCTTGGCTCTCGAGCGGGAATCTAGCCACCGGGTACACGCTTTCGATCCGTCGTGTTCTCTCGCTCACGCAGCCAACTGACCTTCGAAACCAGGGCCCGTATTACCCGGAGACCGTCGAGAACCAACTGGATCGCGCCGTCATGATCGCTCAGCAGCAGCAGGCGGAGCTCGACAAGTCGATGCGCGCGCCAGAGACCGACGCTACAAACCTCGACCTGACGCTGCCATCCTCAGAAGAACGAGCTTCGAAGTTCTTGGCATTTGACTCGTCTGGAGAGCCTATCGCCTCGAGCGGAACGACCGATGGCTCCGTTCCCGTGAGTTCATTCATGGAGACTGTTCTCGATGACACAACTGCCGCAGCTGCCAGAACCACGCTCGGTTTCTCTGGTGCGAGTGGAACGGTTGCGACTGGCAACATCGAAGACGGAGCGGTAACTCGCGCGAAACTTGCAGCCGGTGCTGTCGGTACTCCGAACGTGGCAACCAAAACCACGACCTACACGGCAACTACGAGCGATGATGTGATCTTCGCGTCGACTGGTTCTGCGTGGACGCTGACTATCCCATCGACGGTGAAACGAATCTACGTTCAAAAAACGTCGAGCGATTTCAACAAACTCACGATCAGCGGCACGTCTCTCTCTACCGCTCTGGATACGCAAAACGAGTCGGTAGAAATCGTCTATAACGGCACCGCGCACGTTGTGTTGCGAAGATACATCCCCTCTATTCTTACTTCGTACACGCCAACTTTCACCGGGTTTGGCACCGTGAGCGGGGTTTCTTTTTATTACTCGCGCGTTGGCGATGCGCTCCACATTCAGGGGATCTTCACGTCCGGCACTTCAACTGCGGTCGAGGCGAGGATCTCGCTACCCGGTTCTCTTTCCACCGCGTTCGCTCAATCAAGGTTGGTTGGAGCAGCCGCCAGATCGTCAGCTGCTGCGGTGATGTTCACGGTGTTGGCTGGTTCAACCGAGAACTACGTAAAGATGGGCATTCAGGATGGCACTAGAACGGGAACTGCCGCTCAAAACGGCGACCAGCTCGTGAGTAGCGGAAACTCGCTCTCGTTGTTTGCGACCGTGCCTATCAACGGATGGAATGGCTGATGAGCGAATCTGAAGTGTACGAGAAAATCGGTCAGCTTAAGGCAGCGATCGACGCAGCTCATTGCCGAATGGATGACGTGCAGAAGAATATTGCGGGGCTGCTGACCGACGTGAAAGCGAGTCTTGCGAGAATAGAAACAGACTTCGGGCCCAGAGTGCTTGCGCTCGAGGCACACGCGAATCAGGACAAGGGAGCGAAGTCCGCCGCTCGCTGGCTTATCGGGACACTTCTCGTTGTTGTGGGAATTCTCTGCGGGATACTCGCGGGGAAATCATGAAGCTAATACTCCAGCGGCTCGAGACTGGCGACCACGGGACATTCGGTCGCATCGTGCTGCCTGGTGAGAGAATGTTTTACACGGGCGAGCTTCCATGGCGCGAAAACCTGCCCAATGTATCGTGTATCCCGGCCGGTCTATACATCGCGAAGTGGACCTGGTCGGCGAGGTTCGGGCGGCGGATGTATGAAATCGGGCCCGTCGCCGGGCGCTTCGGGATTCGAATTCACTCCGCAAACCTCTGCGGTGATACATCGAAAGGGTTTAGGTCCCACCTCAACGGATGCATAGCTTTTGGCGAGCACATAGGCGTCATGGGAAAACAGAAAGCGATTTTAGTTTCTCGCCCAGCTGTGAGAGAATTCGAAAGAATCATGGCAGGCCAAACCTTTCAGCTCGAGGTGCGTAATGTCCTTGCTTGATACGATTGGGAGTGCGGCATCGTCTATTCTGGGTGGAGGAATCACCGGAATCTTGGGCGTGGCAGTGCAACGATTTGCCGATTACAAAAACAAGCAACTGGACATCGCCGCATCTCGTGAGAAGTACGCGCATGAAGCCTCAATGAAGCGCGCAGACGCCGAGATCATGCAGGCCGAATGGGCAGCGAGAACCAAGGTTGCTGAAATTGAAACGACTGGAAAGATTGATGTCGCCGACTCTTCAGCGTTCGCGGCCTCATTCCAAACTGAGCCGCAACGCTACAGTGCCGACGTTAAGCCGAACGTGGCGCAGTCGTGGGTGTTCGTGATTCTTGATTTCTTTCGTGGAATTATCAGACCAGGACTCACGGTGTATCTGTGCATTCTCACAACTCTCGTTTATGTGCAGATAGATCAGAAACTAAAAACAGATCCACTAGACCAGGCGCAGCTTGCTGAAATTTCCAGACTCGTTATCGGAACGATCCTCTATCTCACAAGCTCCTGCTGCATGTGGTGGTTCGGAACAAGAAATAAAGCACAACCGCAAAAATTTCAGAGGTAACATCATGGCATTGGATCTCGTTTGTTCAAGAATCGGATATAACGCAGGCCAAAACGGTAGCGAGTGTGGAGGTGCTGGAGGAACTCCTACCGGGGGCGCGTTTCGAGTTGCGGGTTACGATACAAACGGCGAACTCGACGAGGTTCCTGGTTTTACTTTCACGGCAGCGGGCTATCTTTCAGATCTGATTACGGTCGAGCCCGACAACGACAACGGCAGCATACAGGCCCATTCGTTCACGGTGAACGTCGAGCCACTTCAGGCATCGCCCAATGATTCGATTAACCTCATGAATCTGTCGATAAATCTCGACAACGCCTCAGGAGGTTTTGGTTACGGAACAAACGGAACCGCTGCCCGAGTCATCAATGCGTTCGTGAACCATGACGGAACCGCAGACGTAGGAGAGATTCAGCTCGTCGCAACTAACTTCGAACTCGGAAACGGAACGGACCCTTTCGACTCAAAAGGGTTCGCGTTGATGATGGGCTTCGGGCAGATCGCTGCCGGAGTAAATATAACGAATTCCTGCCAAGGCTACGGATTTCAACCTACGTTCAACGCCTCGGCAACCGTCGATCAAGCGAATTCTTACGTTCAGGCTTTCTACGATGCCACAAGCGCAACCGGTACGACATTCGGCAGTTACACTAGTGTAAACTTGGGACCGCAACTCGGAGGCATCGCCAACAATAGAAACTATGTTGGGATAAATCTTAACCCAACTATTAGCGAGCTGAATGGAAATGCGAATTTCACGGGGCTCGGTGTTTACACAACCATTAATTCGACGAGCGGAACTGGATCTTGGAACGGAGTTCAGATCAACCCGCAGAACGTGGATACGCGAAACGCTTACGGTGTTTGGGTTTCGATGGATAACGCCACCGTCTATGCTGGCGTACAGGCGTCGGTGACGATTCAGGATTTGTTTTTTGAAGCTATCGAGCCGGGCGAGGGAGGAAATAGCTTTACGATCACTTACACTGGAGGAGGTACGGCTGGATCTGAAGTCGTGACGAATTCCGGCGCCGATATTTCCGTTCAGATTCAGAGTGGAGTTTCCACTGCTACGCAAGTAAAAGCTGCCCTTGACGCGTACATTACGTTCGCGTCAAACGCTACGGTTACGATCACGGGCACGGGAAGCAACCCGCAAACAACTCAAGGCCCCACATCTCTCGCTGGAGGTGAGGACCCAGGCCAAAACAAAGCCGGTTATTTCGATGGCGACGTTGAGATCACGGGCGACCTTACTTTCGGCGGTGATCTGAGTATCCAGCGCTTGAATGCGGTTGGGCCGTTCACGTTATCCAATGTTGGCGGGCAGCCGCAGACATGTCATTTCCTGATTTCTTCGATCACCGGAACAGGGACCGTTGCGAACGCGGACACGCTCGGCGTGAACACTGCGGCCCTCATCAACCTAGACGCCGGAGCTACGATCACAACAGCGTTTACCGGCGTAGCTGCGCTTGGCTTGCCTGCCGTTCTCACGATGGGCGCGGGCTCGACGATCGACTCCGTTTCGGGCGCGCTGTTCGCGCTCTCGCTTGGCGGTGGGTCTGGGACGGCCGACACCGTGTCACTCTGTAAATCGCTTGCGATCCCAGATGGAACGTCGACCGTGAACCGGCTTTATGGATATGAATTCGCGCTGCCCTTTGGAGATCCCGGAACGGACACCTGGGGACTCTACATTTCTCCCGACTCTCCGAGCTGGCTGAAGGGTAGCCTCAGGCTCGGAGGCACGGCCGGAAGCGACGACACCCCCGATACTGGATTCAAGTTCCACGTGGAAGGCGATTCGAAACTGGAAGGGGACTTGGCGCACCTGACGGGGGATGTCGGGTTCTTCGGAACCACGCCGGTTAGCCAGCAAACAGGGGGAGCGGCGACCGCTGGTGGCGCGTACACAGCCACCGAGCAAGCAATGCTTCAAGCCGCATACGACGCGCTCAGAGCCTACGGGCTGCTCAGCTAGGAGGAAATGATGGTTCTCATGACGAAAGAACAGGCAGAGGCGATTATCGCGGCTCACACGTCAGGCGACAGGCAGCCACCTGAGAAAGTGCGGGCGGCGCTCGCTGTCCTTGCGGTAATTCGAAATCCTAACGCAGGCTGAAAAACGCTATTCCAAGGATTACGGCCGAAGTCGTGGCCCAGATCATTACGACGGAGACGATTCTACGCACCGTAAAGCGACGCGGTTGATAGCGCGATAGCGGAGCCGTTTCCATTGAGGGATTTTCCATGCCAGAATTATCGCAACTCACGCGCGGTGAGTCAGCAGAAAAAACGCAACTATCCTAAAGTCTTTGGGTTTACCGGGCGATAATCTGAAGGGCCCGCCGCTGTAGTCTCTGCCGGGGCCTCCGGTTTGGTCCCATTTTCAACCGGATGAGCGGCGGGCTCCATAGTCGTACCACCCCAAGCCACGGTAAACATTTTTTTCTGATGAACTTTCAAATCGTCGAGTTGTTTGATCCGAATATCCACGAGTAACGGCAGGCACGCCGTGCAGGTGACTTTCAAATCCGAAGTCGTTCCATTCGCGACCTGCGGGAAGAGACCTACGCGACCACCTCGGATCTCGAGCGGCACCTTGCCGCAAAGGGCTCGCATGGTTTTCTTTCTGAGGCTGCGTGATGTGTAGAAGTGGACGATCACTCTGGATGTCACTTCTCAATCTCCACTAAAAAATACAGCATCAGAAAAATCCCCGCCTGCCAAAACCACTTCCACGCCTCGTGCACGTCGGCGGAAATATTCGCAACCGTTAGGCAGACGAAAACGATTGCTAGAATCGCGACTTTAACGTGGTTCATGCCGCTCCGCCCGGAATCCTCCTTTGGAAAAAACCCGGCGCAGCGCATGTCCATACACTACGCCGGGGCAAAGGTCGCGTCGTTTGGTCGCGTCGTTTCCTTTCCGCGCCTTCGAAGAGAACCGAAGAAACCCATACCACATGAGTCATAACACGAGCCCAGGCTAATGTGCCCGCCCTTCGGTGCTCACCGAAAGCTGCTCCGTATCGGCGGAGCCACCCGGAAGGGCATGTGGAGCCATTATGGCGATCGCATATCTCGCTCCATGGGACTTTCGTCCGCAACTAAGGCAGCTGGACCCGTATCGCATCGGCGCCCGCCGTCGTCCTTTCGCCTTCACCGAACACCGAGAGAACCAGAAATGCCGGTTGGCCTGGCCTTCTGATTGGGCAATACCCTCGGTGCTCGGTGAAAGCGGGGGCCAGACGGCCCCCACGGTTTTTTTATTTCGCTGAAGTCCCTTCGACGCCGCGTTCCTCACGGTCTGCTTTACGTTTTCCAAGCCAAAGTAGCGCCTCGTCGAGTTTCGTCATGACAATGCTGTTTTCACGGCACGGGAATTTCACATCTAGCCCTGAGATAATAAGTCGCGCTGCCGCGATCAAGGTATCAACCTGACAGCCGTTGACGCCGACTTCTTTGATCGGGCCATCTTGAATCCGAAAACTCACCATGTTCACGTCGTGATCGACGTAGATCGGTTTCGTTTTTCTCTGTTCGTCGAACGCCGCCCAATCAACTGAGCCATCTTCTTTCTTTGGACGCTCAGAGAGAACGTCGAATCCGCCGATTTTCGCAACACCTTTGAGGGTTTCTAGTGCCATTTCGTTTCTCCTTTTTAAGCGATCAGTTTCACGCCAGGCAGCGAGTCCTTGAAATACTTCGCGATCTTTTGAATCGCTTCAACCTTCCACGCGCTGTTCTCTGTCGACGTGAGAGAGATCGACGGAAGTTCGGAACCCGCCTGGTGCACGCGAAACACGTACGACGATTCGGGTTGCTCGATCTCGGAAAACGTCCGGTAAGGCCGCAGCACAACCGGATTGGGGATCTTCACCTCTTGGGCCATCACGACGCCGGACTTCGCCATGACCTGTTGCGAGATCCCATCGTCGTCAGCTTGCGTGACCTTCTCCGCCTTCATGGAAGATACGATCTTGAGGAGCTGCAGCGTTGTCTCGTCCTGAACGAAGTTCGCCTGGAGCGCAATGATGAACTCCTCGACTCCGAGACGGGAGCCGAACTTGAATTTGTTCATGCAGTGCTCGGCTGAGGCTTCGAGGACCTTAAGCCGCTGCTGCGTGTCCTGGATTCGTGGGAGGTATAGCGACACCGAGTCGAATTCTTCCACGTGAACGAAGCAGCCATAGTTCCCAAGCTCCAGATCGGCCTTCACGTAATCGACGATCCCGGAGAGGGTGTTGAGACCTAGAACGGGTGGCGTGGGGTATTGAACCTGCGTGAGTTTCGAACTCACGAGCTGCCCAGGCTTAGCGTCTACAACCTCGACCTTCGCGAGCTCCAAGATTCGGTTGATGGCTTCCTTAATCATTGCGTCACCGCCTGCAGGCCGTTACGGGCGCCGCTCTCGGGGAACATGTCCTCTTGGCGCACGTCATTCACGTACGCGACGTTGGCGCCTTTCTCGCGGCCAAGGAACACGGAGCCAGTGACTTCGCGCGTGCCAGCGAGTTGGGCTTTTGAGGCAACGGTGATGGTTGCGGCCTTGCGATCCTCGTCGGGTTTAAAGACGATTTCCATGGTGATCTTACGCATGGACTTCGCCGACGTGTTGGGATCTGCGATGTTACCGAGAACCTGCTGCAGATCGCGCTCGAATAATTCGATCAGCGCTCCGCCTCCCACCGTGTCGAGTTGCATTTTCTTTGCATTAACAGCCATTTTCTCTCTCCTTTTATGGTTTTAAAATTCTCTCGACTCTCTCGAGTGCAATGGTTGGGTTGATGAGCTCGGTTCGCTCAATCTCTTGCTTCATTTGAGCGATGGATTCTAGCGCAGATTGGGCACGCTCGGCTATCCGCACGAGCTCCTCAGTCTCAGAAAGCAGAGTCACCGCGTCGAATTGTGAGCGCGTGCCACGGATCTCTTGGCGGCGGGCGGTCTGGACTCTCTGTTTGAGTTCTTCGATTTTCGCGCGGTTCATCTCGCGCCTCCTTGCACTGCCGGGTGGTAGTACCTCATCAGCGCGAGCAGAGCCGTAAGCAGCAGAGCCATGAAAACGTAGTGGTAGAGTTCCTCGCGTCGCGGATCTTTCATATAGGCAGGTTCTCATCTCCAGGAGGCGGTGGTTCGTCAGACGGAGGCCGATTCTCAGGACCCATGGTCGCCTGAGGTGGCACAACGACCGCATCCTCGATCGCGGCTTCAAGCCGAGACTTCTTAGGCGCTGCACTCGCTGGCTCTGGCTTGACTTCCTCAGCCTCGCCGCCGTCGACATGAGTAAACGACCCGTCTTCTGCGATGACAGCCTGGTCCGCCTCAATCGCACGCTGCATCTCAACTGAGAGCACGCCGTATTTCGACAAACCTAACTTCGCAACCGTCTTCATGCCCATCGCATCGAAGTTCTCGACCCATTGGCCAGAGTTTCGTTTGTACGACGCCGAATACCGTTTCGCGTGAACTTCCATCTCCTCACGCGTCATGTAGAAATATTTTTCAAACCCGTTCAGGAGGCGATAGTACAGGAGGTATCCGATGATGTTCTCCGACTTCGCTTCCTTTTGAAACTTCATGAGACCAGTGAACGGGTCGTGATCGACGAGCTGTCCGTCTTTCACCGTCGTCACGTTGATCGTCTGATACTGCCCGGACCTCAAGGCGAGTTGCACGAAGCCCTTCCAGCCCATCTGAAACTGCGCAACGTCCTTGTAAGGGACGATGTGCGCGAAACCAAGTGACGGGTTGATGGGGAGATCCATCGACGCGGCAATAGCTGCCGACGAGACGACAGACATCGGGTCGCATTTCTTGAGGTAAGCGTTGCCAGAAACAGCCGAGATGATGGAGCTCATGAACGCAGCCGCGCGTTTCTCTCCGAGCATAGACTCGAAGCGCTCTTTGATCTGCGGAGTCGCGAGAACCATAGAGAGCCGATCTTTTGGTACGACGGCGCCTGATTTCGCTGGTGCCGGTGCGATTTCCTTCCCCCCCATTTTATTACTCCGCAGCCTGGGTGGCGACTTCTGCGGTTACGTCTTCCACCTTCACGCCCTGCTGCATGAGATCGGCGACCGCGACAGACCCCGCGACCTGGACATTGAAGAGTCCTTGCGCCACGTGACGGAGCGCCTGCGCTGCGGTCGAGGCCTTGATGAGGCGCGGTTGCGATTCGCCATCGGCGCCGGTCACGCAGTACACTCGAACATTGGATTTCGGCATGGTGTTCATTTCTTCTCCTTGTCTAAGAATTTAACTTTCTCCGGCTG
>Ga0268298_10004915_pt1 | contig 12777 bp, 14 predicted proteins | sample WWTPWeurt_MetaG_FD_194462 | JGI IMG/M metagenome (GOLD analysis project Ga0268298, IMG submission 194462) | Activated sludge microbial communities from WWTP in Nijmegen, Gelderland, Netherland - WWTP Weurt | ecosystem: Engineered > WWTP > Aerobic digester > Activated sludge | place...
TCTTCCCGCAGGCCTGCGAGGAGCAGCGCTGGAACATCGCGGTGCAGGACCATCCGAACTTCGTGCTCGGCGTGTTCCGCCAGCTCTGGACCGAACTCGGCGGTACGTTCGGCGGCAGCGTGCGCGACGGCGCGGTGCCGGCCGAGGCGCGCGCGGTCGGCGTGCTGCCATCGCCGACTCTTGCCGAGGTGGTGCGCGATATCAACAAGTTTTCCAACAACGTCATGGCGCGCCAGCTGTTCCTGACGCTGGGCATGGAGAGTGGCAAGCGCCCGGCCGGCGCCGAGGACGCCGAGGCCGCGATCCGCGCCTGGCTCGATGCGCGCGGCCTCGCCGTGCCGGAGCTGGTGCTGGAAAACGGCTCCGGCCTGTCGCGCCGCGAGCGGATTTCCGCCGAAGGCCTCGGTCGCGTGCTGCAGGCAGCGTGGCGCAGCGCGGTGATGCCGGAACTGATCGCCTCGCTGCCGGTGACCGCCACCGACGGCACCATGCGAAAGCGCCTCAAGCAGAACGGTGTGGCAGGACAGGCGCATATCAAGACCGGCTCGCTGGAGGGCGTGCGCAGCATCGCCGGCTATGTGCTGGACAAAACCGGGCGGCGCTGGATCGTGGTCTTCTTCGTCAATCACGCTGGCGCCGGCGGCGCCCAGGCGGCGCAGGACGCCCTGCTGCAATGGGTGTATGAGCGGGGCGCGGGATGAAGCGCATCGCCTTCCTTGGCGCCGGCTTCGCCTACATGGTGCTGCTGATCGAGGCCATCCGCGCCGCCGTGGCCTGGTGGCAGGGCGAGCTGGCGACGCCGGGCTGGGGCGACATCGCGCTGATCGCGCTGCTGCCGCTGCTGGTCTGGATCTGGTGGCGCTACATCTCGCCCTTCGGCCGCCCCGACTGTGCCAAATGCCTGCCGCCCGGCGAACCCGAAGTGCGCCCGTAACGGCCCAGCCCTGTCCCTGCGGCCGAGCGCCGGCCTACGCGGACTGCTGCGGCCGCCTGCACACCGGCAGCCCCGCCGCCGATGCCGAATCGCTGATGCGCTCGCGCTACAGCGCCTACGTACTCGGCCTGGAAGACTACCTGCTCGCCACCTGGCACACCTCGACGCGCCCCGCCGCATTGAATCTTGGCACCGAAGCGAAACCGAAATGGCTGGGGCTGGAAATCAACGCCTGTGCCGAAAACGGCGACAGTGCGACGGTGGAATTCGTCGCCCGCTGCCGCATCGGCGGCTGCGCGCAGCGGATGCACGAGATCAGCCGCTTTCTGCGCGAGAACGGTCGCTGGTTTTATGTGGATGGTGTGGTCGACTGATTCAGTTGCACAAACTGTAAAAGTCGGCGCTGGCGGGACGGCGGCTCCGTGCCCTCAGCCGTCGTTGGATCATTTTCGGCGAACGTCTCAGATGCAGCGGGAACGGACGTTCAGGTCAGCGGCGCATCAGGCAGGTTACGGCCGGGAGCGGCCATTGCCGACACTGCCGGAAATTTTCCTCTCGAGGCTCGGCCGAATGACCGGTTTGTGGCAACGTACTTGAACCCTACTTTGGCTCGACCCGGCCATGAAGAGACGGTGACGGCGGGTTCCGTATTTTCGCGCCCCGGACTGATAGCGGTCATTCGGTGAGCTTTACCGCCAGCGCCCGACCACGAGGGGCTGTGCCTCGTCCTATTCGAAGATGGCCCTTATACGATCAAATACACCGGTGTAGTGCAGCAGAAGCGCAATGCCAACCGGTACCAGTTGGAACCCCGTCAAGAACACCTTTTGGCTTAGTGGGCCCCAGCCCTCCACTCTCTTCATTAGTTGTCCGGGTTGCCCGTCGACGAACAGGGTATGTATCACAATCCACCAGTACAAGAAATAAAGGTCGATCGTGGCGACAAAAATGCGGGCGAGTTCTGGAGCACTGAACGGGCCAATGTCACCTCCGGGCCAGTCTTGAGCGAATGCGCCATAATGAAAAACTGTGGCAAATGCCAGCGCGCCAACTGCGATCAGCAGCCCTCCACCGGACCTCCTGACGCCGAGCCCATACAACAGGATCACCAATCCAGGGGTCAGGAACGCAAGGCCGACGGCGCCTAACACCCAGTTCGGCACGAGCGGCGGGGCGAACTCCCCCAGATCGAACGCCCGCGCCAGGAGAAATCCGCCCAACCCCACGAACGGTATTGAAAAGAGCACCATGCCTAGGGGAGACATTCTCATGCTTGGTGACGGCTCCTGCCCTTATTAAATTTCGCACCTTGACCGGCATTGCGAACTGGACCCAACGCCGGGTCAGGCAAGAATATCACTCACGCATAACGAATGGCGGTTTGCTACTTGTTCGTATTCCTGACGAATGTCCGCTCGTGATTTCCTGCAACGTCTCCAGTTGGCCGAATTCGGAAGCCGGTCAAGCTGGGTGACCGGCTCCAACCGCCGAGTTGCCGACGGGTCAGGCCGGGTTCTTGGATGCGCTTTGAAAACGCAGTTGCTACGTTCAAGCTGCGCGGCGACTGCCGGCGACCGGCAGTTCGCTCCCCACGCAAGGTGTTACTCGCCCGCCATCACCTTCAGCCGCGGATCATCCGGCCGTTCGGCGGAGGCTGCTTTCCAGTACTTGCGCGCCTCGTCGCGCAAGGCCATTTGTTCCAGCCAGGCGGCGAAGGCGATGCGCTCTGAGAAACTGGCATTGCCGGCGGGGCGCAGCGTTTCGACCTGGCGCCGCAGGTCCGCCGATGCCAGGCTGAAATCGCTGGCATTGGAGAAGGTCATGCCTTCCGGGTGCTGCGCCGAGACCACCCAGGTATAAATGGCGGCTTCGTTCAGCTGAAGCTGCGCGGGCAGGGTCAGCGAGGTGTCGGTGACGGTCGTTTCATGCAGCGTCCTGCCGGTTTCATCGAGCAGGACGAAGCGGTACTGGATGTTCGGCTCCAGGCCTTTCCAGGCGAAGGTCGGACGTTCCTCGAGGGTCTTGTTGCCCAGCGGATTGAGCAGCTTGAGCTTGAGATTGGGTTTGACGGAGCGCATCACGATCGCGGCCTGGGCCACGGCAACCGGCTTGATGCGGACGTCCTTGCTGCCCTTGGACAGGGCGTTGCCGAGCGGCTTCGGCTTGGTGCCCGATTCCGCGTCGGGTTGTTGCGCGCGGAACAGCACGACCGCGGGACCCTTTGCTTCCCAGCTCTGGCCGGAACCCAGATAGACCGCAACCAGCCGCCCGCCGGCCTCGATCTGTACCTTGGCGTCCCGGCGGATTTCGGAAAGAATCGTGACCGCGGGCTTGCGGCTATCGTCCATCAGCATCGCCTTGCCTTCGAGGTCGGTGACCATCGCCACGGCGGGTTCCCCTGCTGCGACGGCAGCTATGCAATTCCCCAGCAGGAGGAAGGCGCATAAGATTTTATTGGCTGCTCGCATGTTGATCTCCATCGAAAAATTCTAACGTGGTCCCCAGCCATACGCTTGCACCGGCGTATGTCCCTTGATTGCCTGCGATCCGACCGAAACCAGGTCGCCATTCGATTCCAGCGCCTCGTACACTTCCTTCGAACAGACTATCTGGAATCCGACATCCTTGGTTACCCCTTCGAGGCGCGAGGCCACGTTGGTGACATCGCCGATCGCGGTGTAGTCATGCCTTCCCGATGAGCCGACCTGGCCGATCACGGCCTCCCCGGCATGCAGCCCGACGCCGATTTCGATCGGCGCGGAACCTTCCTTGACAAGGATTTCATTCAGACTGATCACTTCGTTCTGCATGCCCTTGGCTGCCGCCAGAGCTGCTTCGCACGGGTTGCGCAGGCGCTTCGGCGCGCCGAAAATCGCCATGATGCCGTCGCCCATGAAGCAGACCACCGCGCCTTCCTGAAGGTGGATCTGGTCCACGACGCGGTCGAAGTAGCGATTGAGCAGGGTAATTACCGCTTCCGGCGGCAGCGATTCGCTCAGGGTGGTGAAACTGCGGATGTCGGCAAACAGCACGCAGACATATTGCCGCTCGCCGCCGAGCCCCGGCGCGAGTCTTCCGGAGAGGATCTCCTGCATCACCACCGGGCTGACGGTTCCCGAAAAGGAACGTTTCAGGATCAGGCGTTCCTTCAGCTTGCGCCAGGCATCGCCTGCCAGCGGGCCGAGCAGGCCGGCGCCGGCGGCGGCATAAATGCCGCTGAGCGGCAGCTGCCAGCCCTGCCTGAAAAGCCAGGCAGATACGGCCAGGGTGCCGAGCACCAGCGCCGCCAGCAGCGCGGCTGCAGCCAGCGGTCTCGGCGTCACCAGCCAGAGCAAGGAAGCGGCAAGGATCACGGCACAGAGTTGCAAGGCGGGTACGTCCCGTATCAGCCCGTGGTTCAGGATGCTGCGCAAGGCTTGTGCATGGATCAGGACACCGGGCGCAAGATCGGCGTTCTCCTCCCACGACGCAAGATTCACCGGTTGCAGGACGGCATCGGTGGAAGGCAGCACCGAACCGAGAAGCACCGGCCGGCCGGCGAACATCCGCGCCAGTTCCGCGCCGTCCCCGGCCCGCAAGGCATCGAGCACGGCATGCAGCGGGATGTAGGTGAATGCCGGGCCGCGCGAGAAGTCGATCATCCCCGGCGCCGGCGCCTTGCCCAGATGGCGGCCCAGCTGGCCAACCAGCGTCGGCACGACCGAAGCGTTTTCCCCGATCCGTTCATCGAAGCGCCGGATGACGTGGTCGGCGTCGCGGGGAAACAGCGCGAGGCCGGTGCCCTCGGCGCCGACGACCAGCTCGAATTTGCGGAACAGCTGGCGCTGCTTGCCGGAGGCCTCGACGGTGCGCGCCAGCACCAGCGGAATCTCCTTCTTCGTCGCCAGGATGCCCAGCATCAGCGCTTCGTCGCTGCCCGCCAGCACTCCGTTGTAGGAACGATCGGGCAGGACGATGTCGAGCCCCACGGCAGTGGCTTTTCCGACGGCGGTCGCACGAAGGAAATCGCCCAGGTGGCGATGCCAGAGCGTCATCGGTTCGGGGTTGCGGGCGACGCTGGCCTCGTCGATGCCGACGACGACGACATCCTTTTCCAGGGCAACCGGAAAGTGCCGGCGCAGGAGGTTCGTCGTCGTGTCGAGCAGGGTGAAGTCGATCCGCGCACCAACCGAGGAAAACTGCACGAGCACGGCGAAAACGGCGCAGGCGAGCACCCCCGCGAGTTTTTCCTTCCGATTGCGCGAGAAGGCCGGATCAGACATGCAGCCCCACGCTGGCGATGCAGCGTTCATCGGCATTTCTCAGGCGGCTGAGCATCATTTTCAGGAAGGCACCGAGAAAGCGGGCCTGGAGGCCGGCCGCCGTCACGCCAGCGCCGACTTCAGTGCCGCGACCCGGTCGCTGCGTTCCCAGGTTAGGTCGATGTCGCTGCGGCCGAAGTGGCCGTAGGCGGCTGTATGGCGGTAGATCGGCCGCGCCAGGTCGAGCATGGCGATGATGCCGGAGGGCGTCAGGCGGAAGACCTTTCTGACTGCGGCTTCCAGCGCCTCATAGGGCACGTTGCCGGTGCCCTGCGTGTCGATCATCACCGATACCGGGTCGGCGACGCCGATGGCATAGGCCAGCTGCACCATGCAGCGCCGCGCGAATCCGGCGGCGACGATGTTCCTCGCGACGTAGCGCGCCATGTAGGCGGCGGAGCGGTCGACCTTGCTCGGGTCCTTGCCGGAAAAGGCGCCGCCGCCGTGCGGGCAGGAGCCGCCGTAGGTATCGACGATGATCTTGCGTCCGGTGAGACCCGTGTCGCCGTTGGGGCCGCCGATCTCGAAGGGACCGGCGGGGTTCACGAAAATGCGGAAATCGGGCGTGCGCAGGCTCAAGGGAACCAGCGGATCGATGATCTCGCGCGTGACTTCGCGCGTCACCCAGGCCGGGTCGAGGCCGCGCTTGATCTGGGTCGAGATCACCACGTCGGCGATGCCGGCCACCCTGTGGCCTTCCCCATAGCGCACCGTGACCTGGCTTTTGGCGTCGGGGCGCAGCCAGGGCAGGGCGCCGGACTTGCGCAGTTCCGCCTGGCGCCGCACCAGCCGGTGGGATAGCCAGATCGGGTAGGGCATCAGGTCGGGCGTCTCGTCGCAGGCGTAGCCGAACATCAGGCCCTGGTCACCTGCGCCGAGCTGGCCGTCGCCATGCACCACGCCCTTGTTGATCTGGATCGATTGGTGGTTGAAGCGCACCTGCACTTCGCAGCGTTCCGGGTCGATGCCGGTCGCGGCATCCGTATATCCGGCGTCCGTCAGCACCTGGCGCGCGATGCTTTCAGCGTTGTCGCGGATCGCCTCGAACAGCGCCTCGTCGGAGGTGCGGAATTCGCCGGCGATGACGATCAGGTTGTCGGCGACCAGGGTTTCGCAGGCCACCTTGGCCGTCGCCTCGCGCGCCAGGAAGGCGTCGAGGATGGCATCCGAGATCTGGTCGGCGAGCTTGTCGGGATGACCTTCCGAGACCGACTCGGAGGTGAAGAGATAAGGTCGCGCGCTCATGCTCAGTCGAACATGATGACCTGGCGTACCGCCTCGCCGGAGTCCAGCCGGTCGAAGCCCTCGTTGATCTGGTCCAGGCGCAAGCGATGGGTGATCAACTTGTCCACCGGAAGGCGGCCGGCCTGGAACAGTGCGATGTAGTGCGGGATGTCGCGCGCCGGCACGGCCGAGCCGAGGTAGCTGCCCTTCAGTGTGCGCTCCTCTGCGACCAGGTTAACCGCTGGCACGTTGAAGGTGTGGGAAGGCGGCGGCAGGCTGCAGGTCACAGTGGTGCCACCGCGTCGCGTGATCCTGTAGGCGGCATCGAGTGCCTTGACCGAGCTTGCGGCTTCGATCGCGATGTCCACGCCGCCGTTGGTGGCGGCCTTGACCTGCGCCACCAGATCGGGATCGTCGGCTCGGAAGGCGCGGGCCGCGCCCAGCGCCAGCGCGGTTTCAAGCTTGGACGGCAGGCTGTCGATCGCGATCACCTCGCGCGCGCCGGCCGCCAGTGCGCCGAGCACGGCCGAGAGGCCAACGCCACCGAGGCCGACCACGGCCACCGTCTGACCGAGACGGATCTGCGCCGAATTGATCGCGGCGCCGACGCCGGTCAGCACCGCGCAGCCGAACACGGCGGCGACGTCCTGCGGCAGATCGGGTGTGACCTTGACCAGCGAGCCGCGGTTGCACACCGCGTATTCGGCGAAGCAGGAGACGCCGACCTGGTGGTTGAGCGGGCTGCCGTCGGCACGCGACAAATGGCGATGGCCGCCGACCATGGTGCCGGCCGTATTGGCCACGGCGCCCGGCTCGCACAACGCCGGGCGGCCTTCGAGGCAGGGCAGGCAGTGGCCGCAACTGGGGACGAAGACCAGCGCCACAGAGTCGCCGCGCTTGAGGTCGGTGACGCCGGGGCCGGTTTCCTCGACCACGCCGGCGGCCTCATGACCGAGCGCCATGGGCATCGGCCGCGGCCGGTCGCCATTGACGATGGACAGGTCGGAGTGGCACAGCCCGGCAGCCGTGATTTTGACCAGGACTTCATTGGGGCCCGGACCGGCGAGATTCACGGACTCGATCGCGATCGGCCGGGTTTGCGCGTAGGGGCGCGGTTGTTCCATCTGGCTGAGGACGGCGGCGCGGATTTGCATGGGGTTTTCTGCCTTGCTCGGGATTAACAGGCGCAGTCTAGCGGAATACATTTATCCGTATGTCGGTCCGACGCCATTCGCTTGTCACGCTGCTTGCCGGTTCGACCCTGGTGCTGGGGGGCTGCGGAGCCCTGCCGTATGCCCTGCAGTCGCCGGCGCCGGTGGCAGCGAGAGTGCCCCCGGGGCCGCAAGGCGCGGAGGGCGAGGGTTCCACGTCAGCGGGGGTGACAAACAGCCAGGACAAGGCCAGCGATGTCGTCCTGTTCGCGCTGGGGCTGATCGAAACCGATTACCGATTCGGCGGCAAGAACCCGGAAGCCGGACTTGATTGCAGCGGCATGGTCAGTTATGTTTTCGAGAAATCCGTCGACCTGCGGCTGGCCGGATCGGCGGCCGACCTCGCGCGCCAGGGCAAGCCAGTGCCGCCGGAACAGCTCAAGCCCGGCGACCTGGTCTTCTTCAACACACGCAACCGGCCGCGCTCCCACGTCGGCATCTATATCGGCGACGACCGCTTCGTGCACGCCCCGAACAGCCGCGGCAAGGTGCGCACCGAAAGCCTGAAGCAGGGCTGGTTCGCCGCGCGCTTCGAGGAAGGCCGCACCTACTTCGACTGATGCAGGTGCGCCGCCGCGCGGAATATGTCCGCGCCGAACACGGCTAAACTGCGCGGCGCCCTCTTCCTCCTCTGCAACGGAATGACATAACCATGGCCGGCGCCAGTTTGCTTGCACTGCTCGACGACATTGCCACCATCCTCGACGACGTGGCGGTGATGACCAAGGTGGCGGCGAAGAAGACCGCCGGCGTACTCGGCGACGACCTTGCACTGAACGCCCAGCAGGTGAGCGGCGTGCGCGCCGAGCGCGAACTGCCGGTGGTCTGGGCGGTGGCCGTCGGCTCGCTGAAGAACAAGCTGATCCTGGTGCCGGCGGCGCTGGCGATCAGCGCCTTGCTGCCGGCGGCGATCACGCCTCTGTTGATGGTCGGCGGGCTCTACCTCTGCTTCGAGGGCGTCGAGAAATTCGCGCACAAGTGGCTGCATGCGGCCGCGGAAGACGAAGCGCACCACGCCGAGCAGTTGGCCCATCTGGCCGACCCGGCCACCGACCTCGTCGCGCTGGAAAAGGACAAGATCAAGGGCGCGGTGCGCACCGACTTCGTGCTCTCCGCCGAGATCATCGTCATCGCGCTGGGCACGGTGGCCGGCAAGCCCTTCGGTACGCAGGTCGCCGTGCTGGCCGGGATCGGCCTCCTGATGACCGTCGGTGTGTATGGTCTGGTGGCGGCCATCGTCAAACTGGACGATGCCGGCGCCTGGCTGCTGGAACGCGGCGGTCGCCTGCAGGCGTCGCTGGGCAAGGCCTTGCTGCTGGCGGCGCCGAAGCTGATGAAGGCCCTGACGGTGATCGGTACGGCGGCGATGTTCCTGGTCGGCGGCGGCATCCTGATGCACGGCCTGCCCGGCGGCCACGATGTCACCCATGCCGTCGAGGCGGTCGCCGGACCGCTGGCCGTGCTGGCCACCAGCCTGGTCGACATGCTGCTCGGCATCATTGCCGGCGCGCTGGCGCTCGGCGCCGTGACGCTGGCGGGCCGGCTGCGCGGCAAGGCTCGGGAAGACGTGTAGCCCCGCGCTGCGAACGTCAGACCGGCGACATTCTTCGCAAGCAGGCCATCCGCCCCGGCAAGGAAGCAGCGCCTCCCGCTGCGGAGCTTTCACCTAGGCTGTTTTTCCTGCGGCGTCGCCTTCGGCAAGAAACGCAGTGAGGTCCGCGACGAAACGAGCGGGTTGCTGCAACTGGGGACTGTGGTCCCCTCCCTCATAGATCCGCAGCCGAGCCTGATGGATGCGCGCCAGCATCCAGGCGGCGGTGTCCAGCGTGTAGAAGTTGCTTTCGCTGCCCCACACCATCAGGGTCGGGACGATGATTTGCGGGAGCACGTCGCGAAAGTCGGCGCTCACCAGGGTTTTCCAGATGGCGATCAGGGGGCCGGGATCGAGCCGTCGCAGGTTCTGTCGTTCTTGCTGCCAGCCGCGACTATCGCGCGCATAGGTTTCGCGCGCCCTGGCGTTGAGGCTGTTGGCGCCGAGGCGCAACACGGCCTCGGCAAAGTCGGATTCCAGATCATCGAGCAGCCGCTGCGAGCGCGCGGCATCAAAATCGCCGTAAATGCCATTGGCCCAGGTGTCGTCGGTAAGCAGTTTGGGCGACTGGTCGATGATGCACAGATGGGACAGTCGGCCGCAGCCGAAATCGCGGATGAACTGCCAGAGCGTCAAAGCGCCCATGGAGTGGCCGACGACCGCCGCCTGCGCCAGCCCGAACTGGTCCATCAGGTTGAGAACGTCGCGCGCCAGCCGGCCTATGTCCGGCGTCCGGTTGACGGCCAAGGCATGGCCGCCGTGACCACGCGCATCCGGACAGAACACCCGGTGATGTCGATGGAGCGTTTCCGGCAGTGCGTTCCAGATGGTATGACTGGAAGTCCATCCATGCAGGAGAATCAGCGGGGGGCCTTCGCCTCTGACGCGCAGGTAAAGTCGTTCGCCGTCATCGGCAATGAAAGTCTGCATGAAAAGTCGGTACCGCCGTAGTCGATCGTGTCCGTGGCAGCAGTGAAATGCCGGCCTGTCGCCTGGAGGTCGCAGTGTATAACTTTCGGCGCGAAGCGCGATCGGAGTTTGTTGCGCCTTCGGAATATCCGGGGTCGAGCTTCGATCAGCGGTTCAGGCGGCCAAGCCTCCCGGTCCGGCGGCGGAAAGACTCGGCATGAAAAATCGGGTAGGCTTGCGCTGGACGGCTAGCTTGATATCGCCGGATAAGGAGTTCACCAGCATGCATTTCGGCCACGAACAAACCATGGGTGCCGCAGTCGGGCGCGAAGCAGTGGAAGCTCTGCCGAGCGGCAGATAGGCTTGTCATGGACTACCGTACCATTGCCTACTATCTGGCGCTCATTTCCATCGTCGTAAGCATCGCGGAGATTTTGGTACGCATGAAGGGGATCGGCGCGAGAGTCGAGAAAGTCAAGGGCGTCGTCCAAACCAAAAAACCCAAGCTCGCCCCGGTCATCCTGTTCCTCATCTTCTCCATCATTCTGGCCGCGGTGACATTTCCGCGTTGAGCAGCGCCATCAGGCACGCCCCATGCGCTGCAGGTAGCGCATCAGCGCGCCCAGCACGGGCAGCTTGGCGTACAGCTCTTCGGCCGCATCCCAGTAGTCGCGGTGCAGCACGACCTTGCCGGCAGCGTCGAAACGCAGGTGGCTGGCGCCGCGCACGCAGATCGCCTGCGGCCGCCGGCCGCGGGTGCGGAAGTGGAAGTCCCACAGCAGCATCACGCCATCCCCACCGCCGAAGCGGCTGCCGATGACGAAACGCGGCGCGTCGACCTGGGAGAACATGTGGCCGAAGATGCGGGCGATGGCCTCCGTGCCGCGCACTTCGTTGAACGGGTCCTTGAACTCGGCATTCGCGGCGTAGAAATCCGGCACGCGGTCGACCGTTGCCGGACTCAGCTGCTCGAACCAGTCGATCAGGGCTTGGGTATCGTTCATGGCGGTCACAAGCGGGTGAAGCGCCGCACCAGCGCGAAGTAAAGACCGTAGGGCAGCAGGCGCAGCAGCTTGAGCCAGTGCGTGAAGCGGCGCGGAAAATGGATCTCGAAACTGCCGCGGCCGAAGCCGGCGATGATTTCTGCGGCAGCCTGTTGCGGACTGATCAACGCCGGCATTTCGAAATCGTTGGCGGCGGTCATCGGCGTCGCGACGAAGCCCGGGTTGATGAGGAAGACCGACAGGCCGCGCGGGGCGAGGTCGAGGTAAAGGGTTTCGGCGAAGTTGATCAGCGCCGCCTTGGTCGGGCCATAGGCCGCCGCCTTGGGCAGGCCGCGATAACCGGCGACGCTGGAAACGAAGGCCAGCGCGCCGCTGCCCTGCTTCAACAGGCGCGGAATCAGCCGCGCCGCGGCCGCCATCGGTGCGCGCAGGTTGATGTCGAGCAGGCGGTCGATGGCGTTGGTATCGAGTTGCCAGGCGCGCATCGGCGCGTAGGCGCCGGCGCAAAACACCACCAGGTCGATGCCGCGCCAGGTCCGGAACAGCTCGTCCGCGGCACTCGCGAAGGCGTCGTCGTCGGTGAGGTCGAAGGCCAGCACGCGCGCTGCGCTGTGCCCGGCGACCACCGCCTGCAGTGCCTCGGTGCGCCGCGCCGACACGACAACGCTGGCGCCGCGTTCGAGCAGGGCGACGGCCAGCGCGGCGCCGATGCCCGACGAGGCGCCGATGATCCAGACCCGCTGCGCGGCCCAGTCGCGGATGGGCTGGTTCACGGCGTCCGGCGCTTGAGCGAGAGCGTGACCTCGCCTAGGGCAAAGCCGTACTTGCTCATGAGCGAACGGTTGAGCATGACCTGGTCGTCGACCAGGAACATCCAGTCGTCGAAATCGACGTGTATGACTTTGCCGTCGACGTTGAGCGCCAGCACGTAGCGCCAGCGCAGCGCGTTGCCGGCCGTTTCGCCCAGCGCCTCGCCGACCACGTCGCCGGCGGTGCCGATGAAACGCCCGTTGCCCGTGTCGCGCAGGGTCCACACGCGGCGCGGTGGATTGCCGCCGCCTTCGCCATCGGACCAGGTGAAGCGCTCGTCCAGCGTGCCGGTATCGCCCTGCCACTTGGCTTCGATCACGACATGGAAGCGCTTGATCACCTTGCCCGAACGGTCCTGGAACATGCCCCAGCCGTCCAGCGTGCCGGTGAAGAATTTGCGCAGGTCGAGCTGCGGCGTTTCGGCGCGGTACTGCTCGACCTCGATACCGGCGCAGCCGCCGAGGAAGACGGCGGCGAGCAGCACGATGCCGAGCCGGCGCAGTGTTTTCATCATGATGTCCTTCCTTCGAAATGATGCTGCCAGCGCCACAGCAGCAGCAGGGAAACCACCTTGATCACGGCCGGCAGCAGGGCGTAGGTGGCGGCCAGGGCGAACAGCCCCTGGCGCGCCGTGTCGCCGGCGCCGACTTTGTAGCCGAACAGGGCGACCAGCGGCAGGGCGATGCCGGCGGCCAGCGCGAGGTTGAATTTGTTCACGAAATTCCAGACGCCGAAATACGCACCGGCCCCGGCGGCAGCCTGTCCCTTGCGTCTTCCATCCGCCAGCAGGTCG
>Ga0268298_10004917_pt1 | contig 12774 bp, 11 predicted proteins | sample WWTPWeurt_MetaG_FD_194462 | JGI IMG/M metagenome (GOLD analysis project Ga0268298, IMG submission 194462) | Activated sludge microbial communities from WWTP in Nijmegen, Gelderland, Netherland - WWTP Weurt | ecosystem: Engineered > WWTP > Aerobic digester > Activated sludge | place...
ATCTTCTTCGTCTGGGGCAATCGTGACCGGTTCCTCGAGCAGGCCCGTGAACTGCACGCCAGCCGCGCCCATGCGCCGGCGGGCGAGTGGGACAAGGTCCTGATCATGGGCAAGCAGATCGCGCCGGACGAGCCAATGTTCGCCGGCTCGCCGAGCGGCGCGTCCGACATGCTCGACATGGAGCTGCACGGTGCGACCGGGACGCTGGACATCGACATGTCCGGCATGCCTGCGGCCACCACGCCGGACATCGACCTGAGCGAGAAGGCACCCGACCTCGCCAACAGCTCCGGTCTCGACTTCGTCTTCGACGAGCCGGGAGTCACCGCGGTCGACTCGCAGGTCGCGCCGACGGTCGAGACACCGATGGTGCGCGGCGAAGCCAAGACCACCAGCGACACGCAGGAGCTCACGGTCGACGATCTCGGACTCGACGTCGACGCGTTGCGCGAACTCGAGGCGCTCGAGACGAACGACGACACGGTCAACGACCAGCTCGCGTCGCCGATCGAAGACACGGTCGAGACGCGCGTGAAGGACTCCACGGCGGAGGTGCCGCTGATCGACGACCAGGATCTGCTCAGCGCCACCTCGGTGATGAGCGCGCTCGACGATTCGACATCCATCGTCGAACCTGGCGTTGTCGATCTTTCCGACGTGACGGGCGAAATGCCCAGCCTCGAAGACACGTCGATCACGGGTATCACGCGCCGCGTCAACTTCGACACGGCGTCCGAGCCGCCGACCATGAGCGAGGTGGGCACCAAGCTCGACCTGGCGCGAGCCTACATGGACATGGGCGATCCAGAGGGCGCTCGCAGCATCCTCGACGAGGTGCTGCAGGAAGGCAATGCCGTGCAGAAGCAGGAAGCCGAGCGCCTGATTGCCAGCCTGCCCTGACGGCTGGCCGGGCGCAGCGCATGCCCCGGCTCGCGCTCGGCGTCGAGTACGACGGCTCGGCGTTCGCGGGCTGGCAGTATCAGCACCATGCCCGCACGGTGCAGGGCGAGTTGCAGCAGGCGCTGAGCCGCGTCGCCGACCATCCCGTCGAGCTGGTGGCCGCCGGCCGTACCGACGCCGGCGTACATGCGCTGCAGATGGTGGCGCACTTCGATACCACGGCCGGGCGGTCGATGCACGGCTGGGTGCTCGGCAGCAATGCCAACGCCTCGAACGAGCTGACCGTCCACTGGGTCCGCCCGGTCCCTGACGATTTCCACGCGCGCCATGTTGCATTGTCGCGCCGGTACCTCTACCGCATCCTGGACCGGCGCCTGCGTCCTGCGCTCGATCGCCAGCGAGTCTGCTGGGTGCGCGCAGAACTCGATGTCGCGCGCATGCACGAGGCCGCACAGACGCTCGTCGGTCACCAGGATTTTTCGTCGTTTCGCGCGGCGGAATGCCAGTCACCGACGCCGATGCGCGACCTGCTGGAGCTGCGCGTGGAGCGCAACGGCGCCTGTGTCGACCTGCACCTGTGCGCCAACGCGTTCCTGCACCACATGGTGCGCAACATCGCGGGGTCGCTGATCCTCGTCGGGCGCGGCGAACGGCCGATGGACTGGATCGGGGAGGTGCTGCGCGCACGTGACCGGACCCGGGCCGGCCCGACCGCGCCGCCGCAGGGGCTCTATTTCGTCGCGGCGGAGTACCCCGCCGGGTTCGGCCTGCCTTCGTATACACTCCCTCGTCCGTAGCCTGGAGTGCCGTTGCAGTGACGTGGTTCGAGAAGATCATCCCCTCGCGCATCAAGACGGAGCGTCGCACGCGCTCCGTCCCCGAGGGCCTCTGGATCAAGTGCCCGGCCTGCGATGCCGTCCTGTACCGGGCCGAGCTCGAGCGCAACCTGCAGGTCTGCCCGAAATGCTCCCACCACATGCGCATCGAGGCTCGTGACCGCCTCGAACGCTTCCTCGACCCGGGCACAGGCCAGGAACTCGCGGCTGACGTCGAACCCGAGGATCCGCTCAAGTTCCGCGACAGCAAGAAGTACCGCGACCGCCTGACCGTGGCGCAGAAGACCGTGGGCGAGAAGGACGCGCTCATCGTCATGGCCGGCAGGCTGCAGGGCATCGAAGTCGTCGCCTGCGCGTTCGAGTTCCGGTTTCTCGGCGGCTCGATGGGGTCGGTGGTCGGCGAGCGGTTCACGCGCGCGGCCGAGCACTGCCTCGCCAACCGCTGGCCGCTGGTGTGCTTTTCGTCGAGCGGCGGCGCGCGCATGCAGGAAGGCCTGCTGTCGCTGCTGCAGATGAGCAAGACCAGTGCCGTGCTCGCACGCCTCGCGCAGGCGCGGCTGCCGTTCGTTTCCGTGCTGACCAATCCGACGACCGGCGGCGTCTCGGCGAGCCTCGCGATGCTCGGCGATCTCAACATCGCCGAGCCGAAGGCGCTGATCGGCTTCGCCGGACCGCGCGTCATCGAGCAGACGGTGCGCGAGACCCTGCCGGAAGGCTTCCAGCGCAGCGAGTTCCTGCTGGAGCACGGCGCGATCGACCTGATCGTCGACCGTCGCGACCTGCGCGACCGCATCGCGGTGCTGCTCGCGCTGCTGCTCGGCCGTCCGCCGCCTGCGCGACCCGACGAGCACGCGCTGTCGCCCGCGGCGCCCTGACGCGCGACGGCGACATGCCCGCCGGGCCGCGATTCGAGCGCCTCGAGGACTGGCTCGACTGGCAGCAACGCGCGCACCCGGTCGTCGTCGACCTCGGCCTCGACCGCGTGGCCCGCGTCCTCGGCCGCACCGGCTGGCGGCGTCCCGGCATTCCGGTCCTCACGGTCGGTGGCACCAACGGCAAGGGGTCGACGGTCGCGATGCTCGATGCCGTGCTGCGTGCCGCGGGCCATCGCGTCGGCACGTTCACGTCGCCGCATCTGCTCGACTACCGCGAGCGTATCCGCATCGACGGCGCCATGGTCTGCGCGGCGTCGCTCGTCGCGGCGTTCGAGCGCATCGCGGACGCGCTCGGCGCGGACACGCTGACCTATTTCGAGTTCAACACGCTCGCCGCGCTGCTCGTCTTCGAGACCGCCGGCCTCGACGCCATCGTGCTCGAGGTGGGGCTCGGCGGCCGGCTCGACGCGGTCAACGTGGTCGATGCCGACGTCGCTGTCGTGGTGTCGGTCGGCCTCGACCACATGGAATTCCTCGGTCCCGACGCCGAGTCGATCGGTCGCGAGAAGGCGGGCATCTTCCGGCCGGGCCGGCCTGCGGTGTTCGGCTCGCCGGTGCCACCGGGTTCGCTGCGCACGGCCGCCGCGTCGATCGGCAGCAGGCTGCTCGTGCGCGGCTCCGACTTCGACGGCATCGCGCGTTGCCGCGACGGCTGGGATTTCGTCGTCGACGGTACCACGCGTTTCGGCGCGCTGCCCTGGCCCGCCTTGCCGGGTTCCGTACAGGTCGCCAATGCCGCGACGGCGCTGGTCGCCCTCGAACAGTTGCGCGGGCGCCTGCCGTGCGAGCGTCGTGCGGTGGAGCAGGGGCTGCGTGAGGTCTCGCTGCCAGGCCGGTTCCAGCGCGTGCGGGATGCGCAGCGCGGCTGCGAATGGGTGCTCGACGTCGCGCACAACCCCGCGGCGGCCTCGGTGCTGGTCACGAACCTGCGTGAGTCGGGCGCGCCCGGACGCACGCTCGCCGTCTGCGGGATGCTCGGCGACAAGGACGTGCCGGGAGTCGTCGCGCAGCTCGCGCCCGTCGTCGACGTCTGGTTTGCGGCAACCGCCGAAGGTCCGCGCGCGATCGATGCGACAGAGCTTGCGCGCCGCGCCCGGACAGTCGGCGTCACGATGCGGCCGTCCGGAACGGTCGGTGCGGCGATGGCGAGCGCGGCGGCGGTGGCGGCCAAGGGCGATCGCATCGTCGTGTTCGGCTCCTTCCACACGGTCGGTCCAGCGCTCGTCTCGCTCGGCCTTCACCTATAATCCGCGCCCAATGGACGAGCAGGTCAAGGCGCGGCTGATCGGGGCGACGGTACTCGTCGTGATCGCCGTGCTGCTGGTGCCCGAATTGCTGTCGGGGCCGAAGGGCGACGCTGTCGGCGACGCCGTGAGCGCAGGCAGGCGCGGCACCCGCACCTTCACGATTGACCTCAGTGGCACCGTGGACGCCGGCTCGCACGTCGAGGCGCGGCCGACCGGGACACCCACCGAGGCGCCGCGACCGGCGTCGAAATTGCCGGCGCCGCACTCCGTGGTCGCAAAGCAGCCTCAACCCGGGTCCGCGCATGCCCCGGAGCCTGAGCCGCCGTCCGAGCCGTCCCCGCAACCGGCGCCTGCACCGGCTGCGCGGAACGCTTCGGCGCCAGACACGCCGCCGTCGACGGCCGGCGCGGCCGTCAGGGAAGCCACACCAGCTCCGGCACCGGCCGCGTCCAGGCCCGTGCCGGCCGCGGCGGGCGGATGGGCCGTGCAGGTCGGCGCGTTCGGCTCGGTCGCCACGGCGCGCAAACTCGTGGCGGATCTCGCGCAGAATGGCTTGCCCGCTTATGTCGCGCCGTTGCAGCGGGGCGGCAAGAATCTGTATCGGGTACGGGTCGGGCCGGTCGCATCCAGAGCCGAGGCCCAGCAACTGGCCCGGCGTCTCGAGTCCAGACGGCTGCCCGCTGAGGTCGTAGCCGCCGACTGACGGCCATTTGCTAGAATTCCGCCAGTTTTTCCCCGCGGGACGCCGCTGCAGCATGACTCCCGTCGATTACATCCTGGTTGCGATCGTCCTCGTCTCCATGCTCTTCGGTGCGATCCGGGGTTTCCTCAGGGAATCCGTCGCGCTGCTCGGCTGGCTTACCGGTCTCTGGCTCGCGTGGCGGTATGCGCCCGAACTGCAGCCATACCTCGGCGGTTCGCTCGCCGGCACCGAACTCCAGGTTTGGGTCGCGCGTCTGATACTCCTGCTGGCGGCGCTGATGACGGCATGGCTGGTCGGCAGCCTGCTCGGCTACCTCGTACAGCGGTCGGGACTCACGCTCGGGCTCGACCGGATGCTGGGCACGGTGTTCGGGCTGGTGCGCGGTGCGGTCATCGTCGGCTTCGCCGTGATGCTCGCCGCCGCGGCGGGCATGCAGGACGAGTCCTGGTGGAAACGCTCCAGGCTGATGCCGATCGGCCAGGAAATGGCCTCCATCCTGCGAGGCTATGTCGAGACCGGACGGCGGGCGATCGAGGACGCTGTCGAAGCCAGCATCTGAGGGCACGGCCATGTGCGGAATCGTCGGCATCGTGGGTTCCAGCGCTGCCAACCAGCAGATCTACGACGCGCTGACGGTGCTGCAGCACCGTGGGCAGGACGCCGCGGGCATCATGACCGAGCACGACGGTGCACTGTACATGCGCAAGGACGTGGGCCTCGTGCGCGACGTGTTCCAGCAGCGGCACATGCTGCAGTTGCGGGGCAACATCGGCATCGGGCACGTCCGCTATCCGACGGCCGGCTGCGACAGTTCCGACGAGGCGCAGCCCTTCTACGTCAATGCGCCTTACGGCATCTGCCTCGCGCACAACGGCAACCTGACCAACGCGAAGGAGCTCGCCGAAGTTCTCGTGCGCGAGGATCGCCGTCATCTCAACACCTCGTCGGATTCCGAAGTGCTGCTCAACGTGCTGGCGAGCGAGCTGCAGCGTTTCGGCACGCCGCGGGCCTCGGCGGCCGACATCTTCGCGGCGGTGAGCGCGACGTACCGGCGCATCGTCGGCGGATATGCCGTGATCGCGCTGATCCTCGGTCACGGCATCCTCGGCTTCCGCGATCCGCACGGCATCCGTCCGCTGGTGATCGGCTCGCGCGAGACGCCGAAGGGCCGCGAGTACATGCTCGCGTCGGAGAGTGTCGCACTCGACCAGGCCGGCTTCGAGCTGGTGCGCGACGTGGGGCCCGGCGAGGCCGTCTACATCGACGGGACCGGCCGGCTGAACACGCAGCAGGTCGCCGGGGCCGTCCATCACACGCCCTGCATCTTCGAGTACGTCTATTTTGCGCGGCCCGACTCGATCATCGACAACATCTCGGTGTACAAGGCGCGGCTGCGCATGGGCGAGCTGCTCGCCGAGAAGATCCGGCGCGTGCGCCCGGACCACGACATCGACGTCGTGATCCCGATCCCGGACACCAGCCGCACGAGTGCGATGCAGGTGGCGCAGATCCTCGGCGTGAAGTACCGTGAGGGATTCATCAAGAACCGCTACATCGGCCGCACGTTCATCATGCCGGAGCAGGGCCAGCGCCGGAAATCGGTGCGCAGCAAGCTGAACGCGATCGACCTCGAGTTCCGCGGCAAGAACGTGCTGCTGGTCGACGACTCGATCGTGCGTGGCACGACTTCGGCGCAGATCATCGAGATCGCGCGCGAGGCGGGCGCGAACAAGGTGTACTTTGCCTCCGCGGCGCCGCCGGTGCGCTATCCGAACGTCTACGGCATCGACATGCCGGCCGCCTCCGAACTGGTCGCGGCGGGCCGCACCGAGGAGGAGGTCGCCCGACAGATCGGCGCGGACTGGCTGATCTACCAGGACCTCGACGACCTCGTGAAGGCCGTGCGTCATCACGACTCCGGCGTGCGCGAATTCGACACGTCCTGTTTCTCGGGCGAGTACGTCACCGGCGACATCACGCCCGAATACCTCGACAAGCTGCAGTCCGAGCGCTCCGACCAGGCGAAACAGCGCCGCGGCGCCGGCGGCGGCATCCTCAAGGCCGTCGTTTGATTCCGGACGTCTCCCGTCGCCACGGGAGCGGTTCTCGCACGCCGGCCCCGCGCGCGGTCCTGCTGGAGTGCTTCGGCGCCGCGGTCGACGCGGTCGACGCGCGCCGCTGCGTGCGCGCCAGTCTGACCGCGCGGCCCGTGTCCGGCACGTGGCACGTCGTCGCCGTGGGCAAGGCCGCGGGCGCGATGGTCCTCGGCGCGGCCGACGTGCTCGGCGGGCGTCTCGCGGGCGGCATGGTCGTTGCGCCGGCGGGGCATTTTCCGGACGCATTGCGTGGATATGCACCGCACATACACATCATGACTTCGTCGCATCCTGTTCCGGACGAACGCAGCGTCGCCGCCGGGGAAGCGGTGGCGCAGTTCATCGCGGCACTGCCTGGCCACGCGCCATTGTTGTTCCTGGTGTCCGGTGGCGCCTCGGCACTGTTCGAATGGCCGCGCGCGGGCGTCACGCTCGACGACCTTGCGCAGGTCAATCGCTGGGCACTCGCCTCCGGCGCGCCCATCAAACAGGTGAATGCGATACGCCGCCGGCTCTCGCGCCTGAAAGGCGGCGGGCTCGCAGCCATGGCGGGCAGCCGTCGCTCGCTGGCATTGATGATCTCAGACGTGCCGCGGGACGAGCCGCAGGTCATCGGGTCCGGATTGCTGCATGCGTCCGATCCTGCGGAGGCGCTCGAAGCCGCGACGCTGCCACCACAGGTCCGGGCGGCGCTCGAAGCGGCGGGTGCCGACGATCGGCAGACCACGCCACCGCGTGTTCCGACGCGCATGGTCGCGACGCTCCGCATGGCCTGTGCGGCGGCGGCGGCGAAGGCAGCGTCGCTCGGCTACGCACCGCACCGGAGCCGCGTGCGGATGACGGGCGACGCCGCTGGACTCGGCACGCGCTGGGCGGCCCGGGCTCGCCGGCTGCCACCGCGGACGCTGGCGATCCAGGGCGGCGAGTCGACGGTCGAACTGCCGGTGCGGCCGGGCCGGGGTGGCCGCAATCAACAGCTGGCGCTGGCTGCCGCCATCGCGCTGGAAGCCCGCGACATCCGCGACGTCTGGCTGCTCGCGGCGGGCACCGACGGCATCGACGGCACGACCGCGGATGCGGGCGCGATCGTGGATGCCGGCACCTGCGGGCGCGGCCGGGACGCCGGTTACGATCCGCACGTATCGCTCGCGGCCGCGGATTCGGGTAGTTTCCTCGAAGCCGCCGGCGATCTGCTGCACACCGGGGCGACGCTGACCAACGTCGGCGACCTCGTGCTGGCGTTGAAGGCGGGAGAAGGAGTGGCATGAACCTGCGCGCCCTGATCGTGAGCGACCGGCCGGACTACCGGCAACTGCTCGCGCATCACGTCACGCTGGAGTGGCGCGACGCGCTGCCGGCCGAGTACGAGCCGGCGACGCGCGGGCGACTGCCCGCCGGCTTCACCGGCATGGCCTACGACGTCGTCATGCTCGACCATGACGTGCAGGGCGGCCGCGGGCTCGACTGGATCGGCGACATGAAGGCCCGGCCGGCCTTTCCGCCGATCGTCTACCTGCTGCCGGCCGCCGAAGCCGCGCTCGCCGAGCGGGCCCGCGCGCTCGGCGCCTTTGCCGTGCTGCCACGCACCGAGTTCGAGCACTCCGAGCTCTGCGGGGCGCTGCGGCTGGCGCTGGCGAAGCGGCACAACGTCGTCGCGGGCACCTCGCGTGCGGCGCTCGAGCAGGTGCCGCCCGACCGTTTCGGGTCCGTGCGTATCCGCGGCTACAGCTGCGTGCGGCGACTCGCGGTCGGCGGCTCGTCGAGCGTATTCCTCGCGGTCGACGGGCGCACGGGCGAGCAGCGCGTGCTCAAGATCTTCCGGCAGGTGCCCGACGTCGTCGAGGGCAGCACGACGTTCGACCGGTTCCTGCGCGAGTACGAGCTGGTCGCGCACCTGCGGCACCCGAACATCGCGCGCATCCACGACATCGGCGTCGCGGACGACCACCTCTACCTGTCGATGGAGTACTTCCCGGGCGGTGACCTGCGCGCGCGCATGCGCGAGCGTCTCGGCCCCGTCGCCGCGCTGAACGTCGTGCGGCAGATGGCGGCGGCGCTCGGCGCGTTGCACGAGGTCGGCGTGCTGCACCGGGACGTGAAGCCCGGTAACCTGCTGCTGCGCCACGACGGCACGGTGGCTTTCATCGACTTCGGGCTCGCGCGGCAACTGCGTCTGGAGAGCGACATCACCGGTGTCGGCACGATCTTCGGCACGCCGCACTACATGAGCCCGGAGCAGGGGCACGGCCTGCCGCTCGACGAGCGCAGCGACCTCTACTCGCTCGGCGTCGTGCTGTACGAAATGCTGACGGGCGAGAAGCCTTACCTCGCCGAGACGCCGCTCGCGGTCATCTTCATGCACGTCAATGCGCCGATCCCGCGACTGCCCACGCCGCTCGCGCCCCTGCAGCCGCTGCTCGACGGGCTGTTGGCGAAGCGGCGGGAAGACCGTTTTCCGTCGGCGGCCGCCATCGTCGGCGCGATCGACCGCGTGCTCGCGAGCGCCGCGGCCTGATTCACGCGCCGCGCGCGAGCGCGCGCAGCTCCACCCCGTCGTCGCGCCACTCGAGCACGCTGCCCTGCGCGTACCAGTCGCCGAGCACGATGCGGCGTGCCGGCGCACCGTCGAGCTGGAACCCGTGGATCGCGGGCCGATGCGTATGCCCGTGCACGAGCGTGCGCACGCCGGCACGGCGCATTTCCTCGAGCACCGCGGCCGGCGTCACGTCCATGATCTCGGCGGCCGTGGCGCCCACGTGCATCTGGCTGCCCTCGCGCAGCTTGCGGCCGAGTCTTCGTCGGGCGCCGAGTGGCAGGTGACGCAGCGTGAAGCCCACGACGGGGTTGCGCAGGATGCGGCGCAGCCGCTGGTAGCTGTGGTCGGCCGTGCACAGCACGTCGCCGTGCATGAGCAGCACGCGCTCGCCGTGCAGATCGACGATCGTGCCGTCGGCGAGCAGTCGCGCGCCCGTCTCGGCCGCGAAGCGTCGGCCGATGAGGAAGTCGCGATTGCCGTGTATGAAGAACACGGGCACGCCCGAATCGGTCAGACGGCGCAGTGCGGCGACGATCCCGCGACCCGCGGGGTCCGGATCGTCGTCGCCGAGCCAGGCCTCGAACAGGTCGCCGAGCACGTACAGGGCGCGCGCGCCACGCGCCTCGCCGTCGATGAAAGCCAGGAACTGCCGTGCGATCGCGGGCACCGACGCGTCGAGGTGCAGGTCCGAGACCAGCAGGGTCCGGTCGCGCCGGCCGTTCACTGTGCCGGCGCCGGGGCGGCAGCGACCACCTCGGCGGTCTGGATCACGACGGGTTGCAGCGGCGTGTCGTCGGGGAACGGTCCACGGGAGCCCGTCGCCACGCTCGCGATCCGGTCAATGACGTCCATGCCTTCGACGACCCGGCCGATGACGGCGTAGCCCCAGCGTGTCGGGCCCGGGTCGAGCGCGAGGTTGTCGACGAGATTGACGTAGAACTGCGCGGTCGCGCCGTGCGGGTCGTCGGTGCGTGCCATCGCGACCGTGCCGCGCCGGTTGCTCAGGCCGTTGCCCGATTCATTGGCTACGGACGGGCGCGTCGGCTTCTCCATGCCATCGGCCGTGTAGCCACCGGCCTGCACGACGAAATTGCCGATGACGCGATGAAAGATCGTGCCGTCGTAGTGCTGGTCGCGCACGTACTGCACGAAATTGACGACGCTCAGCGGTGCGCGGGTGCTGTCGAGCTCGACGGTGAACGCGCCCAGCGTGGTCGTGAACTTCACGCGCACGGGTCCGGCAGCTGCGGCGGGCACTTGCGCGGTGGCCGGGCCGATGCCCGCCACGAGCAGAACCGCCACGGCGAGCGCGAAGCGGGGCAGGAGCGACAGGCGAACGGGAAATGGATGGCGCATGCGACCGGCACCGCGGAGGAACACGCGCGAGATGGTAAGCGGGCCAACCGTCCCGGGCCAGCCTGCGCGGCGGTCGACCGGCCGTATCCGGTAAGATGCGCCGCCATGCCCGCAGGACCCCACGTCACCCGCTTTGCGCCGAGCCCTACCGGCGCACTGCACCTCGGCAACGCCCGCACGGCGCTGTTCAGCTGGCTGGCGGCGCGGGCCACGGGCGGACGCTTCGTCCTGCGCGTCGAGGACACCGACGCCGGCCGCAGCCACGATGCCGGCCTCGAGCAGCAGCTCGCGGAGCTGCGCTGGCTCGGGCTGCGCTGGGACGAAGGGCCGGACGTCGGCGGCCCGTCGGCGCCGTACCGTCAGAGCCAGCGCTCCGCGTCGTACGAACACGCGCTCGCGCGGCTCGAGGGGCTGAAGCTGACCTACCCGTGCTTCTGCACGCCGGAGGAACTCGAGTTCTCCCGCAAGGCGCAGCTCGCCGCGGGCCGGCCGCCACGGTATGCGCGCACCTGCCTGAAGCTCGACGCGGACGAGGTTCGCCGACGGCTCGACGCGGGCCGCCCGGCTGCCGTGCGCTTTCGCGTGCCTGACGGTCGCGCCGTCGAGTTCGTCGACGAGGTGCACGGGCCGCAGCGCTTCCTGACGGACGACATCGGCGACTTCGTGCTGCGTCGTGCGGACGGCAGCGTCTCGTTCTTTCTCGCGAACGCGCTGGACGATTCGGCCATGGGCATCACGCTGGTGCTGCGCGGCGACGATCACCTGGCCAACACGCCGCGGCAACTGCTGCTGCTCGAGGCACTCGGCATGCGCCTGCCTCGGTACGGACACCTGCCGCTCGTGCTCGCCGAGAACGGCGCGCCGCTGTCCAAGCGCGAGGGTGCCACCAGCCTCTCGGACCTGCACGCCCAGGGCTACCTGCCGGGCGCGGTCTGCAATTACCTGGCGCGGCTCGGCCATGCGTGCTCACACGACGGCTGGCTCGGTGTCGACGAACTGCCGCGTCACTTCGACCTCGCCCGCACGAGCCATTCCGCGGCGCGCTTCGACCCGGCACAGCTCAGGCACTGGCAGCGCGAGGCCGTCACGCACGCGACCGACGCCGAGCTCGACCACTGGCTCGGGCGCCGCATCGATGCGCTCGGCGACGCGGCCCGACGCGAGGCGTTCGTCACCGCCGTCCGCGGCAACGTGCTGGTGCCTCCGGACGTGGATGCGCTGGTCGCCGTCGTCGCCGGCGACGAATTGGCCGTGTCGGCCGAGGCGGCCGGCGAAATCGGCGCTGCCGGCATCGAATACTTTCATCAGGCGCGCGAGACGTTCGACACCACGGGTGGCAACTTCAAGCACTGGACGCGCGCGCTCGCCGAGGCGAGCGGCCGCAAGGGCGCGCGGCTCTACATGCCGCTGCGTTCGGCGCTGACCGGCGCCACGCACGGGCCGGAGCTCGCACCGCTCGTGCGGTTGATGGGCGGCGATCGAGTCCGGCGGCGACTCGCCGCGGCGGGAATTCCACGAGACCAGACCGGGACATGCTGCAAATCCACAATTCGCTGACGGGGCGCAAGGAGACCTTCAGGCCGATCGAGCCGGGCAAGGTCCGCATGTACGTGTGCGGCATGACGGTCTACGACTACTGTCATCTGGGCCACGCCCGCATGCTGATCGTCTTCGACGTCGTGCGGCGCCACCTGGTCGCGTCGGGTTACGAGGTCACGTTCGTCCGCAACATCACCGACATCGACGACAAGATCATCCAGCGCGCGCGCGAGAACGGCGAGCCGATGCAGGCGCTGACCGAGCGCTTCATCCGCGCCTACCACGAGGACTGCGACGCACTCGGCGTCCAGCTGGCCGACCACGAGCCGCGCGCGACGGAGTTCGTGGCGCAGATCGTGTCGATGGTGCAGGTGCTCGTCGACAAGGGCTATGCGTATGCGGCGGACAACGGCGACGTCTATTACGCCGTGGCGAAGTTCGCGCCGTACGGCCAGCTTTCCGGCAAGCGGCCGGCGGATCTGCGCGCCGGAGCGCGCATCGAGGTCGACGAGGCCAAGCGCGATCCTCTCGACTTCGTGCTGTGGAAGGCGGCCAAGCCCGGCGAGCCCGCGTGGGATTCGCCCTGGGGCCGGGGACGACCGGGCTGGCACATCGAGTGCTCGGCG
>Ga0268298_10004918_pt1 | contig 12772 bp, 13 predicted proteins | sample WWTPWeurt_MetaG_FD_194462 | JGI IMG/M metagenome (GOLD analysis project Ga0268298, IMG submission 194462) | Activated sludge microbial communities from WWTP in Nijmegen, Gelderland, Netherland - WWTP Weurt | ecosystem: Engineered > WWTP > Aerobic digester > Activated sludge | place...
GGGCCGGTGAGACAGTTGACTCTGGGGCGGTGCTTGCAGTGATAGCGCCAGATACGCAAGATATAGCTGCTGAATTGACCATCAGCGACAACGATGCTCCGCTTGTGTCGGTTGGTCGTCCGGTGCGACTGCAGTTTGCCGGATGGCCGGCGCTTCAATTCTCTGGCTGGCCTTCTATCGCCGTGGGCACCTTTGCCGGACGGGTGGCTGTTATCGACGCTGTGGACGACGGACGTTCCTGCTATCGTGTTATTGTCAAGCCTGATCATGAGCAGATTGCTCAGGGGCGCGACGAACCCTGGCCATCCACCAAATTTTTGAGACCGGGTGCTGAGGCTAGCGGTTGGATAATGCTTGATACTGTGCCCCTTGGATTTGAACTGTGGCGTCAGTTCAATGCTTTCCCGCCTACGGTGAAGCCGGAAGAACTGGGCTTGCATAAGAGCAGTGGCGGCGGTGCTTCCATGGAAAGCGGCAAGAAAGTGAAGAGGAAGTAGCGCTTTCTATGGCAGGCATCAAGCGATTTCCTTGCGGAGTTGGGATATTAGGATTCACCGTAGCACTTGTCTGCTGCGGCTGGCCGCTCACCGCTGCCTTGGCTCAGGATAAGCCCGACCGGGATCAAAATCCGCTGCAATTGCGTCCCATGCAGTTGGTTGAGCCGGGTTTAGCAAGGTCTTCCGACCTTGCGGATTTGTCCGGGCCTCCTGGCGCTTTTGGTTTTGAGTCTTTTATTGAAATGGTGGATCGTCACTACCCAAAGCTTCAGAGTGCTGATGCCGAGCGAAGAATAGCCGGCGCCAAGCGCCTTGAGAAGGCCGGCGCCTTCGATCCGGTCTTGAATGGCGTGAACGAATATCTGAGGGTGCAGGATATCGTCAATCCCGGTAAGGCAAAACAGGCCATCCACAATGAGGCCCAGGTCGATCTGCTCACGCGCTCCGGCATCAAGTTGTTTACAGGCATGCGCCTCAACCCCAACGATACCAAGACGCCTCTCCTGCCTTCCGGTCGCGCCGGTGAATACTACGGCGGTATGTCTGTACCGCTTTTGCGCGGCTTCATTCAAAACGAGAAGAATGTCGCTGAGAAGCAAGCCAAGCTAGGTGAGCCTCTTGCTGCGCAGCTATATAAATTGACCAGGCTTGAGCTTTTGCTCAAGGCTGCTGCTACTTACTGGGAGTGTATCGGCGCCAGGTCTCGTATCGATGTGGCTCAGAATCTCTTGAAGATTGCCGAAACGAGAGTTGGGCAGATTAAAGAGCGGGTGGCAAAAGGTGATTCGCCGGCTCTCGAAATTGCTGAGGCCGAGCAGGAAATTCAGCGCAGGCAGGCGGCCTTGATCAAGACAGAACGAGAGTTTCAGAAAGCCTGCCTTTCCCTTTCGGTTTTTTTCTGGGATGAAAACGGTGTCCCAAAGGCTATTCCCAAAGACTCGCTGCCGGCTCTTTCCCCTAATCCCAGGCGCTTGACCGATAGTGAGTGGTTTGACGGGCGGCGTAAGGCAATTGAACTGAGACCGGAACTGAAGAAGATCAATCTGGAGCGCGAGCAGGTCAAGGTTGAGCTTAAGTTGGCTCAGAACATGCTTCTGCCGGCCATGAACCTTTACTACATGCAGGGTGCCGATACCGGCCCCCAGGGCATCGGTCTGGTTATGAGAGCGGGCGTAAATGTCTCAGCACCGCTCAGGCAGCGAACTGCGCGCGGACAAATTGAGGCGGCCCGCCTCAAGATAGAGAAGCTCAATTTTGATGAAAAGGCAGAGAAACAGCGGATTCAGGCTGAAGTTGACGATACCGTATCTGCTATCAATACTTCTTATGATCGCTTTGCCGCCACAGAGCAGGAAGTGAAAAAGGCAAAGGATGTGGAGGCTGGGGAACGTCTTCGCTACGGCGCCGGAGACAGTACGCTCTTTCTCGTAAACCAGAGGGAGCGCACCACGGCCGAGGCCCAAATGCGCTTGCTTGAGACCCATGTAGAGTATCTGCAGGCGCTGTCTGCATTTAAGGCAGTTACCTGCCGGTTATAATTTGATGCCTGTTGGAGAGGTTCTTAATGGCAGGGTGCTTGACTTTATTCAATATAATCATATATGCTGATATATGCATGGGTTTGATCGAGTCGATCAAGCAAAGGGGGCGCACTTGCCGTACAGAGCCGTAGTTAGTTCTGAACTTGCCCGTTTGTTCGGGGTTTTGTCGCATCCCATGCGCATTCGCATTATTGAAGAGCTGCGCAAAGAAGATCTGCCTGTAAATGCCTTACGCGACATCTTGGGTATCACCCATGCTGCCGTTTCCCAGCAGTTGGCCGTGTTGCGCAATTGCCGCCTTATCTCAGAGCATCGGGAAGGTCGCAATGTCTACTACCATTTGCGCAATCCTAAACTGGCCGCCTGGATAATCGAAGGCGTCAACTTCATTTCTCCCGACCCATCGGAAGTGAAGGAAATGATGAGTGCCATCGAACACACTCGCACAGTCTGGCACAAAGAAGATCAAGGTGTAGCGGAAGTTAAGCCTGCCCCTCAAAAGAAATCAAGGGCGGTTTCATAGAGCGCGGCTTTTTTCTATGTTGCTTGCCATGGCGTCAATCAGCTCTTGCAGGTGGTCCCTCAGCTTGTCGGCAATGTGGTGCCGGGCTTCATGGGGGGCTCTCTCGTATTCATCCATGTAAGGGCTTAAATCTATGGGGCTGCCTATTTTCACATGGGCACGTCTTTTCGCCAGTTGCCTCGGGCGTTTGATATTGTAGACATCTCTTTCCAATTTCAATACGGTTTCAGCCAGTCTCTCCTGGCTGGGATTGAGTTCCACATATTGGGGCTGCCAACTGACCATGCGCGCCACCCGAGCCAGGGAGGCCAGATCCTTTTTCATTTCAGCCAGGGTTTCCTTTCTGGAGCCTCTGGGCAGGCTTCTCAGGTAGGAACTGAGTTTCCAACTGCGATCCAGGAGCCCCTTGCGCTCGTCCCTGGCGTTTAGTTCGTAGCGATCTTCCAGTTGCTCCAAGACCGCCTGCCTTACATCAGCCACACGCTCACTGAGAACCTTCAAATTGGCGGAGCCGGCTTTCAGGTTGTGGGCAATTTCTTGCCGCCTGAGAAGCTCGGCAATAATCAGTCCCAGCCTCAGTTTTACGTCCTGGCTGCGCACCTTGCGGTGTAAGCGTTTCTCGATGTTTTGAATACGTTTATCGAGAACCTTCTGAATCGATCTGGGGTAGCTGTACTTGATGGCCATAGGCATCAAGTAGGCCGACCAGTCACTGTGTCCGGCCTGCCTCTCCTGCAAGATGGCTTTCAATGCGATTTCCGCCGCACCGCTTTTGAGTGGTTGTACCTGATCGTTCAAATAGTAAATTTCTCCTTCCGGAAAAATCACCAGCACGTCCTTACCCTTTACCACTTTCAAGGCGAAGTCTTTGGACTGCACCATGGTGCTCATTCCGCCTCGATCTACGGAGAAGGCTCCGAGCCTTTGCATCCACCAGCCGGCCATGCCGTGCCCTTCGTCAAAAGCCTCGGTGTTCATCATATAAAAGAAGTTTCGCCCGGCTCTGCGCGCTACTTCCACGCATACTTTAAAGTCGGTTTCATCGGCATGGTTGGGCGTGAGAATGAGCCCCTGCCCGCGGGGAAATTCCTTCAATAAATTGATGTCTGCCTGGTCGACAATGAGACGATTGTTGATTAGTAGATCTATGGCTATGTAGCGCTGAAAAAGCCAGTTTATGAAGGGCCATAGTTTGGCTGGGTGAAATATACCCGGCTTGCTTTGCGGAAAGTCAGGCTTACTCAATGATGCATCTGTGGTGGGGCTTGGCAAATTGCAGTTACCGGCGAACTTTCTACTATCTCTACTAATTTAGTTTACTTGGTAGCGGCCCGTGGTGGTAGTGGTTACCTCCATTTCCGGCTTCTCTTGTGGTATTTCCGGGGGTTTTCTCGGCGGTGCCTTAGTAATAATGAGTAATAACTGAATTTTTGCAAGAGATGTCAAGTGTCGTGATAGTTTAGGTGCATGTAAGCGTTGTAGTCAAAAGTGTAGAAAACTGAAATGTAGAAACTTAGAGAGTTCAAGTAGCGATTTCGATCTTGCCGTCCCTGTCGGATTGAAATTGGTCAGGCTGTTTGTGCCTTTAGTTTGTCTTCTTTTATCTTGGATTTAAAAAAATGGATAATAACAATAATAAGCAGCTGGCGCTGCTCTGGTGTTTTCTTGTCTTGGTGGGAGGAATCTTGGCAATTCCCGTTTTGAGCGGCTTCTACGTGGTAGTGGATGCCGGTCATGTGGGTGTGCTCAAGTCTATGGGTGCGGTCAACACCAGCGAACTTTCTCCCGGCTTTCACTTTAAGCGCCCCTTCATCGATGAAGTGGTGCAACTGGATACACGCTTGAAGTCTTTCGAAGTTCGCGCTGCTGCTGCTTCTAAAGACTTGCAGACCGTGGAGACCACCATCTCGGTGCAGCATAACATTGCCCCCGTCATGGCTGCTGAGTGCTATCAGACCGTGGGAGATCTCGACAAGGTAGATCTGACCGTGGTGGCACCGGCAGTGCAGGAGAGTTTGAAAGCGATCACCGCCAAGTTCACTGCTGAAGAGCTTGTCACCAAGCGTGAGACCGTCAAGCAACTGGTCACCGATGCCATCAAGGGTTATATCAACCATACTCTCAGCGAGAAAAAGCTGGAAGGTACGGTGATGCTCGCTAACGTGGCGATTACCGACTTCGATTTCTCCAAGGAGTTCAATCTCTCCATCGAAGCCAAGGTTAAAGCTGAACAACAGGCTCTGCAAGCCAAGAACGAAAAAGAAAGGCGCATCACCGAAGCGGAAGCCGCCGCTCGCGAGAAGGAACTGGCTGCCGATGCTGCCGCCTATCAGATTCGCAAAGAGAGCATTGAAAGAGCTCAGGCCATTCAGCGGGAAGCCAATGCCCTGGCCCAGAACCCCAGTTTGATTCAGCTTCGCGCTGTTGAGAAGTGGGACGGCGAACTACCGACTTTCTCCGGGGGCGGTGCCATGCCCTTCATCAATCTACCCCAGATGGAAAGGAGACATGTTGCCGACACCGGTGCCAAAACCGTAGCCGGCGTTCGATAAGAGCAGCAGTGGCTAGCAAAGAGTAAGTGCAACCGGCAATACGTGTAAAATAGCGTGTTGCCGGTTGTGCTTTTTTACTGGGAGACTTGCATTTTGCTACGCTTGGAAAATCGGCTCAGAAACTTGCTCAGTGTTTTACTCTGTCTTATTCTCTTGCCGCTTTTGAGCGGCTGCGTGGCGGTCTTCGACAAGTTGCCTCACAAGAAATGGGGCTTTATCGACAAGAGCGGGCGCCTGGTCATACCCTATAAGTTTGATGATGTAGCCAGAGACCAGCACGGCGGCTGGACTTTGCCCCACAAGACTTTTGTGAATTTCTCCCAGGGACTTTGTGCCGTCAGAGTGGGAAACAAATGGGGCTATATTGATAAAAACGGCCTCTGGAAAGTGCCGCTCAAGTACGATAGCGCCGGAAATTTCAGCGACGGTCTGGCTCTGGTGCGGGTGGCTGACCGCTACGGCTACATTGATAAGAGCGGGCGGGAAGTTATACCGGCAAGCTTTGATATTGCTCGCATTGAAGGTGCCAAAAATGACAATCCCGACTGGGATTTCACCCAGACCCTGCTCACGCCCCTGGAGTTCAGTGAGGGGCTGGCCGTAGCCTGCCGGGATGGTAAGTTTGGCTACATAGATAAGACTGGAAAGTTTGTCATAGAGCCTGTTTATATGCGGGCCGAGCCTTTCCGGCAGGGCCTCGCTGCTGTTAATCCCTTTCCGGTTCCGGCCGCGGTGGGAGGACGCACTTTTATAAATAAGAGCGGCAAGGTGGTGGTGGCTGCCTCTCAAAATTGCATAGACTTCAGTGAGGGTGTTTTCCTTGCCGGTAACGGCAGGTACGACTCCGGGCGCAGGCTTTTTTACCTGTCTGAGGCCGGCGCCAGGATTACCAGTGAGGAGTTTGAGGATGCCCGCATTTTCAGTGAAGGGCTGGCAGCGGTGGCGCCGAAGTTTGACTCGGCAAATGAGAATAAAGCCTACGGCTATGTGGATAAAAGCGGCAAAATAGTTATTAAGCCGGGTTTTGATATCTCGGGCAACAATCTGGCCGGGAATTTCCGTCATGGTCGAGCTGTGGTTAGTCGGACCGTCGAAGATGCTCTGGGTAACCGCAGCAATTTGCATGGAATTGTCGACACTTCCGGCCGCTTTCTGGTAAAACCCTCCTACAGTCATATCTCTTCCTATTGCGACGGTCTGGCCCGGGCGCTTATAGACAACCATACGGTCTACCTTGATATGAACGGCAAGGTGGCAATTGAGACCAGGTCGGTCTGGGGCAACAGTTTCAGCGAGGGGTTGGCTGCTGTAATGGAACCCTGAGGGCTGCCCCTTGAAAGAGTTTGGCGGGAACGGTTATATTTGAGAAACCACGGTTCAGGGGATGCGGGAGTAATGAAATCACTCAAGCTTTATCACGGTGCGACACTGATTGGCACCATTACTAATTACACGGTGGAAGATCTCTTTCAGTGGAGCGGCGAGATTGAGCTGACTCTTGAGGGCGTCGAGTACCAGCATGTTTTTGATTCTCTGGCCGATGAAGAGGCCATGATGGAAGGCAGCGACTTGCCCTTTGATGAAAGCTATCTGGAAGGATGGTTCATCGAAGACGATGCCGGGGAAAAAACGGAAATTGCCGCTCCCACGGTAAACGCCGATGGGGAAGTTTTCTGGCGGGATAAGTGAAGCAGCCTCCAGGGCTGCATCTATAGAATTCGCTTTGGATAGTTGTTTGGTATCGCCGGAGATGCTTCACTAGCCCTTGCGGTTCTGGTGCTGTCCAGAGAAGCGGCAGCGGAATTGGAGCAGATTTGTTCCCGAGCAACTAAAGCCTGTTTAGGGGGTCGAAATCTTCGTCGAGCTTTCGTGCTTTCTGTCTGTCTTTTTCGGCCAGGTCGGCCTTGCCCATTTTGTCGTAGATTTTAGCTCTGCTCCAGTAGGCACCTGATAAATCGGGGAAGCTTTTGATGATGGCGTCAAAGCGGCTCAGTGCTCCGGGTAGATCATTGCCGAGGAAGAGCATTTCGGCCTGGTAATACATCATTTGCTGCTGGTCCCGGCAGACTCCGGCTAGTTTCAGGGCTGTACCGAAATCTTTTGCCGACTCCAGGTAGTTTTTCAAACGCCGGTTGCAAATGGCCCGGTGCCTCCATGTCTGCCAGTTGGCGTTGGGAGATTTGAGCACGCAGTCATAGTCGGCGATGGCTTCTTTGAGGCGACCTGTCATGTCGTAGAGCCTGGCTCTTGCTTCCAGGGCGGGAATATTTCCCGGCGCCATGGCTAGCGACTTGTTGTAATCTGCAAGGGCCAGGTCGAATTTACCGAGGTCTTTATAGGCTATGCCGCGTTCCACATAGATTCTGCTGTTCTTGGGGTCAAGCTCCACTGCCTTTTTGTAGTGCTGCAGGGCGCCTTCAGAATCTATGACTTTCTGGCATTGCTTGGCTTTCTGAAATTCCCGGGCAGCCTGATCAGGACCGGATGCTTGAGCAGCGTTTCCGGTTAATAGCATTGAAACAATAATCGCCGCCCGTATTCGCCTCATAGAGGCTATCATAGCGCCTGGGAAGTGGTAGAGGCAAACCCTGTACTATCCCTGAGCGCCTGCACCACTTCTTCGTCTCTGGTTTGAGAGAAATCCTGGTAGTAAAGTCCGACCGCGCAAAAGGGATCCGGCACGCTCAGGGTTACGATTGAGTCGCAGTGAGACTTGAGCTCTTCCATGCTCTCTTTACTCATCACCGGGGTGGCCAGAATGACCTTGGCTGCGCCCTGCTTTCTTGCCGTTTCTACGGCAGCTAGAGCCGTCATGCCTGTTGCGATGCCATCATCCACGATTATTACAGTTTTTCCTTTGAGGGAGGCTTTGCGGCGTCCAGCCAGGCGATAAAACTGTGCTTCCACAGCTTTTGTTTTTTCGAGCAATAGCTTACTTTGTTGCTCAATATAGTCATGCCACCTGGTGCGCTCCCCTTCCGTCATCTTTTCTCGTCCCGGCACATCGTGATTTAAGACCACAATGCCATCGGCTGAAACCGCACCGATAGCAAACTCCGGTTGTCCCGGATAGGGTAGCTTCTTGGACTCGATGAGTTCCAGCGGACTGCTGAGTTTTTTAGCTACTTCCAGTGCCACCGGTACGCCGCCGCGCGGTAAGCCGACGACGCAATATGGAATGGTATTGCTTGCGGTGAATAAGGCTGCCAGCTTCTCGGCTAGTTTGGCACCGGCATCGGCTCTATTTCGAAAGATCATTTTGGCACCCGGTCGGCAAAGGTCTTCTGCAACTAAGTATATTGGAAGATTGCGCCAAGTTTTCCGAATCAACATGCCGGATAGGCGAGGTTAACTCTTGCGGTCGATGGCAGTGGACTGCCACTGTGCTACAGTGCCGGTATATATTGAAGAGAGGAAAAATTATGTCCAGTGTACCAAAAGCCGATGATGCGCCCCGGACGGTGGAAGAGACTTTTGCACATGCCGGCGCCAAGATAGATCAACTTATTTCCGACGCCAGAGAAGCTCGGGAAGCTTTGATTGCCAGGGAAGAGAACGCGCTTAAGCATAGCCAGACGGCTCTTGCGGAAATTAAGGGCGGACTGGATAAGGCCTGGCACGAATTGAATCTTGCCTGGAATGAGATCTGCAAGACCGTAGAGTCGAAAGACCCATGTGGGAAGAAGGAAGAGCAGACCTGTGGGGCTGATGGCAAGTCCGACTGACCGAATTGACCCGAGAGATTGCCGGTCTTTCTATAATTGATTGGCACTCTCAGCGCTCAATGGCCAATCTTTCTGGTTCTCTTTGTGAGCCTTCAGCGCCCGGAAAATTCCTTCATTACCTGCTGGTAGCGCTTACCCACAGCGCCGCAGACTATTTCGCACATTTCGTAGATGCTGCTGTCGGCAATACTATATAAGACGAACAGGCCCTCCCTGCGCTTTTGCACGATGCCTTGTTCGGCAAGCACGGAGAGGTGTTTGCTGACATTGGCCTGACTCATGCCCGTCAGTTCGCATAGTTCCTGCACCGAGTGTTCACCATTAAATAGGTTCTGCAAAATTTGCAGCCGTGATGCGTCGGAAAGGGCCCGAAAGCGAGCGGCAACGATTTCCAGTGCCGGTCTTGTCAATAAAACTTTCTTGCCTGCCATGGTGGGTACCTTTAATTCCGGCGCTTCAAGGCTGAAAGTGCCGGTGAGTCTATGGACTCAGTGTACAACTATATAGGGATTATCGCAATCAGTCGAATGGATGATTGAGCATATAACCAAATAGTGATATAGTGGAATTGTACCCAGCGAGGAATAGAAAATGTCGGAACCAGCCAATTCAACCCTTTGTCCCCGGCTTGGTGCTGCGCAAGTGGCGGCTTTGCCGGATGCAGTGCTTATTGATGTGCGGAGCCCGATTGAATTTGAGTGCGAGCACATTGAGGGCGCCATAAATATACCGCTTGAAAGCCTGGAGTCTCGTTGCGAGGAAGTGCCGCGCAAGGGGCAACTGGTAATGGTTTGTCGCAGCGGTAAGCGCGCCGAGCGCGGCGCCTATACGCTAATGGGCAGGGCCTTTCAGCCTCAAGTCCTGGAAGGCGGAATGCTCGCCTGGCGTCAAGCCGGCATGCCTGTCAAGGAAGGCAAAAAGAGGCTTTCCATCGAAAGGCAGATTCAACTTGTGGTTGGCACCGGTGTTCTCACCGGCGTCATTCTGGGCGCTTTTGTTAATCCTCTTTTCCTCATTATTCCTGGTTTCTTCGGAGCCGGTCTGACTTTTGCCGGCTTGTCCGGAACCTGCGCTCTCGGCATTCTTCTTGGAAAAGCACCCTGGAATAAGCTGGAAAGTCCCGGCAACGCAAAAGCATGCAATAAGAGTAGCTGCTGTAATTGAGGTGGTAGGTGACTATGCTGCACATGCTAATCGCTGCTTCCTCCGGTATCGCTACCGGTTCTCTGCTTGGACTGCTGGGCGGCGGTGGAAGCATCATTGCAGTACCTGTCTTAGTCTACTTGCTTGGTTTTGATGCCAAGACTGCTGTAGCTTCCAGCTTGCTTGTTGTCGCTTTTGCCAGTTTGCTTGCCGCTTACAGTCATTTCCGCCACAAGGCGGTAGTGGTATCGACAGCCCTTGTTTTTGGTGGTGCCGGCGGTATCGGCAGTCTGGCTGGTGCTCAACTAGCCGGTTTACTCTCTGATTCGGTTCAACTTACGGCGTTTGCTCTGGTAATGGCCCTGGTGGCGCTTTTGATGCTGAGAGCAAAGCCTCAGGATATTCAGTCTGATACCAGGTCTGCTCCTCTAGCGCTGGTGCTTACGGCCGGCGTTGGTGCCGGCATTCTTACGGGGCTCCTGGGTGTGGGCGGCGGGTTTGTCATCGTGCCGGCCTTAACATTGTTGCTCAAGCTTCCCATTACTAAGGCTATTGGAACTTCCTTATTGATAATTGCCATGAACAGTGCCGTCGGTGCCGTCTATTATGCCTCTCGTCTGCATTTTGATGCTTCCATCTTACCCTTTGCCCTGGGCGCCCTGGCCGCAGCACCAATCGCCGGCCGTCTGGCTCATCGGATTGCTCAGGAAAGACTTAAAGTCAGTTTTGCTATTTCACTACTTCTCTTATCCGGCTGGATGCTCTTTAAGGAAGTGCACTAAATTCTGGAGGCGTATATGTATTTTCAACAGTTTTACCTGGGATGCCTGGCCCACGGCTCTTACTTGATTGGCTCCGAAGGCGAGGCTGCAGTCATCGATCCTCAGAGGGATGTTGATCAGTATATTGAGGCGGCAGACAAAGCCGGGCTGACGATTAAGTATATTTTTGAAACCCATCTGCATGCCGATTTTGTCAGTGGGCACAAAGAATTATCCGAGCGCACCGGGGCCGATATCGTATTCGGTGCCAAGGCCGGTGCTGCCTTCCCTCATATAGCTGCTCATGACGGCGACATATTTCGAGTTGGAGAGGTGTGTCTGACGATTCTGGAGACTCCCGGGCACACTCCCGAGAGCATCTGCATTCTGGCGAAAGATACAGCTTCCAGTAAGCCGGAGAAACTATTCTCAGGCGATACTCTTTTTATTGGCGATGTTGGTCGTCCTGATCTTGTCGGCAGCAAAGGTTATAGTGCCGAAGAAATGGCCGCCTTGATGTACGACAGCCTGCATGAGAAGCTGCTCAATCTACCCGATGATGTAGAGGTCTATCCGGCCCACGGTGCCGGCTCTCTTTGCGGTAAACAACTCTCCGATGAGCGTTCTTCCAGCATCGGGCAGCAGAAGAAGTTTAACTATGCTCTCCAGCCCATGTCCAAGGAGGCCTTTGTGGAGGTCCTCACCGCCGATCAGCCTGAAGTCCCTGCCTACTTCCCTAAAGATGTTGAGCTGAACAGACTGGGAGCTGTGCCGTTGAAAGAACTTGCCCTGCCCCGGGCCATGACTGCGTCTGAAACCTTGCAGTATCTGGAGAAAGGGGCGGTGGTGCTGGATGTGCGTAGTGCCGCCGAGTACAGTGCAAATCACATTGAGGGGGCTCTCAACATTGGACTGGGCGGTCAGTTTGCTTCCTGGGCCGGTACTCTGATAGAACTTGGTACCGCCATAGTTGTCGTGGCAAACACAAAATTCCAGGTGGAAGAAGCGGTGCTGCGTCTGGCCAGGGTCGGCATAGAAAGCGTGGTCGGCTATCTTGAAAATGGTATGGATGCCTGGATTGAAGCCGGATATGCTGCCTCATCTTCCAGTCTGATTGGCGTAGCTGAGCTGCTTCGTCTTTTGGAAGCAAAGAACGAATTGCTTGTAATAGATGTGCGCCGCCGAGGTGAATTCGCCTCCGGTCATGTACCCGGTGCTATGAATATTCCCCTGTCCGAGCTACCGGAGCAAGTCAGTAAAGTTCCTGCCGGCTGCCCCCTTGCCGTTATTTGTGCGGCAGGCTACCGCTCAACCATAGCCAAAGGCATACTTGAAAGACAAGGCTTGAAGCAGCTCATGAACGTAAAGGGAGGCACCGCCGCCTGGAAGAGTGCCGGTTATCCATTACAAGAGGAGCAGGGCGTGCCTGCCTGAGTAAGTTCAGGGGCGAGCCTGGGAAAATAGGATTTCCGGGAAGCCGACCCGAATTATAGTAAGGAAGCAATTATGGAAACTGATATTAGATGTAGCGCACCACGAAAAATCGTGATTGTGGGCGGGGTTGCCGGTGGTATGAGTGCCGCTGCCAGAGCTAGACGCATTTCTGAAGATTCTCAAATAATTATCTTCGAGCGCAGTGGCTATGTGTCCTATGCCAACTGTGGCCTGCCTTATTTTCTTGGCGGTGAAATTGAGTCAAAAGAAGATCTTCTGGTCGTAACTCCGGCTCTGCTAAAGCAGAAGCTCAATCTTGATATTCGCGTCAATAGTGAGGTGGTTGAGATAGATGCGGCGAACAAGTTGGTATCCGTGCAAGACCTGAAGACCGGAGAACTTCACAGCGAAAGTTATGATGATTTGATTCTTTCTGTGGGCGCCGCTCCCATACGCCCCAGGGTGCCCGGCATTGACTTAAAAGGTTTGTTCTCGCTAAGGAGCATCGAAGATGTTGAAGCTATTCAAGCCTGGACGGATAAGCATAAGCCCAGCCGGGTCGTCATCGCCGGTGGTGGTTTCATCGGTCTGGAAAT
>Ga0268298_10004919_pt1 | contig 12767 bp, 10 predicted proteins | sample WWTPWeurt_MetaG_FD_194462 | JGI IMG/M metagenome (GOLD analysis project Ga0268298, IMG submission 194462) | Activated sludge microbial communities from WWTP in Nijmegen, Gelderland, Netherland - WWTP Weurt | ecosystem: Engineered > WWTP > Aerobic digester > Activated sludge | place...
GCGGCAGACCGCGCTCGTGGCCGACGTCTCGCTCGGCATCGGGGTCGTCGCGCTGGGACTCGCGACCTACTTCTGGGCGGCCCAGCCCCACGCCAGCGAGAGCGCGCGGAGCGCGCGCAGGATGCCGAAACCGAGGTTCGAACCCGACCTGCGTTTCTGACTCGCCGCCTCAGCGCTTCCGCGGACGGGACAGGCCGAACTCCTCGATCCGATGGATCAAGGTGCGCCGCGCGATGCCGAGCGCCTTGGCTGCGCGAGTCTGATTTCCTCCGGCAGCATCCAACGCGGCGATGATCCGCTCGCGCTCGAGAGCCGCGATCTCGCCCCGGAGGTCGCGAGGCGCGGCGTGACGCGCGGGGGCGTCGCACCCGTTCGGGGTCGCCGCGTCCGCTGCGACGCTCGTGGGGCGCGCCAGTGTGCGGAGCTCGAAGTGTTCGGGACTCAGTCGATGACTTCCCCCCGAGAGCACGATGGCGCGCTCGACCGCGTTCTTGAGCTCCCTCACATTGCCGGGCCAGGCATGCGCCTCGAGCCGAGCCAGCGTGTCGCTTCCCAGCTCCGGCTCCGGTCGACCCGCGGCGTGAGCTGCTTCGCGGGCGAAACGCAGGGCGAGCTCGGCGATGGCCTCGCGGCGCTCGCGCAGCGGAGGGACCTCGATCCGGACGCCGTTCAGACGAAAATAAAGGTCCTGTCGAAAGTTGCCTTCCAGCACTGCGATCTCCAAATCGCGATTGGTCGCGGCGATGAAGCGCACGTCGACGCGTCGCGGGCTCGTGCTGCCGAGGCGCTGCACCAGTCGAGTGTCGAGCACGGCCAGGAGCTTCGCCTGAGTGGCGAGCGGCATCTCGCCGATCTCGTCCAGGAGGAGCGTGCCGCCGTCGGCCGCCTCGATGTAGCCCAGTTTGGCCTTCACCGCGCCGGTGAAGGCACCGCGCTCGTAGCCGAAGAGCTCGCTCTCCAACAGCTGCTCGGGAAAGGCGGCGCAGTTCACCGCGACGAACGGGCGAGCGGTGCGGGGTGACGAGCGGTGGATACGCTCGGCAGCGACGTTCTTGCCCGCCCCGGTCTCGCCCAAGAGGAGGACATTGATGGCCGCCGGCGCCACCAACTCGAGGAGGCGCTCGAACGTTGCGGACGCCTCGCGTTGTAGAGGTCGCGGCCCGGGGCTCCCGCGAGCGGGCGGGGCGTGCACGACGACGATGGCGCCGCCGAGCTGAACCACGACTCCCGGTGCGAGCCGCGCTGCCACATCGGCGGCGATGCGGGTGCCAGCCACCCGCACTCCGTTCGAACTCCCCAAATCCCGAACGCTGAGCTCGGGCGATGCCGACAACTCGGCGTGCCGGCGCGACACCGAGGCGTGGTCGATCACGATGTCGCAGTCCTCCGCGCGCCCGACCGAGATCCGAGCATTCGGAGCGAGCCAGGCCCGAGCATGGCCGCCTTCCCAGAAGGCATGAACCCGGTAGTGCGACCCGGCCCGCTCGGGGTCATCGATGTCGGGTGCCGTGCGATCGTCGGGCAACACGTGGCTCAATGCTCCATGTTCCTACAGGCCGTTCGCGCAGCAACGGAAGCCCAAGTTGTCGGCGGCGTGGGTCTTCTCTTGCTTCAAGACGTCGCTCGTCCCGCACTCGTCCGAGGAGATCCCGATGGCCCCGCCCACGGTTCGGCAGTAGTCGACGTGGCACACGTTGACCCATTCGTCGGCGTTGCCGCCGAGATCCCAGATCGCCGAGTACGCCCCGAGTCCGTGACACGCCGGGAAGCTCTTCACCTGCGCCAGCGGACCTTCGGGGGCGCGATTGCAGGCGGCCGTGGACGGTGAGTCCCCGTAGGGGTACTCCGTCGTACCGCCGTTGGTACACGCTCCGAACCATTCGTCCTGTTTCGGATCGGGCGGGTCGTAACCTTCGCTTTCGATCTGCACGCCACCCGGGCCACCGCAGAGCCGCTTGCCCGCCCACGCGCAGAACCCGGCGGCGTCGCACCAGTCCACGAACACCACCGGGCGTTCGTCGACGGCGCCATTGGGCCATGTCGACGGCTGGTAGGTCGTGTTCACGGCCTGGCAGGTCACGTCGGGATTCGTCGCCGGGTCGACCTTCGCCTTCAGGAATGCGTCGTACTGACTCGCCGTGACCTCCGTAGAGTCGATGCAGGCTCCGCCGATACGCACCATGCTCGGGCCGGCCGTCCCCGGACAGCTCGACCCTTGGCTGGTTCCCCCGGTGCCGCCGCCGCTCCCGCTCTCACCGGCGAGCTCGTCGGCCGTCGGCAAGACGAGCGAGCAGCTCGGAAGCGTGAGCAAGAGAAGACCCGCAACGCCGAGGCGGCGTCGAGCTGTGCGGCGGGGCACCCTGTGCATGCCACATCGGAGCGTAGTTCAGCCGCCGTTCGGGCGCGAACACCGAGCCGTCCGCACGCCGGCGGGGGTCAATCAGGGCTTGAACTCGTAGGCACCGAGGTCGAAGCCCGAGCCCTGCGGACGCAGGAGCCCGTCGAAGTCCACCGCGAACTTGGTCAGGATGCCTTGGTCCCGAGCCGCGCTCGCGGCCGTGAGATGCAGGTCACCGCCGGCCGCGTTGACGAAGCCGAGAGCGCCGCTCACGGCGCCGGTGTTCCACGCCGGATTCTTGCTCTGGCCAGACCAGAGGTTGGGAGCGCTCGTGCTGGGGAAAGGGTCGGAGCTCGGGCTCGTGTAGGGCACGTTGGGGCTCACCACCAGGTTGTTGGCGAAGTCGAGAGTCACGGCGCCACGCGGTCCCCACTCGATGGCCGCGGAGTCCGAGTTCTGGGGATAGCCGCCTCCGTGGATCGTGTTGTTCCAGATGTGGAGCGACGTGGGCGGGTTGGACTCGTGTCCTCCGTTGATTTGAATGGCGTAGTGACCCGAGATCTCGCCACCCCACTCGGGACCGAGCCCGGCGTCGATGATGACGTTGTTGTAGAAGTAGTTCTCTCCGGTGACGTAGTAGCCAATCAAGATGCCGTCACCGCGATGTTTGACGATGTAGTTGTCGTGCACCCGGTGGTTCTCGATGAAGGCGGCATACGCCTGCTCGCTGTAGATGTTGATGCCGCGGTTGTCGTAGTTGTCGTTGAGCAGATTCCAGCCGACCTCGCGGTTCGATTCCGTCGGACAGCGGCCACCGCAGTCGGCGGCGGACATGGCGCGCCGGCCGGAGAGATAGATGGTGTGACAGAGCTTGCTCACGGTGGGGTTGTCTTTGGCGGTGTTCTCCAGCTGGTTGCCGAGGATGTAGACGTCGTTGCCCTCCGCGGCGATGGCGCCGGACTGGCAGTTGTCGATGGGATCGTTCATCGACACGTAGTTGCCGACGAGGCGATAGCCCGTGTTTCCGGGCAGGGCCGTGTCACCGCCACCGAGCGCCCGGAATTGGGACACGACCCAGTGGTGGGCAGCCTTGTTCTCGGAGCCCGAGAAGTTCCCGAATGGCTGATCGCAGGTCGCGGTCGGTCCGCCGATGTCGACCTTCGCGCCGGGATAGGCCACGAGCGCGCGAGGCAAGTTCGCGGTTCCGCTCTCCGACAGGTTCACGCAGCCGTGAAACTGGTGGGTCTTGGTCGCCGTCACCCCGTCGCCGACGTAGATGATGTCGCCGTTCGCGATGCTGTCGACGGCGTGGCCCACCGACGCCCACGGGTTGCTCCAGGAGCCGTTGCCGCTGTCTTTGCCGGTCTTGGCGACGAAGTAGATCTTCCCTTGTGTGCGCACGGTGAACGCCAGAGTGTTGGTCTTCACGCCGCCCACTTCGACCTCGATGGTTTGCGACCCCGTCGCAACCGAGCTCGGGACCAGGAACGAGATCCGCTGCATGCCGTGCTTCGCGTACATGTCCGCGGCCGGTCCGCTTGCGTTCCTCCAGTCGTAAACCGGCGCTGCGACGCCACCGATGCGCAGCGTCGAGGTGCCCTGCGACTCACCGAGGCCTCGACCCCAGACCGTGACGATGGCTCCGCCGTTGCCCTTGCTCGTGTCCGAGTTGCCGCTGTTCGGACCCGACACCAGATCGCTGAAGAGGAGTTGGGGGCCACCGTTCGAACCGATTACGCCGCCGCCTCCGCCGGCACCGGCGTTTCCGCCGCCGCCGCTCGTGCCGCCACCGCTCGTGCCGCCGCCGCTCGTGCCGCCGCCGCTCGTGCCGCCGCCGCCGGGCGTCGCGCCGCCTCCCGCGCTGCCACCCGCCGATGTGCCGCCGCCTCCGCTCACTCCTCCCGCGCCCGCGGACCCCGCCTGTCCGCCACCCCCGGTGCCCGGTTTCGAGTCGGAGTCGGAGCCGCCGCAAGCGGGCAGCACGACGAGAGCCAGAACCGAGCAGCCAGTCAGGAGCCTTTTGCCGAGCATGAGTCCTCCGAATGCGAGGCTCTAGCAACGGCCGTACCCGCGGAAAAACCAGCGATCCCGGCGACCGCGACCCGGCGCGCGGTGTAGGTCGGGATCGATTCGTGTGCTTCGTGCACGCGTCGTGCACGAAGTGCACAACCGGGGGAAGCTCGGTTCGCCGACGTCAGCTCTTGGGCGCGGCGCCCGTCACTTCGGGGGCTGCACCGTGGAGACGATGCCGAGATAGATGTCGTCCGCCGCGAAGTCGTTGCCCGCTGCCACCGTGTTCGCATTCACCAGCTTCAGGGTCACGTTGGTCGCGGCTCCGGAATTCCAGCTGGTGGTGAGCCCCTCCCACACGCCGAGCTTCGACGAAGTTCGCGTCCCGAGGAGCTGGTCGTTGGCGTAGAACGAGAGCTCGGACGGGCCCACGGGATCCACGCCGTTGCCGAGCCCCGAAGCGCAGCAGAGGTTCATGACGAACGCCTCGAAGTAGTAGTTCGTGTTCGGCTGCACCACGATGGGCTGAGTGGTGTACCAGACGCGATCCGGCGTGGCCTTCCCATTGCCGATGAACATCAGCCCGCTGCCCGTCGTGTGGTCGCCCGCGGTGATCAGGAGGCCGTTGAACGCCTGCGCGTTGGTTCCCACGAAGTACTGGCCTTCGTTGGTGTTGGTGGCCGAAAAAGCGTAGTCGGATCCGAAGAGGGTGTTGCCCTGGGCAAAGTCACCATTTTGGATCAGGTTCACGGCGACTGGCTTACCGTCGGGACCGGGTGAGTCGCTCGGCGGGGACGAGTCGATGAGCAGCGTCCCACCGGTGCCGCTCGTGCCACTCGTCCCTCCGCTCGAAGGCTTGCCGCCCGACGCGCCCGATCCGACGACACCGCCGGCCGGCCCGACGGTTCCGTCGCCGTCGTCGCTGCAGCTCGCGACGGACGCGCCACCGAGGACGATCACGAGGCCCAAGGTCGCGTGCAGGCGCGAGCTCATGGGACGAGGGTATGCGGGCGAGGTTGGGGCTTCAACCGGCGGCCCGGACGTTGCCCGAAGCCTGACCTTTCCGCGCCGGCGCGCTTGACGAAGTTCAATGCGCGAGATATGGAACCATTTAGTTCCGGAACCAATTGGTTCGGTAATGGAGCACCATGAGCGCAGCAGAACGCTTGGATCTGACCTTCTCGGCCCTCGGCGACCCCACCCGCCGGGCCATCCTCGGCCGGCTGGCGAAAGGGGAAGCCAGCGTCACCGAGCTCGCGAAGCCGTTTCGGCTGACGACGCGTGCGGTCTCGAAGCACATCGCGGTGCTCGAGCGCGCGGGTCTCGTGTCGCGGGGTCGGGACGCGCAGAAGCGCCCGGTGCGACTGCGCGCGGCGCCGCTCGCCGAGGCTTCCGCTTGGATGGACCGCTACCGCGAGTTCTGGGAGGGCAGCTTCGCCCGGCTCGACGACTACTTGAAAGAGATGAAGAAGAAAGAGGAGGAAGACCATGCTCGAAGGAAATGAACTCACCGAAAGTCGCGCGGACCGCGAAATCACCATCGAGCGAGTCTTCGACGCGCGGCCCGAGCTCGTGTTCGAGGCTTGGACGAGAGCCGAGCACCTGGCGCGGTGGTGGGGACCCACGGGCTTCACCATCACGACCCGTGCCTTCGAGTTCAAGGTGGGCGGAGTCTGGCTCTTCACCATGCACGGTCCGGACGGCACGGACTTCCCGAATCGCATCGTCTACGAGGAGATCGTCCGCCCCAGGCGCATCGTGTGTTCGAACTACGGCGGGAACGAAGGTGGGCCCGCGGAGTTCCAGACCAGCGTCACCTTCGCGCCAGAGGCCGGCAAGACCAGGGTGACCCTGCGCTCCCTCTTCCCCAGCGTCGAGCGCCGGAACCACGTCGTCGAGCACTACCACGCCATCGAGGGCGGAAAGCAGACCCTGGCGCGCCTCGCCGTCGAAGTGGCCGAGCTCGGAAAGCGGCCGGCGTTTCGCACCTCTCGCACCTTCACGGCGCCCAAGCGTCGCGTGTTCGAGGCCTGGTCGAAGCCCGAGCATCTGTCGAAGTTCTTGCCGCCCGACGGCTTCGTGATGGCTCGCTGCGAAATGGATTTCCGCGTCGGCGGCGTGCTCTCTTTCTCGTTCACCGGTCCGGACGGAGCCGAAGCCCGTTTCGACGGGCACTACATCGACATCGAAGCCGGCTCGCGAATCGTGTTCGGCGGAACGGTTCACGGGCTCACGACCACGACGACGTTGCTCTTCGCAGAGTCCGGCGACGAGACCACGCTCGAGGTCGAACAAATCTTCTCGGAGGAGTCCCTGGCGACGCGAGGGGCCCCCATCGGCTGGGGTCAAACGCTGGACCACCTGGCCGCCTTGCTCCGCGGGGAGTGAGGGCCGAAACCGGGGGGGCGGCGCGACACGGCGGCCACCCCTGCCGGCAACGCGTCTTCGCACGCTCAGCGCCGCGGGCGTTCCACCACGCGCACGGTGCCGGTCCGGTGGTCGCCGCAGAAGGCGCGATTCTCGAACAGCTCGAGGCCGCTCACCACGACGCCGCGAGGCATCTCGACGACCTCGAGCACTTCGCCGGTGGCATCGTCGATGCGACGGAGCTCCGTCCGCACCTCCTCGCCTTCGCCTTCGTAGGTTCCGTGCCAGAGCTCACCCTCGGAGAAGCTGACGCCGGTCACGAAGCGATCACTCTCGAGCGTGCGGAGCACTTTTCCGCTCTCGGCGTCGAGCTTGTACAGCTTTTGGCCGCGGAAGCTCCCGGCCCAGAGAGCTCCGCTCTGCCAGGCGAGGCCGGTGGTGTGCTCGTCGGGCGCCGGAATCGAGCCCAGGACTTCTCCGCTCTCGGGGTCGACTCGCTGGATTCGTTGGCCCGCGACGACCCAGAGATGGGTTCCGTCGAAGGCGACGCCCGCGTCGGCGCCCGAGATGGAGAGGCGACCGCGCTCGCTGCCGTCTGCCCCGAGTTTCACGAGCTCGCCTCCGTCGCCGTGCACGAACACGACGTTCTGGCCGTCGTAGGTCACGCCGTGCACCGACTTCACGCCCGGAACGCCGTGCTCTGCGAGGATCCGCGCCGAACTCTTCTTCGCGCTCTTCTTGGCCGTTTGCGACATGCTCATCGTTTCCATGATGCCCTCCGTTCGAGGGGCTTTCTACGAGTCGGACAGCATCCCGAGAAGTAACATCTGTGACGCGATTGTCTCGGCACGGCCAGGCGCACGCCACCGCGTACGGCGGCCGGCTCCCAGCGGCTGCACGAGGCCGCGCTCGCGCAGGAGCTCGAGCTCGCGCTGAACCATGCGAGGCGTGAGGCCGAGCGCCAGCGCCACCTCGGCGCTGCGCCACGCCCGGCCGTCGGCGAGCAGCGCCAGGACTCGCTCCTCTCGGCTGCGCTCGGGGTGGGGCAGGAGAGTGGCCACCCGAGCTCCGTCGCGGCTCACGAGCGCCCAACGACCGCTGCCCGCCGACGCGACGCCCAGCGCCTCGGGTAGCTCGCTTCGCAGTCGCCCGAGCTCGACCTTCAAGCGCGCGCGATGAGAATCGTTGGGACGAACTACACCGAACGCGGCCTTGGCCAGCTCGTGCCAGTCGACGGCGTCGGGGGCGGAGCTGCCCATCCTGACGAGGAGCGCGAGGAGCACGGGGCGCGCCGAGAGTGACGTCGAAGTGCCGTCGGGCGCCAGCACGACGCCGCGCAGGCCATCGAGGACCCACCGTCGCGTCCCACCCATGACGCGGGGTAGTGTCCGTGCTTCGAGCGCAGGCGCAGCAACGAGGTTCCTCTCGCCTCCTTCGATCCACTCGGCGATGGGGATCGACAGCGTCGCGATGGCCCGTTCGACTTCCGCCACCAACGTAGGATGCGAGTCGCGAGCCAGCTCCGCTGCGGCGGCGAACAAGTCGCGCGCCAGCGCGGCGCGGCGCGCCCGGAGCGCATGCTCGCCGGCGGCGAGCAGAGCGACCGCCCGCGTGTGTCGCGAGAGCCGCGCGTCGACGCCGATGGCCTCGAGCAAGGCCAGGGCTTCGCCACCACGACCGAAGAGCACGGCGAGGCGCGCCCGGACCACGCGCATCCAGGCCGCGTTCTCGGCATCGCCGAGCTCTTCGAGCTCACGCTCGGTTTCCGCGAGGCTCTCTTCGACGCCGTCCAGCTCGCGACGGAACGCCGCGATCTCGAGCATCGCGGCCCGACAGCGTGCCACCGAGCGACCATCGCCGCGCGCCAGAAACCCCGAGCGTGCGCGCTGGAGCGCCGACAGCGCTTCATCGAGCTCGTCGAGCATCGCGAGCGCGAGCCCGCGCTCCGCCAACGCCTCCGGGGCGTCGTGCCCGGCCGTGCGCCGGAGGACGGAGAGCGGGTCCACGGGGTCATGGTAGCCGAACGGTTCGAGTCTCGTCCTCGTGGAGCGAGAGCAGCGGCTCGGGGCTGCCTACTCCACGGCGAGATGGGAGAGCAGCACCGTCACGTCGAGCATCGGGCCGTGTTGCGAGAAGTACGCCCCGCAATCGCTCGGCCGTTTCGTCGAGAGCTCCAGAGCGATGGGCGGCTTGGCTCCCGTCGGGATGGCGATTTCGACCTCGCTCCAGGCGGTCCCGAACTTCATCCCGAGCTCGTTGGTCTCCGTGAGAGCGGAGGACTCTACGTGCACTTCGCCGACTTCGCTCTTCCCGTCTGCCGTGCGCACCGTCGCGCTCAGCGCGAGGGGGAGCTCTGGCGGAAGCGGCTTCTTGCTGGCAGGGTCGAGCACCAACAAGCGATAGCGCAGCCGAACCCGGGACTTGCCTTCGGCTGCCAGCAAGAGCGCAGCCCCGCCCTGTCCGCTGCAGCTGTCGTTGGGGCCAAACAATGCACAGCTGCCGTCGTCGCACGCCGCGAGCTCTGCGCTCGTGGTCGCGGCGGCGATGGCACCCCAAGTCACCGCCGGAAGGCCCTTCATGTCGAGCTCCGCCACGGCCGGACCCAGATCGGCGAACACCGCCGTTTCCTCGCGATCCGACGCGACGTTGCCCGCAGCGTCCGTGAGGCCGTGCAGGCTGAGCGTGACGTTGCCTCCGGCCGCGAGATCGGCCCAACGCTCCGCCGACGCGTGTATCTCCGGCGCTCCCACCCACTCGTGCCCAGCGAGCGGAACGGTTTCGAGCTTCACCGCGCTGGTTGCCCCGGAGAACTCGAGCGCGCTGGCCCAGGCCGCGGGCAGGATCGGCTCCCCATTCACGATGAAGGGCTCCCAAGGCAGAAGATCGGCCTTCGAGCTCTGACTCAGCGTGAGGTTCCCATACACCTGGACCATCGGTTCGGGTGCGTGGGTGTCCGCGGTGACGGCGACACCGAGTTCGAACGGGGTTTCTGCGAGAGTTTCTCCCGGGTGGCTCTGGACCACGCCGAAGACTCTGCCCTTGGGCCCGAGCGCGCCTCCGCCGTCGCGTGCGATGCGAAGCTTGGTGATCGCCACACCATTGTCGTTCTGTGGGGCGTCGCGGGTGAGCTCGACCCAATCCGAGCCCACACTCACCGCATACGCTTCGAGCAGCGGCCCGTGGCTGACCACGGCATCATGCCCTCCTTCGCGTTCGCGAATGTCGATGCGCGCTCGGTAGGGCCCACTGGTCGGGGTCACGAACTCGATCTCGTAGGAGCCACCGACGATGGCCCCCGTCGCGCGCTCGGAGTCCGGAGCGTTGGAGCTACAGGCGCACGTCAGCAGCAATGGAAACCACGGAATGGAGGAGAAGATGTGTTTCATGGCAGCGCGCATCGCAAGGCGCATGCCGGCGAGAAATTCGTGAAAATTCCTGGGTTCGCCCCGGGGGGCGGCCCGGGTCGTCCAGAAGTTGAACGACGTGAGCCAACTTGTGCCGGCGTCTCTCGCGCGCGGTCACCGCGCCTGGCAAGAGCCCCAAAACACGCTGAACGATTCGCGCCCCAGGTTGCTGAGCACCAGGTCCGCCGTGCCATCTGCGTCCAGATCCCGGGCAGCGAAGCGGCTGGCGGTCCCGTCGAAGGGATGGGACACCGGAGTTTCGAACGTGCCGTCTCCGCGGTTTCGCAGAGTGACGATCTGTTTCTCGCCTCCCAGCACGAGGTCCGCGTCCCCATCGCCCTCGAGATCGGTTGCCACGAGATGCTGGAGCCCCTTGCCGACCGTGATCGGCGTCTCGCGCACTAGCTCGCCGTCCCCCGTGCCGAAGAGCAGGCTGACGGTGAAGTCGTTTTCGTTCACGCAGGCGACGTCGAGCTTGCCATCGGCGTCGAAGTCCCGCGCCGCGAGCCCCCAGGGCGCCGACCCCACCTGAACCTCCGCGCGGTGGGAGAGACCTCGGTCTTGGGTTCCGAGAAGAACGTGCAGCGTGCCGTCCCCCCAACTCGTGAGCACGATGTCCGTGCGGCCGTCGGCGTTCAAGTCGGCGACGGATACTTCGCGAATCGTCTTGGTGAAGACGTCGGCCGGTAGGTATTCCTTCGGCAGCTCGAACGACCCTTTGCCGTCGCCCCAGAGCAAGAAGAGCTTCTCGTCGGCGTAGCCCTGCTGGTCGGTGAGCGCGACCACGACGGCGTCGAGCCAACCATCGCCGTCGAAATCGCCCACGGCGGCGTCGTCCGGCTCGGCGACGGTCCAGATCCCATTCCAGTCCAGGCGCCCGTTGTCGAGTCCGAGGTTCAAGTCGACGCTGCCGTCGTCCGTGGCATAGCTGCCGAACGTCTGGACGGCATCGGGGATCCCGTCTTTGTCCACGTCACCCACGGCGATGCCGCGCGTGACCATGGAACCGCCGGGCGCGCTGTTCTTGGACGCGACGTACCAGCTCTCGAACTTCCGCCCACCCTTGCCCAGCTGGACCTCGGTAGTCGCGTAGTCGACGTCGGCAGCCGAATCGTTCTCTGCCAGCGCGACGTCGACCACACCGTCGCGATCGAAATCCGCGACGTCGAGCGCATAGGGTCGGCCCGCGGTGGTGAAGCGAGTCTCGTCGGAGAGGGACCATGCGCACTCGTGACTCGTTTCGCCGCCGGAGAGCTCGTCGATGGGGAGCACCATCGAGCAGCCGGATAGCGCGGCGGCGAACGCGCACGCGACACCGAGTTCGGCCAAGCAGCGCGGCGGCATTCGCCAGCGCCGGCGGCGAGGTCTTCGCACACGGTCCGAAGGGAAAGTCCGTTCCGACATTCGATGCCTGAAGCCGATGTGTCAGCGCTGCTCTAGCACACTGCGCTCCTCCGCTGCGACGGCTCGGGCGAGCTTGGATCCGCCAGATCCCGGGCGGGATCCCGCAGCTCCCGGCGCGGCCGCTCGAAAGCCCAAAAAGCACGGAAAACGTCTGCGGCACGCCGATTGCTGATGCGCGCCGCCGAGGAGTCTTCCGTCATGAATTCGATTCGAATCTTGGGTGTGGTCTTGAGTGGTGCGTTGGTTCTCGCGTGCAGCTCCGATGGTGGTGGTCAAAATGGGTCCAACCCGCAGCTGAGCGCTGGCGAGCGCATGTGCACGTCGCTCCAGAAAGCCGTTGCGGCTTGCGGCGCGGGTCCGTGCGATCAGGCGTTGATCGACGACTGCTCGAAGCTCTCCGGGGTGCTCAGCGATCCGTACTTGAGCGCTGCTGCCGAGTGCATGCAAGAGAACGGCGCTCCTTCGAGCTGCCTCGCGTCGAGCCTCTCGGCACTGACTCCGACACCTGCACAGGAGCAGTTCATCCAGAAATTCTGCGAGAAGTGCCCACCCTTGCCCATCCCGGGTTGTGCCGACGCGCTTCTCGGCAAAGGCGACGTCCCCGAACAACTCAAGTCCGTGCGTCAGGTGCTGTCACCGCTCGGCGACGCGGTGCTGAGCGACATCGAGACCCAGTGCTTCACGGGCATGACGTGTCTCGCGCAGCTCTCGACCTGCGTGCAGCAGGTGTTGGTGTCGCGCGCGGTGCCCCAAAACACCGTTCAATGTCTGATCGGAAACCTGATGAGCGACCCAGCGAGCAGCCCGAGCTCGTGCACCGACGGTGGGACCGGCGGCGCGGGCAGCGGCGGCACGGCAGGCTCGGGTGGCAGCGGCAGCGGCGGTGCGGGCGGCAGCGGCAGCGGCGGCGCGGGCGGCAGCGGCAGCGGCGGTGCAGGCGGAACGTCGAGCGGCGGCGCGGGCGGCAGCGGTGGGACGACCGGAAGCCAGAGCTGCGTTGGCTACTGCGGCAGCCAAGCGCCGGGCGGGTGCTGGTGCGACAACGCATGCACCGGGGCCAACGACTGCTGCGCCGACAAGGTCTCGGTGTGCGGCAGCGGTGGTACCGGCGGTACCGGCGGTTCGGGCGGTACCGGCGGTGCGGGTGGTACCGGCGGTGCGGGTGGTACCGGCGGTGCGGGTGGTACCGGCGGTGCGGGCGGTACCGGCGGTGCGGGCGGTACCGGCGGTGCGGGCGGTACCGG
>Ga0268298_10004920_pt1 | contig 12766 bp, 12 predicted proteins | sample WWTPWeurt_MetaG_FD_194462 | JGI IMG/M metagenome (GOLD analysis project Ga0268298, IMG submission 194462) | Activated sludge microbial communities from WWTP in Nijmegen, Gelderland, Netherland - WWTP Weurt | ecosystem: Engineered > WWTP > Aerobic digester > Activated sludge | place...
CCTCGTCGCCTACTTCCTCTATTCTCCCCGCGTCGCGCCGGTGATCCGGCCGGCGCCTGCCGTCACGGAGTCGCCGTGAGCACGGTTCGCCTGACCCTCCCGGACGGCAGCGTCCGCGAGGTCCCGCAGGGCACCACCAGCCGCCAGGTCGCCCAGTCCATCGGCGCCGGGCTCGCCCGCGCCGCCCTCGCCGCCCGGGTCGACGGCCAGATCCGCGACCTCGACCGCCCGCTCACCCAGGACGCGCGCTTCGCGATCCTGACCGAGAAGGATGCCGACGCCCTGGAGGTGCTCCGCCACTCGGCCGCGCACATCCTGGCCACGGCGGTGCGCGAGCTCTTCCCGCGGGCGGCGATCGGCTTCGGCCCGCCCATCGAGGACGGCTTCTACTACGACTTCGAGGTCGAGCGGCCCTTCACCCCCGAGGACCTCGAGGCCATCGAGAAGAAGATGGCCGAGGTGGCCGCGAAGGACTACGCCTTCGTGCGGGAAGAGGTGAGCCGCGACGAGGCCAACGTCCGCTTCAAGGACGACCCGCTCAAGCTGGAGCGGATCGCCGACCTGGGCGCCGACGAGACCATCAGCGTCTACACCGATGGCCCCTTCGTGGACCTCTGCCGCGGCCCCCACATCCCGAACACGGGGAGGCTCAAGCACTTCAAGCTGCTCTCCGCCGCCGGCGCCTACTGGCGTGGCGACAGCCGGCGCCAGATGCTGCAGCGCATCTACGGCACCGCCTGGTTCAAGAAGGAGGAGCTCGAGGCCTACACCCACCGGCTCGAGGAGGCGAAGAAGCGCGACCACCGCAAGCTCGGCCGGGAGCTGGACCTGTTCCTGTTCCACCCGTTTGCGCCGGGCGCCGCCTTCTGGACCGAGCGGGGCACCTCGCTGTACAACACGCTCAACCAGTACATGCGGGAGCTGCAGCAGGAGGGCTACCAGGAGATCCGCACCCCGCTGCTCTACAACAAGGGGCTGTGGGAGATCTCGGGCCACTGGGGCAAATACAAGGAGAACATGTTCCTCGTCCACAACAACGAGACGGGCGAGCAGGACATGTCCCTCAAGCCGATGAACTGCCCGAGCCACCACCTGCTCTACGGCACCGGCAAGCACAGCTACAAGGAACTGCCGATCCGCTACAGCACCTATGACGTGCTGCACCGCAACGAGGTGAGCGGGGCGCTGTCGGGGCTCACCCGGGTGCGCCAGTTCGCCCAGGACGACTGCCACATCTACCTCATGGAATCGCAGATTCCGGAGGAGGTGCGCCGGCTGACCGCCTTCATCCTGGCCTATTACACCACCTTCGGCCTGGAGGCGACGCTCAAGTTCGCCACCCGGCCGGAGCAGCGGATCGGTGACGACGCCATGTGGGACCGGGCCGAGGGGGCGCTGCGTGCCGCCCTCGAGGCCACCGGGCTGCCCTACGAGCTCAAGGAGGGCGACGGCGCCTTCTACGGTCCGAAGATCGACTTCGACGTGGCCGACTCGATCGGCCGGAAGTGGCAGCTGGGCACCATCCAGCTCGACTACGCCGCGCCGGAGCGCTTCAACCTGCACTACGTGGGCGAGGACAATCACGAGCACCGGCCCGTGATCATCCACCGCGCCGTGAACGGCTCCTTCGAGCGGTTCATCGCCATCCTGATCGAGCACTTCGCCGGTGCCTTCCCGCTCTGGCTCTCGCCGGAGCAGGTGCGGGTGCTCCCCATCTCCGACCAGCAGGCGGAGGCGGCCGAGCGGGTGCACCGGACCCTGCGGGCGGCCGGGATCCGGTCCACCCTCGATGCCGGCAGCCAGACCCTCAATTACCGGATCCGTGAGGGCGAGATCGGCAAGGTGCCGTACATGGCCGTGGTGGGACAGCGCGAGGCCGAGGCCGGGACCGTGGCGGTCCGGACCCGCGGGGCGGGGAACAAGCAGGAGATCATCCCGGTCGCGGAGTTCAGCACCCGCCTGCAGGCGGCGATCCTGGACCGGCGCCTGACGCTCTGACGCCGGCGGGTCCGGGCTGGCCCCCGGTCCGGCCGGTGCCGGCGGGTGCATGACTATGCAATGCCACCCGGCCCGCTGCCCCTAAGCCCGCGCACCTTCTATACTTCCGCCCGTTGGCGGGCTCGCCGTGGGCCCGCCGCGTCACCCCTCACTCCCAGCGGAAGCCGTGTCCGACGCCACCACGCCAGTCATCCTCTCCGCCTGCCGGACCCCGATCGGCAAGTTTCTGGGCGGGCTCGCGAGCCTGTCGGCCCCGCAGCTCGGGGCCCGCGCCATCCGCGAGGCGGTGGCCCGCGCCGGGATCGATCCCGCCGCCATCGACGACGTGATCATGGGCCAGGTGGTCCAGGGTGGCACCGGTCAGGCCCCCGCCCGCCAGGCGATGATCCACGCCGGGCTGCCCGCCACGATCCCCGCGCTCACCATCAACAAGGTCTGCGGCTCGGGCCTCAAGGCGGTGATGCTGGCGGCCCAGGCCATCAAGGCCGGCGATGCCCAGTGCGTGGTGGCCGGCGGGCAGGAATCGATGTCCTCGGCCCCGCACTATCTCTTCGGGTACCGCAACGGCGTGAAGGCCGGCAACCAGACCATCAGCGACGGCATGATCCACGATGGGCTGTGGGACTCCTTCGGCCAGAACCACATGGGCGAGTACGCGGAATACACCGCGGAGAAGGCTGCGGTGAGCCGCGCCGACCAGGATGCCTTCGCCGTGGCCAGTCACCAGAAGGCGCTGGCCGCGCAGGCCGCGGGGAAGTTCCAGGCCGAGATCGTCCCGGTGGAGATCGCCGGGAAGGGTGGGAATACGACCGTGACGGTGGATGAATCGCCGCGGAAGGACACCAGTCTCGAGTCGCTGGCCCGGCTCAAGCCCGCCTTCCGCAAGGAGGGCACCGTGACCGCCGGAAATGCGCCCGGCCTCAACGATGGGGCCAGCGCACTGGTCGTGACTTCGCTGGCCTTTGCCCGGGCACATGGTCTCGCGCCGATGGCGCGCGTCACCGGCTACGCGACGGGTGGCGGGGAGCCGAAGGAGCTCTTCTTTGCTCCGATCCTCGCGGTCCAGAACCTGATGCGGAAGACCGGGACCAGCATCGGCGCCTACGACCTCATCGAGGCCAACGAGGCCTTTGCGGTCCAGGCGCTGGCCGACGGCCGGGCCCTCGGCTGGGACTGGGGCCGGGTCAACGTGCACGGGGGCGCCGTGGCGCTGGGCCACCCGATCGGCGCCAGCGGCGCCCGCGTCCTCACCACCCTCCTGTACGCGCTGCGTGACCGGCAGCAGGCCACCGGTCTCGCCACACTCTGCCTCGGCGGCGGCAACGCCGTGGCCCTCTCGGTCGAAAGGATCTGACCCCGATGACCTCTCCCGCCGTGCGCCGCCCCTCCGCCCCCCTCAGCGCCCCCAGCCGGCGCTCGCGGGTGCCGCTGGCCTGGCCCGCGACCCTCGCCGCGGGGGCCGCGGTGGTGGCCCTGTCGGCCCAGGTGGCCATCCCGGTGCCGTTCTCGCCGGTGCCCATGACGCTGCAACCCCTCGCCGTGCTGCTGGTCGGCGGGATGTTCGGTGCCGCTGCCGGCGCGGGAGCGCTCCTCCTCTATCTCGTGGCGGGTGCCTTCGGCGCCCCGGTCTTCGCACCGATCGGGCCGCAGGGGCTGGCCCGGCTCTTCAGCCCGACCGGCGGCTACCTGCTGGCCATGCCGCTGGCCGCGGTGGTGGTGGGCCGGCTGGCCGAGCGGGGCCGCCTGGTGCGCTCGGTGCTCGGTGCCCTCACGGGCATGGTGGTGATCCACCTCGGCGGCTGGGCCCAGCTCGCGGTGCTCACCGGCAACCCGGCGCAGGCCGCACAGCTCGGCACCCTGCCGTTCCTGGTCCAGGACCTCCTCAAGGTTGCGCTCGCCGGGCTGGTGCTCTGGCGCGGCCACCACGCGCTCCGCCTGCGCGCGTGACCGCAGCCCCGGTGCCCCAGCCGCTCTCCGCCCCGCGGGCGGTCGGCTGGGCCATCCTTTTCCTGGTGGTCGGCTTCGTCCTGATGATGGCGTTCTACGCCGTCGGGGCGTTCCTGACGGGGGGCCTCGGAGGCCTGGGCACGGCCCGGCTGATCCTGGTGCAGTCGGTGGCCGGGCTGCTCGCCTTCGGCCTGCTGACCTGGGGCCTCGGCGTACGGTATCTCGGGCTCACCCTCGCCGAGCTGCGCTACGCGGTCCCGACGGGGGCGGCCCGCGGCTTCGGGCTCGGGCTTCTCGTCGGGTGGGCCCCGGCGGCGCTGGCCCTCGGCCTCTCGCTCGTGGTCGGCGGCGCGCGGGTCCTCGACGACAGCGGCACCACCGCCGACTACCTTGGCGCCATCCTCCGCACCACCCTGCTGCTCGCCCCCGCCGCGCTGGTCGAGGAAGTGATGTTCCGCGGGGTGAGCCAGGTGCTGCTGGCCCGGGTCGTCGGCCGAGCACCGGCGCTGCTGGTGCTCTCCGGGCTCTTCGCGCTGGCACACGCGTACAACCCGAACACCACGCCGCTTGGCCTGATCAACATCGGGCTGGCCGGTGTCTTTCTGGGCGCCGCGTTCTACACCCCGGGCGGCCTCTGGGCGGCCTGGGGCGCGCACCTGGGCTGGAACGCCACCCTCGCGGCGCTGGACGCGCCGGTGAGCGGACTGCCGTTCCCGATTCCCCTCATCAACTACGAGCCGGGCGGCCCGCCGTGGCTGACCGGCGGGACCTTCGGCCCCGAGGGCGGGATGCTCGCGACCGTCGCGATCGTCCTCGCCACGGCGGCCGCCTGGCGCTGGAGCCGGAAGGAGCAGCTCGCATGAAGGTCGCGGTGATCGGCGCGGGGACCATGGGCAACGGCATCGCCCAGGTGTTCGCGATGCAGGGCCATGCGGTGACGCTGGTGGATGTGTCGGCCACGGCGCTGGAGAAGGGCCTGGCGGCGGTGCAGGGGAGCCTGGCCCGCCTGGTGAAGAAGGGCAGCGTGACGCCGGACGCCGCGTCGGCGGCCGCCGCGAGGATCGCGGTCGCCACCACCGTGGACGCCGCCCGCGACGCGGAGCTTGCCATCGAGGCGGCCACCGAGAATCCCGCGCTCAAGTTCGAGATCTTCCGCCAGCTCGACGCCGCCTGCGCGCCCGGGGTGATCCTCGCCACCAACACCAGCTCGATCTCCATCACCGAGATCGCGGCGAAGACCCGGCGGCCCGAGCTGGTGATCGGGATGCACTTCATGAACCCGGTGCCGGTCATGGCGCTGGTCGAGGTCATCCGGGGGCAGGCCACCAGCGAGGCGACGACCAGGGCGGTCATGGAACTCGCCACGGCGCTGGGCAAGACGCCGGTGGAGGTGAACGACTACCCCGGGTTTGTCAGCAACCGGGTGCTCATGCCGATGATCAACGAGGCGATCTTCTGCGTGATGGAGGGGGTGGCCACGCCGGAGGCGGTGGACACGGTGATGAAGCTCGGGATGGCCCACCCGATGGGACCGCTCATGCTGGCGGACCTGATCGGGCTCGACACCTGCCTCGCCATCCTGGAGGTGCTGCACCGGGGGCTGGGCGATGACAAGTATCGCCCCTGTCCGCTGCTGCGGCGGATGGTGGCGGCCGGCCAGCTGGGCCGGAAGTCGGGACGCGGCTTCTACACGTACTAGGCCCCGGTGCGCCGGGACCCGCGGGATCTTCCCTGAGGAGTGTATGGACACGTTCAAGGCGATGGCGGCATACAATCACGAACAGCTGGTGCTCTGCCACGAGCCGTCGTCCGGCTACTACGGCATCATCGCGATCCACGACACCACCCTGGGGCCCGCCCTGGGCGGCACCCGCTTCTGGCACTACGGGTCCACCGAGGAGGCCATCACCGACGCGCTGCGGCTAGCGCGGGGGATGAGCTACAAGTCCGCGGTGGCGGGCCTCAACCTGGGCGGCGGCAAGTCGGTGATCGTCGGGGACAACAAGCGGAAGGACCGGGAGGCGGTGTTCCGGGCGCACGGCCGGTTCATCGAGTCCCTCAAGGGCCGCTACATCACCGCCGAGGACGTCGGGACCAGCCCCGCCGACATGGAATACGTCCGCATGGAGACCAGCAGCGTGGCCGGCCTGCACGGGCGATCGGGCGATCCGTCCCCGGTGACGGCGTACGGGGTCTACGTGGGCATGAAGGCGACGGCCAAGGTGCGCTGGGGCTCCGACAGCCTGGCGGGCAAGAAGGTGCTGGTCCAGGGCTGCGGCAACGTGGCCCGGACGCTGTGCGAGCACCTGCACGCCGAGGGCGCCAAGCTGACGGTGACGGACATCGACGCCGAAAAGGTGAAGCGGGTGGTGCAGGCCACCGGGGCCGAGGCGGTGGCGCCCGAGAAGATCTATGACGTGCCCGCCGACATCTACTCCCCCAACGCCCTGGGGGCCACCGTGAACGATGATACCCTCACGCGGCTCAAGGTGGAGGTCATCGCGGGTGGCGCCAACAACCAGCTGGCCGAGGAACGGCACGGCGATGAGTGCGAGCGCCGGGGGCTGCTCTACGCCCCTGACTACGTCATCAATGGTGGCGGGGTGATCAACGTGTATGGGGAGCTCATGGGCTGGGACCACGACCGCGCCAAGCGGAAGGCGGCCCAGATCTACGACACGCTCCTCAGTATCTACGCCACCGCGCGGGAGCAGAAGATCCCGACGTACCAGGCGGCCGACCACGTGGCCGAGGCCCGCATCCGCGGGGTGGGAACGATCGCCGGGATCCGGGTGTAGCGCGCCCCGGGGCAGGGCGGGGCGGCCTGGCCGCCCCGGGTTCCTGCCCCTTACAAAACCACCTGAATTTTTATACACTTCCCCATGCCTGAAGTCATCCCGATTGGCGCCGACCACGCCGGCTTTGCCCTCAAGGAGCGGCTCAAGCAGGAGCTGGCCGCGCTGGGCTACGCGCCGCTCGACCTCGGTACCCACTCCGCCGACAGCACCGACTATCCCGACTACGCGCATCCCGTTGCAGCACGGGTGGAGCGGGGCGAGGTTGCGCGGGGCATCCTGCTCTGCGGGACGGGGCTGGGGATGGCGTATGCCGCCAATCGGCACCAGGGGGTGCGGGCGGCGGTGGCCTGGACCCCGGACGTGGCCCGGCTGGCGCGGGCCCACAACGATGCCAACATCCTCGTGCTGCCCGCCCGCTTCGTGAGCGAGCAGGACGGGCTCGACATCCTGCGCGCGTGGCTGGACACCCCGTTCGAGGGTGGCCGCCACCAGCGCCGGGTGGAGAAGATCGAACCCTGAAGGGAGACGTCATGCCGCTGGACCACAACGCCTCGCTCCGCCACGCCGATCCCGAGATCGCGCGACTGATCGACGGGGAGCTGCACCGCCAGCAGTACGGCCTCGAGCTCATCGCCAGCGAGAACTTCGCCAGCCGCGCCGTCATCGACGCGATGGGGACGCCGCTCACCAACAAGTACGCCGAGGGGTACCCTGGCAAGCGGTACTATGGCGGGTGCGAAGTGGTGGACAAGGTGGAGCAACTCGCCATCGACCGGGCCAAGCAGGTCTTCGGCGCGGACCACGCCAACGTGCAGCCGCACTCCGGGGCGCAGGCCAACTTCGCGGCCTTCATGGCCTTGGCCAAGCCGGGCGAGACCATCATGGGCCTGGCGCTGCCGCACGGCGGCCACCTTTCCCATGGCGCCGCGGTGAACCACAGCGGCGCGGTCTGGCGGGCGGTCCAATACGGGGTGAACCCGGCCACCGGCCGGATGGACTACGACCAGATCCGCGACCAGGCGCGGGCCGAGCGCCCGAAGATCCTGATCGCCGGCGGGAGTGCCTACGCGCGCATCATCGATTTCGCCGCCATGCGCTCCATCGCCGACGAGGTGGGCGCCTCGCTGCTGGTGGACATGGCGCATTTTGCCGGGCTGGTGGCCGGCGGGGTCCATCCCTCGCCGGTGCCGCACGCGCAGGTGGTGACCAGCACCACGCACAAGACGCTGCGGGGTCCGCGCGGCGGCATCATCCTGTGCATCCAGGAGCTGGCCGCGGCGGTCAACAAGTCGGTCTTCCCCGGCACCCAGGGCGGGCCGCTCGAGCACGTGATCGCCGCCAAGGCGGTGGCCTTCGGTGAGAACCTGACGCCGGATTTCAAGCGTTACGCGCGGCAGGTGGTGGAGAATGCCCGGGTGCTCGCCGAGGCCATGATCGAGTGCGGCTTCGCGATCGTCTCGGGGGGCACCGACACCCACCTGATGCTGGTGGACCTGCGGCCCAAGGGCCTCACCGGCAAGGAGGCCGAGGCGCTGCTCGGCCGGGCAGGGATCACGGTCAACAAGAACACCATTCCCGATGACCCGCAGTCGCCCTTCGTGACCAGCGGGATCCGCCTGGGCACGCCCGCGCTTTCCACCCGGGGCATGGGCCCGGCCGAGTTCCGCCGGATTGCGCGCCTCATCGACGAGGTGCTCACCCGCCGGGACGACGCCACGATCGCCCGCGTCAAGGGCGAGGTCGGGGACATGGCGCGAGCGTTCCCCCTCTATGCTCCGCGTCGCGCTTGACCCCCCGGCGTCCGGGTCCTAGGATTCCGGTGCCTATGACCCGGGCCCCCCTCCCGCGCCATGCCTGACGTGCAGTTCTCTCCTGACGTCCTGGCGCGCCTGCGCGCCGGCGATCGCCGGTACGACGAACGCGCCTACCTGTTCGTGCTGGCGGCGATCGAGTTCCTCCAGACCCAGTTGACCGCACGGCGGCATGTTTCGGGGGCCGAGTTGTCGTGGGCCTGTCGCGATTTCGCGGTGCGCCAGTTCGGGCTGCTGGCGCCCGACGTCCTGGGGTACTGGGGCGTGCGGCGCACCGACGATTTCGGGCGGATCGTGTTCACCCTGGTACGGGCCGGCCTGCTCTCCACGCAGCCGGCCGACCGCGAGGAGGACTTCGCGGCGGTCTACGAGTTCGCCCAGGCGTTCGGCGAACCCTATGCCTGGGAGGGCGTGGCCGCCCTGACCGCAGGCGCCCCGTGCCCGGACGAGGTCTGACGCCAGCCCGGAAGAGGGACGATGGACATGCGTGAATGGCCAGGATGCCGGAAGTGCGTGCAAGGAATGCTCATCCCGCTGTCCGACTGCGGCCGCGACGGTGCCCCCATCACCTACAAGGCGTGGGTGTGCACCAATCCGGATTGCGGCTTCAACCTCCGGATCGACAACGGCGAGATCTCGATCGGCCGCGCGATCGGCTTCTCCACGAAATAGCCCGGGGGCCGGGCGGCGGGGCCAGTCGCCATGTCTCTCCCCATCCTCTCGCCGGACGAGAGCGCGCGCTGGGACCACCGGGCCGAGCAGGCCGGGATGGCGCTCGAGACGCTGATGGATGCCGCCGGCCGTGCCGCCGCCCAGGTGCTGGCGGCGCGCTTCGGGCACCGCACCGGCGGCGGCGTCCTCGTGGCCGTGGGCCCCGGCAACAACGGCGGTGATGGCTGGGTACTGGCCCGGGCGCTGCACCGACTCGGCGTGCCCGTCTTCGTGGCGCCGGCGCCGGGTGAACGCTCCTCCCTCAATCAGCGGGCGGCCCTCCGCGCCCAGGCGGAAGGCATCCGGACCGTCGAGCCCGACGGCCCCTGGCCCCAGGCGCAGGTAGCCGTGGATGCCCTGCTCGGCACCGGCGCCCGCGGCGTCCTCCGTCCCCCCATCCGGGCGTTGGTCGAGCGCCTCAACGACCTTGCCGTCCCGATCCTCGCCATCGATGGCCCCACCGGGGTAGACCTCGGCACCGGCGCGAGCCACGGGGTGCTGGTGCGCGCGGAGTTGTCGGTCTCCTTCGGAGGCCTGCGCCGCGGCCACCTGCTGGCCCGCGAGGAGTGCGGCAGCGTGATCGTGGTGGACATCGGACACCCCGACCCCGATCCCGCGTGGCCGGTCCTGTTCACCGAGGCGGAGGCGGCCCGCACCCAGGATCGGTTCGGGGCGCGGGACCACAAGGGGCACCGGGGCCGCATCGTGGTGGTCGGCGGCGAGGCCGGGATGAGCGGCGCGCTCCGCCTCGCGGCGCGGGCGGCGTTCGCCGGCGGGGCCGGACTGGTGCATGCGGTCGCGCCCGACGCCACCATCGATGCGCTCATGGCGGCGGAGCAGGACCTGCAGACCCTCCGCCACGGCTTCACCACACCACTCGCCCCCGCGCTGCTCGCGCTCCTGGGGCAGGCGGATGCCGTGGTGATCGGGCCGGGGCTGGGCCGGGGAGCGGGGCGCCGGGAGTTCGTGGCCGCACTCGCCACGGCGAGCGCCCCGGCGCCGCTGGTGCTCGACGCCGATGCGCTCAACGCCTTTGCTGATGCGCTCCCCGACCTGGCCCGGCTGGTGGCGGGGCGGCCCGCCCTCCTCACCCCGCATATCGGCGAGTTCCGTCGGCTGTTCCCCGACCTGGGCGAGGGTCTCGAGGCGGACCCCTGGACGGCCGCGTCCGCAGCCGCTGCCCAGGCGGGGTGCGCGGTGCTGCTCAAGGGCGTCCCGACGGTGGTGGGACATGTCCAGGGTGCTCCCCTGACGATCGCCGCCGGGAACCCCGGATTGGCCACGGGCGGCAGCGGAGACATCCTCAGCGGCCTGGCGGGCACGGCCCTGGCCCAGGTACAGCACCCCGCGGCCGCCGCCGCGCTGGCGGCGCTGGCGCTCGGGCGGGCGGCGGAGCACGCGGCACGGCGGGTCACCGCCCGCGCCCTGCGGCCGATGGACGTGCTCGCCGCGCTGCCGGAGTTGTGGCGCGCCTGGGAGGTGCTGCGCACCACGTCGGCCGTCCCACGCCCGCCGATCCTGCTCGAGCTCGAGGCGCCGCAGCGATGGTAGCCCCCCGCGGTCGGGCCGGGTTGCTGCTGTTCGTGTTCCTGCTGCTGCTGCCCGACGGACTCGAGGCCCAGGGCCGGGAGTGGGCGCCCGCCGATCGCGCCGTGATCGGCGAACTGGGCCGGATCAACGCCCTCGCCACCAGCCGCGACCGGGTCTACGTGGTCAGCCCGGCCGGTATCCTGGAGTTCGATCCCCAGTCGCGCCGATGGAACGGTCCCTGGCAGCCCCCCGGCGACGGCCTGCTCGCCGGCGTCACCGGTGCCCTGGCCGACCCGCTCGACGGTTCGCTCTGGATGGTGCTCCCCTCCGGCTGGATTCGCTTCGATCCGGGCATCCAGAGCTGGGAGGACGGCACGGTCCCCGGCCGGGTCACCGACGCGGCCCTGGACGCGCTGCTCCCCGCGAGCGGCCTGTTCCTGCGCACCAGCGGTGGCTGGTATGTCGCGCAGCGCGGCGGCTTCGCGACCTCGAGCGCCGCACCCCAGCGACCGGTGAGGATCACCACGGCGGAACAGGTGCTCCGCACGGTGCCCGCCATCCAGGCGTCGGCGGCGGCGCTCCGGGTGGAGGGACGACTGCGCGACGTGCGGCTCACCGCCGCCGCCCGGGCCGATGGATTCCTCGGGCTCGGCTGGTTCCTCGGCACCGATGGAGTGGGCCTCCTCTACTACGCGGACGGGGCGGGTCTCCCCGAGCGATTCCCGCTGGGCCTCCCCGCGGCGCGGGTCGAAGCGCTGTTCCCCGGGAACGGGGGTGTCTGGGCGGTCACCCCGCGCACCGCGCGGGCCGATCCGGCGCTGACCTTCGTGGCCAGCGATCTCGGCCAGTTCCGCTCCTTCATGGGACCCACGGCCCGCGGCCTCCCGTTCACCGAGGCCCGGCGCATGGTGGGGCGCGGCTCCGAGCTGTGGCTTGCGACCGGGAACGGGCTGGTCCGGATCAACCCGCGGGAGGAGGACGCCCGGGTATTCGATGAAGCCCGCGGCCTGCCGGACTCGCGCGTGCTCGACCTGGCCCAGCGGCGGGGGAACATCGCGGTGGGGACCCTGCACGGGGTGGCACGCTGGGAGGACTCGACGGGCCTGCGTACACTGGCCCCGGAGTTCACCGGGGCCGCCGCGGCGGTGGAGCTCTCCGGCGACACCGTGTGGGTGGGAACCGATCGCGGCCTCTTTGCGGCGCTGCCGGAGCAGCCGGACCTGTTGCAGCCGGAGGCGCTGCAGGACGGCCTGAGCCTGCAGGCACCAGTCGTCGACCTTGCGTGGCGAGGCGACACCCTGGTGGCACTGACCCGTGACCGCCTGCTCTGGCGCGATCCGGGCACCGGGCGCTACAGCGCCGGGCCGCTGCTCGGGGCCGGACTCGGCCAGCTGCACACGGTGGTCAATGGGGCCGGCGGGCTCTATGTGGCCGGGGAGCGCGGGGTGGGATACGCCACGCTGGTGACGCCGCTCCGCCGCGCCCTCGGAACGCCCGGCGACCTGCCCGGCCGGGTGTACGACCTCGCGGTGGATGACGACTACCTCTGGGTGGCCACCGAGGCCGGGCTGGTCCGCTTCCGGCGCGACCTGGTGGGGCGATGATCACCTCCCAGCTCGGGCCGGGAGGCGAGTTCGACCGGATCCGGCGGATCGCCGCCGCGCTGGGCCCGGTGGCCCACGGCCTGGGCGACGATTGCGCCATCCTGCCGGCGGGGAGCGGAGAGGTCGTGCTGAGCGCCGACCTCTCCGTCGAGGGAGTGCACTTCCGGACCGACTGGCTGAGCTTCGAGGAGATCGGCTGGCGGGCGGCGGCGGGGGCGCTGTCCGACCTCGCGGCCGCGGGGGCCACGCCGGTGGGGCTCCTGGCGAGCGTCGGTGCGCCGCGCGGCGTGGACGAGGTGCGGCTGGTGGAGCTGATGCGGGGGGTCGGGGCCGCCGTGGCTTCCGTGGGCGGCGTGGTGCTCGGCGG
>Ga0268298_10004921_pt1 | contig 12763 bp, 12 predicted proteins | sample WWTPWeurt_MetaG_FD_194462 | JGI IMG/M metagenome (GOLD analysis project Ga0268298, IMG submission 194462) | Activated sludge microbial communities from WWTP in Nijmegen, Gelderland, Netherland - WWTP Weurt | ecosystem: Engineered > WWTP > Aerobic digester > Activated sludge | place...
AGGGCATGAACATTCTTCTTGGCGAGAACAAGATCAAGGCCGTGCCGGCCCACTTCATGCACTCGGAAGGCAACTTCCAGTTCTACGACCCGGTTTCAAAAATCCTGTTTTCCGGTGACATGGGCGCCTCGCTTGTCGATCACGTCCAGGCCGCCGAGCCCGTGCGCAACTTCGACGACCACGTGGTGACCATGCTCGGCTTTCATCGCCGCTACATGATCTCCAACAAGATCTGCCGCTTCTGGGTGAACATGGTCCGGCAGATGGATGTGGAGATGATCGTGCCCCAGCACGGCTGCCGCTTCGAGGGCAAGGTGATGGTCAATCGCTTCCTCGACTGGATCGAGCAACTGCCCTGTGGCGTCGATGTAATGACCCAGGACAGCTACCGGGTTCCGTGATTTTCCGGCGCTAATTCTTGCGCGACAGCTGTGTGATGGCTCTGGTCATGCCGTCCAGGGTGAGCGGAAACATTTTTTCCCCGATCAGCTGGCGGACGATGCCGATGGTCTGGCGGTAGTCCCAGCTGCGCTCGGGCTCTGGATTGAGCCAGGCCAGCGACGGGTAGGCGTCGGCGAGGCGGCGCAGCCAGGTGGCGCCGGGCTCGGGGTTGCTGTATTCGATGGAGCCACCGGGCTGGAGGATTTCATAGGGGCTCATGGTCGCGTCGCCCACAAAAATCAGCTTGTAGTCGGGCCCGTATTTGTGGAGCACGTCCAGCGTGGGGGTGCGCTCGGAGTGACGGCGGATGCTGTCGCGCCACACGTGGTCATACACGCAGTTGTGAAAGTAAAAATACTCCAGGTGTTTGAACTCTGCGCGGCAGGCGGAGAACAGCTCCTCGCACACCTTGACGTGCTCGTCCATCGAGCCGCCCACGTCGAAAAAGATCAGCACCTTCACGGCGTTGTGGCGCTCGGGGCGCATCATCAGGTCGAGGTAGCCGGCGTTGCGGGCGGTGGCCGCGATGGTGCCGTCCAGGTCGAGTTCGTCCGGCGCGCCGAGGCGGGCAAAGCGGCGCAGGCGGCGCAGCGCCACCTTGATGTTGCGGGTACCGAGTTCGACGGTGTCGTCGAGGTTTCGGTATTCGCGCTGGTCCCACACCTTTACCGCCGTGCGGTTGCCGCCTGATTCCCCGCCCACCCGGATGCCTTCCGGGTTGTAGCCGCTGTTGCCGAAGGGCGAGGTGCCGCCGGTGCCCACCCATTTTGAGCCGCCCTGGTGGCGGCCTTTCTGTTCCTGGAGGCGCTTCTTGAATTCCTCCATGAGCTTGTCCCAGCCCAGCTTTTCGAGCTTGGCCTTTTCTTCGGGGCTGAGGTGCTTGTGCATCATCGCCTTCAGCCATTCTTCGGGCAGATCGACCTCCAGCCCGGGAATCGCCTCGATGCCCTTGAAGTATTCGCCAAAGGCCTGATCGAATCGGTCGAAATGGCTTTCGTCCTTGACGAGGCTGGCGCGGGCAAGGAAGTAGAAATCTTCCATGCTGTGCCCTGCCAGGCCGGCCTGGACGGCTTCGAGCAGGGTCAGGAATTCCTTCGTCGAAACCGGCAGCTTGCGCGCCTTGAGGTGGAGGAAGAAGTCGATGAGCATGGGTTTGCCCGCCTAGCGGTTGCGCTGGGCCATGAAGACCAGCCGCTCGAAGAGGTGCATGTCCTGCTCGTTTTTCAGCAGCGCGCCATGCAGCGGCGGAATGATCGCTTTCTGGTCGGGCGAGCGCAGCGCTTCAACCGGAATCTCTTCGGCCACCAGCAGCTTGAGCCAGTCGATCAGTTCGGACGTGGACGGCTTTTTCTTCAGGCCGGGCACTTCGCGCAGGCCGAAGAAAACTTCCAGTGCTTCCTTCAGCAGCGTCCGCTTGATGTCGGGGAAGTGCACATCGACGATCTTCTGCATCGTGTCCCGGTCGGGAAATTTGATGTAGTGAAAGAAGCAGCGGCGCAGAAAGGCGTCGGGCAGCTCTTTTTCGTTGTTGGAGGTGATGATGACGATGGGGCGCTGGCGGGCCTTTACCAGTTCGCGCGTCTCGTAAACGTAGAACTCCATACGGTCGAGTTCGCGCAGCAGATCGTTGGGAAACTCGATGTCGGCCTTGTCGATTTCGTCGATCAGCACCACCGTCTGCTCGCCGGCCTCGAAGGCCTGCCACAGGGTGCCCTTGACGATGTAGTTGCCGATGTCCTTCACCTTGTCGTCGCCGAGCTGGGAATCCCGCAGGCGCGACACCGCGTCGTACTCATACAGGCCCTGCTGGGCCTTGGTCGTGGATTTGATGTGCCATTGCATCAGGGGCATGCCGAGCGCAGCGGCGACTTCCTCGGCGAGCATGGTCTTGCCGGTGCCCGGTTCGCCCTTGATCAGCAGCGGGCGTTGCAGGCGGATGGCGGCGTTGACCGCCAGCATCAGGTCGGGGGTGGCAACGTAGTTGTCTGAACCTTCGAAACGCATGGGGGCTATCCTCTGGCGTGCGATCACGGAAAGAAAATGATTATAGCTGCCGGCTTATTGGGCAGCCTTGCGGACCGCTGCTGCGCGGCGGTCACGTACATGGACGATCTTGCCGCGTTTGTCGAGTTCGAACAGATCGATCGCCTGGAGCAGTTCGCTGAGCTTGGCGTAGCCGTAGTTGCGTGAATCGAAAGAGGCTTGCTTGGAGATGTGCTGACCGACGGATCCCAGATGGGCCCAGCCGTCCTCCTCGGCCGCAGCTGCAACGGCTTTGCGCAGCAGGTTCATCAGGCGTGTGTCCCCTTTCAGTTCTTTTGAGCATTTTCGGCTTGTGTTGGTTGGCCGGGGTGGTGTGGCCGGGGGCGAAGAGGGTGCGGCGGGGGGCGTGCTTTCAAGCTGCGCCGTTTCGGCCGGAGCGGCGGCCACCGTGGTTTGCGGGGCGGCCGGTGCATCGGGGGGCGTGCCCAGGGTTTCCAGGTACAGGAACTTCGAGCAGGCGTTGACGAAAGGCAAAGGCGTTTTTTGCTCGCCGAAACCGAAGACTTTCAATTCGTTGGCTCGGATGCGCATGACCAGCGGGGTAAAGTCGGAGTCACTCGAAGCGAGGCAAAAGCCATCAAGCTTTTGCGAATACAGCAGATCCATCGCGTCGATGCTCATGGCCATGTCGGTGGCGTTCTTGCCCTTGGTGTAGGCAAATTGCTGGATCGGCTGAATGGCGTACTGGTGCAGGACTGCTTCCCAGCTGCGTAGGGCGGGGCTCTTCCAGTTTCCGTAGGCACGGCGGATGTTGATCACGCCGTGCTTGGCCAGTTCGTCGAGGATTTCGTCGATTTTGTCCGCTGGGCTGTTATCGGCGTCGATCAGAAGGGCGATGTGGTTTTCCGTGCTCATGGTGCGCTGTGTTGATGTGACGTGAAGACTCGGCGGGCGGTTTCTATGGTTGCTGCGTGAATGCTCACCGTGTCGTCGATGTGGCGGGCGTAACCCCCGGCCATGGCGATGGCTACCGGCAGATTGCGGCGGCGGCATTCGGACAGCACGAGTTCGTCCCGTGCGGCGAGGCCGGCCTTGGTGAGCTTGAGGCGTCCGAGGCGGTCGTCCTCGAAGGGGTCGGCGCCGGCCAGGTAGATCACGAGCCGGGGTTGGCTGGCAAACACCGGGATGAGGGCGTCGTCGAGGGCATCAAGGTAGCCGACATCCCCGGTGCCGTCGGGCAGTTCCACGTCGAGATCGCTGGTTTCCTTTTCGAAGGGGTAGTTGCGGGCGCCGTGGATGCTGAAGGTGAAACAGTCCGGCCGCCTGGCCAGGATGGCGGCGGTACCGTTGCCCTGGTGCACGTCACAGTCGATGATCGCGATGCGTTCGACACGGCCTTCGGCGCGCATGGCCAGCGCGGCGATGGCCGCGTCGTTGAAGACGCAGAAGCCTTCGCCCCGGTCGCGGAAGGCGTGGTGGGTGCCGCCCGCCAGGTTGGCCGCGCAGCCGCTGTCGAGTGCGGCGCGGCAGGCGGCCAGCGTGGCGCCGGCCGAGCGGCGGGAGCGTTCGACCATGGCCTCGGACCACGGAAAGCCGATACGCCGCGCCTCGTGCGCGTCGAGCGTGCCGCGCACGATCCGCTGCAGGTAGCCGGCGTCGTGGGCGCGCAGGATCTCCGTATCGCTGGCGGCAGCGGGCACGTGGAAATCCTTGGCGCCGAAGTGCCCGGAGGCGGCAAGACGCTCGCGCAGGCGGGCGTATTTCTCCATTGGAAAACGGTGGCCCGGGGGGAGCGGAAGAACAAAGTGGTCGGCGTAGAAAAGTTTCATGGGTTCAAGTGGTGGGGCGGCGCTGCTATCATTTCCGGCTCAAGGCCAGGGGCCGATCATCGGGACGCATCATGCATCTTCTAGACAAGTTGCGCGCTGAGCACGCGGACATTACCGCGATTCGCCGCGACATCCATGCCCATCCTGAACTCGCTTTTGAGGAGCATCGCACCGCCGCGCTGGTGGCCGCGCGGCTCGAAGCGCTGGGCATCGAAACCCACCGCGGCATCGGCCAGACCGGCGTGGTCGGCGTGCTGCGCGCCGGCTCCGGTTCGCGGGCCATTGGCCTGCGTGCCGACATGGACGCGCTGCCGATCCAGGAGAAGAACGATTTTAACCACCACTCACGCCATGCGGGCCGGATGCATGCCTGCGGACATGACGGCCACACAGCCATGTTATTGGGGGCGGCGGCCCACCTGAGCCGCAATCCCGAGTTCGACGGCACCGTTTATTTTGTGTTCCAGCCTGCCGAAGAGGGCGAGGGCGGCGCGCCGGCGATGATCGACGACGGCCTCTTCGAGCGTTTTCCGATGGAGGCGGTGTTTGGCCTCCACAACTGGCCGGGGCTGCCGCTGGGGCAGATTGCCGTGCATCGCGGGCCGGTGATGGCCTGCGCCGACCGTTTCGACATCGAGATCCGCGGCCACGGCGCTCATGCCGCCATGCCGCACCAGGGCATCGACCCGGTGCTGGCCGGGGCGGCGCTGGTGCAGGCGCTGCAATCGGTGGTGGCCCGCAATGTCGACCCGCAGGATGCCGCCGTGCTGTCGCTGACCCAGTTTCATGCCGGTGACGCCTACAACGTGATTCCCGATGTGGCGAAGATTGGCGGAACGGTGCGTGCCTTTCGGCCGGAAATCCGCGCCCAGGTTGAAGACGCGATGCAGCGCATCTGCGCGGGCGTGGGCGCGGCGTTTGGCGCCAACGTGCATTTCGAGTACCGCCGTGGCTACCCTCCGACCATCAACAGCGTTGCCGAGGCCGAGTTCTGCATGAAGGTGGCAGCCGAGGTGTGCGGCGAAACCCAGGTGTCCATCGATCCCAAGCCCAGCATGGGCGCCGAGGATTTCTCGTATTTCCTGCAGGAAAAGCCGGGCTGCTACGTGTGGCTCGGCAACGGGCCCGGTGAGGGCGGCTGCACGCTGCACAATCCCCACTACGATTTCAACGACGAGGCAATTCCGTTTGGTGTTGCCTACTGGGTGAGGCTGGTACAGCGCTGGCTGGCGGATGCCTGATGCGGGCCTCCCCGTCCCGGTGTTCAGTCGCGGGGGCGGAAGATTGCGGCACGCATCAACAGCATCGTCGTAACCGGCGAGCTGATCAGGATAAACACGGTGATCAGCAGCTCGTGGATCACCAGGCGCTCAGCCAGCGCCGACGAGGTGAGCATCGAGGCGAGCAGCACGCAGCCGGCGCCCAGGGTGTTGCCCATCGTCGGTGCGTGGATGCGCGCATCGAAGGACTTCAGGCGCAGCAGACCGAGGGAGCCGAGAAGAGTCAGCAGGCCGCTGCAGACCAGCAGCAGCGCCGCGGGCAGGGCTGCCCACAGGGGAAGGTTGGCGATACTCATGGCTCGATGACCTCGCCACGCAATAGAAACTTGGCCATTGCCGTGGACCCGACGAAACCGAACAGCGCGATCAGCAGTGCGATGTCGAAGTAGAGCGTCGAGCCCGAGCTGATGCCCAGCATCAGGATGCTCAGCATGCCGTTGATGTACAGGGTGTCGAGCGCCAGGATGCGGTCCTGGGCGGCTGGGCCGCGCAGCAGGCGGATCAGTGCGCAGATCATGGCCAGTGCAAAACAGGCCAGGGCGAAATGGATGGTCCACGGGAGGATGGCGTTCATTCGAAAATCTCCATCAGGGGGCGTTCGTAGCGATGCTTGATTGTGTGTATCCAGGCCGCTTCGTCGTGCAGGTCGAGCACATGCAGGGTGAGCACATTGCGGTCCGCATCGTGCCCCGCCCACACGGTACCCGGCGTGGCGGTGATGATGATGCTCAGCATGGCCAGCCCGTGGGGGGCGCGCATGTCGAGCTGAATCTTCATGAAGCCCGTATCGGGTTGGCGCCGGGAGGCGCCGAGGATGATCTTCCCCACGGCAAGGTTGGAGCGCACGATGTCCACAAGCACATGCCAACCCAGTCCGATGGCGAGGTGCAGCTTGCGCGGCCACGCCGGCAGCGGGCGCAGGGCGCGAACAGAGACCGTTATGAAGAGGGCCAGCACGATGCCGAGGAGAATCTGGCCGGGCGCCAGGCTGTCGTTCAGCAACAGCCACATGGCCACCAGGCATAGCGGCAGGAGCGGGATCCGCGGCTTGCTCTTCATGGTTTTGCTCCCGTTTGCGGGCCGGGCAGTACCGCGTTGATGTAGGCGGGCGCGTCGTGCAGGGATTGCGCCGCGGCGTTGAAGTAGGACATCGCGGGGCCGGCGCCGACGGCCAGCGCCACGCAGATCATGACCAGCCCTGCCACCGGCCCGGCCTCTATCCACTGCAGGCGGGGTGCGCTGCGAGCCGTGTTCCAGAAGACCCGCATGCCCAGGCGGGACAGGCTCATCACCCCGGCCAGGCCGGACAGCAGCAAGGCCGCGATGAAGAGGCCCGTGTGCAGGAGGGGCGCATCCGGCGGGGCGGCAATCGCCGCGGCCAGCAGCGCGAACTTGGCAAAAAAGCCGGACAGCGGCGGCAGGCCGGTCAGCAGCAGCGCACACGAGACAAAGGACAGCCCGAGAAAGGCCATCGCCGCCGGAATCGCGACGCCGACCATTCCGTCCGGGTGCTCGGAGTCGTGCTTGTCCTGCAGTCCGAAGGCCTCGAAGCTGATGGCCAGCAGGTCAGCCGCCGGGGCGCGGTTGCGTTCGGCCATTTCGATCAGCATGAAGAAGGCAGCGCTGCCGAGCACCGAGCTGACCAGGTAGAACAGCGCCGGGCCGGTAAGGGTTGTACCCGTAAAGCCGAAGGCGGCCAGCAGGGTGCCGGATGAAACGATCACCAGAAAGCCGGCCAGGCGGTCGAGCTTCTGGGCCGCCAGCACGCCCAGCGTGCCGCTGGCGATGGTGGCCAGGCCGCAGTAGAACAGCCAGTCGCCGCCGAAGGGGGCCGGAGCGCCCGGGCCCTGGAGCAGAACCGCAAAGCGCAGCAGGGCATAGACGCCGACCTTGGTCAGGATGGCGAAAACGCCGGCCACCGGCGCCGCCGCTGCGCCATAGGCGGCCGGCAGCCAGAAGTTGAGCGGCCAGGCTCCGGCCTTGACCAGAAAGACGATGCCGAGCAGCACTGCGCCGAGCTTGAAGAGGGTGCGCTCGTCCGCGCCGAGCATGGCGACCCGCTGGGGCAGTTCGGCCATGTTGAGGGTTCCGGCGACGCCATAGATGAGCGCCGCGGCAATCAGGAACAGCAGCGAGGCAACCAGGTTGACCACGATGTAGTGCATTCCGGCCTTTACTCTTACCGGCCCGGAGCCGTGCAGCACCAGACCATAGGAGGCCGCCAGCAGGATTTCGAAGAAGACGAACAGATTGAACAGGTCGCCGGTCAGGAAGGCGCCGTTCAGGCCCATCAGCAGAAACTGGAAGAGGGGCAGATAGTGAATGCCGGCCCGCTCCCAGCGGGCCAGGGAATAGACCAGCGTGGCCAGCCCGAGGGTGGCGGTCAGCGTCAGCATGATCGCCGCGAGCCGGTCCAGTACCAGCACGATGCCAAAGGGGGCGGCCCAGTTTCCGAGCGCGTAGACGCCGATTCCGCCACTCCACGGGCTCGCCAGGCGCCCGTCGGCAATGCCCAGCAGCATGAGGGCGACGAGCAGTTGGGCGAGGGTTGCGCACAGGGCGATCGCTGCACGGGGCCCGCGCCGTGTTTCGCTGGAGAACAGCAGTATCGCCCCGGCGAACAGGGGGATCAGCACGGGCAGGATCGGTAGATGGTGTTGCCAGCTGGTCATGCGCGCTCCTGTGCGGACTCACGCAGACAGACGAGGGGCGGGACAAGGGAAATGTAAGGTGGAGTCATTCTTGATCGGGCTCGCGGCCGTCGACGTGGTCGGTGCCGTTCAGCCCGCGTGAGGCAAGCAGAACGACCAGAAACAGGGCGGTGGTGGCAAAGCCGATGACGATGGCGGTCAGGACGAGGGCTTGCGGTACGGGATCGGTATAGAGCGCCGGATCGCTCCCGCGCAGGGGGTTGATCACCGGTGCGTCGCCGATGCGCAGGCGGCCCATGCCGAAGATGAACAGGTTGACGGCATAGGCCAGTAGCGACAGCCCCATGATGACCTGGAAGGTTCGCGGGCGCAGCAGCATGTAGATGCCGGATCCGGCCATGACGCCGACGGCGAGCGAGAAGACGATTTCCATCAGGGCTTGCCTCCGGGTGCGGTTTTGCGGTGGTGGTTGCGCAGGGACTGGTGGGCGATGGCGACCAGCATCAGCACCGTTGCGCCGACCACCAGCATGTAAACGCCGATGTCGAACAGCAGGACGCTCGACAGGTGTATCTCGCCGAGCAGCGGCAGCACCCCGTGCCAGGCCAGACTGGTGAGGAAGGCTTGCCCCGTCAGCCAGGCACTGGCGCCGGCGGTGGCGGCACACAGCAGGCCGATGGCGATCCAGTAGAGGGGATGAATGCGCAGATGCGATTCCACCCACACCGTGCCGCCAACGATGTATTGCAGGATCACCGCCGTGGCCAGGATAAGGCCGCCGACGAAGCCTCCGCCCGGCGCATTGTGTCCGCGCAGCAGGAAAAACAGCGAGACGAGCATGGCCATGGGCAGCAGCAGGCGAACGAGCACCGCCGGGAGCATCAGGTAGCCGTCCGGCAGCCTGGCGGTGGTGTCGGCAACCCGTTCTGCCACGATACCGTCGGCGCCATCCTGCTCTCTTTGCTGCTTCGGCAAGGGCATGCTCTCGGGGGCCGGGCGAAAACGGCGCAGCAGGGCAAAGACGGTCAGGGCGACGATGGCCAGCACGGCGATCTCGCCAAAGGTGTCGAAGCCGCGGAAGTCCACAAGAATCACGTTGACCACGTTGAGGCCGCCGCCCAGGGGCAGCGCCTGTTCGATGTAGAAGGGCGAGCTGCCGTCCACGTCGGGGCGGGTCAGGACGGCGTAGGTGACGCCCGCCAGGCCGAGACCGCAGGCGGCCGCCAGGACCAGATCACGCAGGCGGCGCAGGTGGCTGCGGGTCGAGTCGGGCAGGCCCCGGGTGTAGCGGTCGTCGCGTCTTGGCAGCCAGCGCAGGCCTAGGAGGATGAGCACCGCCGTGACGACCTCGACGGTGAGCTGGGTCAGGGCCAGGTCGGGGGCCGAGAACCACACGAAGGTCAGGCTGGTGGCCAGCCCGGCGCCGCCGGACAGGATCAGCGCCGCCAGCCGGTGGAGCTTGGCCTGCCAGGCGGCGGCGATGGCGCACACGCCACCGACCAGCCACAGCAGCACGAAGGCCGGATCGGCGGGGGTGAGGGCGCGGGGCCCGAAGGAGCTTCCATCCTTGAGTACGGGCAGCAGTGCGCCGCCGAGGGCCACCATGAAGATCGCCAGCACTTGAATTTGCAGGCGTGGTGAGGAGAGGCGTCGCATGATCCGGTCGGCGCCCGATGTCAGCGCCGTCTGCAGCCAGTCGAAGGCAAGTTTGCCGTCGATGCGTTCGATCAGCGGGACCGTGTCCAGGGTGCGCCACAGGAAAAGGCGGTAGAGGGCGGTCCCCCCGGCCAATGCGATCACGCTCATGAGCAGCGGCAGGTTGAGGCCGTGCCAGACGGCCAGGCTGTAGGCCGGCGCATCGCTGCCGAGGATGGAGTCGGTCGCCATGCGCAGGTAGGGCCCGACGGTGTGCGCCGGAAAGATGCCGACCAGCACACAGGCTGTTACCAGCAAGGCGCTCGGCAGAAGCATCCAGCGCGTCGGCTCGTGGGGTGCGTGGGGCAGATCGTCGGTCGGTGGGCCGAAGAAGACCTGGTGGATGAAGCGCAGCGAGTAGGCGACGCTGAACATGCCGGCCAGCGTTGCGGCGAGCGGCAGCAGGGTGCGCTGCCATTCAGGGCGGTCGAGGAAGATGGTTTCGGCGAAGAACATTTCCTTCGACAGAAAACCGTTGAGCAGAGGCACCCCGGCCATCGCCGCCGCCGCCACCATGGCCAGCGTGGCGGTGATTGGCATGGCCCGGTAAAGGCCGGACAGGCGTTGCAGGTTGCGTGTGCCGGTCTCGTGGTCGACGATGCCGGCGGCCATGAACAGCGAGGCCTTGAAGGTGGCGTGGTTGACGATGTGGAACACCGCGGCGACCAGGGCCAGCGGACTGTTCATGCCGAGCAGCAGGGTGATCAGGCCGAGGTGGCTGATCGTCGAATAGGCCAGCACGCCCTTCATGTCCTGCTGGAAGATCGCCAGATAGCCGCCAATCACCAGCGAACACAGGCCGGCTCCGCCGATGATCCAGAACCACTCGTCGGTGCCGGAGAGCACCGGCCACAGCCGGGCCAGCAGGAATACGCCGGCCTTGACCATGGTTGCCGAGTGCAGATAGGCCGAAACCGGTGTGGGCGCGGCCATGGCGTGGGGCAACCAGAAATGGAAGGGAAACTGCGCGCTCTTGGTCAGCGCGCCTAGTGCGATCAGGACGAGCGTGACCGGATACCAGGGATGCCCCTGAATCACCCCGACTGAGGCCAGCACCGTGTCCAGATCATAGCTGCCGGCCATGTGCCCCAGGAGCAGCATGCCGCCGAACAGCGCGAGGCCACCGGCGCCTGTCACCGTGAGCGCCATGCGTGCGCCGCGCCGGGCATCGCCGCGGTGATGCCAGTAGGCGATCAGCATGAAGGAGGCGAGGCTGGTCAGCTCCCAGAACATCGCCAGCTGGATCAGGTTGCCCGACAGCACCACGCCGAGCATGGAACCCATGAAGGCGAGAAAGAAGGAAAAGAAGCGCGGCACCGGATCGGCCGGTGACATGTAGTAGCGGGCATAGACCACCACCAGGGTGCCCATGCCGGTGACCAGCAGGGCAAACAGCCAGGCGTAGCCGTCCATGCGCAGGGAGAAGTCCAGGCCCAGCATGGGCGCCCACGGAATGGACAGACGCAGAACGCCCTCGGCCGCGACCTGTGGATAGAGGCTGGCGACCAGCGCCGTGGCAGCGAGCGCCACCACGCCGGCCAGCCAGGCCTCCGCATTGCGGGCGTTGGTTGGCAGAGAGGCGGCGCACAGACTGCCGAAAAAGGGGAGCAGGACGATCAGTATCAACGACATGTTGTTTGGTTCAATCGGGTAAGCCGTGCCGGACGATCAGTGTGTCGCAGGGCAACCAGTGCAGCAGTCTGGCCGTGTGGCTACCCCGCAGGATCGACATGACCAAGCCTCGGCCGGATGCCCCCATCACGACCAGATCGATTTCATTGCTCCGGACGTATTCGGTCAGCGCCGTTTCCAGGGCGCCGTGCCCTGTCGCGGGCACGATGGCGGTGGTCTCCGGCAGGGAGCTTTCAGCGACAAAGTCTGCCAACGCACCTTCTTCGATTTCACGGCCGATGCGTGCCAGGCTGCGTTTGTCGGGGTGCGCGTTCAGCGGCCCCTGACAGGCATGGTAAAGAATCAGGTCGCGCCCGGGGAAGAGCCTCGCGGCAGCCTGCAGGGCGTGACGCGAGGATGCTGAAAAGTCTGTGGCCACCACTATCCGGCAATAGGCGGCGTGCGCCCGTTGGCGCACCACAAGAAGGGGCTGGGGCAGCGAGCGAATGAGGCGTTCGAGGGTTGAGCCGCGCAGGAAACGACCGAAGGCGTCGTGGCAAGCGAGGCCGGTGACGACCAGAGTGCTACCGCTGCTGACGGCGGTGTTCCGAATGGCGGTGGCTGCATCGTTGGCGCGGGCAATGCGTATCGATGTCTGAACGTCCAGCCCCGACAGGTCGCGGGTGAGCTGCTGTCGGGCGATGTGCAGGGCCTGTTCATCGGTCTTTCCGATGGCCCAGGCAATGGCGAGGTCAGGCGAGCTTGCGGGATGCAGCACATTCAGGGCGGTCAGGTCGGCCTGCCACTCCCTGGCCAGTTGAGCGGCGCGTTCCAGCGCACGGTCGCAACGGGGGCTGAGGTCTGTGGCGACCAGAATACAAGCGAGCGGAGGCGGTTTTGATGGACGGATACGCATGGTTTTCTCTCTACGGGGCAGTGTGTTACTCAGGCAGGGACGGCACGGGATGCCGGGCCCGGATGCCGGATGACGAATTTATCCAGCCCGGCACCTTGAGCCACTTATCGTCAAATCGGTCGACTCGAAAATGCCCCGCATGGCTGGCGCACGGGTATGGGCAACTTGCAGCGGGACGCAGACTGTAATCGCAAGCAGTACGTAATGGGGTTTGTGGTCAGGCCTTCCTGGCGCACTAAGGACGCGAGGAGGTCGCGGCTGATGATCAGGTAGCAGATTTATGCGACAGCGACTCCACTTAAGGCCGTCGTGTGCGCTGATTCGATACGTGTTCCGCTTCTAAGTTCCTGCAAAAAG
>Ga0268298_10004922_pt1 | contig 12762 bp, 7 predicted proteins | sample WWTPWeurt_MetaG_FD_194462 | JGI IMG/M metagenome (GOLD analysis project Ga0268298, IMG submission 194462) | Activated sludge microbial communities from WWTP in Nijmegen, Gelderland, Netherland - WWTP Weurt | ecosystem: Engineered > WWTP > Aerobic digester > Activated sludge | place: Netherlands...
ACCAATGATGGAAGTAATTTGTTATTAGATCTCGCCACTCTTGAGAAATTCGGCCTGGTGAAATATGAGGTTAATGATCCATGGTTGAACGAGAAGAATTTATATACAGGCGTATTGATGTCCGAGTTTCTGAAATTCGTCGGCGCCGCCAGCGATACGACTAACGTCAAACTGACCGCCCTGGACGACTATCAGGTGGATATTTCCATCGCCGACATTCAGAAATGGCCCATCTTGCTGGCATTACAGACCAATGGCAAATACATGACTGTCGAATTCAACGGCCCCACCCGCATCATCTTCCCATTTGATGATTATAAAGATATTGATCAGGTGGCCTACAAGGATCTTTGGATCTGGAATATCCGATCGATGGAGATTCAATGAACGATTCCAACAAGTCTCGCGGCTGGCGGTTGTCATCAGTTCAAATTGCTCTGGGTGCGGTCTGGGGTCTCTTCATTCTTGTGATCGAAGCCTCGATCGCAGGAACGTACTTCGCGAACCAGGCAGACATGAACACGTTCAGCCAGGCTGGCGATTTGGTGACCAATCTGGCTAATATCCAACGCCAGGTCTTGCAATTGCAGATCAAGACCAATGCGGCATTAAACGACCCAGCCATCGGTTTCGAGGATGTAGCCCGACAGCGCGCCGTCCTTGCCTCCCAAATTAGAGTGTTAACCGCGCAAGCATTCGGGGATGAAGACATTATGGCGGTTGGGGGGAAGATCAACGCCGCCCTGGGTGAATTCGATGAGATGCTGGCCAATGTGCAAAATAACCCATCAGAAAATTCATATTCCAGGGCGATCCCAGAGTTCAACAACCTGTTCGAGCAGCTGGAACGCGACCAGATCAAACCGGTCTATGATCGCGCTGAAGTTGATTTTTTCAACAACCTCAGCACAAGGTTACGGGAACAACAGCAAGCCCAGGTATTCCTATTGGGAATGGGGCTGCTCTTCCTGATCTCCAGCGTTGCCTTGATCGCCTCCATGATCCGAACCTCCCGGGTTTCATTTGAAAGCAACCGGGCACAGGTCATATCGCTGGAAGCGGCCGTGGCGGAACGCACCCGGGCGCTCACCACTTCGATCGACATCAGCCGCCGCCTGTCCAACATCCTTGACCCGAACCAGTTGATCGTTCAGGTGGTCGAGCAGGTAAAACATGCCTTTGATTATTACCACGTACATATCTATCTGACCGATGAAAGGACGCAGGAATTGGTCATGGCGGGGGGAACAGGAGAAACAGGCAAGGCATTACTGGCACGCGGTCACAAGATCGCCCAAGGCAGGGGGCTGGTCGGTCGTGCCGCAGAGACTCGAAAAACCGTTTTTGCGCCGGATACCTCCAATGAGCCCGGCTGGCTGCCGAACCCCTTGCTACCTGAGACGAAATCCGAGATCGCAGCGCCGATCGTCATCGGTGAACAGACCCTGGGTGTATTGGATGTGCAGCAGAACACAGTCAACGGGTTGAGCGCGGAAGATGCGGACCTGATCCAATCCATCGCTTATCAAGTCGCGGGCGCCATCAAGAATGCACGCTCCTATACCCTGGCACAGCAGCAGATCGCCGTGGAAAGCATTGTCAGTTCGATCAGTCAAAAGATCCAAAACACGACCACCATCGAAAGGGCGCTGGAAGTGGCCGCCCGCGAGTTTGGAAGGATCACTGGCGCAAAGGACACCCGCGTAATCGTTAACATGCCCAAGTAGTAGTGCCACGCCAACGCGGAAAAGGTTACCCGATGAACAAGAATTCTCCAGCAAAAAAAGACCGGAACAACGAACAGGATGAACGACTGGAAAAGCGCCTGCATGAAATGTACGATGGTCAGGATCTTCCGGAGTATGCCAGTACAGCAGGAACGGATAGCACACGGAAAAAGGCTCGAGGTCTGGAGAACCTGGGAAATCAGTACCCTGCCAAAGGCTTGGAGCGAAGCGCATTGGCCAAATCAGGAGATCCTGGGAAAGAATCCATGAGGTCGAAATTGGAGTCTCCCCTTTCGCCGGATACGAAAACCCGTGCAACCAAAGTCAAATGGTCCATTCAGGCAAAGATATTGCTGGGAGCGGGCCTTTCATTGGTCTTGTCCATTCTGATCCTAGTCACCTTTACAGCGACCACTCTTCGGAAACAGGCCATCGAAAACGCAGAGCATGAGGCTGCTTCGATCGGCGAGGCTGAGGCCGGTCACATTCAGAATCGCATTGACAAGATTCTGTTCGTTGCAAAAACCCTGGCCAGCAGCATCGGTGTCGTCAAGGATCCTGGGACTCCCGTGTTGCTGACCCGTGAACAGGTCAACGGCATGCTGCGAAGAACGCTTGAAGAGAACCCGGATTTTTTGGGGACCTGGACGCTGTGGGAATCGAATGCCTTCGATGGTTTGGATGCGGAATTTGCAGGTACTGACCTGCACGATGCAACCGGGCGCTTCATTCCTTACTGGGTACGCGATGGTAAAGGGAATATTCACGGCGAAGCCATTGTGGATTATGAAACGCCGGGCGTCGGTGATTTTTATGTTCTACCGCGAGAGACGTTGCGCAGCACGGTCATTTCGCCTTTCTTCTACAGTATTCAAGGTACGGATGTGCTTATGACCTCGCTGGTGGTTCCCATTGTTGAAAATGGGACCTTTTATGGCGTGGCGGGCGTGGACCTAAAGATCGAATTTGTTCAGGAGATCGTCAATAACATTAACCTGTATGAGGGAACTGCCAGCTCGGCCCTTTTTACAGATAAAGGTGTTCTCGTCGCGGTTCAGGGCCGACCCGGCCAAACACTCCAGTCTGCAAATGGGATCTACGAGAACTTCCCACAGATCCAAAGCCGATTAAAACCAGATCAGACCATCACCTTCCAAAGTCAGGATGGGAAATTCCTATACGTTTTTTCTCCGGTTACTTTCAGTGAAAGTGATACCACCTGGTACCTGGGCATGGAAATCCCTTTCGAGAAGATCACGGCCTCGGCAACAGCAACAGCCATCCGCCAGACCTGGATCGGAACAGGCATTTTGTTTGGTGCCATTATTCTTTTGTTGGTCATTACCCAACAGATCGTCAAACCGATCAAGAAATTGACTGAGACCGCCAATACGGCAGCCGAAGGAAACTTGCATATTAAAGCGGATGTCACAACCACCGATGAGACCGGTGTGCTGGCGCGTTCATTCAACGCCATGCTCTCCCAACTCCAGGGGTCGTTCGAAACGCTGGAATTACGCGTAGCGGAAAGGACGCACGATCTGCAACTGGCAGCGGAAGTCGGCCAGGCCATCACAAAAAATATCGCAGATGTGCGCGAGATGCTCGGACGCACCACAGAGACCATTCGCGAACGATTCAACCTGTACCATACTCAGGTCTATCTACTGGATGCGCCGGGAAAAATACTTGTTCTACAAGCCAGCACGGGCGAAGTGGGGAAAAGACTTCTAGAGACCAACCACCGCCTCCCGGTTGGCATGGACTCATTAAACGGCCGGGCTGCTCTCGAAAAACGAGCCATTCTGGTGGAAGACACCACACACTATCGCGATTTCAAGCCGAATCCCCTTTTGCCCAACACCAAATCGGAACTCGCCGTGCCATTGATGCTGGGTGAACAGGTTATCGGCGTTCTGGATATGCAATCCGATTGGCCGAAAGCCTTCAATGAATTCAACCTATCAGCCTTTCAGACCATGGCAGGTCAGATCGCCATCGCCGTACAAAATGCGGAACTCTTCAATGAGGCACAGGAAGCCCGCAAGCAGGCGGAAGAGAACATCCAGCGCATCACTGAAAGGGAATGGGGCGATTATCTGGATGCCATCGAACGGTCGGAAAATATCGGTTACATTTACAACCAGGAAGGCACGATTCAGTACGAGGATAAAGTCACTCCAGCGCTGCCAAAAGAATCATTGTACCTACCTCTCACAATCGCAGGCGCAAAGGTTGGCAGCGTTCAATCCTCCATCGATAAAAAGACCATCAATAAACAAGAAATGGAGATTCTTGAGCAGGCTTCGCAGCAGCTTTCCCGTCACCTTGAGAATTTGCGGCTGCTGGAGGAAGCAGAGCAATATCGCCGTCAGGCCGAACAGGCCGCCAGGCGTCTGACCCGTGAAGGCTGGGAACAGTACCTTAATATCCGTCAGTCGCTCCAGCCCGGTTTCGCGTATAACCAGAACAGGGTCCAGCCTGTTTCCGGTGCTGAAGCGGAAAATGATCCAGCCATCTTAAGACAAACATTCAAAGTCCGCAACGAATCCATCGGAGAAGTGAAAACCGCTGTAGCCAATAACATGTCCCCTGAGGAAGCGGAAAAATTGATCGAGCAGGTCTCCAATAGTTTAAGCGCACATATCGAGAACCTGCGCCTGCTGGAGGAAGCCGAAGTCAGCCGTATGGAAGTGCAAAAAAGTCAGGAACAGTATGAGCTGGCAGTGGAAGGTTCGAATGATGGTCTATGGGACTGGAATATCGATACCAATGAGATCTATTTCTCGCCACGCTGGAAGGCCATGATCGGCTACAGCGAGGAAGAACTGACCCATGGGTTCTCCGATTTCGAATCTTTACTACACCCGGATGACCGTACCCCTGTGTTGACCTACATCAACGATTATCTGAGCGGCCATCTCGAAGAATATGATATTGAGTTCCGCTTCCAACACAAGAACGGATCATATCGCTGGATCCGCGCGCGTGGTAAGGCGCTGCGCCGTGAGAACGGTTCCCCGTACCGAATGGCCGGTTCGCACACCGATATTACTGAGAGCAAAATGATCGAGGAATTCATCCGCCACAATGAGGCCCGGCTGCGAGTGCTGGTGGAAAACACTGCCGATGCGTTCGTCTCGGTAGATGTCAGCACAGGTCTGTTCATTGAGCCCAATGAAAATGCCCTCAGATTGTATGGCCTTTCCCGCGACGAGCTGCTTAACGTGGGCCCAGTGGACATGAGCCCTGAATATCAGCCAGACGGCCGCCTTTCTGCAGAAAAGGCCATGGAATATATTACAAAGGCTATGCACAGCGATGAACCCATCAATTTCGAGTGGGTGCACATCAACGCGCAAGGCCAGGAAATCCCCTGCGAACTTCGTCTGCTACGATTACCTGGCGACCACCCCCAGGTACGCGCCAGCATAACCGACATTACCGAGCGCAAAGCGGCAGAAGATGAAACCCGCCGCCTCGCTCAGGCCGTGCAATCGACCGCAGACATGGTGGTCATTACCGACCGTGCAGGCACCATTAAGTTCGTCAACTCGGCCTTTGAAAAGGTCACCGGTTATAAGGTCGAGGAAGCCCTCGGAGGAAATCCGCGCCTGCTCAAGAGCGGATTGCAGGGTGAAGCCTTCTACAAGAATCTCTGGGGACAGATCCTTTCCGGCAAACCCTGGAGCGGCGAAATCACCAACCGACGCAAGGATGGCGCCCTCTATGACGCCCAACTGACCATTTCCCCGATCGTGGACCATAAAGGTGAGATCACACAATTCGTGGCCGTACAGCGTGACATTACCCAAAACAAGCGCGACCAGATGATCATTTCCCAGCGCGCGAACCAGCTGGAGACTGTGGCAACCGTTTCCACCACCGCTTCCACTGTACTGAACCCGGACACTTTGCTACAGACCGTGGTGGACCTCACCAAGGAACGGTTCGGTTTGTATCATGTTCACATTTACCTGGCGGATGATTCCTGGAGCACTCTCATTCTCGCCGCCGGTGCCGGAGAGGTCGGCAGGATCATGGTCACCAGCGGGCATGCCATTCAAATGAACGCAGAACGCTCTCTGGTTGCCCGCGCTTATCGCGATCACCTGGCTGTGATCGTAAACAACATCCATGAAGATGAGGGCTTCCTGCCTAACACATTGCTACCCGAGACACACGCCGAAATGGCTGTTCCCATGATCGTAGGCGACAAAGCGCTGGGTATCTTCGATGTGCAATCTTCGGAGGCGAATTACTTCACCCAGGAAGATGCGCTGATCTTCAATACCCTTGCCACCCAGGTGGCAGTCGCCCTGCAGAATGCAAGGCTATACCAGGAACAGACCGCCACCGTGGCCCAACTGCGCGAACTGGACCGCCTCAAATCATCCTTCCTGGCAAACATGTCGCACGAATTGCGCACCCCGCTCAACTCCATCCTCGGCTTTACAGATGTAATGCTCGAAGGGCTGGACGGTTCCCTTACACCCTACATGCAAAACGACCTCGGGCTTATTCAAAAGAATGGCCTGCACCTTCTGCATCTTATCAACGATGTTCTCGATATGGCCAAGATCGAATCAGGCAAACTGAACCTGGTCATCGAAAAGTTCAACCTGCACGACATCTTCGAAGAAGCCATCAGCATCACCTCCTCCATTGCGAACGAGAAATCGCTCAAGGTTAAGATCGAAGCGGACTCGGACGCTGAAGTGGAAGTCAGCGCTGACCGCACCCGCCTGCGCCAGGTCTTCATCAATCTCATCAACAACGCTGTCAAGTTCACCGACAAGGGCAGCGTTTCCATCCGCGCCGTGCGCGAAGCCAACAACGTACTCGTTAGCGTCAAGGACACCGGCATCGGCATCCCACCCTCCCATCTCGAATCGATCTTCCAGGAATTCACCCAGGTCGACTCATCCACCACCCGCAAAGTGGGCGGCACCGGCTTGGGCCTGCCCATCAGCCGCAAGTTGATCCAGATGCAAGGCGGCCGCCTGTGGGCCGAAAGCAGCGGTATTGAGGGAACGGGCTCCATCTTCTACATCTTCATGCCGATCGAAGCCAAGGTGGCCGAGCCCGAGATCATTTCCAAGAGGACATCATGACCACACCTACCTACCTTCAATGCGTTCTCTGCGGACACCAGCAACCTTACATCCCCTTCGAACCGGCGATCTGCACTCAATGCCAGTCTCAATGGCTTGAAGCCAACTACGATTACTCCGCTTTCAAGCGCGAGATCCTGCGCGGCATTCCCAACCGCCCTTCCAATTTGTGGCGCTATCAAGATGTGCTTCCATTGAGCGATCCCTCTTCGCTGGATCTTTACCCGGCAGGCGGAACTCCGCTCTGGCTCTCACATCGCTTCGCCCCCGACCTTGGGCTTGGTTCTGTTTACATCAAAGATGAACGCTACGGCCCGACCTCTTCTTTCAAAGATCGCCAGGCTGCTGTGGCTGTGGCGGCGATGAACGAGAACAACATTCGTGAGGCGGTCATTGCCTCGACAGGCAACGCGGCTGTGGCCTATGCTGCCGCCTGCGCCAGGGCGGGCATCAAGCTGTGGGTCTTTATGACCAGCCTGGTGCCGCAGGAAAAACTGCGCGAAGCAGCCCTCTTCGGGGCCGAGGTGATCCGCGTTAGTGGCAATTATGACCAAACCAAGCAGATCGCGGCACAGTTCGCCCAGCGTAAGAACCTGCTGCTCGACCGCGGCGCCAGTTCCATCCCGGCACGAGAATCAATGAAAACCATCGCCTACGAGATCGTGGAGCAACTCGGCTGGCGCGCACCCGACTGGTATGTTCAGGCCGTCAGCGGCGGGTTGGGGCCGCTCGGGGTGTATCATGGTTTCAAAGAAATGTTCGAGATGGGCCTGATCGATAAGATCCCCAAACTGGCCGTCATTCAGGCCGAGGGCTGCTCGCCGATGGTCAGGGCCTTTAAAGCAGGAAAAGACACGGCCGAACCTATCATCCCCGATACGCGCATCATCATCCTCTCTACGGGTGACCCGGGCAAATCCTATACCTATCTTTGGAATCTCACCCAGCAATTCGGTGGCGTGATGGAGGCAGTTACAGATCTCGAAGCGTATAATGCCATGAAGTCCGTAGCCAAAAGTGAGGGTATGGCCGTCGAACCGGCCACTGCTGTCGCCTTCGCCGGGTTCGAAAAATTATCCAAACAAGGTGTCATCCGTAGTGAGGACCGGGTCGTCATCAACTGCACTGGTCACACCTTCCCGGTCGAAAAGCATGTACTTGGCGAGCAGTGGGCAGTGGATATCCATTTGAGCAAGGATCAATCTCCCGCCCCGCGCGAAGGACTGATGGCGGCGCTCGAAAACCTCGACGAAAAGACTACAACCGTGTTATTGGTGGATGATAATGAAGACGATGCCCTGCTCATCCGGCGGCTGCTGGAAGGCAGAAAGAATTATCGGATGTATCACGCCAAGGATGGCTGGGAAGGTCTTTCGGTTGCAAGGCAGAAACTGCCCGACCTGATCGTCAGCGACCTGACCATGCCCGGCATCGACGGTTTCGGCTTCGTAGAAGAACTAAAATTGGATCCGCGCACGCGGCACATCCCTGTGGTGGTGGTCAGCGCAAAGGACATCACCGCCGAAGAGCGCAAACGGCTCAACGGTCATATAGAAGCGGTCTATCAAAAGGGATCACTCCCCACTAGAAAATTCGTCGATCAGGTCATCCATGTCATCGAAGACAAGATGGAAGACAAAAACAAGGTATAAGGAGAAACCATGGGAAGTCACATTCTATACATCGAAGATAACCCGGATAATATGATGCTCGTCAAACGCGCTTTGGAGTCGCACGGTTACACCCTATTGGAGGCCGAGAACGGTCTCTCCGGTGTGGAGGTGGCTGAGGCGCACGAAGTGGACTTGATCCTGCTGGACATCAACCTGCCCGACATTGACGGATACGAAGTAGCCCGCAGGCTGCGCGCCAGCGAACACCACAACCTGACCTATGTGCCCATCATTGCCATCACAGCCAACGCCTTGAAGGGCGACGCCGAAAAGGCGCTCTCTGCCGGGTGCGATGTGTATATGTCCAAGCCGATCAATATCCGCGAGTTGTGGGCGCGCGTGGAAGCGTTCGTCCCTGCCCCGGAATCGAAGATCAAATGAATTCTTCCCCACACTCTTTTGTGTCGGGGCTGACTTGTTCAGGCTGTGGCAAAACCTATGCTGTGCACGCAGTTCACACGTTTTGCCCGGACTGTCAGTCAACCCTATTGGTTCAATACGATCTTAACTCCGCCCGGGAACGTCTGAATCGGGATGAAATAAGCCGCCGTTCAAAAGGAATGTGGCGCTGGCACGAAATCCTGCCGGTGATCGAAGAAAAGAATCAAGTGTCACTCGGCGAAGGAGATACGGCGCTCCTGCCGCTCTCCAACCTTGGCAGGGAACACAGACTCAGCCGGCTTTATGTCAAAGAGGAAAGCAGTAATCCGACCGGCTCTTTTAAAGCCCGCGGACTTTCTGCGGCGGTATCCAAGGCTAAAGAATTGGGAATCAAAAAGGTCATCATTCCCACGGCGGGAAACGCTGGCGGGGCAATGGCCTCTTATGCTGCCCGCGCCGGGATGCAGGCCATGATTTATATGCCGAAGGACACACCCAAGGCTAATATCGAAGAAAGCCGCATCGTGGGAGCGGAGGTTATCCTGATCGACGGGCTCATCAGCGATGCTGCCGGGTTGGCAGGCATCAAAGCGCGTGAAGAGGGTTGGTTCGATGTATCCACTTTCAAAGAGCCATACCGCACCGAGGGCAAGAAGATCATGGGCTACGAACTGGCCGAACAATTCGGTTGGGAATTGCCCGAAGTGATCATCTACCCTACCGGCGGCGGGACGGGGCTCGTCGGCATGTGGAAGGCTTTTCAAGAAATGGAAACGCTGGGATGGTTAAAAAACAACAAACGCCCGCGCATGGTTTCTGTGCAAGCGGCAGGCTGTGCGCCCGTCCCGCGCGCTTTTCAAAAAAAGGCTGCCTTCTGCGACTTTTGGACCAACGCCACCACGGTCGCATCGGGCTTGCGCGTGCCAAAAAGTTTTGCAGATCACTTGATCTTAAACAGCCTGTATGAAAGCAATGGAACCGCCGTAGCCGTCGAAGACGAAGCCTTGATGCAAGCCCAGAAGGAATTGGCCGTAGCCGAGGGTATCTTCGCCGCACCGGAAGGGGCCGCTACTTTCGCCGCCTTGAAGGAACTCATCGCCCAAAAATGGGTCGACCCCGATGAACGGATCGTATTATTCAACACCGGGTCAGGGTTGAAATACCTCGACAGGGCATAATAAAAAACGGCCGCTTTAGAGCGGCCGTTTTTTTTACAAGTGAAGCACCGTGGGTTTCAACCCCAAATCATCGATCAGGACATTCAACTCGTCATCCGTTAATCTTCTGCCTTTTCCTGCATAAGCCGTGAGCATGGCTTCGGTGGTGTTCGTTCCAAAAGAACGGCCATCGTATCGCGGCGTGGTGGTGATGACCGTCTTCACTCCGCGTTCTTTGAGCAGGGCAATGTTATCTTCTGTAGTGGTGTTCGTAACCACGGTTTTGCCTGCCAGGCTTTTGGGCATGTATTTACGCATAAAGAGGAAATCCCCGGCAATGAGGTCAGACTCTTCAAAATATTTCACATACTTCGGCTCATGCTCAGCGCCATCGCTGCCATAGAAGATCATGCTCATGGGAAAATAGCTGACCATGGGCAGCATGATCCTGGCAACACGTTTGAAGGCAGGGATGCCATAAAGCGGGATGGGAACTCCCAGCGCCACCATCAGGTCGCCGGAAACGATTTGGTCTGAAACTTCGGCAGCCGCTTCGGCCAATCCCATTCGGTCCACTGCGACAGGGATAAAAGCCTGTTTGAAGCGAATGTTTCCAAGTTGCTCCTTTGCCAGTTGAAACACGCGCCGCTCGAGGGTGTGTTTGAGTCCGCGCCCGTCACAGAGTGGAGTCTGTTTGACGTCGGAGACAAGCTTGAGCGCGGCATGAAGCGGGTACTCCTTCTGGTCAAGGCGCAGATACAGGTCCACTCCGCCCACGCCAAAAGCATCCACCTTGCCATCCAGTTCAAGATACAGCTGACGCGCTTTTTCTACATTGCCATCCATGCCAATGCGTTCAACCTGGATATCCTGCCCATTGAGGTTCACGACCACTTTCTTGTCGCGCTTTGAACTTCCCAGGCTGATGCCAACCGCTCGCTTCATACAACTCTCCTTAAAAAACCTCCCGCCATGCTACGGCATGGCGGGAGGTTTTGGTTACTTTATCTGAAAGGTTGGAATGGCGCCGTTGGTAAGGATTAGGTTCGGGAAGACACCTTCGGGGGTGTAGATGAATTTATCGGTATCTTTGATGGCGCTGGCATTTGCAAGCGCGACCTGCAAGGCAACATATTCCGGATGCTGGGCATACATCTCTGCCAGAGCAAGTTCTTTGGCAATATCGACCCTGGCCTGTTCATCTGCAACTTTTTGTTGGGCACGGGTCAACTCGATCTGGGCCTCAGTGTTGATCGTCTGCTGCTCGATTACCGCCAATTCCGCTTCGAGTTGCTGTTTCTTCAAGGCCTGTAAAGTGGCTTGTTGCCGCGCCTCTTCTTGAAGTTTGGACTGCTCAACACGGATGCGGCCTTCTTCCACAGCCTGCTGGGCAGCGGCTTCCTGCTCAGCTTTTTGAGCATCCTGTTTCGCTTTTTCCGTCGCAAGGCGGCTCTGAACAATAGCATCGAGGGCGGCCTGCACTTCCGGTGAAATGATGACCTGCGGCACGGCCACGTTCCTGACCTCGAGGCCCAACGGCTCGGCCAATGCGCTCAACTCGTCATCGATGCAGTTACGAAGATTATCGCGACCAGAGCCGATGACCGCTTCATCAAACTTCTTGTCGCCCACGCAGACCTTCATTGCCTGCAGAGTGAAAGCAGTCATGCGTTGCGTCAGAGACTCGTCGCTCGAATAAATGTTACGGTAGCGCGAATAGTTCGAGATCACAATATCGGCTTCACGCGGACGAAAGACATCCGCCGTAACCTGCAAACCAATGCGCTGCTTATCGATGGTGATCAATTCGGCATCATCCACGGTAATGGCTACGGCACTGGTCTTGACCTTGATCAGATCGACGAAAAGGCCAAAGTTATAGGCAATGCCGGGTTGGCGAACGCCTGTAATTTCACCGGCCTCGACCGTGACACCAACTTCATCATTCTCGATCACCTCAAAATACCAAAAAGACTTGCTGAAACTGGCAAGAAAAGCGATCGCCAGAACCACTACGACCAATCCAAAAATCCAACGCGGAATCGCAGAAAATATCCGTGAAAACAGGTTGGAACCGGACGGTGGTTTTGGGCCCTGATTTTGAGCATTGGGATTCTTCACATTATCCTCCTAAACAAAACAGATCATCCATTGACAAAGGGATTATACATCTTCTCATGTCCGACAGTCGTTTGTGGGCCATGCCCCGAAAGTAGGATGGTTTCGTCGGGCATTTTATATATTTGTGTACGGATACTGTTCTCCAACGTTGCAAAGTCGCCTCCAGGCAGGTCGGTACGTCCCACACTGCCATTGAAGATCAGATCGCCGCAAAAACAGATATTCTCTTTCGCCACATACAACACACAATGTCCGCGCGTATGTCCCGGCGTATACCGAACCTCAAATTCGTTCGAACCAAGTTTCATTGTCATGCCGTGAACTAGGTCAATGGTCGGTTCGGGGCCGGGGTCGATATCCAGCCCAAATTTTTTGCCGCCACCACCTGCCCGCCAGAGCACGTGATCCTCGGGGTGAAGCGCCACATGCGGCAGTGGATTCAATGCATCTGCAATGGCTGCCGCACCGCCAATGTGATCGAAGTGAGCATGCGTATACCAAAGGTGACCGATGCGCCATCCTCGCTCTTGTGATGCCTTGAGGATGAGATGCCCATCCCATGATGGATCGATCACCGCCGCTTCATTTG
>Ga0268298_10004923_pt1 | contig 12761 bp, 6 predicted proteins | sample WWTPWeurt_MetaG_FD_194462 | JGI IMG/M metagenome (GOLD analysis project Ga0268298, IMG submission 194462) | Activated sludge microbial communities from WWTP in Nijmegen, Gelderland, Netherland - WWTP Weurt | ecosystem: Engineered > WWTP > Aerobic digester > Activated sludge | place: Netherlands...
CAGCTTTCGGGATAGCCATAAGAGAAACCCACATTCTTATGGGCGCAGGCCAGCCCCAGACCGCGCCGCACATGCCGCCGCTGTGTTTCGTCCGGCAAGAGGGGTTGAGTCCGCTCCCACCCGCCGCTGGCAGCGCTCCAGCCGGCCCCTTCCGCACAGGCCCGGGTGACCTCGCGGATCGTAACCCCCGGCGGGTATGGCGCCCCCGTGGTCTGGAGCGAGCCATCCTGCGCCAGGTTGCGCATCCGCAGCTCGACCGGGTCCATGCCCAGAGCCGCAGCCAGTTTATTCACCATCTGTTCGGCGCAGTACACCGCCTGCGGACCGCCAAAACCGCGGAAAGCACCGCGCGGCACATTGTTGGTGTAGACGTCATAGGCATCCACCCGCACGTTGGGGATCTCGTATGGCCCAAGCGAATTGATCACCGCATTGCCGGTCACAATGCTGGTCGTAAATTTATAGGCCCCGCCGTCTGCCAGCATCCTGACTTCGGCCGCCACAATCTTGCCCGCCCGGGTTGCGCCCCAGCGGGTGAAAATCCGGAATGGATGGCGCTTGCAGTGCCCCAAAATGGACTCTTCGCGCGTCCAGACCACTTTGACCGGGCGCGGCTTGCCCATCTGCTGCAGTTTCAGCGCCCCCAGGGCCACAATAATCTGAACAGAAATATCCTCCCGTCCGCCAAACGCTCCGCCCGTCATCGGGTAGATCACCCGCACCTGCTCCTCGCTCAGCCCCAGGGCGTGCACCATCTGTTTGCGATCCTTGGCGCCCCACTGCCCGGTCGTCACGATGGCCACCCGGCCGGCCTCATCGATATAGGCCAGCCCAGACTCGGTTTGCAGGTAGGCGTGCTCCTGGGCCGGCGTATTCAAGACTGCATCTACAATCACCTCGGCCTGACGAAAACCAGCTTCAACATCCCCGTTCACCAGCTTGTGATGTCCAAATACATTGCTGCCCACATCCGGGTGCAGCACCGCCGCCTCCGGCAGCATCGCCTCTTCCACATCACAGACCACCGGCAGGTCTTCGTACTCCACCTCAATCAAATCGCGCCCCTCGGCCGCGATCTCCTCCGTCTCGGCAATCACCGCCGCCACCCGGTCGCCCACAAAACGCACCCGGTCGGCGTAGGGTTTCGCACACGGCCCACACAGCACCGGCTGGTCGTAGGTGTAATAACCAAATTCATTGCAGGGCACATCCGCAGAAGTCAGAACCGCCAGCACCCCGGGCAGCGCTGCCGCTTTTGTGGTATCCACCCTTCTCACAAGTGCGTGCGGCCGGTGCGCCATCAGCATCTTCATATATGCCTGGCCTGGCATGACCATATCCGAGGCAAAGACCGCCTCTCCTTTGACCTTGGCGATTGCATCCACCCGCGCTACAGACTTGCCGATATATTTCATATTGTTTTGATCCTGATCGAGATCCCTGCTGAAAACAGGGCTGCTGCAAAACCAATCTGCTCAGATGATTTTGCAGGGTTCGAAAAACCGCGTCCCTTACGGAATTGCCTGCACTCTGACGCATCGTTTCATTACGGACGGACACCAGAGCTGCAGAGTGTTTCTACTATAATTTTACACCCAAGCAGCCAGGCGGCGTAGGAATGTGACATTTGTCACTTTCCTGAAGGGAATACAAACATAATAATGAATAATCGATCAACGCTGTAGGGTGTAGGGTGTTTTTTGTGAGCGAAGCCCACATAAAAAACACCCTACTTCCCCCATTTTTAGAGATGATACTAATCAACCATATTCTGCCTGGAATATAGATGGTTTCATGCGGGTGGAATGATTTACAGGTGGTTGTATGAATGGCTAAGCTAAAGTCTGAAAACCCTGCCGCCAACATATCGAAAAGATGAATTTGGGGTGTTTGTTGCGGGCTACCGCCCGTAACAAACACCTCAAACCCCAACTTTAAGAAAGGTGTGGGATTGCTCGTAAGATCGATACCGATCGGTTGCCGAAAATGCTATACTATAGAGATTATTTCCAATATCTTTCGCCAGACCTGGTGCCGTGCATGAAAGTAAATGGAGATGTATGAATTATCCGGTCCAACCTCAAAGGATTGAAAAGCGCGATGGGTAAAATCGAAACTCTCGATTCCAAACTGGCCGCAGCCGAAACAACGCAGCAAAAAATCGACATCCTGAATGCGCTGGCCTGGGAATTACGAGATGTCGATATCCGCCGGGGCTCGGAGATCGCGCAAAGCGCCTATCACCTCGCCCAAAGCGAACAATACAGCCAGGGAATTGCGGACAGCCTGATCAACCAGAGCCAATACCTTTTCACCAACTTTGTCCTTGCCATCTCGAATGCGCTCAAGGCGCTCACGATTTTTGAACAGTTGAATGACCAAGCGGGCCAATGCCGTGCTTTTTTCACCCTGAGCTGGGCGCAATGGAGCATCGACAACTTTGGAGAGGCCATCGAGGCCGGGCAGAAGGCACTCAAGCTCGCTCGCGAGATCGGCGACCGGGAACTTGAAGCCACCACGCTCAACAATCTGGGTTTGACCTATAAACGGGCCGGGAACTATGAACTGAGCTTCAGTGTCTACGCCAAAGCGCTGTCGATTTATCGCGAATTGGGCCACACCCGCAACGTAGGCAAGGTTCTTACCAATACTGCCCTGGCCTACTCGGCCCAGGGAAATTTCGCAACCGCCCTGGGGTATGCGTGCGAATGTCTCGAGTCGAATATCGACAGCCCATCGATCCGGGGCTACAACTATCTTGCGCTGGGACAGATCCACGCCGGTCTACAGCAATTTGACCAGGCGTTAATTTACCTGCCCCAGGCGTTATCCATCGCTAGGGAACACGCCCTCGAAGCCCTGTCCCTGGCGGCGCTGCAGTTTACCGGGCAAGTTCATCTGGAAAGCAAGAATGCGGAACAGGCAATCGCCTTCCTCGAGCAGGCATTAATAGTCGGCCAGGGCATCCACAGCAACCTTTTTTTGTTCCGCTGCCATGAAAGCCTCGCCCAAATCTACGAAAGCCAGGCCAACCCGCTGCTCGCGCTGGCTCACTACAAACAGTTTCATCAAATTAAAGAAACCGTCTTCAATGAAAACGACACCAAACAACGCCAGGTGCTGGAAATCTACCATCAGACCGAGATCGCCCGCCGCGAGGCTGAAATTTATCAGCTGCGAAATGTCCAGCTTGAGCAGGAAATCAGCGAGCGCAAAAAGGCCGAGCAGAAATTGGAACAACAGGCCACCACTGATGAATTGACCGGCATCGCGAACCGCCGGCATTTCCTGGCAGTTGCGAGCCGGGAATTGAAACGCTCCGAACGCCTGAAGCGCCCGCTTTCACTGGCATTAATTGACATTGATTATTTTAAGACGATCAACGACAGCTACGGGCACGCAGCTGGAGACCATGCGTTAATCCTGGTCGCCAAAACCATGCACAGTAACATCCGTGAAATCGATTTTCTGGCACGGATTGGCGGGGATGAGTTTGCGCTGCTGGTGCCGGAGGCAGACCTGTTCACCGCGAAAAGCGTCCTCGAACGCGTTCGCCTGACCCTCTCCGCTCAACCAATCGGCCTGAACGGCATCCCACTGAAAATCACGATCAGCGTTGGAATCAGCAGCACCGACCATGTGCAATATGATTTTGACAGCCTTTCCTCCAGCGCAGACAAAGCTCTCTACCAATCCAAACAAACCGGCCGCAATCGCATTACCCTCGGCCACTCCAAGTCCTAAATCCCAGTTAAGGAACGGCCTGGGAACGGATTAACAACCAGTCGGTTGACATTGCCACTGCAGCATTCCAGGAAGAAAATATTGAAAAGCCAATTCGGTTTAACAGAGGTAAATCAAATATGTTCCGAACATCAAATTGAAATCGATGATTTAAAATCAATCACAGGAAGTTTTGGCAAGAAAATATTTTTTATCAATAATGAATTGCTTTTGCGAGTGTCAGATACATCTATGGCACTCGAACAACAGAAATTCCGACAGGTTTCGGCGCTAAATTTTGCGCCAAAAATAATCCATGTTGGCTTACTTGAACGGGATGCTGGACCCGTCTATTACACGCTCTTGACTTTATTACCAGGTGATGATTTTGTAAATGTCTTTCATGAGACCTCTGTTGGCCAACAAAAACAATTGGGAAAAGATATTGCAAAATTTCTGGATACCTTACAGGAAATTACTGGTTCACATTATGACATTGGTCTCTATGTACCCGCGCTTCCAGGGTTTTGTGGAACCTGGCGAGATGGTCATCAAAAATATTGGGAACTGCTTAAGCAAGAAACAGAAACATTACACTTGAAACCGGATAGTATGCAGGTTATCGAAAGAGCCTATCAGCTATTGCAGTCATCTATTGGAGGATTAGATTTTCAAACTGGACCAAAACTGCTGCATAACGACTTCCACCCCAAAAACTTGCTGCTCTATCAAGGAATATTTTCTGGGGTGATCGATTGGGAATGTTCACAGTTTGGTGAAGCCGATTTTGAATTGTGCCATCTTATCCATTGGTGTTTGTATCCTCCAAATTCCAGCATAAATTTTAGACCGTTTTTGTATGCCTTATTCGATGCCTCTCCAAAATGTACCCAGGTTCCAAATCTGGCACAGCGTTTAAGCATTTATCAAATTGAACATGAAATCCAACAGTTAATCTGGAATGGAAGCGATGTTGAATCCTGGCGAGTTCCACGTCTTGAGCGTTGGATGGATGGAGCTGTAGATGATTTGCTAAGTGATATAGCAAAATAAAAGCCCGGAGGTATTCATCTTCAAAAAACCGAACCCAACTCCTCGCAACGACAGTCTTCCCTCCACCCCGAATACCACAAACGTAGTAGGCATTTACCCAATTTTGGAGGTTTCCCCCGCACGGCCTGAATACTACAATAGACTCTGGCCTGTCAGGCCATAACCAGCCTATTCGTGTTGCTCAACCAAGGAGTGCCGCTATGCCCCAAAAAACCGCTCTGACCTTTGCAGACTATACACATGCCGAGTCCTTCCTGCCCTGGAATGCAGATCAGCACGTTTTGCGTGAACACATTCACCCAATCTGGATCTTCAATCAAGACGGCGCCCCCACCGAACGCTTCTGGTACCTCTGCCGCACCGAACGCGGCAAAGAGTTCATCCTGGTTGACCCCGAACGCGCCAGCCGTGAGCCAGCCTTCGACCAGCCCAGGCTGGCAGCCGCTCTGGCCCAGGCAACCGGCCGCGAACAGCAGGCCTTCAACCTGCCGTTCGAAACAATCGAACTGGTGGAGTCTCCCGCCGGCTGGAACCTGAACTTCCAGGTGGGCAGCCAGGCCTGGCAGTGCGACCTGAACAGCTATCACTGCACCGCTGCCGGACCGGTCCCTGCCCCGGCGCTCGAAATCGTCTCGCCGGACGGCAAATGGGCTGTTTTTTGCAAAGGGTTCAACCTCTGGCTGCGCAGCACCAGCGGCGGAGAGGCAGCTGCCCTGACGGAAGACGGTCAAGAATATTACGATTATGCCGGCACCCTCGACAGCAACATGACAACCATCACCAACCGGCGCTCCGGCCGCCAGTTTCCTCCGTCGGTCTTATGGTCGCCGGATTCAAAGAAACTGCTCACCCACCGCATCGACCAGCGCATGCTGAAAGACATCTACCTGCTCCAGCACGTCCCCGAAGATGGCAGCGCCCGCCCAAAGCTTTATCCCTACCGCTACCAGCTCAAGGAAGACCCTGAATCACCGCTGCTCGAGCTGATCCTTATCGACATCGAACGCCGCCAGCCGATCAAGCTGGACTGTCCGCCGCTCTATCCGTTTGTATTTTCACTCATCGACAAAAACTGGGCCTGGTGGAGCCAGGATGCCAGCAGACTGTATTTTATAGACGACCCTCGGGATGGGGGCGTCCTGAAACTGTATGCAGCTGATCCGGTCACTGGCCACACCCGCCTGGTGATCCACGAGATCAGCGACAGCCGTGCCGAGCCCAATCTCTGGCTGGCCGGCCGGCCGATCGCCTACGAGCTGGATGGCGGCAAGGAAATCGTCTGGTTTTCGGAGCGCGACGGGTGGGGCCACATTTACCTGTTTGATAGTCTGACCGGGCAGGTCAAGAAACAAATCACCGCCGGAAACTGGGCCATTCGGGATGTGGCGCTCTTTGCCGCAGAACAGCGCACCGTCTTCTTGCTGGCTGGCGGACGCGAGCCAGGCCAGGATCCGTATTACCGCCACCTCTACCGGGTTGACATCGACAGCAGCGAGATCCAAAACCTGACCCCCGAAGTGGGCGACCACTACACCCTCTTCTCACCCAGCGGGCAGTATTTTGTCGATCGCTGCGGCCGAGCCGATGGGCCAACCGTGACCTCGCTGCGCCGGGCAAACGGTGAGCTGGTTTGCCCCCTGGAAACCGGCGATTTCTCCCATTTCCTCAAACAGGGCTGGCATTTTCCCGAGCCATTCCAGTTCACAGGCCGGGATGGGGTCACAGACCTTTACGGAACGATCCTCCACCCCACCCATTTTGACCCGAACCTGAAATACCCGGTGCTGGACGACATTTACGGCTGGAACCAGATGATCCATGTCCTCAAATCTTACCCGGACGGCGGGTATGAGATCTACGACTTTTGGCTGCCGCAGGCCCTGGCCGAACTGGGGTTTATCGTCGTGCTGATGGATGGGATGGGCACGCCCTACCGTTCAAAAGCCTTTCACGATGTCTCTTACCACAACCAGGCCGACGGCGGGCTGGAGGATCACATCCTCGGCCTGCGTAAGCTGGCAGCCGAACGCCCCTACATCGACTTGAGCCGGGTGGGCATTTATGGTCACTCGGGCGGCGGGTTCAACACAGCCCGCGCCCTGCTGAAATACCCCGATTTCTTCCATGTCGGGGTTTCGTCTGCCGGCCCCCACGATATGCGCCTTTACCTGCCCAACCCGGATGAAAGCGAAGCCGAATACCAGAAAATGGACAACAGCGCCCTGGCTGCCAACCTGCGCGGCAAGCTGCTGCTGATGCAGGGTGAGCTGGACGACAATGTGCACCCGGCCTCAACCTACAAGCTCGTCAATGCCCTGATCGAAGCCAACGCCGATTTCGATATGCTCATCCAGCCCAACCGCAACCACAACAGCTGCATGGACCCCTACTATGTGCGCCGGCTGTGGGATTACTTCGTGACCCATCTGGCCGGCCAGACCCCGCCCACCGGTTATCGGATCACTAATCCTGGCAGTGAATTTATGTCGCTGGTGGAGGTCATCCTGCCAGCCGAAACCCAGGATTAGTGATCTGGCAAGCATCAATCTATAGTTTGTTTTGGGCGCTATGCGCCCAAAACAAACTATAGAATCATCTTTGACACAACACTAGGAGTACCTGGATGGCGAAATCGTTGATGTACAGCGGGCGCGACCTGATGTCGTTTTCGCCGCTTCGCACCCTGGCGACCCGCACGATCTTTACCCTGGCAGATTGGCTGGGCTTCTGGCGCTACCCGGCCGACCTGGATATTGACGACCTGGCTTCGTACTGGCACATGGCCTACTGGTTTTACCTTGCCGAGCGCCCGGTCACCCGGGCCGTCCGGGGCAGCGGGCTCGAAGAACATTTTGCCCGCCAGCGCCAGGTCAAACCCGGGCTCCCGCCGGATTTCGAGGCCGAAATCCGGGTCCAGTTCAGCGCGGTGGGGGACCTGATGTGCAACCCCGCCCTGGACAATATGGCCGGCCGCTATTACGAAAAGGTGGCAGACCTGATTTTTAACGCCGACATTGCCTTTGCCAACCTGGAGTCCAGCCTGACCAGCGCCGCGGTTGTCGAACCAACCCTCTCGCTGCAGGAACTGCCCAAGATCAATGCCTCCGCTGCCCAATATGAGGTCATCAAAGGCCACCAGGGCCGGCAGTACAGCCTTTTCCAGCTCGCCAACAACCACATCCTCGACAACGGTCTGGACGGCATCCAGACCACCCTCAAACAGCTTGCGGCCGATGGGATTCCAGCCGTCGGGGTCAACCTGACGGAAGAAGATCAAAAAAAGGGCCAGATCCTGGAAGTCAAAGGCCTGCGGCTGGGGTTCGTGGCAGCCACCTATGGGGTCAACGGCAGGCCATTCCCCGCCGGCATGCCACATCTGGTGAATGTCGTCCGCTTCCACCAGTACCACAGCGAGGCGGACCTCACACTGTTGGAAGAACAAATCGCCTGGTGCCGCCAGCAGGGGTGCGATCTGGTCATCGCCGGTTTGCACTGGGGCGTTGAATGGGAATTCTATCCTCGCCCGTACCAGCTCGAACAGGCCCACCGCCTGGCGGAAGCCGGGGCGGATGTCATCATCGGCCACCATGCCCATGTCATTCAGCCCATGGAGTGGTACCGCCCCCAGCGGGACCCGGAACGGCTTGTGCCCATCTTCTACGGCCTGGGCAATCTGGTGGCGATCATCACAGCTCCCTGGTCAGCCCTCAGCCTGGTGGCCCAGCTGACCCTGACCAAAGGCCGGCTGCATGGAAAAACCAGGACCCTGATCGAAGCTGTGCAGTTGACCCCGGTCATCCAAATCAACGAAGAAAAAGACGGTCTGAACAGCGTCTGGCTGGAAAAACTCCAACCCCTGCCGCCATTCCAGGCCCAGACCATCCCGCCTGCCCGGCACAAAACATACACTGAGGCCGCCCGCTATGCCCAGGTGGTGCTTGGCCCACCGCCCACCGCTAAGGGAGTAAACACCTAATGAACGCCCCAACAAACTTACCCGCAAATCATCCGGTCGATATCAGCATGCCATTTCATGTCCCCATGCGGGATGGCGTTCGCCTGGCTGGCGTCCTGTACAAACCGGGGGGGGCAGCCCCAACCCCCGCAGTCCTGACCATGACCCCCTACTCCGCCGACACCTACCACGAGCGCGGCTATTATTTCGCCCGCCGCGGCTACGCTTTTGTCATTCTGGATGTGCGCGGCCGCGGCAATTCGGAGGGCGAATTCATTCCGGATCTGGTCGACATCCAGGATGGCTTCGACGCGGTGGAATGGCTGGCGCAGCAGCCCTGGTGCGATGGGCAGGTGACCATGTGGGGTGGTTCGTATGCGGGGATGAACCAGTGGACCACCCTGCGCGAATTCCCGCCCCATCTGCGCACGATTGTCCCGGCCGCATCGGCCCAGTTCTACGAGGGCGGCAACCCGATGCGCGGTCCCGGGAAAATGATCAACGCCCTGACCTGGAATGTCCTCACCGGCGGCAAAACGACCGGCTGGAATTTCAGCGCCCAGAGCGACTATTGGTTTCAAAAAGCGCGCTCCTGCTTTCTCAGCCATACCCCCTTTCACCAGATCGATGAAGTCATGATCGGCCAGAAAAACCCGCGCTTTCAAGAATGGATGAACCACCCTCCGCACGATCCTTTTTGGGGCGAACTGATGTTTACCCCCGAGCAGTATCAAAAGATCAACATCCCCATCCTGAGTATTGCTGGCCACTATGACGATTCACAGCGCGGCACCTTCGTCACCTACCGTGAACATCTGCGCTATGGCGGTCCGGCCGCCGCCCAAAACCACTTCCTGGTCGTTGGGCCCTGGGACCACGCCGGAACCCGCACCCCGCGCCAGGAGGTTGGCGGCCTGACCTTCGGCCCCGCAGCCCTCCTGGATCTCAATGACCTGCATGTCGCCTGGTATGATTTTGTCATGAAGGGCGGCCCCCGGCCGGCTTTCTTCCAGAAAAGGACGGCCTATTACCTGATGGGTGCCGAGGAGTGGCGCTATACGGACGACATCCTCACCCTGGCCCAGCCCCAGCGGTATTATCTAAGCTCGCTCAATGGGCAGGCCAACACGCTGCTTCAATCCGGCAGCCTGACCCAAACCGAGCCTGAAACCTCACTCCCCGATACCTACACCTATGACCCGCTCGACACAAGTCCGGCAGACCTCGAGCCCGAAGCCGTCAAACACTATCTGACCGACCAGCGCTGGGAGCTGAACCTGTCTGGCAATGGGCTGGTCTACCACACTCCCCCGTTTGCCCAGGACACAGAGCTGACCGGCTGGGTAAAGCTGGTGCTCTGGCTCGAGCTGGATGTGCCCGACACAGATTTCGAGGTGACGCTCTCAGAAATCCTGCCGGACGGGTCGAAATTCAAGCTCAGCGACGATTTTCAACGGGCGCGCTACCGCCAGTCGCAGTGGCACGAGCAGTTGGTTGTGGCGGGCGAGATCAACCGCTATGAATTCGACCGCTTCACGCTCTTTTCAAAGCTGGTGCGCAAAGGCAGCCGGCTGCGTCTTTTTATCCATTGCCCAAACTACGTCACCTGGGAGAAAAACTACAACAGCGGCGGCGTGGTTGGCTTCGAAACCGCCAGCCAGGCCCGCACCGCCCACATCAAACTCTATCACGACCCTGCACACCCCAGCTTCTTGGAGCTCCCCGTGGTGGATAACCCTTAAGAAATTTTTGGGTGTTTTTTGGGTGGCTTCGCCACCCAAAAAACACCCAAAACAATCTCTTATTACACTGATGTCTTAGAGCGGGACTGAGATTGCTTCGTCGGTCGAGTACGATCTTTTACTAAGAAATTGTCATTGCGAGCCCGGTGTACTCACCGGGCGTGGCAATCTCGGTTATTGCAAGGCTGAGATTGCTTCTTCGGACGAGTACGTCCTCATCGCAATGACATCGGTGCTGTCCATGTCCCATTTTGCCAAAATGCGACTGGCTTTTCGGACTAACCCGAACTGGCGTTAGAAGACGACTGGATCTATTCCTCCAGCTCCACAATTCCCTTGCGCAGGGCGTACAGCGTCGCCTGGGTCCGGTTGGTGAGATGCAGTTTCGCCAGAATATCACTGACATGTGTCCGCACCGTCCACTCGCTCAGAAAGAGTTCATTGGCGATCTTTTGGTTGGGCATGCCGCGCGCCACCAATTTCAAGATCTGCAGTTCGCGCTCTGTCAGCTGCTCTTCGGTCACCACCTCGCGCAGCGGTTCGCGGAACTCACGCATCAGCTTCAGCGCCACCGACGAATCAAGGGACGGGATCCCGTTGTGTGTCTTGCGGATGGCGTCCAGCAGTTCACCCGGCATGGTATCCTTGAGCAAATAACCCAAAGCCCCCGCCTTGACGGCCGGGAAAACCTTGTCATCCTCTGCAAAACTGGTCAAAACCAAAATCCGGGCCTGCGAATTGGCCTGCCGGATCTCCTTGATCGCTTCCAACCCATCCTTAACCGGCATCACCAGATCCATCAAGATCACATCCGGGTTAAGCGCCAGTGCCTTTTGCACAGCCTCATTCCCATTGGCGGCCTCGCCCACCAGCTCCATGCCCGGTTCGCTGGTGATCAGCGTGCGCAGCCCTTCGCGCACGATGGCATGGTCATCTACGATTAATATCCGAATATTGCTCATTCGTCATTCTCCTCCGGTTTCAGACTGGCCTCTTTGAGGGCCAAAATTGTTGGGCTTGCGGCAGGCTGTTCGGTCAACCGAATCACCACCCGGATCCTGGTCCCCTGCCCGGCCAGTGAGTGAATTTCAAAAGTCCCGCCAATCTCAACCGCCCGCTGGCGCATGTTGGAAAGCCCCATCCCGCCCAGGCAGTTCGGGTCATTCAGATTAAACCCGCAGCCATTATCCTCGATATCAAGCTGGACAAGTCTGTCTCCTGACTCTTTCTCAACATCCTTTTCAGCCCGCAGGCGCACATCCATTTGAGACGCGCCCGAATGCTTGAGACCATTGTTCAGCGCTTCCAGAGCGATATGGTACAGGCAGTTTTCGATCGCCTTTGGCAGCTCCAGATGATCGTCCACCTGCAGGCTGGTCATCACTCCGGCCCGCTTTTCAACCGTATCCAACCGCCTTTTCAGTGCGCCAGGCAGCCCCTCCCATTCCAGGGTGGACGGGCGCAGTTCATAGACCAGCAAACGCATTTCTTTGAGCGACTGGCGGGCAATCTCGCCGGTCCGGTCAAAGTAGGTTTCCACTCCATCCCGCTCACCGGCCCGGACTTTCCTGCGCCAGCCTTCGGCCATCAGGTTGAGCGAATACAGGGACTGCAAAACCGAGTCGTGCAAATCGCGCGCCAGCCGGCTGCGTTCTTCAAGCACCGCCAGCTCGCGGCTGCGCCTGTACAGGGCCGTGTTTTCGATGGCGATGGCCACCTGATCGCCCAAACTTTGGATCACCAGGATTTCCTCATCAATAAACGCATCCGACTCCAAACTCAAGACATCCAGCGTGCCCAGAACCTGGTTGCCGATATGCAGCGGCAGCGCCAGCTCAGAGCGGATGGCCGGCAGCGAGACCTCCCGCAGGTAGCGCTCATCCTTGAGAACATCATTGGCGATCACGGCATGGTTCAGTTTTGCCGCCTCGCTGTTCAGGGATGTTTCTTTGAGCGGTACAATCCACTGACCGATCGGCGTGCCAGGGGTATAGGCCTTGAGAACCAGGTGGTCCTCTTCGAGCAAAAAGACGCGCACGTGGTCATAGTTGAAGGTGTCGCGGATCAAGACCACCACCTGGGCCAAAAGGTCATCCAGGTTAAGAATCGAGGTTATTTTACGCCCAACTTCAGCGCTGGCTTCCAGCTGTCTTGCCCGCCGGCTGAGCGCCTGGTTGGCATTTTGTAAAGCCTGCGTCCGGTCATGCACCCTCAGTTCCAGATTATTGATCAAATCGCGCAGCTGGGTGGTCATGCTGTTAAAGGCTTTGGCCAGTGTCCCGATCTCA
>Ga0268298_10004924_pt1 | contig 12756 bp, 9 predicted proteins | sample WWTPWeurt_MetaG_FD_194462 | JGI IMG/M metagenome (GOLD analysis project Ga0268298, IMG submission 194462) | Activated sludge microbial communities from WWTP in Nijmegen, Gelderland, Netherland - WWTP Weurt | ecosystem: Engineered > WWTP > Aerobic digester > Activated sludge | place: Netherlands...
GCGGCCTGCGACGTGTTGGCGCGATATCGGGGAACCGTGTTCGACCCCAACATCGTCGACCTCTTCCGGCTGATCGTCACGGGAGACGACCTGCGCGCACGCTTGCTCGCCACGCGTCACACCGCCCTCATCGTCGACCCCGACCCGGAGGAGACGACCGTGCTCGAGCTTCGCATGTTGGAGCAGGGTTTCGACGTGCGACCCGCGCGCAACGCCGATCAGGCCCGCCAGATCCTCGAGCGCGGCGACATACAGCTCGTCATTTCCGAAATCGATCTGTCGCCGATCGATGGGCTGGCATTGCTCGCGTGGACGCGGCGTCAGAGCTTCGGCATCAAGCTGCCTTGGGTGTTCCTCACAGCGCGGAGCGCTGGCGCAGACGTGCAGAAGGCCTTCGAAGCCGGCGCCACCGACTACGTCACGAAGCCGGTGAGCCCCGACCTCTTGGTGGCGAAGATCAAGACCATCCTCGAGCGTTCGGCCACGGTGGGGGCCGGTGGCGTGAGCGGCTCACTCCAGGAGATGGGTTTGCCCGAGCTGATCCAGGTGCTGTGGCAGGGTCGAAAGACCGGCGCTTTGAAGCTGCGCGCTGCGAACGAAAGCGGCGAGCTTCACTTCGTCGCGGGCAACATCTACAACGGGCTGATGGGGCCCCTCCGCGGTGCGGAGGCCTTCTACGCCATGCTCAAGCTGCGGGAGGGGACCTTCGTCTTCGATCCGTCCTTCGAAGCTCCGCAGAGGCTCATCACCGAGAGCCCCGAAGCGCTCCTGCTCGAGGGGATGCGCCGAGTCGACGAAGGCGCGTGAACCGCACGACGAGCGCGGGCTCGCCAGCACCGCGTCGAGGCTTTCGCGTACCCGAAATGCGGGTTCGTGTCGGGGCGGGTGGCGTGTTACCCTTACGAGTCTCGGTCGGAGCTCGACGGTGTCCAAGACCCCGCCCCCCATGCTCGGGTTCAACAACAACGTGCGACACCACGGGCGGGTGTTCCACATCCAGACAGAAGACAGCGGCATCAAACGGCCGCACATCATCACGCACCTCTTTGCAGACGGCGGGCGCATCTTGAAGAGCCTGCGCACCGACTATTCGGAGCATGTCGGTAGCCCCGAGATGCCGCAGACCGTGAAACGGCTGATGAAGGAGCAGCACAAAGCGATGTTCGTCGCTTTGCGCGCGGGCGAGTTCGATCCGATCATCGCGGCGGCGTTCGGACCGTTGCCGGCGACCGTGCCGCCGTCGTCGCCCGACCAGCCGCTCCCGTCCGCGTTCGATCACGAGACGCCGTCGCCCGAGGAGGTCGCCGCCCGCATCACACCCGAAGAGCCGGCGAGCGTCGAGGAACCCATGCCGGTCCCGCCGCTGATGCTGCCGGCCGAGATCGCAGCGAACCTGCGCGAAGAGCTGTCGTCGATGAGCCTCGCCGAAGACGGGCTGCCACCCCCTCCGAGCAGTTCCGTCGAGCGTGCGGCTGCGGCGGCGGTGGTCCCTCCGCCGCGCATGCGCGTGCATACGCCGCCGGCGCCCTCCCACTCCATCGGCTCTGCGGTCGAAGCCATGGCGGCCAAGGTCGCCGGGGTGCCCGTGCCCAATCGCTCGGCGACTCCCGTGGCCGGTACACCGCTGAGCTCGCCGTCTCCGCTCATGAGGAGAGCCGCCGCCGGTGGGGACCTGCTCCCGGGGCGCTATTCGATATCGCGACCGGCCAGCATCTTCGGGGAGGCGCCGCCCCCGGACACGCGCAGCATCTTCGGTGACCCGCTGATCGGCGAGAAGTCGCTCGACGAAGTCATCCTGTCCTACCTGGCCGAGGATCTGGAGAACCCGTCGCAGAAGTAGCGACGGACGGCGCTTCAGTGCCCGCCGGCCTTGGGCTTGGCGTTCCAGATTCGAAGTGACAGCAGGAACCCGACGACGCCGAACGGGAGCAAGAACCACGGCCAGTAGCTCCAGGACTTGGTGGTGAGAAAGCCGAGCACCACCGATTGCAGCGCCGTGCCGAGATAGACGAAGCCGTCGATCACGCCCACCGCGGTCGCCGCTGCGCGCCGGCCGCCGAAGTCCATGGTTGCCGTGCCGCTCAGCACGCCGTGCGTGCCGATCACGCACAGACTCATCAGCACCACCAGGGCGCCCAGCACGTAGGGTGAGAGCGGGAGCACCGGTCGCGCCTTCAAGAAGCGCATGTCGCCCGCGCGCTGCTTTGCCTTCGGGTCGGGGAGGTCGAGGGACAGGACCTGTCCAGCGCGCTCGACGCGCGCCGGGATCTTCCCGGAGGCGCGTTGCTCTGCCGCGCCGGCCAGGCTCGAAACGCACATGCAGGTCTTCGCGTCCCAGCCCGAGTCTTTGCACTCCGCCGGAACGCACGCGGCGGCGTTCCGCACCTCGGCCCAGCCGCTGATCTCGGAGTCGGCGCCGAGCGCGAGGATCTTGTCACCGGGGAGGAGCCCACTCGAGCTCTCGGCGACCTCCACGCGGTTGGTCGGCGTCGAGAGCGAAAACGCCATCCCAAGCACGCTCAGGCTGAGCGCTCCGTAGAGGAAAGCGGCTGCCGGACCTCTCCGGCTCTGGAAGAACAAGTCGCTGACCCAGCCCGCCACGTTTCCCCCGATCACGCCCGCCACCATCAATAGGCCGCCCCAACCGCCAGCGAAGAACGGAGCTACGGCCGCGAGCCCGGCGAGGACGGCGAACGCAGCTCGCCGTCGGCCGTGGGCGCGTCCGGCGAGATAACCCGACACCGCCGCCGCCGCGAAGCAGGGTAGCGCGGGCCAGAGCGGTGCCCACGAGCCGTCGCGCATCGCGAGCAGGAGCGCGCCACCGCGCAAGGCGTGTTCGTTCGGCAGGGCCCAGATCTCGTTGGCGTAGATCGGGAACCAATGCATGACGCCGTTGCGCAGAACGCCGGTGCAAAGCTCGATGAAGGCCACGGTCAAGATCACGGGGTTCTTCAGCAACCGCCCGAAGAGCTCCACGGTTCCGAGCGGCTTCTCGCTCGTGTCACCCGATGAGGCGTCGCCGGTGTCGAAGTCCGCGTGGCCGGCCTCGCTCGGCCGGTCCTTGAGGAGCCCGAACTCGATGGCAAAGAACAAGGCGAGCGCCGACGCCGGTACCACGAACACGACCCACGCGACGTTGGGGCCGGCGGCGCCCGGCCAAATGCGTTGCGCCGCCTTGAGCAGGAGCTCGTTGACGGTGAAAGCCAAGAACACGCCGCTCGCGATCATGGTGCCGAAGATCCCGGAGAACCCTCCGCGTTCGGTCACGTGGAACCAGTGCGCGTTCACCTTCACGATGGACACGGCGCCGAAGCTCTGGAAGTACATGTTCACGGCGTAGAGCACGCTGAACACCAGACGGAGCGGCGCCGTGGTGGCTTGGCCGGAAGCGAGCACGTGGTGGAGGTAGGCCCCCATCGCGAGGTTCGAGAGCGCCGCGCCGACGGAACCCGCGAGCATGCCGCGCCGTCCGCCGACACGATCCACCAGCGGCCCGTTCACGAGGAACGCGAAGGCGTAGACGAACGTGCCGGCACCGAAGATGATGCCGAAGTCTTCCTTCGTCATCAGCTCGCCGAGCGAGTTCTTGGCGACCGTCAGGTTGTAGCGCGCCATGTAGAGCAGCGCGTAGGTCACGCCGAGCGGGAACCAGTTCAGGAAGCGACGCCGCCGGAACGCGTCGGAGTGCCGCACGAACGGCGCGCTCGCGGTGGCGGAAGACCCGACCATCTCGGGGACGCGAGCTAACACGCTCGCGGGAGCGGGAGAACCCTGCTCGGTGGATTGCCGTCTTGGCTGACTGCCCCCGACCCGAATGGCGTGCCTCGGGCGCACGTCGCGACCAGGCCGGTAAAGCTCGCATCTTCGCGCGGAGTTTGCTCGGGACGGTTGACCCAAACTCCCCCAGGCGGTATCCACCCTGGCCCGCGGCGAGGTAGCCAAGCGGTTAGGCAACGGTTTGCAAAACCGTCACACGCCGGTTCGAATCCGGTCCTCGCCTCCAGCCGAGCTTGCGGCTCGCTCCGGATTCCGGCCGTCCCTCGCGCGAGGCGCTCGCTCCGCGGCTCGTGTCGGACTCTCGCTCGCGCGAGGCGCTCGTTCGCAGGCCGCATCCGCCGCACGATCTAGCGGGCTGGCGTGGAGTCTACGTGACAGGTGTGTGACGTCCTCGTGGCTCAGTCGCCGGCCGCGTCGGCATCGGAGCCGGCGTCCGCGACGCAAGCGCACGGCCCGAAGTCGAGGCCGTCGGATTTGCAGGTTGCCGTACCGTCGCAACCGCCGGGCCCCTTGCACGTGCCCACCTCGCCGGGTTGGCAGGACGTGGGTACGTCCGGCGATCCCGTCGAGCAGGCCGCGAGCACAGTGATCGCGAGGAGTGCGGAGGCGCATCGACCGAGTCGCTGCATGCCTGGACCATACCTCAAGCGATGCGCTCCACGCGGCGAATCCCTTTGCGAGAAACCACCACGCGGAGCCGGTGCCAGCCGGCTGCGGCATCGCCTTGTCGTTGCAGTCGGAACACCACGGCCAAGTTGTAGACGCGCGGGGCGCGTGCCGAACCGATCCTCCCGGCGATGGGGTCGGCGAAGACGATCTCACGCTTCGGGTCGTCGGTGTGAGCGAGCCAGCGGCTCACGTCGAGGCGGAAGATCTCCGTCAACGCCTGGAATCGGGGGTCGGCATCGGCCACACGTTGGGCGCGGACCGTGACCTCCTTCTTGTGGAAGAGCACGGTTTCCGGTCGCGCCTGCTCTTCGAGCTCGTGGCGGCGGGTCATGCGCCGCGCGGCCAACACCGGTTTCGGCAGGTCGGCCATGGCCACGAAGCCGCTCTGCTCGTTCATCTCTCCGAGCACCACGGAGCGCTCCCGGTCTCGGATGCGCCAGCGCCGATCCGGAAAGTGACGTTCGACCACGGTGGAGAACTTGGACTGGAGCAGCGCTTTGATCCGGTCCTTGACGGCGTATGCGACGACGCCGACGAGCACCCAGGTGAGCCAGCCCTCCGAGCCGATCTGGAAGCCGTTCCAGACGGCGGCACCGATGGCGAACGCCATGGCGACGGCCGCTGCCACCGCGTAGAGCAACTCGCGCACCCACGTGGAGGCCGGGCGCACCTCGGGGCTCAGCCAGAGCACCGAGGACGTGAAGCGCTTCAACAGATGTCGGCGAAACTCCAGGGCCTCGATCTCGCGCGGGCTCATGTCCAAGCGGCCGATGCGTCCGATGCCGGATTCCGCGCGCCGCTGAGCTTCGGTGATGGCCGTGCGCTCGACGAGCTCGATCAACGAAGGAGCCGCGCCGACCTGGGTCAAGCGCCGGGACAGGTTCGCGAGCAGCGTCTCGATCAGGCGCGAGATGTCTTCGTCCACCCAGAGCGCGGCCGTGCGAATGGGATCCCCTCGCCCTTCTGCCGGCGCCAACGCTTCGCGTAGCTTCTCGGTGAGCAATCGAGAGTCTTTCGCCATCCGCACCGCGGCCGCCTCGGCGCGCGCGCGTTCCGCTTCGCCTTGGTCCAGCGCGTCGACGATGTGCTGTCGGAGCTCGACCCCGGCGGCGCGCACCTGACAGGCGAACAGCCTCATCTCGCGGATGGCGGCCTTCTCGTCACCTCCCTCGAGTGCGGTCCGCACCTTGTCGATGGGCTCGAGGCAAAGCTCTCCGAAACCGACTTCGGGAACCTCGAAGCGCACGTAGCTCTGGAGATCGGTGTAGATGTCGGACTTGTCGTAGGTGCGTTGATCGAGGCGAAGGCTCTCGGGCGCGAAGAAATAGGCCTCCCAAACGAACGACTCGAGGGCGCTCTCGCCGTGCAGTCGGTAGTCGATGGCGAGCTCGAGGTGAGTCTTGTCGTGGACGTGGAACGTCGGTTCGTCACGGCCGCGGGAGAGATCGGCCACCAAGGAGCCCCAGTCGCTGGGGCGGCCCGGAGCTCGGGTCGAAGCCGGAAGCGATGGGCGGGCAGGAAGCTCGTCGATGGGACGGGTCACCGAAGCGTCACACGAGTGTCACACGACCTCGGAGGCAGCGCCACCCCAACGGCGCGTGCTCACGGCGCGCTCGCCCACTCGAGGACGCAGCGGCCGGCGTTGCAGGCCGCGCGCGTGAAGCACCCGCGCTCGGTGCAGGCGACCCGGCCGCAGTTCTTGGGGTACTTCTGCTGGACGTCGGCCAGGTGGCCCTTCTCCACGGCGACCGCCTTGCCGCCGTTGCAGTGGTCGCAGCACGTCGTCACGACCAAGGCGCACTCGCTCGAGCTCTGACACGCGCGCCATGCGTCCGGTACCGAAACCCCGAGGTCGCGCTCCTTCCAGACGGTTCCGGGAATGCCCGCCGGCGCGCCCGGTTCGGGGTCCGTCGGCGCGCCCGGTTCGGGACCGCCGGCCACGCTGCCCGGCTCCGCACCGGCTACCGGCGGACTCTCGACCGGCGTGCCCGGGTCGGCACTGCCGATGGTCGTGGGCTGGGCGGGTGAGCTCGGCTCGGGCGGCCGGGCCGCGCAGGCGACCGCGAATACGAAAGCGGGTGCGATGAAGCGACGAATGCGAAATCGTGGCATGGGGTTTCTCGAAGGGAACGCCGCGCGCACGGCCGGTCTTTCACCCGCCGCCGAGCGGAGCGCCGAGAAGAGAGCATCGCCGATTCTTCGCGACAAGCCGCGCGGGCCCTCGCCGGGTCGCCCGAGCTCTGGTAGGCACGGACCGGCTTGGCTCCCGAAGATCGCATCATCGACGCCGTCGTCGCCCTGGACCCGCTCGCCGACCTGCCGCGCACCGGCTGGCTGCTCCGCGGCGTGCGCCCGTGCGAAACCATCGCGGAGCACTCGTTCGGTGTCGCTCTGGTCGCCATGTTGCTCGTCGACGAGCTCCGCCGAGAGGGCGAGACCGTGGACGGGGAGCGCGTCCTGCGCATGGCGCTCGTTCACGACGCACCCGAAGCGCGCACCGGTGACGTCCCGATGCCGGTGAAGGGAGGAGCGCTGGAGTCGGCCATCCACGACCTCGAGCTCGAGCTCGCGCGCCAAGTGCTGACGACGGAAGCGTTTGCCAGCTACGCCGAGGCCGAGGCCGCCGAGAGCCTCGAAGCCCGCATCGTGAAGGCAGCGGACAAGCTCCAGATGATGATCAAAGCCTCGGTCTACGAACAGAAGAAGCGGGGCGCCCTCGACGAGTTCTGGGCCAACCCGAAGAACTTCCGCGACATGGGGATCCCGCTGGCGCGCCGGGTCTACGAGCGCCTGCGCGTCCGTTCGGGGCGCGCCGCTCCGGCGCCGCCGTGAGCGGTGTGGCGTGTTAGGCTGACGACGTGGTGCGTCCGGTCGTCGTTCTCGCGCTCACCCTGGGGCTTTGGAGTTGCGCTTCCGAAGAGGCCAAGGAGAAGCGAGCGAGCGGCGGTGCGTCCGGCACCGACGCCGGCCTCGGCGGCGGAGGCGGCGGACCTCCCGACGCTGGTCCGCGCACGGTGCCCGCTTTCGACGCCGTTCGCATCCAGAGTGACAGTGCGCTTCCCAACTTCCAACGCGCGAGCACCAACGTGGACTTCGGTGAGCCGCCGTTCGCCGACGCGCGGCTGATCGTCGACCTTTCCACCACCTGCTTCCCGTTCGACACCTGGAAGGACAATCCGCCCCCCGCTGGCCAGAACTGGCCGAAAGACTGCGACGCGTTCGATCGCAACTTCGAGATCCTGCTCGACCCACCCCAGGGCTCGGCGGGCCCGCCTGCCCTCGAGCTGATGCGAGCCATCACTCCGTTCGGCGGCCCGATGCACCTCGAAATCGACGTCACCGACGTGCTCAACGCGCGCCCCGGCAAACACCAGGTGGACGTCAGCATCGGCACCTGGTCGGACCCAGCCGGCGCCGTCACCGGATCGGCGGGGGGGTGGAACGTCAGCGCGCGCTTCGAACTCGTCCCGGGGGCGGCGCCGCGCAAGGTGCTCGGAGTGGTCCCATTGTTCGATGGCAGCGACACGGGCGCGACTCTGGCCGCGATCCCGTTCGAGGTCCCCGCTGGAACCGCATCCACGCGCATCGAGTATCGAGTGACGGGTCATGGCGCGGCTTCGGCCGGAGGTTGCGGTGGTCCGGCGGAGGAGTTCTGCATTCGCACCCACGACATCTACGTGGACGGCAAGCTGGCACAGAGCGTCCAGCCCTGGCGCGACGATTGCGCGACGCTCTGCACGCTCGCTCACCAGAACAACTCGAGCGGAGGTTTCGACTACTGCAAAGAGAACCCGTGTGGAGCGATCCAGAGCGTGAAGGCCCCGCGCGCGAACTGGTGCCCGGGAAGCCTCACGCCCCCCTTCGTCTGGGCGCTCCCCGAGCTCACGTCGCCGGGCGCCCACGACTTCTCGTGGAAGGTCGACGAAATCGCGTCCGGGGGCTCGTGGCGCGTTTCCGCAGCGTTCCTCGCCTTCGCTCCCTGACTTGGCGCCACACCCGAGTTTTCCATGGCGACGAACCACCCCGTGACCTTGGCCGTGCGTGCACTGCGGAGCCACGCCGTGTCGTTCGCGCCGCACGTGTTCGACTACGAGCCTCACGGCGGCACACGGCACTCCGCCGAAGTGCTGGGTGTGGACGAGCACTTGGTGGTGAAGACCCTGATCTTCGAAGACGAGAAGAAGGCGCCGCTTTGCGTCTTGATGCACGGCGACCGCGAGGTGTCGACCAAGAACCTCGCGCGCCAGATCGGCGTCAAGACCATCCAGCCCTGCGCGCCCGAGGTGGCGCAGAAGCACTCCGGCTACCTGGTAGGCGGCACGAGCCCGTTCGGGCTCAGAAAGGCCATGCCCATCTTCGTCGAGCGGAGCATCCTCGAGCTCGAACGGATCTACATCAACGGCGGAGCGCGCGGCTTTTTGGTGGAGCTCTCAGCGAAAGAGCTGACGCGTGTGCTCCGAGCCCGCCCGGTGGACGCTGGCGTTTTGCGCGCGTAGACTGCAAGAGTCCTCCACCTCGCTCCGATAGCCCATGAGCGCTGCCGCACTGCCCAAGCCGTTTCCACCCGGCATGCCCGTGGAGCGCGGCGACGTGATTGCCGGCAAGTATCGCGTCGACGAAATGGTCGCTGTCGGGGGCATGGGTCTGGTCGTGAGCGCGCGCCATCAGCAGCTCGGCCAGCAAGTCGCCATCAAGGTCCTGTTGCCGACGGAGGTGGACGACGAGGAGGCCCAGGCGGTGCCGCGGTTCCTGCGGGAGGCTCGGGCGGCTGCCGCGCTCCGGAGCGATCACGTCGTCCGCATCTACGATGTGGACACGCTGCCTTCGGGGCTCCCGTACATGGTGATGGAGCTCCTCATGGGGCAAGACCTCCGGCGGCTGGTCAAGACCCTCGGGCCGCTGCCGGTGGAACAGGCGGTCGACTACGTGATGCAAGCGGCCGATGCCATCGGTGAGGCCCACGCATCAGGCATCGTCCACCGGGATCTCAAGCCCTCGAATCTGTTTCTGACCACGCGCACCGACGGGCGGCCGTGGGTGAAGGTGCTCGACTTCGGCATCTCCAAGGCGTCCCACGAGCTGGCGCTGGAAGGCACACTGACGACGACGCGCGCGATGATCGGCTCACCGATGTACATGTCGCCCGAGCAGATCCGAGACGCGAAGAGCGTGGACGGGCGAAGCGACATCTGGTCGCTCGGAGTGATCTTGCACGAGCTGCTTTCGGGAAAGCCGGCCTTCCGCGGCGAGTCGCTCCCGGCCATCTGCGCCGCGATTGCCGCGGACCCGCCGGCGTCACTGCTCGCGGCTCGACCCGACCTGCCGCCCGAACTCGCCGAGGTGGTGTTCACCTGTCTCGAGAAGGATCCGGAGGCGCGCTTTCAGAGCGTCGACGAGCTCAAGCAAGCGCTCCTGCCTTTTCTCGCGCCCTATTCCGCGACCATCCCCGCGCCGAGTGGAGCGACCGCTGCGGCGCAGCGTCCCACCACTCTCGGAGGGGGCAGCCGAGGCCGCGTACCCCTCGGCTCGAGCGACAGCATCGACGTCGACCCGCGCCTGGTCGGATCGCGAAGCCGTGCGTCCAAGAGCGGGGCGCGCGTCGAGGATCCGACGCGCAATCTCCTCGAAGCGAGCGGAGAGGCGGAGACACTCCACTTCCGGTCGGTGGACCGCACGGCGCCCGCGGGACTCGCTCCTGCCACCACGGGCGGCGAGCTACTGCCGGAGCGACGGCGCTCCGCGCTGCCGTTCGTACTCGGCGGGCTGGCGTTCGTGATCTTGGTTGCGCTCGTCGTCGCGAGCTACGCGCTCTTGCGGGGCACGCCGAACACGGCAGTGGCCAGCAGCGCGCCGCCTCCGCGCGTGCAGTCATTCCGACTCACCCTGGAATCGGAGCCCCCGGGCGCCGACGTGTTGGAGGGCGAACGGGTGCTCGGCGCGACTCCGCTCACCGTCGTGGTGCAGCGCGACAGCGTGGTGAGTGGGCCCCGCGTGTTTTCGCTGGAGCTCAAGGGGTTCAAATCCCACCGCCTGGAGCAGGGGGACAGCGAGGCAGATCAGCGTGTGCGCGCCACGCTCGAGAAGCTCGCTGTCGCCCAAGCGCCTTCGAGCGCGCCCACGCCCACCAAGCCTGCAACGGGGGCGCCGCGCGGCGCTGCGAAGCCCTCGACGCAGAAGCCGCCCCCTGATACTGCTCCGACCAAGCCGGGTACCGACATTCGGCTCAGTCGTTGATGCGCCTCCTCTGGTCGAACGAGAGAGCGTCGTTTCCGCTCCGCGGCATCGGCCGAGGTGTGGCATTCGTGTGCGTGCTGGTCGTCGGATTGCTCGTCACTCTCGCAGCGCAAGCGGACGATCTCGCCGACGAAGCGGATCTCCAGTTCCAGCTCGGCGCCGAGGCCTATCAGCGCGGCGACTTCCGGGAAGCGCTCACGCATTTCCTGGCGTCGAATCGCTTGGTCCCCAATCGGAACGTGGTCTTCAACATCGCGCGCACGTTCGAGAAGCTCAAACAGTACCCCGAGGCCTATCGCTACTATTCCAGCGCACTGGCAGCCGAGAAGGACTCGGCGCAGGCGCGCAAGATCGACGACGCCCTGGAACAGATCAGGCCGTTCGTGGCGGTGCTCGAGGTGGTCACCTCGCCGCCCGGGGCGACGCTCTACGTGGACCGAAAGGATCTCGGCCCGCGTGGCGAGTCCCCGCGCAAGCTCGGCCTGCCGGCGGGGAGCTACAAGATCCTCGCGGAGCTTCCGGGATACGAGCCTGCCGAAGCCAAGGTGATCGACGCCAAAGTCGGCAAGACCGCTCGCGTCGAGCTCTCGCTCCATCAGGTCCTCGGCACCGTCGCCATCGAAGGCGCTGCCGGCGCGCTCGTGCGCGTGGACGACGAGACCCGCCCACCAGCGTGCACCGCGCCTTGTCGCCTGGATCTCCCGCCTGGGCCGCACACGCTCCTGGTGGGTCGCCCGGGCTATCGCACGGCGGCGCTCGCGGTGGAAGTGCGCGCGCGCCGTACGATCACGGTGCGTCCCGACGTCCAAGCGGTGACGGGCGAGGTGGTCGTCAGCACCGACGAGCCCGGGGCCCTCATCGAGGTAGACGACCGTCCCGTGGGCTTCACGCCCACCATCGTGCGGGTGCCGGTCGGCAAGCACCGCATCCGTCTCAGTCTGCGCGGGTTCCGCAGCGTCGAGCGCGACGTCGTGGTGAAGAAGGACCGGCAGGCTCGTCTCGACCTGACGCTGACCCAGTCCGAAGAAGTGATCGCGGCCTCGCGTTCGACCCAAGACGTCGCCGATGCGCCCAGCTCCGTGTCACTGGTGACGGGGAAAGAACTGCAAGTGATGGCCTACCCCACCATCGCCGAGGCGATTCGGGGTGTGCGCGGCGTCTACTCCTGGGACGACCGGTCGTACGTCTCTTCGGGCGTGCGTGGCCTCGGTCGTCTCGGCAGCTACGGTAACCGCGTGCTCGTGCTCGTCGACGGCATGCCGACCAACGACGATTGGATCGGATCGTCCTACGTCGGCTACGACGCCCGCACGGATCTGGCCGACATCGAGCGCATCGAAGTCGTGCGCGGTCCGGGCTCGGTGCTGTATGGGACCAACGCCTTTTCCGGCGTCGTGAACCTGGTGACGCGCTCGCGCGGTGTACCGCCGGGTGGTGAGGTGGGGCTTTCCACGAACCTGGACGGTGTGGCGCGGGCTCGGGCGCGGGCCAACGTGCGGTTCGGGCGCGACGGTGGACTCTGGACCAGCGTCGCCGCCGCGCGCTCCTCCGGTCGCGACTTCTACTTTCCCGAATACACCACCACCACACCGCCCGAAGTGGCCGGCCACGCCCGCGGCGTGGATGGCTTCCGCTCCGGAACGTTCGCTGGCCGGGCGTTCTACAAGTCCTTGAGCGCTCAGTGGTCGTATCACGACCACGACAAGCGGATCCCGACCGGCCAATACGATACGATCCTCGACGACCCCCGCACTCATCAGCGCGACACACGGCTGTTTCTCGAAGGCGTGTTCGCGCCGCGTCTCGGCCCGAGCGTCGCGCTGGTCAGCCGCGCCCACGTCAACCACTATCGATTCCACGCCGAATACGCGCGGCCTGCCGCCGTCGGCGGGCTCGAGCGTGATCGGTTCCGCGGTTCGTGGGTCGGGCTCGAACAACGCGTGGAAGTCACGCCGGTCCGGGACCTGCGCCTGACGCTGGGCGCCGAAGGTCAGCTCCACTTTCAGGTGGACCAGCACGCCGAGGACGACACCGGGACCTTCTTGGACGAGGAAGGAGGAAACGGCCGGCCATTCC
>Ga0268298_10004926_pt1 | contig 12755 bp, 9 predicted proteins | sample WWTPWeurt_MetaG_FD_194462 | JGI IMG/M metagenome (GOLD analysis project Ga0268298, IMG submission 194462) | Activated sludge microbial communities from WWTP in Nijmegen, Gelderland, Netherland - WWTP Weurt | ecosystem: Engineered > WWTP > Aerobic digester > Activated sludge | place: Netherlands...
GTAATAGAACTAACAGAAGAAGTGTCTTCCACGCAGGAGCTCGCGCGTCGCATTTCAAATCAGGACCTGGCTCCCATGGCAGATGAGCTCGATCGCCATGAGCAGTTCGCGCACCCGGTGTTTCAGAAACTCGGAGAAGCTGGACTACTCGGAATTGTCATTCCGGAGGAGTTTGGAGGGGCAGATGGATCGTTTTTGTCTGCAGTTCTTATTATGGAAGAACTTGCGCGAAATTGCGGCGGGACTGCTCTGAGTTTTGGAGCGCACGCATTCATTGGCGCTTACAACCTTTTCAAATTCGCAAGTGATTCGCAGCGAAAGAAATATCTGCCTGATTTGTGTTCTGGTAAGAAGTACGCCGCCTTTGCTCTCACTGAGCCGGAGAACGGATCGGATGCGATGGGTCTTCGCACCAGGGCAGAGAAGCGTGGAGCATCTTACATTCTCAATGGCGCCAAAACTTTCATCACAAACGGAAGCGTCGCAGACACATTTGTAGTCTTCGCGCGGACGGGAGATGCAGGGGCCAAAGGAATTTCCGCATTCATTGTGGAGAGATCTTTTCCGGGATTTGCATCGGGTAAACCCATGGAAAAGATGGGAATGAGAGCGAGTCCAACTACGGAATTGTATTTCGAAAACTGCGAAGTGCCCGCGGAGAATTTGCTCGGTGCCGAGGGGCAGGGCGGTTACTTTGCCCTGGAAGGTCTGGACATGGAGCGCACTCTTTTTTCAGGCCTGCCGATTGGACTGATCCAGGGAGCATTTGATGTTGCGCTCAAGTACAGCACGGAAAGATCTCAGTTCGGTTCAAAGATCGCTGGCCTTCAGCTGATTCAGGCCATGGTGGCAGACATTGGAATGAATTTGTTCGTGTCCAGGCTTCTTGCCTACACAGCAGCCAGAAAGCTCCAGGAAAAAAAGAGAGTCACTCTCAACGCAAGTTTCTCCAAACTCTTCGCATCGGAAGCAAGTGTGAAAAGCACTCTCGACTGCATCCAGATGCTGGGCGGTTACGGCTACATTCGTGAATTCAAAGTAGAAAGGCTGATGAGAGATGCAAAGCTTGTGGAGATAGGCGGAGGCACTTCTCAGATCCAGCGTCTTATCATCGCTCGCGAAATCTACAAATCGCACGATTTGAGCCCTTAGAACATTTTTTGTTTTTACTTGATCTCTGGCGCAGTCGGGTCGTCTAATCGATTATGCCAGATCTTAACACCGACCAATCCCGCGGACAGGTGCAGAACCTTCCATCCGCATCGAGCGGGCCACGCGCCATTGAACCGGTTGTTGTTCCAGAAACAGAACTTCCGCCTGCCACAGGCGCACAAAGAATCTTCTGGATCATCATTGCGATTTTGTGCGCAGGGTGGATCTTCATTCCAAATTTCTTCATCATTCCGATTCCTTTTTTCATAGATGAAGGAATCGCGGCGATCATTCTGATGACCGCACTCTCGAAGCTTGGAATCCGCATCCCCATTCTCCACTGGTTCTTCGAGAAGAGAATGGGAAAGAGCATTGCTCTGAAGACTAAGCGCTGATCAGGTTTCCCGACCCCAGTGTGTCCCCTGGCGATCTGTTGGAAATGGTCTTTCCGCAACGCCAGTGTACACCTGTCCGGGTCTGTATGCTCCACGCACTCCTTCGTCGTGCTGTTCCATCCAGTGCGCCAGCCAGCCTGAAAGTTTTCCAATCGTGCGAATCACGTTGTTCATAGTCATGGGCAGGCCGATCATTCGAAAGATGAGCGCGGAGTAGTAATCCAGGTTCGGATACAGACCCTTCTCTTTGAAATAGGGATGGCCCAGGGTGAATTCTTCTACTTCCAGAGCTTTTTCGAAGAGAGGATCTACGGCCGCAATTTCGTTTGTCTTCCTGAATTCGTGAAAGAGTTTCCTGGCAATGATCGCACGAGGATCCTGAGTCCTGTAACTCGAATGACCGAGGCCGTTGGAACGGATGATTTCCTGCCCTTTTATAAACTTTTCAAAGTATTCTTCCGGGCTCTGGCGACGTTTTGTCATCTGGTCGAGCATGGGGATAGGCGGAATGTTTGCTCCGAATTCCCTGGATCCCCACATCGCACACATCGCGGCGTTGATGCAGGCAAACAGATTTGCCTGTGAGCTTGCCACGAGGCGCATCGTGGTTGTAGCAGTGTTCTGTTCATGATCGCTATAGAGAATGAGCAACTGATTGAGCACTCGATCGTGTGATTTAGGAACTTGATATGTTTCTGCCGGAACAGCAAAGAGCATGTTCAAGAAGTTTGTGCAATACGGCATTTCGTCGCGCGGGTATACTACTGGCTCTCCTACAGATTTCTTGTAAGACCAGGCAGCCAGTGTTCGCACTTTGGCAAGAAGCCTCGCGCGAATATCTACTCCCTTTTTCAAATTCTCTTCATACGTAGACGGATAGTATGCGGACAGAGCAGTTACCATGGTGGCCAGGATGGCGATTGGATGGGCGTCTCCTGGAAAAGCATCGAAGAAGTAGCGCATGGATTCGTGAATCATGGAATGCTTGCACAACTCGTTTGAATAGTTTGCGTACTGTTCTTGATTTGGGAGTTCTCCTTCATTGAGCAGAAAGGAAACTTCTACGAAGCTGGAGTGCTCTACCAGGTCCTCAATGCGATAGCCACGATAGAGTAGCCTTCCGCTCACTGGATCAATGTATGTGATGGCGCTCTTCGTGATGTTGACGTTGTTCAAGCGCGGATCAAAAATGCGAAGCCCCGTCTTTTCAAAGAGGCTGTCTGCGTGAATTGAACGCGAGCCATCTGTACCCTGCACGACGGGCAGGTGGTATTCTTGATTGTCTAGAATGAGTTTTGCGTCTTCCATAGCCTGGCATGATTCGGCGCCAGGCGGGCATGGTTGCAAGCACTATCTCTCGGGTTATTTCCGCTTCAGTTTGTGCTTGATGTAGGCTGCAAATTCACCCAGAGACATGTTCCCGGATAGCTTTGGCGCGGGCATAGAATCTGGCACCGGGACTGCCTCTGCAGTCTGCATGGCCGGCTCAGCTGCAATGGCAGATGCAATCGGCACAATTCGAATTTCACCCGTAACATTCTTCTGCACTTCCACTCTCTCCGATTTCAGTTTGATATCAATGCGCAAGAACTTGCGATTGATGATCGAGATGGCCATGGAGCCATCCAGAATTCGAATGATTTCGCGAACGATCGCCCATTTGGCCCAGAGAGTGCCTCGTTCCGGATTCAAACTCGTGATGAGTTCGTGAAGCTTGCGCGTCTGGCGAAAGTCGTTATGGAAAAGAAGAAAGCGAAAGTGAATGTTTTCTGAAAGGTCAGATGTGATGATCAGGTCAATGTGCTTGAACTCGCGAAACCCCGGGAAGTCGATCAGGCGAATGACCATCGAGTTGACCAGTTCCAGGGATGTTTTGATTTCAATGTCAGGATCCACGTTGATGTAGGAAGTGATCGCTCCCTGCGGAATCACCGCTGTGATAAAGTCCTTGAAATTTACATTTTCAAAAGATTCCGGCTCCTGGATCACTTCGAGTCTCGATAGTTCCAGGATGTCGTCCATCTCCGCCTGCAGCACGCCCAGGTCTGTGTCGATTTTATCCAGCAGTTCCTTTTTTTCTTTCTCTCTGAGGTCCGCGTTTCGCGCGGCAAGAGTCAGGTTGACGATTGCCTGAGCGGGCCCGCGAAGAATCCCGTCAATGTATCTGAACACGCGGTCTCGCAGCGCGTTTACAGAATCCAGACGAGTACGCCGTCTCTCCACGTCCAGGTGAAGCCGAATCAAACGGAAAATCAGGATGAAAGAAAGCGCGAAAATGAAAATGAATACGCTCGAATCAAAGACTCCTCCGCCCCACTTGATGAATCCACGTTCGCTGAGGAAGAATAGAAGTGTGGCCACGAGCATGATGATCATGCCACCGGCGAGAATCATTGCATCTGAGTCCCGGCGAAGTGCTCGCTGGCATGCATGATACGCATACCATGCAAAAAAGGGAAGGTTCAGCGGGAACCAGATGGTCATCACTGCGTCGATTCTTACAGGCGAGCCAAGGAATGGCAGGATCAGAGCCACAACTCCGTTGAAAGCCGGATAGAGGTAAACCAGGCGATTGAGCTTGAGTTTAAAAAAGCTAACAAAGAAAAAGAAGAAGGAAGTCGCGCATGCAATGTAGAGCATTTGCTCTGCTGCCTTGAATGCATAAAACCAGTCTGCGATCTGGAAACGCAGTTCGTTTCTCATCAGTTGCTGGAGAGCAAAGGAAATAGTAAATAAACTATAGTAAAAATAGTCTCGCATCCCGCCCACGCGGAGGAATAGCACTATGAAGAAGATACCTGTGGCAATGTAGATTCCGGAAAGAACCAGGCTTTTGAGGGCAGTTTTCCAGACAGTTGCTTCCGCTCGATCAATCGTGTCGATTCGCACTGGCCCGGAAGTGATTCCCATGAAGTCTTTGAAAGAACCTTCCAGGCGAATTGCAATTGTGTTTTCGCCCTGACGAAGAATAGAAGCGGGGAGTGGGTACACTCGCGGTCTGCCATACCCGTATTTCTCGGATGATTTTTCTCCAATGAGTTCCCCATTCAAATACACGCGATCGCGATCATAGACTGCTCCAAGGAGGAGCGCGAGATTTGATTCGCTTCGCACAAGGTTGAATCGTTTTCTGAGCCAGACCGCTCCACTTCCTTTTGCTTTGTCCGCGATGTTTGCGGGGAGGCGCACAGACTCATAGGAAGTGTCATCGAAGAGTGGGTCTGCATTTACTACATCGTCCCTTGTGATTACATGCCAGTCTCCAGAAAGCACGTCGTCATGCGTCTGTGCATAGAGAGGCAGTGCGAAAAGAAGAACCAGTAGAGCGCGAATCATGCTCCGCCCTCCCAGCTCAGCGGGAACTGAAAGCGATACGTAGAAAAAAATCCGCCGCCTTCCAGGGAAACTTTGCCACCCAGTCTCTCTGCAATGAGACTTACGATCGCCAGACCAATTCCGGAGCCTGGAATGTCGCTGTTCTCATCTACTGCGCGTTCAAACTTTAGAAAGACCTGCTTTTGCATTTCTGGATTGAGTCCTGGCCCTTCATCGCGCACTGCAAAATGCACCATTCCACCCTGCATTTCGCCGACTGCTTCGACTCGCCCTTTTGTATACAGAAGACCGTTTTCTATGAGGTGATAGAGTGCAGTGCTGAGTAGATCTGGATCTGCGAGTATTTCAGCATCTGGAAATTCCATCTGCAGTCTCTTTTTGGACTGACCGGTCACAGACAACGCTTCCTGGACAGTGTCTTCGCAGAGCTTGCGAAGATTGAAACGAATTCTGCGGATGGAGTATTCCCCCTCTTCGAGCATATGGAGCAATCGCGAGTCATGAACGAATTTTTCCAGATGAAGAGATGCGCCCGTTAGCTGGCTGGACTCTGGATCTTTTCCTGCGCGAAGTTCCTTAACGCCCGCTTCGAATTGCTCAGAAATCGCCTTGAATTCGGAAGAAACATTGAGAATAGAAGTTGTCTTCTTTTTCTCCAGAAGTTTCAAATCGTTTTCCTGATGCTTCATGTTGCGATAAAGGTCCAGGATGGAATCAGAAAGCTGCAGCGAAATGAATCCAAGGAACAATAGAAATGCGTAGACCGTGGCGCGCGGGGCCTCATATACCTTGAGAGTGACCAGCATATCGTGCAGAACCGCGGGTGTCAGAACCAGAAATCCATACACAATGTAACGCAGCTCTTCTCTTCTCTCTTTGTAATTTTTCCCAACGATCCAGAGGATTACAATCATGGAGGCAGCAAGGCCGGCGAGGTTTGCAAGAATCAGAATTTGCCACGCCTGTTTGATAGGCCACTTGCCTGCACCGGACAAGAGCGCTCCAATCACGAGGATCAGACTGAACCCCATGAGAGCCCATACGATCGGTGGACGCTTGAGCTTCAGCAAATAGATGAGATAGTTGATGAACAGTCCTGGAAGGCAGAAGAGAAGGGCCAGTTCTACTTGATAGGAGAACTCAAACGATGTGAAAATGTCGAGCCTCAGGTTGGTTCTGATCAGATGATAGAATCCTAGAAAGGCAGAGAACAGTGCGAAGAACATATGTTCGTATCTGTGCCGGAAGAAAACGTAGAAGAGCAGGAAGAAGCCAGAAGTAAGAATGTAAAGCACAGAGCAAACGATCGCCGGAACATTTTTCAGGAAGTTTCTTCGCGCAGCCAACTGCTCGTTTTCAATTCGCACCTGGTCATGGATGCCGGATTCAGTAGAGCTTCCGCGAATGCGAACTGCAATTACATTGTCTCCCTCACGCCAGAGCGCTGCTGGAAGTGCATAGAGTCTTTCTGTTTCGATGTCTACCGTGTTTCGCGCGAATGAGCCAGTCCTTCCTACCAGGTTTCCATTGAAGTAGGCTTCGTCCATGTCCTCTACCAGACCCAGGTTGAGTGCTACGTTTTCTGGTTTTTCGCCGTTGAGTGTGACGTGGCAGCGCATCCACAATTCGCCGCGGTAGTTCGCCAGTGCGGGATTCTTTCCCCACAGTCCAGGGACACTCGTGCGCTTCCAGCCTGAGTCGTCTAGTTCAGGCGAAGACGCTTCTCCCGCCTGGGCATACTTCCAGCTGCCGCTCAGGTCCAGTGAATTGCCGGGCACCCATTCCCGATCGCACTCTGCGTAGACTGCGTGGGAAAGACAAAAGAATGCCAGGGCTAGCCAGCTCCGCATAGATTCATCATCGGTGCTCAGGGGGGCGATTCTTCAAGGCATACTTGCTTCCCTGTCGCATTCTTCCCGTTGCTTTTATGTAGTCTCCCTTACGGATTCTTTCCCCGGTTTCCAGGGAATCGAGCATGGATTTCAGGCTCAGGATTCTGCCAGGGTGAAATTCACCGGGTTTTTCGAGCTTTTCTGCCACGGCACAACCTTCTGCGCCAGTTTCGTGGAGGCAGTCTCTGAATTTACATAGAGTGGCGGCCGCGCGAATTTCAGGAAAACTTTCGAAGATGTCCTTTCTGTCCAGGTTCATTACGCCCCATTCCTTCACACCCGGAGTGTCAATGTAGAGAGCGCCCGTTTTTGGATCTCGCACCATGGTGGAGTTGGTAGTTGTGTGCCTGCCTTTCTTTGTGGATTCTGATACCGCGCCCGTGGCCATGTTTTCGTTTCCAAGAAGGCGATTGAGAAGAGTCGACTTGCCCGTGCCTGATCTACCGGAGAAAAGTGAAATTCCATTGGAAAGGAGAGAGCAAATAGACTCCCAGTCTTCTCCCTTTGGATCGAGCAAGTTCACTGCGAAGGCGGAGTAGCCAAGACCGCGGTAGAGCTCCAGGCATCCTTCACGAAGTTCATCGTCTGTAAGATCTGATTTTGTAAAGAGTATGACAGGTTCTACTCCACCGGCATGGCAGCTGGCGAGGAATCGATCAATGAACCCCTGGGACACATCCGGGTAGGCGAAGCTCATCACTACAACTGCGCGGTCAATGTTTGCGCCCAGGCCCTGTTGCTCGAATCTAGACGATCGAAACAGTACGTTTTTTCTTTCGCGTCTGCTTTCTATGAGGCTTTCGTCATTTTCCTGCACGCAGTGAACACGATCGCCCACGAGGATCAGGTGGCGTTCTGGAATGTGATCCCAGGACTCTTCGTTTTTGCGCCCTGCCAGGCGAAGCCGTCCGCGAAGTCTGCCCCTCCTGGTTTCGAGGCAATCAGGGAGTACGAGCATGTCATAGTAAGCCCCGAATACACTGGAAACAACTGCCTCAAAGCTTCCGGATTCGGCGCTCACAGGTCCGATATACTAAGAGCACGCGGCATGAGCAAAGTAAAAAACACATTCAGGCAGGAAAGGCGCAGGCTTGAGGATTTTAAACGATCCATGATCGAGCTTCGTGCGACCCGTGATGTATGCCGGGCCGTGCTCGAATTTCTAACCGAGGCGCTCGATTCCGAGAAAGCGGGCATCTACATCTGGAAAGAGGAAGAGGGAACATTTTCTGTGTGGCCAGATCAGCCAGGTGTGGAGCCCAGATTTTCTTTGATGGATCCTGCGATCGCTTATTTCGGAGAACATCCCCAGGTTCGCCACGTAGAGACCATTTCCTCCGATGAGGATCTTACAGACGATGCTCGTGAATTGTTGCATCGCTTTTTTACACTTACGAATTCAAGAGTGCTCATCCCCCTTGCTCTCAATGAATCTCTGGTTGGAGTCATTTTTCTTGCACCACCTCCATCCGTGAAGCTTGGCCGCCGGGAGACAGCTCTCATAGAAGAAGTCAGAAGCCTCGGAGTGATGTCTCTTTCCAATTCGATTCTGTATGCCAGGCTCGAAGGGATTCTGGGTCATCTAGAAGAGAAAGTACGCGAAAGAACCCAGGAGTTGGAGAGCACGCAATCACAGCTGGTCCAATCTGAGAAGATGGCATCTCTCGGGGTGATGGTGGCGGGCATTGCACATGAGATCAACACGCCTGCATCTGTCATCCAGGCAGCGGCTGAAAACGTAGAGAAGAATATTTCGTATTTACTTACGAATCTGGAGATGCTCAGGCGAGTGGAAGCAAAGACGGAAGAAAGTGCCGGGTCGGGTGCGGCAGACAGAATTCTTCACGCCATCGAATCCCTTCTCAAAAGGCCGGACGCAGGCCCAATCAAAGATCTGTTTTTGCGAAAGCGCGACATGACCAGAAGAATGGAGGAACGAGCCATTGACCACGCACGTGAGCTCAGCGCTTTATTTGCTGAGAACGGACTGGACGTGGACGACTCTCTTTTGGGTGATCTGGCTGCCATCTTTCAGGCAGGAAAAGATTCTGGAGCGTTCCTGACGTTTCTTTCTGAAGCGGCCAACGCTGCGCGCAACTTGAAGAATCTGAAAACTTCCATACGTGCGATTGCGCGCATTGTAAAAGCACTCAAGTCTTATTCTCATCTTGATTCTGGAGCATTCCAGCTCGCAGACGTTCATGAAAGTCTGGATAATACCATTGTGCTTCTGGGAAGTGTGCTCAAGACTTCTTTGCATATTGAGAAACGTTATGCGGAATTGCCGGACATTTTGTGCAACAGTGACGAGCTAGCACAGGTGTGGACCAACCTCATTCAGAATTCAGCGCAGGCAATGAAAGGAAATGCGGACTCTCGCGTGGTTGTGACTACATCTGTGGCGGATCTTTGGGGTAGGCCCGCAGTTCAAATTCAGATTGCAGACAATGGACCTGGAATTCCAGAGGAAGTACTTCCTCGTATCTGGGATCCTTTTTTCACCACGAAAGATCAGGGAGAAGGTACAGGCCTCGGGCTATCGATTGTGCGAAACATCGTGCATAAGCACCAGGGAATCATCCGGGTAGAATCTTCTTCGGGCGGAGCTGTTTTCCAGATCATATTGCCTGTAGAACCGCCTGCCGGTTTTGACACCGGAAGCACGATCTACAAGTTTGCACACAAGCCTACTCAGACCAGTTCTTAACTCTTTCCACGCCTTTATTCCAGTAGCGAAGCTCTCTTTCGCGTCTCTCCGCATGCATGGCCGGTCTGAAGATAGTTCTATCTTCCTGCAGTTTCAGCAGATCGTCTACGTTCTTCCAGATGCCTGCTTCCATTCCCGCAAGGTAGGCTACACCCAGAGCGGTTGTATCTGCGTTTTGTGGACGCTCTACAGGGCAATTGAGTATGTCAGATTGGAACTGCATGAGGTAGTGGTTCGCAGTGGCGCCTCCGTCTACGCGAAGGGAAGGGAGTTTTTCTCCTGTGTCTTTTTCCATGGCTCGCACCAGATCGTGCGATTGCAGCGCAATGGACTTGAGTGCAGCGCGAGTCATGCGCGCCGGATCCGTGTCGCGGGTTAGACCAAATACAGCACCGCGAGCCTGCATGTCCCAGTGCGGAGCTCCGAGCCCTGCGAATGCCGGAACAAAAACAACATCGTCTTCATCGTCTTTGATGTTCTTGATGATGTCTTCTGTTTCGCGTGCGCTGGCGAAGAACTTCATGAAATCGCGCAGCCATTGGATTACAGCGCCACCAATGAACACAGATCCTTCGAGTGCATACGAAACTCCGCCTTTTTCATCTACTGCAAGTGTAGTCAACAGCCCTGATTTGCTGATGATGAATTTCTGTCCTGTCTGGAATAGGAGGAAGCAGCCTGTGCCGTATGTATTCTTTGCCTGTCCTGGCTTCACGCAGAGCTGTCCAAAGAGAGCGGCCTGCTGGTCTCCTGCAATCGACAGTACTGGAAGGCCGTCTGGAAGTCCTGGAACTTTCTTTGTGGTTCCGAATCTGCTGCGGCTTGCCTGCACTTCAGGCAAGAGACCGATTGGCACGTTTAGTGTTTTGCAGAGATCTTCGTCCCATTTCTTCTTATCTATATTGTACAGAAGAGTGCGCGAAGCATTTGTATAATCTGTTTTCCATTCTCCAGTGAGGCGATAGAGCAACCACGTGTCTATGGTGCCTGCCATCAGTTCGCCTTTCTCAGCGCGAGCGCGCACTCCTGCTACGTTTTCCAGGAACCAGCGAATCTTTGTGCCGGAAAAATATGCATCGATGACCAGTCCTGTTTTCTTACGAACCTCATCCGCGAGTCCGCGCTTTTTGAGTTCTTCGCAGAAGTCAGCCGTGCGTCTGCATTGCCACACAATGGCACGATGAACTGGCTCTCCAGTTTTGCGGTCCCACACCACGCAGGTCTCCCTCTGGTTTGTAATGCCAATGCCTGCTGCATTCTTTGCGTCCAGTCCGCCTTTGCTCAGAGCTTCTGCCAGAAGAGAGCACACTCCCGTCCAGATTTCCATGGCATCATGTTCGACCCACCCTGGTTTCGGGAAGTGCTGGGTGAATTCACGGTAAGCAGTAGAGAGAACTTTGCCCGCTGTATCAAAGCAGAATACTCTGGAGCCTGTAGTTCCCTGGTCGATGGCAATGAGAAATGGTTTGGACATGTGCGATTCGCCCTGGTGATAGGAAGATGTGCAAGCCGAAAATGCCGGGATGTGCTTTTCGGCAACAGCCTGTGCTTTCTTTTCAGGCAGGCTCCGGCGTCCGGGACAGCTCGAGCTCCAGACAGGCAAAAGATCCAAAGGAAACGTGGCCAAATCGTGAGTGATCCAAAATTTTCGTTTGACCTTCTTCGCGGTGATTCTCAGGTTACTGGCAGATTCGCGTGCGAAAGCCGTGAAAAAACATAGGAGTGTTCAAAAATGGAAGAACAACAAATGCAGCAAGCTGCCGCCGGGGGAATGGCTGGTAACTTGATTGGACTTGTTATCGCGGTAATCTATATTGTTGGCCTGTACAAGACCTTCGAAAAAGCAGGTCAGCCAGGCTGGGCAGCGATTATCCCTCTCTACAACATGATCGTGCTTCTGAAAGTAGCTGGAAAGCCAATGTGGTGGATCCTGCTTCTCCTCTGCACGGGCCCAATTGGAATGATTCTGGTTGGTATGGCTGTAGCAGAACGCTTCGGCAAATCTTCAGTCTTCGGCATTGTTGCCCTGGGTCTGTTCGGTTTTGTCGGTTATCCAATGCTTGGATTCAGCGACGCAACTTACACTGCTCCACCAGCAGCGTAACTCTCAAGCATCCCGCGCCCACGGCGCGGGATCGCATTTTCTATTCTCTTGATTTCTCCTTAACAAAGACCGCCGCCAGGCTGATCATCTGCGCCGCCCTCCACTTTGGCGGTTGGATTGCCGCGCAGGCTGCGCGAAATTCTACGCGGCCGGCGAGCCAGGCAGACACAGCAATCAGACTTGCTCGATACTTTGGAACGTCGGAGTCTTGTGGATTGGACTCCAGAATGATTACGATATTGAAGAAGCCCAGCGCAGCAAGGCGAAAGACTATGCGCGTATTACTATGAGAGCCTAAACCAGATTCCGAAACCATTCCTTCCGTGCGGGAAAGATCGATTCCGTAACGTTATGCGACGAAGTACCTGCTGCTTTTTTCCGTCGCTTTTCGTTGTCCCGGCAGTTCTTAAAGTTCCTGCTGGATCACTTCTTCAAATGCAGCCATAGGCTGGGCTCCGGAAAGCATTCTACCATTGATGAAGAACGCTGGCGTTCCAGATACTCCCACTGCTTCTCCTTGCTTGATGCTGTCTTTGATTTCAGCGGCCACTGCAGGATCTTCTGTGCAGGCTTTGTATTTGTTCATGTCTGTTCCAAGAGAAGCCGCGAGCTTTGCTGTTCCTTCTTTTGTGAGAATGTCCGCAGAGCGGTCCTGAGCGAACATCTTGTCAAAGAATTCCCAGTAATGGTCTTTGTTCACGCGATACACGCATTTGGAACCAATGTGCATGTCCATCGCATGAGGATGGAAGTTCAGAGGGAAATCTTTAAACACCCAGCGGATTTTGCCATTGTATTTTTCGCGCAGTTTCTGGAGGGTAGGCTGAACGCGAATGCAATAAGGACATTCGAAATCAGAGAACTCAACCACAGTGACTTTCGCAGAAGCATTGCCGCGTTCAGGATTTCCGGCGGTTTCCACTTTGGTGCGTGAGAAATCGTATGTATAGTTATACTTCTTTTTTAGCTCAGAGATTTCGTTCTGCATTGCTTCGCGCCCACCTTCTTGCTTGAGGTGCATTGCGATTCTGCTGTGCAGTTGTGCCAGGCTCTGGCCGTCAGTTTGTCCTGTTTTCTTGATTTGTTCGTAGAAATCAGCGATTTGTTTTTCTGTTGGCTCTGGAGCTTTTTCTGAAATCTGGCGAGCGTAGGTCTCTTCATCTACTCCC